>Ga0207706_10000315_pt1 | contig 52200 bp, 47 predicted proteins | sample KBSC53metaG_FD_184318 | JGI IMG/M metagenome (GOLD analysis project Ga0207706, IMG submission 184318) | Corn rhizosphere microbial communities from Kellogg Biological Station, Michigan, USA - KBS C5-3 metaG (SPAdes) (version 2) | ecosystem: Host-associated > Plants > Roots > Rhizosphere > Soil ... | reverse complement strand
GTCACTTTCAAGCACGGTAAGTTGCAACTCAGCACCTTCGTTAATTAAATCAATCACCCAGTCATTTACTGAGGCCTCCGCATATTTTAATCTAAAGTCAAGTGTACCTGTATAAAAATCCAGTGCATTTTTCATATTTCTGCATTTAAATAACGGAATTATTTTCATAGTTCATTGGCTTAAAATTATTATTCAGTCAAATGATGATGCAACAATAAAGCATAAGGTATTTTAGGCACTATCCAAGTTGATTTTGGCGGCAATATTTCCCCTGCTTCCGCAACAGCTATCAGCTGCTCAACACTAACCGGGCACAGGGTAAATACAATGGCGTCAGGGTAAACTGCAAGTATACTATTAACCTCATCCATTACCATTTCGCCGCCGGCGCATTTTAATCTTAGGTCTGTTTTCGGATCTTCAATGCCAAAAATTGGAGCCAATACGGCTTCTTGCAAAACATAAGCATCTAAATCAGTTACAGCATTTTGTTTATCATAAAGATGAGGTTTCGCTGTCAGCTCAAACCAATTCTTTTCAAAGTACATTCCAAAGTGGTGTGGTTTCCTGGGCTGTACTTGTTGATGTGCAGGTTGAATATCAAAATCCAATTTTAACTGATCAAAGAAAGTCTCTTTATCAATAATTTTTGAAGGCACCACTACCCTGTCGTATTCCTCAATACGCAACTGGTCGGTGGCCATATAAAGCGAAGATATATGATCGAATTCGGTTAAACCTTTCGCCTGTTGCTCGGCTGCAAGCAAAGCAGATGATTCTATACGATGATGACCGTCGGCGAGGTAAACAGTTTTGATCTTAGCAAATGCATCAATAAGTTGTTGTTCAATTGCGGTGTCCTCTATTTTCCAGAGATGATGCAATCCATGTTCATTGCCATAAGTTATTTTCTTGTTATTTTTTATTGTTTCGGCAATAATGCGGTTGATGGTAATATCGGGATGATAAGCTAACAGGATCGGACTACCTTCAAGACCGGTGTTCCTGCGATAATTGGTCAAACGCCGTACACTATCTGCAAAGGTTAGTTCATGTATTTTAATATTGCCGTTTGTATAATCATCCAATGATGTTAATGCCCATATACCAGTTTGACGATAGGTCTTGTGCTCAACCTCATACACATATATCCCCGGCGTTTGTTCATGCCACAGTTTATTGCTTTCAAGCAAGGTTTTTAATGTGTCTTTTATTTCCTGAAAAGCTCTGGCCTGTCCTTCAGGTGTTTCAGGACGCAATCTTGCTCCAGTTTCCAATAGCGTTTTCAACGGCGCTAAAGCGCCGTCCTTAGTTTTATCGCCCGATACAGATTCAACCTGCAAAGAGGTAAATACCAATTGATCAGCATAAACTGGATTTGAACGGATCGGTTTGAAAGGTCGAATTTTCGGCATAGACAGGTAAACAATTGTGCAATATAGTTCTAATCACAATAAACAAAAAAGGCCCTTGTTGCAGGCCCCTTTTTCTAAAAATTATTCTCCACGTTTTCGCTGATTATCACGATTGGATGTTTGATCCGAGCGTTGCCCTCCGCCATTGCTGATGCCGGTTGATTTAATTTGTTCTTTATGATTCGAAAATGCACGATCAGATGTCGGTCTTCCCTGTCCGCCTTTATTTTCCTTTGAAATTTGTTGTTTTTTCATAATTCATATAATTAGTAACAAAAACATAACAACTGATATTCTTAATTTGTGCGTCAGGATTTGATTTAAATTTTAACCAAACACAGGTTTGGATGTTTATCCTGATATGAAAATATACCAGCGAACAATAGATCTTAGAGAAAGAAAAAGAGGTTTCCACCTAATAACGCAAGAAGTGATTAATGCGTTACCGGGATTACAAGAAATTAAAGCCGGCATTTGTCAGGTGTTTATTCAACATACTTCAGCCTCTCTCTGCATTAATGAAAATGCCGATCCTACGGTGCGCCATGACTTCGAGACTTACTTCAACAAACGTGTACCGGAGAATGACCCGGATTATACGCACGATGACGAAGGTCCTGACGATATGCCCGCCCACCTGAAATCAGCCATCTTAGGCAGTTCGGTTACAATTCCTATCAGTAATGGTAAACTTGCTCTCGGTACATGGCAGGGAATATACTTCTGCGAGCACCGTAACTATGGCGGCGCCAGAACCATCGTTATTACATACTGGGGCGAATAAAATTATGCCGTTGCTTTCCCTAATTTGTGCCCCCATGCAGCGTAATAAAGGATGAACAGATATATCGGCAACAAAATGAGATAAGCAGATTGAGCAGAATAAAGGTCAACAAAATGGCCATATAACGGCGGGATCACGGCGGCGCCTGATATGCCCATTACCAGTAATGAAGACGCTATCTTAGTAAATTTACCTAAACCGTTTAAAGCCAGCGGCCATATGGCAGGCCACATCAGAGCATTTGCAAGGCCGAGCAGCGCAATGCAGAAAACCGAGGCGTAACCATGAGTAACCAATGCCAGTATGCTAAAAATGAATCCTAATATTGCCGAAATTACAAGCGCTTTCTGCTGAGTAATATATTTAGGAATGCAAAGGATTCCGATGAAATAACCAACTAACATAGAGATCATTGTAAGGGTCGCAAAGAATTTTGCTGTAGATAGAGGGATATCTTGCGCGGAGCCATAACTGATAATGGAGTCTCCTGCTAAAACCTCAGCGCCTACATATAAGAATAAGGCAACGATACCCAATACCAAGTTCGGGAATTGGAATACACTTGTTTTGCCTGAGTTGGCCAACGCGGTCGATTCATCTTCATGTTCAGTGTCGATTTCCGGCAAAGTTGAACGGTAAGTAAGGATAGCCAATATTACAAGGGCCACCATGATACAGATGTATGGAACAATCACTCTTGAAGCTAGTTCATTTAAAAGCGGCACTTTTTCAGCTGCACTCATCGTTGCCAGTTTTGCTTTCAACTGATCAACATTTTTTAATGCAACCACACCCAACGCTATCGGAGCAATAGCACCAGCCGATTTATTGAAGACCCCCATAATACTAATACGCTTCGCAGCACTTTCAGGAGGACCCAACACAACCACATAGGGATTTGATGCCGTTTGAAGTATAGCCAATCCCATCCCCTGCACAAAAAGTCCCGCAAGGAAAAAGGCATAAGTACGGGTTAATGCAGCCGGAATAAAGACTAACGCTCCAATTGCTATAATCACCAGACCTATCGCCATTCCATTTTTAAATCCAAATTTCTTCAAAACCATTGCGGATGGTGCTGCCATTACAAGGTAAGCAATATAAAAAGCGGTTGCTACCAGATATGATTCAAGATTGGTCAGCTGACAGGCAATTTTCAGATAGGGCACCAGCACCGAATTAAGCCAGGTGATAAACCCAAAAACGAAAAATAAAACACCAATAATAATGATGGGACTAATAGCTGACTTTTTTTGAACCGGATTAGCAATTGTTGAAGTTTCTGGCATAGTGTCTCATTTTTTCGACTATTATAGCTATTATTTTTTATAAAGTACAAAGACTTATTAAAAAAATTTCAAAACATGCAATAATTTAAACAAAGCGTTCATTTTTTATAAATTGATTAAAAAATGCTCAGCTTTTAAATAATTTAATGGCCGTTTTTTTGAAAGAAAACCTGTTATACTGTAAACCAGAATGTAGAGCCTTCTCCTAAAGTACTATTTACACCTATTTGTCCGTTATGCCTTTTAATAATCTCCGACGATATATATAAGCCTAGTCCGATACCTGAATAGTTTTTTGACGTATTTTCAACGCGATAAAAACGGTCAAATATATTTTCCAATTTGTCGTCGGGTATGCCTATCCCGTGATCCGTTACATCCACTTTTACCGCCCCGTTCTCCAATTTTTCAGCCCTTATACTAACCAATTCGCCTCCAGGGGAGTATTTTATCGCGTTCGTTAGAAAATTATTGATTACCTGATCCAGTCTGTTCCTATCCGCGTGAACTATCAATACTGGGTCAGCGTCGATTTGTATTTCATGCCTGTTATCTTCGGATTGGCATTGGTCTGCACATTCTTTGATGATCTCGGTAAGGTTGAAATCTGTTTTAACCAATTCAAGCTTTCCCGCCTGCATTCTTGTAACATCCAGTAGGTCGTGAATAATTTCCGTTAGTTTATTTACTTGTTTTGATGCCTTTTGTACAAAAGGGATAACTGGTTCTAACACCTCATTCTTATCTACCATTCTTTCTACCACCTGCAACGAAGCCTTTAAACTGGTAATAGGAGTTTTGAGTTCATGGCTCGCGATACTCATGAACTCGTCTTTTTTAACAATCAGTTCTTCGGCAGCTTGTTGCATTACCTGGTGGTGGCGCATTTCTGTCTCTACCCTCTTCCGTTCGCCGATTTCTGCCTCCAATTGGTCAAGGGTACGAAGATTGTAGATCATTGGCAGGATCTTATAAAGCGCAAACACGGTAATTATGGATACTACTGCTGTAAGAAAGCGGACTAGCGCACTTACGCGATAAGCGGGCCACCAAAAAATACCCGCGTCTATTAAATGTGTAGTGCCACAAAGAAGAATGAATGCAATAAAGAGCCAGATGATTTTTGGAAAAGGTATGTCTTTTCGTTTGTTAATGATACGAAAAAGCAGGAAAGGTATTGCAAAGTAGGCTGCCCAAATAAAAACATCTGAAAGGATATACAACCAGCCGTGGAAATCGCTCCAGGTACCACAGTGCCAGCGCGGCGGCCAGTCGGCTGTGTTAAATAGTTTTGAAAAGAACTCTTTAGCCTGACCAAAGAGCCCGGCTTGAGTATGCTCATTGTTAATATGATGCGAATTACACGTGGAATCACAAGCTGCGTGTGCTCCATTCAATAGCTTAATTGGTGGTTTAGCTCGCATTATATATTGTTTTTAAGTCCATCATTAAGGTACGTTTTAATATTAAAATGGTATAATTCAAGATGTCGTTTTAAATACACTTCCTTTAACGTGTTTCTTAAAAATTCAGTTTCTCTTTCTTGGGTGAATCGCGGCGAAGCTGAACTGATGGTCAAAGTGGTTTGAGGCCTTCGCGGATCGGTTCAAGTTTCGTAATGAACCCCGAAACAGTAAAAAAGCTTGTTATTAAAAGAGCCGCGAGCAGCCACTTTGATAATAAATTTTATAATAGACATTATTCATTACCTATGAAGGCACAAAATGGAACGAAAAAGACAGCATCACACTTAATCAACGGCTGGTCTTTTTCATAAATATTGATACAGTAAACAAAAAGCACTTGCAGAAAGGGCTCTGCAAGTGCTTAAATTATTAATTATTTTTAGTCTGAACTGACAAACTACGCCAAATTCCCTTTCTTGAGTTCTTCAACAGCGTGATTAGCTGCCCGCGCGGTTAAAGCCATGTAAGTCAACGATGGGTTCTGGCAGGCAGTCGACGTCATACAAGCACCGTCAGTTACAAATACATTTTTGGCATCCCACACTTGGTTCCATTCGTTCAATACTGATGTTTTTGGATCACGGCCCATACGTGCTGTGCCCATTTCGTGAATACCACGACCTAAAACGCCCTCCATTGTATGTGTTTTTACATCTTTCACGCCTGATGCTTCAAGCATTTCCTTTGCGTCGTTCATCATATCGATACGCATTTTTAATTCATTGTCGCGGATGATCGCATCAATAGATGGCACGTTTAATCCCCATTTATCTTTCTTGGTTTTATCCAAAGTGACCTTATTCTCATGATATGGTAAAGTCTCGCCAAAGCCACCGATGCTCATCGTCCAATGCCCTGGTTCTGACAATGCATCTTTAAAGTCCGCGCCAATGCTTAATTCAGGACTACTCCTGCTCCAGGCTTCCCTGGAAGCACGGCCCTGGTAACCAAATCCGCGGATATAGTCGCGTTTTTCGCCATTCAGGTTGCGATAACGTGGTATATAAATACCATTCGCACGGCGACCGAAATAATATTTATCCTCATATCCTTCTACACGCCCGCTTGCTCCTACACCTAGGTGATGGTCCATCAGGTTGTGCCCCAATTCACCGCTGCTACTGCCCAAACCATCAGGCCAAATATCAGTTGCTGAATTCATCAATATCCATGCAGAGTTGATGGTTGATGCATTCAGGAATATGATTTTAGCATAGTACTCATATGTCTTGTTGGTCTCCGCGTCAAGCACCTCTACCCCTTTTGCTTTCTTAGTATCTTTATCATAGAGGATCCTGGTAACAATAGACCACGGCCGTACTGTAAGGTTGCCGGTCTTCATTGCTGCTGGTAAGGTAGATGACTGGGTGCTGAAATAAGCACCAAACGGACATCCCAGCCAGCATTTGTTACGGTATTGGCAATTGGTTCTACCTGGAAGAGGTTTAGTGATGTTAGCGGTACGGCCAATCACCATATGGCGCGCTTCTTTGTAAATATTATTGAAGCGCGCGGAAACATCCTTTTCAACGCAGTTCATTTCCATTGGCGGCATAAAGTTACCGTCAGGTAATATACCAAGGCCATCCTTGTTGCCAGATATGCCTGCAAATCCTTCCACGTAGCTGTACCATGGCTCCAGGTCTTTATAACGAATCGGCCAATCAATTGCTATGCCGTCTTTCAAATTAGCTTCAAAATCGATTTCTGCCCAGCGATAGCTTTGGCGCCCCCACATAAGTGAACGACCGCCGACATGATATCCTCTGAACCAGTCAAAACGTTTAACTTCTGTATATGGGCTTTCTTTTTCATTCACCCAATAATCCAGGTTGGTTTCATTGAGCGGATAATCCCTTTTTAGTACCGGATAGTCGTGAATCATCTGTTGGGTACGGCCGCCGCGGTGAGGGAATTCCCACGGAGCTTTGGTTGCATTTACATAATCTTTTACGTGTTCGATATTCCGGCCACGTTCAAGCATAATGGTTTTTAATCCTTTTTCAGTAAGTTCTTTTGCGGCCCAGCCACCCGATATCCCCGAGCCGATCACAATCGCATCATATGTGTTTGTTGCCATTTTATTCAATAGGTTTTATTGGTTTGTTCGTCTAATGTAGGAATTAATCAATTAAAACGCGTAAGTATTGCGTCCATTTAACACAATAAGCAAACCCTCCTTTTAATTATTTCTTTTGAGTATTTTTAGCTTAACGCCTTCACGGCAAATTCACGGCATTTAATCACCTCTTTTACCGCATCTGAATCCGCCGGAATATTATACTCTAATTCAATTGTTGCGGGGAATTTGTATTTATTTTTCTTCATTAATTGTAATACTTCTGCTATCGGAGTATCGCCCTGTCCCCATGGTTGATTTGGTCCGTCGTGATATTTCCTATCCTTCAAATGCATGCTCATGATTCTGGCATGGTTTTTCTCAATAAAAGGTATCGGACTGCTGCTGGTACCTGCCGTATAGTGGCCGATATCCAAATTGATAGCATTATACTCTGATTGCATTAAAGCTGTATCCCATAAAGTTGGTGTGGCTTGTAAATGTGCATGATAACCCACATATATTTTATGTTTTGCAGCAATTTCACCAAGACGTTTGGTTTGGTTATCGTCAGCAGGCAATTCAACAGTTACATGTGTTACGCCTAAGGCCTTACCCGCGTTAAATGCGTAATCGATTTCTGCATCGGTATTTTTTGCACCTAAAGCATTGGGTTTCCATGCATATATTTTCACTCCGGCGCCATTGAATAATTTGCGAAGCTCTTTGAATTTATCCATCGAAACGCTCGCACGCCAATCGGCAACGCGTTTAAAATAAGTAGGTCCATCTTCGCCGCTATTACGTGTTGGCTTTCCTGCAAATGCTTCTGCGGCATCGCCCATCAACTCAATAGCGCTAATATTGCATTGTTGGCAATATTGCAACAAGTTCTGAGCCGTACCCGGCATGCTTCTGAATGAATAAGTGATCACGCCGATTTGCACACCGTTGATCAATGAATTTGGTTTTGCCTGGAACAATGACCCTGCAAAAACCGATTTAGAAGCCAAGGCCATGCCGGCAGTGGCAAGAGCCGTACTGCCGATAAACCGGCGGCGGGAAATATGCTGTTCTTCCATAAAGGTGAAATTGGTTGGTTTGTTAAATTGATTAACTAATCTACCAAGTTACTCTTTGATTCTATAAAAAATATTGTAGTAATTGTAACAATAGTGTTTCAGTTACACTTAGTTCACTCTCTCGCCCGTTGCCACCCAGATCAGTGAATTCATTATCAGTTTTTCTTGGTCCGGATTGGGGAATGTGTATGATAATTCTTTATTAGTATGATGCTCATAATCAATATCATTATGGCCGAAATTGAAGTAAACCATCTTGTAGTTTTTGTTGGTCCACACTATCGGATAATAGCCGCTGTGCCATATTTCATTCGGTTTTGGCCCTGTCCCTAAAGGAAAGCTCGTGGAATCTACTGATAACAGTATTTTTATATCATGATTTTTGCGGAGGTCGTTTTGCCATCGGTACCATTCACTTGGTGATGCCTTGATAACATCCGGCAGTCCTTTTGTCGCCGGATGATGAGAATCTTCAACTTTCAAATAAGCAGAAACGGGCCTCCAGGTATTGCTTAAATATTGCCCCGAACCCAGGAACTCATTATGATACCAATCCCAGTCAGCATTAAAATCAGAGGGAGTTAAGGCAAACGCAGCAAAATGAAAACCTAACCAGCCTCCACCGTTTTTCATGTAATTCTCAAATGCCTTACGTTGTGCAGGATTTTCCACCCTCGTATCCAAAAAGATTACCACCTTGTATTTTGCCAGGAATTTCGCATTCATGTTAGACCAATCTTTGGTAGAGTCGTAGGTGAAATTATACTTCTTCGCCATTTCCGAAAACCACTTATTAGCCTCATGAACAAAGCTGATATGCGCCCGGTCGTTTCGGGCAGTATAAAAAGCTATGACATGAAAGGTTTTTTTATTGGTTTGAGCGGTTGCTGTGAAAAAACAAACTGTCAATGCAATTGCTGCGACGCACTGCAAAAGGATACAATGGGTTTTAGACATAAGTTCTCCGTCTTTAATATAGTTGATCAATGATGCTTCAACTTCAGCTTATACATTTCAGATCCGGCCAATAAAAACGCACCGACACCATAGACTTCTGTATCATCATTGGTAACCGTTTCCGGCTTCTCACCGATCTGCTGCACGTTGCCTAGCTTGCCATCGGCATGTACAGAGGATACTAACGCGGCCCAGGCTTTTTCAACTACGCCGTGATATTTGTCATAAGGCAGCAAACCATGGTTGATACCATAAGCCAGCGCGTAGCAATAAAAACCTGTTCCACTGGTTTCTTTTACCGGGTAACTATCTGGATCTAATAAAGCGGCGTGCCAGGTACCATCAGCGTTTTGTAGTTTGGCTATTTTCTCAGCCATTTTCTTGTACAGATCCACAAAATGAACACGTGAAGGATAATTTGCAGGCATATTCGATAACATCCGAACAAGACCTCCCATTACCCAGCCATTTCCCCTCGACCAAAACATCTTTTGTCCATTTTTTTCCTTTGGTGTAAAGTACCGGCTATCCCTAAAATAAAGATTCTCATCCTTATCAAACAGATAATCTGTTGTCTTAAACCACATTTTAGCAGCAAAGTCAAGGTATTTTTGATCATGGGTGGCCGTTGATAAATAAGCAAATGCTGGCGGCCCCATAAATAAAGCATCGCACCATGCCCATTCCCGGTTGGCCACACTATTTTTCCATTCCAACGATTCATCATGCGGTTTTGCAATGATGCTATCAGCCTGAGCCTTGAATCGTGCAATCATCTCAGGCTGCTTATAGATCTCATATAATTGAGAATAAGTTTGCGCTACGCAATAATCATCGGCCATGGTACGTCGTGGCCCAGTGTTCCATCGCAGGCTGTCACTTATGCTACGCATTGCATTAATATATTTGGGGTTATGTCCAACCTGGTTTAAAGCAACATAGCCTGGATAGCACGCGCCCATTGTCCAGTCCCATGCCGGGTGAGTGCGCCCATGCTGCGCCCATTCATTTAGTTGCCAATCGGCAACTTTATCCATGATCTTTAATATTGAGTCTTGTTTTGGGTTATTCGTAGCATAGGCTTGTGCGACAATAGCCGCAAGGACAAGAATGGCAAGAAGTTTTTTCACGATAGCGGGTTTATAATTTATTAAAGCTATAAATTAAAGCACTAAATTTTAATCTGTGAAAAAAAATTAAAAAGCTTTGTCCAATTTCGCTTCCCGGATCGTCATTAGCCTAAAGACCAAAAATCAAAACCATGAAAGAATTTGTAATGATCATCAGGTTAGAACAACTACCTGAAGTAAATTTTTCTCCGGAGGAAATGCAGGCCGGAATGGCTGTCTGGGAAAAATGGGTGAGCGACATTATTGCCCGTGATATCCTGGTTAGCCGTGGCAATCGTTTGAGCGACGACGGCAGGACTATCAGAGGTGGTAAAGTAGTTACCAACGGCCCTTTTGTTGAAACTAAAGAAATTATCGGCGGATATCTCATCATTCGCGCCAATTCAATTGATGAGGCAGCTGATATCGCCAAAAGCGCACCGTTGGTAGGAACAGGAAGCATTGAAATACGCGGATTATATTCCGGAAAATAAAAAATAAAATTTTTTGTCCAATAATAAGCGGTGCATTCGTCATCAGATTATTAAACCAAAAAAATTAAAACCATGAATGAATTTGTATTGATCTTTCGGAATGATTTTCATCCTGAAGCAAATTTCTCGCCTGATGAGATGCAGGCGATAATGATAAAATGGCAAAACTGGATGGGCGGTATTGCTGCTCAAAACCAACTGGCAAGCGTCGGTAACCGATTGGGTGCCGAGGGCAAAACGATAGGTGCTGGTAAAGTAGTAACCAATGGCCCTTACGCCGAAATTAAAGAAATGCTTACTGGCTATATTATTGTTAGGGCTAATTCTATTGACGAAGCTGCGGAAATAGCCAAAAGCTGTCCGATATTGGAAGTTGATGGCAGTGTCGAAGTGAGGGACATTATCCCAATGAATAACTAACTAAATGATGATCTAAAATTTAAAGAGATGAAAGAATTTGCATTAATATTCAGAAATAATACAACTAACGAGGCTAAGATTTCGCCTGATGATATGACAGCCTTGACCAAACAATGGCAGGATTGGATGGGCGGTATAGCTGCACAAGGTAAGCTTGCAAACGAGGGCGCCCGCCTTGGCTTTGATGGCAGAGCAGTGAAACCTGCGAAAATAGTAACCAATGGGCCATACGCAGAAATCTCTGAGGTTATCCGCGGATTAATTGTCGTGAATGCCGAATCAATTGATGAAGCTACTGAGATAGCCAAAGGTTGCCCGATATTGACTGTGGGCGGTCATGTGGAAGTGAGAGACATTATTCAAATAAACATGTCAAAAAACTAAGTCATGAAAGAGTTTATATTGATATTCAGGAACGAAAGCTTTCCTCAGGTAAACCTAACACCTGAGGGAACGATGATCGTTAGCAAGCAATGGGAAAACTGGATGGGTGGCATTGCCGCTCAAAATAAGCTTGCGGCCAGGGGCAACCGTTTGGGCGACGAAGGCAGAACCGTTAAGGCTAATAACGTAGTTATAAATGGTCCTTTTGCCGAGATCAAAGAAATGCTTGGCGGTTACTCCATTATAAGAGCTGAATCCATTGAGGAAGCTACTGAAATGGCGAAAGGCTGCCCCGTACTGGAACTTGGTGGTACGGTTGAGGTAAGGGACATTATTGCGATGAGCTAATAATGAAAAATATAAGACTTCTGCCTAATATTGTGCCGGGCAGAAGCCTTTCTACTTATGCAGGAAAAGGAACTAATACCATATCTGTATAGAACAGAATTCAGGAAAATTACCGCCGTGCTCTGTCGGTCGTTGGGTATAGAACATATTTCCATTGCCGAGGATCTTGTCGGCGATACATTTCTTCTGGCAGCCGAGACCTGGGGCTTGAAGGGTGTTCCTCAAAACCCCGCTGCATGGCTTTATACGGTTGCCAAAAACAAGGCTAAAGACCTGTTGAAGCGGAATACTCTTTTTTTTCAAAAAATATCGCCAGAAATACAATATGCTGCCGACGACAAGCACGAAATAGAGATCGATCTTTCGGTGAAAAATATCCAGGATAGCCAGTTGCAGATGATGTTTGCCATTTGCTATCCGGGCATTCCTCCGGAAGCTCAAATAGGTTTGTCGCTTCGTATCCTTTGTAGTTTTAGTATTGATGAAATAGCCGATGCATTCCTGACCAATAAGGAAACAATTAACAAACGCCTGTATCGCGCCAAAGAAAAACTGAAACAGGATAATGTGAAGATCGAATTCCCTTCAGAAAGTGAGATTGATAAACGGATCGGCAATGTCTTAACCACGGTCTACCTGTTATTTAACGAAGGATACTACTCGTCAAATAATAACGCTGTATTAAGAAAAGATCTGTGCCTGGAGGCTATGCGACTAACACATATGCTGACTGAAAATGAAACTACTGATAAACCTGCCGTAAATGCACTGCTGGCCTTAATGTGTTTTCACGCTTCGCGATTTGAGGCCAGAGTCGGTTCTAATGGCGAACTCATACTTTACGAGGATCAGGATACTTCATTGTGGAACAGGGAGTTAATTTTACAGGGTGAGCGTTATCTGAATAAAGCATCAACAGGGAATTACCTTTCAAAATACCATTGGGAGGCTGCTATTGCTTACTGGCATACCATAACTGATAACGAAACAGAGAAATGGGAAAAAATACTTAGTTTATATAATCAACTGCTGATGATGGAGTATTCTCCCATTGCTGCATTGAACCGGACTTATGCGCTATCAAAAATTTATGGTAATAAAGAGGCCATCATAGAGGCTGAAAAACTCAAACTGGATAATAATCACTTATATCATTGTCTGCTGGGTGAACTTTATAGCAACGTTGACCTTAAAAAGGCAATTAACCATTTGCAGCATGCATTGAAATTATCGCGTGTTGCGGCCGATAAAAAAGTGATAAAGAATAAGATCAGCAAACTGGCTAAGCTGAAAAATGTTTAATTTCACAATATTCAGCGATAACCTATGGCATACGATGAAATATTAGCCGATCGCGTTCGCGAGGCATTATCGGATATTCCCAATGTGGAAGAAAAGAAAATGTTCCGTGGTGTCACCTTTATGGTTGATGACAAGATGTGCGTGAGTGTGAGTGGCAACGAATTAATGCTTCGGCTTGACCCTGACCACACAGAGCAACTGGTAGAAGAACCTGGCACTCGCCCCATGGTTCACGGAGGAAAACATATGAAGGGCTTTATTTATATCGGTCCCGAGCGGTTTAAGAATAAAAAAGATTTCGACCATTGGATAAACCTCGCCCTGGAGTATAATCCCAGGGCCAAATCATCAAAGAAGTGAAAAAAGGAACTGTCACTTCATGCCGCCTGTGAGCTGCCGTGAAGAGAAATCTTCTACAACATGCAAGCGGACTATGCAAGTCGCAGAAGATTCCTCGCTTCGCAATCGGAATGACAACCTGTTTAGTTTCGATTACTTTACCACCTCCTCTGCCATACTACTATTATCCTTGCCGTAAATCTTCGCAATAGCTTTTACAACTGCCCCCTTTTTTGCTTTAAACGGCTTGGAGTACTGATTACCTTCAACAAATGCAGGTGTTGCATCATCTGTGGTATAATAGATCCTGGCACCGGCAGTTGCACAGGTGATGCTTACCGTACCGTTGCTGTTACTTATTACCGGTTTTTTAACAATACCCACATATTTAGCAGTGCGTGCGTCATGAATCACACCTTTCCAGTTTAGACCGAAACCAAAATCATAAGTATGTCCATCTGCATCTTTATAGCAAACCATATCGTGCGGAATATCCTCATCCTGTAATTCAACAGTTTTCATATTCGCAGGCATTTGGAACGGTAGTAATCCTGAAGGCTCAACCGCGCCGCTCAGAATATCCAATATCGCTTGATTTTGCACACCGAAATCAGCTAAAATAGCATTAGCGTCTTTCTCAAACTCCGCAGGAATAACCGGCTTCAACATCGTAAGCACTACTACAACGGGCTTGCCCTTCATGGCTGCCTTTGTCTCACGAATAGTTTTCAGATCGTTATAATTTCCTGCCGTGATGGTTTTGCCTTTATAGCCACGGTTATCTACGCCTGGTTCTGACGGATCACCCGCTGCGATACTATGCTCCCTGGCATGAGTTGCGGTATACTCGCCATATTGCAAAGTGATCGGCACATATCCGTTACCGCCTTTAACCACATCTTGCTTGTCATATCCTGCACCGCCGTAAGGGCTGCTCACAAACACTACCGCACAATCTGCCTTAGCAGGATCGTCGGTATAGTTAAAATACCTGGCAAATAATTCAGGCTTAACGGCATCATCCCAATGCTCTTTTGATGGCGGCCCGAAAAAGCCCTGCATTGATGGCGTATATTTTTTAGGCAGGTAAACCGTAATACCTTTTTTCAGTGGCAGTGCATGATTATTGTTTTTCAGCATAATTATCGACTTCAGCTGTGCATGAAATCCCGCTGTCATAAACTCTGGTTTACCAACGGTTTCCTTTGAGTTAGATACATTCAGGTAAGGGTTCTCAAATAATCCTGTACGGAAGATATTGGTTAGCAATCGTTGAGCGCTTTTCTCAAAACGGGTTCGCATAAATGCCTCACCGTGCTCCTTCACACCCATCTGATAAGCCGCTATTACTGGCGCAGAGTCATTATTTCCACCAAACTGGTCTACCCCCGCCATCAGGATTTTGTAATGTCTTTCGGCAACGGTTTTAGCCTCCATCCCCCACGATTTACCTGCGAATATATCGGGAGTTTTACCTTCATCAGCGGTCACGCGCCAATCGGTACAAACCACGCCATTGTAGTGATATTTCTCTCTCAGTAGATTGGTGATCAGGTATTTATTGTAGCTGTTGCCTTCGTTTTCCTTATTCTTGGTATCGCGACCATATGAGATGGTATAATAAGGCATCACAGCTGCCGCCATTTTTGTCTTGCCGTTCAGTTTAAGAGCACCGTCCACAAAAGACACCAGGTGCTCATCAAAATTATTACCGGGATATACCGCAAACTTACCATAGGCAAAGTGTGCATCCCTCCCGCCCTCTTCCGGACCGCCGCCCGGCCAGTGTTTCATCATGGCATTTACGCTGTGATATCCCCAACCGTCTTTTATTTCGCTATTACCTGTCGAGGTTTGGAAACCGTCCACATAAGCACGCGCCATGTCGGCATCCAATTGCGGATCCTCCCCAAAAGTGCCGTTGATACGTGCCCAACGTGGTTCAGAACCCAGATCGATTTGCGGGGACAAAGCCGTAGCAATACCCAAAGCGCGATACTCCTGCGAAGCAACATGCCCGAATTCCTTTACGACACCAGGATCAAACGTTGCTGCTAAACCTAACTGATCTGGCCATTGTGATATTTTGCCGCCGGCACCTGCGGTGTATTCAACGCCTGACGAAGTACCATGACGAGGGTCAGAACTGTTATTTGCCGGGATACCCAAGCCTGCACCTTCTACTAACGCTTGGACATTATTGTTCCATTGCGCAGCTACCTCCGGGCTTTGTACCGAAGTGATCAGCACATGGCGCAGGTTATCCTTCAATAAAAAGTTCTTTTGCTGGTCGGTTACCTCGGCAGCATCTATCCCGCCCTCGCTGAATTTTTTGCCATTATAAGTGCCGGATGCAAAAGGCCCATCGCTCATTGCCGGAATTGCCTGGTGACCACTATAGAGCATTAGTCCGGCTATCTGATCTAATGTCATTTGTGAGGCCAGGTCTTTCGCCCTTTCCTCAACGGGTAGGCGCCAGTCCTCATATTTATCCAGCTTACCATTTTTGTTCAGGTCTTTAAATGCCAGGCCATCAACGGTCAAAATTTTAACGCCCGATTTAGACGAATAACCCAGCGTCGGACCGTTAGGGTTCTTTACAAGTGTAATTCCATCGCCATCATCAATGCTCGTCCACTTTTTAAGCGGACCGCCATTAGTACTGCTGATAATGGTTGCCGCAAACGCAAGTAGCGACAACGAACCGACAAAATAAATTGCAGGACGTGTAATGCCTTTCTTCATGTTGATTTAATGAGTGGTTGATTAGGTTGATCGAGTTAGATTTTGATATGCATTTAACATAATTAATTACTTAACACAATCAACCTAATCAACTAATAAAACTGGTTTATAACTCTATTGTGTATTTATGACACAACTAAAGATAATTACATAATTGATATATCCAAAATTTAATAGATGAATAGTGGGTAAACGACTATAGAGAATCTGTTTAAAACGATAAACTGTTTGAGACGCAACGCCTTGCGCCTCTATTGGTAATTTGTAGTTCCTTAATGTTTATTTCTAATTTTACTACTTCCAAATTACATTACCATGAAACCATTCACTGTACCCACTTATGAGCAAGTGGCCGACAACGCCAAACCAGTATTCGACCGTTTTATAAAGATCATGGGTAAAATGCCCAATTTGTATGCTGCCATTGGTCATTCGACAAATGCGCTCAACTCCTATCTCGCTTATGTAAATGAACAGGCTCGCGGCACTTTCCACGCCAAAGAGCGCGAAGGTGTTTATCTGATTGTATCACAATTGAATGGATGTGAATATTGCCTGGCTTCGCATACACAATCAGCCATCAAAAATGGTTGGACAGAAGATGAAACATTATCACTTCGCGCAGGTACTCACGCTGACAGAAAATGGCAGGTCATCTATCGCGTCATTCATTCGGTAATTGAAAATAAGGGACAAGTTAATGATGATCTGCTTGATGAGTTTTATGCCTTAGATTACCAGGAAGCTGCGATTATCGACCTTTTAGTGCTCATTAATGTGATGAGTTTCACTAATTATGCTTTTCGTCTAATGCAGGTACCTATTGATTTTCCTTTGGCAAAAGATATTTCTTAAGTACTTGACTTTCTGATTGTGTTTTGCTAAATTTGTTAGCATGAAGCGATCGGGAAGTGCTGACCTGCCTTTGCATTACGGCTATGTGCCCAAGTGGCTAGCCGAACGTATGGCAAAGCTGGGTTTGGCTGTGGTGGAAACCATTGTGATGGATTATGGGAAGAACGAGGTATTAACGCGCATCAGTGATCCGTTCTGGTTCCAGAGTTTGGGTGCGGTAATGGGTATGGACTGGCACTCATCAGGTATTACCACCTCAGTTATGGGTGCCTTAAAGCGCGCTATCAATCCACACAGCCGTGAACTGGGAATCTATATTTGCGGCGGCAAAGGCAATCATTCCCGCGAAACACCTAATGAATTATTAAAGATCAGTGAAAAGACAGGCCTCGACGGTAATCACCTGGTAAAATGCAGCAAGTTAAGCGCTAAGGTGGATAATACAGCCATACAAGATGGTTTTCAGTTATATACGCACAATTTCATCCTAACCGACGAAGGCAAATGGGCCGTCGTGCAGCAAGGCATGAGCGCACAAAGTAAAACCGCCCGCCGCTACCATTGGCATTCTGAATCGCTGAACTCTTTCGTGGATGATCCGCATACGTTTATTTATGGTCAAAACAATGGTTACATCCTCAATATGGTTGATAAACAGGCATCCGGTTCGCGTAATGGAGTGATGCAGATCGCTGCTGAAAAACCTGATAGGATGTTGAACGAAATCAATAAACTGGTAATGCCATCTCACCATGACGTTCGCGCCAAAGATGTCGACCTGAAACGTCTTGGCGCAGTGCTTTGGTTGGCGCAGGAAAAAAAGCCATCTGATTTTGAAGATCTGCTTTTACTGGAAGGTCTCGGTCCGCGGACACTGCAGTCCCTGGCGTTGGTGAGCGAGGTAATCCACGGTACGCCATCCCGGTTTAAAGATCCTGCCCGTTTTTCTTTTGCTCATGGCGGTAAAGATGGTCACCCCTTCCCTGTTCCGACAAAGGTTTATGACGAGACTTTAGGTGTATTACAAACTGCCATTTATAAAGCCAAACTCGGGCAGACTGAAAAAAGCGAAGCCATCAAAAGGCTTTCCAAAATAGCCGAGAACGCCGAAAAGGATTTTGTACCGAATGCCAATTTTGATAAGGTAATAGAACAGGAACGAAATGATTCCTGGCGTTATGACGGCCGAACGGTATTTGGAAAAGCAAAACCGCCCGTTGAGATGCAGTTGAAGCTATTTTAATTTCGGAATTCGGATTTTTCGTTTGTTGTTTATTTTCTTTAGTGCTCAAGGGGCTTCGCCGTTTACGATTTCGGATTTAAAAAGTTTAAAAAATTAGGATTTAGAAATTAGAGCTTAGGATTTCCACATCAATATCCTTGTATCTTTTCAATAAGAAAAGAAAATGTCGAGATTAACACTACCAGGATAAACAGGTGTACGAGTATCAATATCCATGTACCGATATTGCATCTCACGAGGTGATAAAATATAGTGTACTCCTTCTTCATCTCTTATATATATAAAGGTACTTATATGTCGTGATTTAAAATCGAATTTAATTTTAATTTTTATTAAATAAATATCAGTATATTTAACTAAAGGTTTATAAATTACTCCCCGATTTTAACTATTCATTAGGCCCTTTCATTTTATTAGATTGTTAAATCACTAATTATGAAGGACCCGTCGTTTTTTTTCTCAGTTACTCATATTATTAAACCATTCAATACCAAGCTGATTTACGGTATCAGGTATTGTGAGCTCGATTATTTCCTGCTGAAAACTTTAGGCATCGAAGAATGCGAGCAACTGGATAATAATTCACGCCTTGATTCTGAGATATTGGATAAAATTTGTGAGATAATTACACAAGTTGAAAAGGGATATAAAAAGGCCCCTCCACTGGAATTTATCAATATGGATGTCTTCAATATTCTTTTTAAGTCAGAGTATATGGCAATAAAAAAAGAACGGTAACAAACCAAAATAATAATCTTTGTTTCAATTTTCCTGATTACATTTCTTATTTTCACAGAGATTGTAAACCACCAAACTTTACCAGAATGCCCGCAACTTATTTGTGTATCCTCAAGAAGTGTTTTTTAATAATATTAACCTTAACCTTCTTAAATTATACGCTCTATGCACAAAAAACAAAAGCATTTCCAATCAGCGAACCTGAAGCTCAGGGCGTATCGTCAGCAAGCATCGATAGTTTTTTGAATGCAGTTGGAAGAAGCAAGAACGAGTTTCATAGCTTTATGTTTCTGCGACATGGCAAGGTGATCGCACAAGGTTGGTGGAACCCTTATGGCCCAGAGTTAAGGCATTCGCTGTATAGCTGCAGTAAAAGCTTCACTTCAACCGCCATTGGTTTTGCGGTAACCGAAAAACTGCTTTCTGTTAATGACAAAGTAATCTCTTTTTTTCCGGAAAATTTGCCGGATTCAGTAAAAAGCTATCTCGCTGCACTCACAGTGAAAGATCTGTTGACCATGAGTGTTGGTCAAGATCCTGATCCAACAGCAAAGTTGGCTATGAGCAGTGATAATTGGGTGAAAGATTTTTTGGCATTGCCTATCAAATATACTCCCGGTAGCAAGTTTTTATACAATACAATGGCTACATATATGCTGTCGGCTATTGTGCAGAAAGTTACAGGACAAACGGAGTTCGAGTACTTAAAGGCACGACTTTTCGATCCCCTGGGTATTAAGGGAATGGATTGGGAGGTAAACACCCAAGGCGTCAACACCGGCGGATGGGGACTTCGTTTAAAAACAGAAGATCTTGCTAAAATGGGTCAACTATACCTGCAAAAAGGTATGTGGAATGGTAAACAATTGCTGCCTAAAGCATGGGTAGAGGAAGCAACGACTTTTAAAATAGATCAGGCGCCCGGTGTGCCCCAAAGTAAAAGAGATTCCAGCGATTGGATGCAGGGCTATTGTTACCAGTTTTGGCGGTGCCGCCATAATGCATTTAGGGCTGATGGTGCGTTTGGGCAATATATCATAGTGATGCCGGATCAAGACGCTGTAGTAGCGATCACTTCGGAAACTCCTGATATGCAGGATGAATTGAACCTTGTCTGGAAGCACCTTCTTCCTGGTATGCAGCCACAGGCATTACCTGTTGATCAGTCTGCAGAAAAGAACCTTAAAGCACATTTAACTGGGTTAAGTTTGCCGCCATTGTCGAATATTACAAATGAAAACTTTACCCTAACTAAGACTTTTAAAATTGATAGAAACGAACTTAATATCAATTCAATATCGTTAAAATCAAATGGTAAAATATGTGATTTTACGTTGAACGTAGGTACTGTCAAATACGTCTTTAAGCTTGCATCAGGCCAATGGTTTGCTGAAGAAACCAAAATGCAGGGCCCTTACCTTTTATTAAATGCTAAAGAAGATTTTTCTATCCTATCTCCTTATAAAGTTGAAGGTAGTTACGGTTGGAAAGATAGCAATACATTGCAACTGAAATTGCGTTACATAGAAAGTCCGCATACAGAAATTATCACTTTGCATTTTAATGATAAGCAACTAAATGCGGACGTAGAATATAGTTTTAATTACGGTTCTAAAAAGATTGCGTTGCATGGTATAGAAGCTCAATAGCCACTAATAAATTTAATCAACACAATATCCAACCATTCAACTTATCTTAATGTCGCGATGATGGCCTTAGCCGAGTCCAGATGCATTTCAATAGTTGGCAGCGTGTTTCGTGCGAGGGTTTGCACGGAAGCCACCCTCTCCTGGGTTTCTTCTTTGAAAAGATCCACGGCCTTTTCATGGTCAGCTATCATAACCTGCATATAAGCTTTGTCAAAATCGGCTCCTGAAAGTTTGGACAAGCTATCAATCAGCGTTCTATGGTCAGGGCTTAGTACGTCATGTTGGTTGATCAATTCTTTTTTTCTAAGTGCTTTTAAAGCTTCAATCCCTTTTGTGTGATCAGTGATCATCATTTTAGCAAAACGCACGATCCTTGGGTTTTGAGAAATGTGCGCCGCTGCAGTGGAGAGTTTAACTTCAGTACGACCGCCATCTATTGCCGCTTTGATAAAGTTAAGGCCGCTTTGATCTACCGTGGTTTCCTGGTTAAAGTAATTTGCTTTTTTGGGGTCATCACACGACGATACGACGTAGAAGGCCGGCACAAGCAATGCCAGCAAGAGTTTGGTCTTCATAGCTGTGTTTTTAGGTATTTATGTCGAAAAACAATAAGAATGCTAAAAAGTTTACCTAAGGGGAAAATAGTTACCTATTCCTTCTTTAAAGTTTTATTCCTGATAAAGATCACTGCCATGAGTGCCCCCAGAAACCCCAGCCCAGCTGATATTTTCATGATACCACCATAGGCATGGATAAAACTTTCCCGATAACTGCGACTTATCGCTTTTTCATATTGAGGATCAATGCTATTCGGGACTTTGGCATTACCAAGATTGGCCGCCTGACGAACGACGGATTGCTTAGCCTCGGTAGGAAGAGGAATTGATTGAAGCCGATCTTGTAACGCCCCTGAAAATAACAATACCGCCAAAGCGCCGAAAATAGCATTTGCGAAAACATTGGATATTCGGGTAAGGGCATTATTTACCCCAGAGGCAGTGCCGGACAGATGATCATTAACAGAGGTCATCACCGTTGCTGTTAAAGGAGCAACTGTAAATGACATACCCAGGCCGAAGACTATAATTCCCGGAAAGAACGTCGTCCAATATTCGGTAGGTCCGGCCGTTTGTCTAACAAAAGACAAAATAAGCAGCCCCGCTCCTGCGGCTGCAGGCCCAATGATTAAAAGCAAGCGAGGCCCATATTTATCTGCCAATGCTCCCGCAAAACGGGCAATTGTGATCATCAAAACAGTAAAAGGCAAAAATGTAAGTCCCGATTGGAGCTGACTATATCCCTGCACCTGTACAAGGTCAAGAGATAAGAAAAGCATCCCCGCTCCTAGTCCGGCATAAAGAAAAAACGTCAGCAAGTTGACACCTGTAAAAATCGGATTGGCAAATAGATACAGAGGCATCATCGGATGCTTGCTTTTTTTTTCGATAAGTAGAAAAGCGACCAGCAAGATGACTCCTCCAAATAATGTCAGATACACCTGTGGCGATTTAAAGCCAATCGCGGGAATTCGAAGAAATCCAAATGTAAGCAATGCAAGACTTAAAGCAATCGAAATAGCTCCAGCAATATCAACTGCTTTGCCAGAATTTTCGTCCTTGCTTTCTTTTACTTTGAATGTCAAAATGAGCAATGCAATTATACCGAGAGGGATATTGATAAAAAAGATATATCGCCATAGTCCTGCATCAGCCAAAGTCCCACCCAATATTGGGCCGCCCATGGTGACTACGGTAGTTATGGCCGACCAGGTGCCTATGGCTTTTCCTCTTTCGTTTTCATTGATTGATGATGAAATAAGCGATAAGCTGCCTGGAATCATCAAAGCGCCTCCGATACCTTGTATGATTCTGAATACAATCAATAGAAAAACTGTCGGTGTAAACCCGCAAGCTGCCGAACCAAGGATAAATACAAATATGCCCAGCATGAAGATCTTTTTACGACCAAGCTTGTCGCCTAAAGACCCGCCAACAAGGATGAGTGAGGCAAGCATTAACAAATATGCATTCAGTAACCAGAAAAGATCAGCTCCGGTAGCATTAAGACTTTTTTGAAGAGCGGGCAGAACAACATTCAGTGCTGTGCCATCGATAAATGCCATAGCCGAAGCCAGTATGGCCGAAACCATTATCCATTTACCTTCAGCGCTTTTAAGTGCGACTGTTGCCATTTGTTGTCTGAGGCTGGAACCTGCCTGCCGCAGGCAGGTTTACACAGTTAATAAATGTACAGAATTTAAACTGTTGCGGTTTTACTATTCTGTTAATTCTAAAATTCTGACAATCCCGATTCTGACCAACTACGCCAAATTCCGCCCCGCGTTCACAATACCATATACTGTGCGGATCACAAGCTTATTATAAACATCGTTCAGTTCAGGATGCTCGTTCCGATTAAGGCATTGTAGCGCATAATGTTGTATGATTACGAGCGGTAATACGATTTTTTCACGCACAAAAATTGATTTCCGTTCTACGGGATATTCCTGCATCAGCGTTTCGGTATTAGTCAGTTCTAAAATCATGGCTTTGGTGAGGTCATACTCATCCTTCAACATCTTCCAGAAAGCTCCGAATTTTTTGTCTTCCCCCAGGTAGGCAGTTACGCGGAAATCCGATTTGGACATGGACATGCTGCAATTATCCAGCATGGTTTTAAAGAAACCAGAACTATCGTAAAGTTGTTTAACTTCCTCCCATTTGCCCTCATCTTTCATCTTTTTCAGAGCTGTTCCTACACCATAGAAACCAGGGATATTCTGTTTTAACTGGCTCCACGAAGTAACGAAGCTGATGGCCCGAAGATCTTCCAGTCTTAATTGAGAGTCGGCATTACGTTTAGTTGGACGGCTGCTGATATTGATCTTCGACAATAATTTCAGCGGACTATATTTTTCTAAATATTCTACAAACAAAGGATGCTGCCTTAAATCCATAAACAAATTATAGCTGGCATTGGCCATTTCGGATATCAGTCCTTTGCTTTCTTTGTTAAGCAAATCGTTTTCATTTGGTTTAAGCGCTGAAACGATACCCGCATTGATTAACTGTTCCATATTGAAACGGGCAGTCTCAGCAGAACCATATTGCGAACTTACTGTTTGACCTTGCACCGTCAATTGGATATGTTCATTAGCGATCTCACTGCCCATTGAGGCGTAAAAACGATGCGTTTTACCACCGCCACGGGCAGGTGGACCTCCACGACCATCAAAAAAGGCAAGGTCGATTCCGTATTTTCGTGCCATCGCAGTCAGCTCAACTTTGGCTTTATAAATCGACCAGTTAGCCATTAGGTAACCGCCATCCTTAGTACTATCAGAGAAACCCAACATAATGGTTTGGCGGTTGCCACGACGTTTGAGATGTTCTTTATAGAACGGATGAACGTATAAGCTTTCCATTACTTCTGCAGCATGAGTTAGGTCATTCACGGTTTCAAACAGTGGCATAAAGTCAACGCTTAGTGATTCTTTTTTCCATCCGCTCCACAGGAACAGGTTGATTAACTGTAAAATATCCGAAGAACGCTGGCAGTTGCTGATAATGAACCGCTGACAAGCTTTTTGTCCATTTGATTCCTGTATCTGCTGAACAAGGCGAATAGTGTTCAACGTATCCTTGGTCATATCATCCGCATCATCCGGACAATGAAAATCGGCCTCGTTAAACGGAATTGCTTTTAGTTTTTCCCCCTCGCTTAATGTTTCGTAGTCTTTAGATAGCCCCGATTTGATCTGCGATTGCTGGATACAATATTTAAAGACGTTGCGCAAAACGCGGCTGTCCTGCCTAATATCCAGCGTAGCGAAATAACAGCCGAACAACCGTACTTTCTGCAGCATGCCATCTACGATGTTCACAAAAAGGCCGCCGTGGTCAGTTATCAGCGTCTGTCTAATTGAATCTAAAAGCGACAGTAACTCGCTCTGCAAATCTTTAGGGTTTGACTGGGCGTTAAAAGCGTTTTGATAAAGCAGTTTTTCCAGCCGTGAAATAGTTTTTTCGATCCCTCTAAAAGTGATACGGCGTTTTAATATTCTGAAATCACGGTAGTAACTTCGGAAAACAAATTGTCTTAACAGACTGGCTACAGAAGCAGTAGTCTCGGTGGTCACATTTGGGTTGCCATCGCGGTCACCACCGGGCCAGAAGCCTAATTCAAGTATCTGGTGGTCATCTGAATGTTCTATATCAAATTCTTCTTCTAGTTTTGACTGAATTCCTGATGCAGCATGATAAAAAGTATTTTCAAGGAACCATACTAAACTAGTTGCTTCATCAACAGGTGTAGGCGAAGTTTTATTAAAGAAAGGTGTTTTACCTAACTGCTGAAGTAAGACGTCGATATTATTCAGGTCGTTATGTTTCAGAGCCTCGATTAAGTCAGTCATGATACCGAGCACCGTACCCGGATAAAATTGCGTCGGGTGAGCAGTAAGTACCAAACGTAAAGAGAAATTCTTTAGTTTCTGGCTTATCTCATCCCTGGTTTTATCATTTTGTGAGGCTAATTGCAGCAAACTTTGCAATGAACCACTGTCGTCTGTGCGACCGACCTTATTGAAGGATGAATCCTCAACAGCGTCAAATAAAACCACCTGCCGTTCGATGTACTGGATAAAACGGAACATGCGGTTGATCTGCTCCTGATGATCGATGCCCGGAACATATTTTTTAAAGAAAGATTCGATAATTTCGGTTGGCGACGAAAATGAAGCCGTGCCTTTTTCACAATGTGAACTGAAAAATGGAAGCAATATACCTGTATCCTTCACCTGGTAAAAAGGAAGCGTCTGAAACAGACTGTTATATAACTCAAATCGGGTGACAACTTCCTGGTTAAAAGTTGTTTCTCTGTGGCTGAGTTTTGCAAGTGAGGACATAAATTTGGCAGCTTGGTATAAGGGTTTATAAAATTTCGCTGTGAATTTAATTATATTAACGATAAAAACTACTAAAAGGTGAGTATTTATTAATTTAAATTCGGTATTAATGCAATAATTATCAAAAGATCCCTTAAAGATTTAATTTTTGTAAATTTGTATACGCATTTTTCCATCTAACCCCGACTGATGAAATTAACCATCCGCGAAATAAAGAGTTTCTTTTACAGCCAGTATTTTTCTGATGGTATCCGTACCAGTATAGGCATTTTATTGCCTGCATTGGTGTTCGATTATCTCAACCAGTTTGAGTTGGGGGTTACACTTTCGCTTGGGGCATTATGTGTTTCTGTTGTAGATATACCCGGCCCTGTAATGCATAAGCGCAATGCAATGGCTATATGTAACATCTGCATTTTTGTGGTCGCGGTTGTGACCGGATTCGCTCGGATGAATGTAATAACACTTGGAATTGAGATTGCTATTTTTTCTTTTCTTTTTTCAATGCTTATCGTTTACGGGACGCGTGCAGCGGCTGTGGGCACCGGGTCATTGCTTATGATGGTCTTTATGATCGAAAAAGGTTTGCCGGCTAATCAGATATTGACCTATAGTTTACAGGTGACTTTAGGGGGAATATGGTACCTGACATTCAGTGTCCTGTTTTTTACCATACGCCCCTACCGTGCTGCCCAACAGGCTCTGGGTGAAAGTATTTTGGATGTAGTAAAGTTCCTTCGCATTAAAGCCGATTTTTATTTGCCGGATACTGATATTGATGAAAATTACCGCAAACTGGTCTCCCACCAGATACAGGTAAGCCAGCACCAGGACGCAGTTCGTGAACTGCTTTTCAAAAGCCGTATAGTGGTAAAAGATTCTACTAATGCCAGCCGGGTTTTGGTATTGACATTCATAGACCTGATCGATCTCTATGAACAAATACTGGCAACACATTATGATTACAAACAGGTAAGAGAAAAATTCGGAAATACCGGGATATTAGAGGCTATCGCTCGCGTTCTTGACCAAATGGCACATGAGCTGGAGAATATTGGTTACGCGGTGTTATCAAATCGCCGGTATAATCATTCACATGATTTTGACGCTGAATTGGAACAACTAAAAAAGAAAATTGACGAGATAGCCGCAAAAGACACCAGCACCAGTAATCTGGTATTAAAAAAGATATTGATCAATTTACGGGATCTGAATAAGAACATCCACAATATTTTTGTCTATTACAACTCGAGATCGTCTAAAACACTGATAGACACGCCTGAAGATGTAGAGTATTCAAAGTTTGTTACGCATCAGGATTATGCGCCGAGAATATTCTTTGATAACTTTTCTTTTTCGTCTGGTTCGTTTAAACATGCGCTGCGAGTATCCTTAGTTTGCGTGATCGGATTTACTATAGCCAAGCTGTTTGCCCTTGGCCATCATAGTTACTGGGTTTTGCTGACGATCATCGTAATCCTGAAACCAGGATTCAGCTTGTCCAAACAACGAAATTATCAGCGCTTGATAGGCACCATTACAGGCGGAGCTATCGGCATTTTGATTTTAACAGTTATAAAAAACACCGACGCACAGTTCATCTTCTTTATCATATTCATGCTTGGTACATACAGCTTTACCCGGTTAAACTATGTGGTTAGTGTTATTTTTATGACCCCATATGTGCTGATCCTGTTCAAGTTCCTCGGCGTTGGTCACCTGAACCTGGCGGAGGAGCGGATAATAGATACGGCTATTGGGTCTTCGATTGCCTTTGTAGCGATGTATATTATCTTCCCTACCTGGGAGTTTGAACAGGTCAAGGATAACCTGCGTGATACGGTATATGCGAACGTTAACTACCTTGTAAAAATTGCGGAATCAATTACGGGAAAAACAGTGACGGTTACTGATTACAAACTAGCAAGAAAAGATATTTACGTTAAATCGGCCAACTTATCTGCTGCCTTTGAGCGAATGACCTCAGAACCTAAAAGCAAACAAAAAAAGATACGCGAGATACATAAATTCGTGGTGCTTACCCATATCTTGTCATCTTATCTGGCTAATTTGGCATCCAGTGTTTCAGAAAAAAATCTGCACAAAACGCAACCAGATAATGTAAGGCTAATCCGGAAAAGTATCAATGTCCTGAATGACACCAGTAGAAAATTGGGCGGAAAATGCGCCGACTTTGTAACCGAAAAAACCGCTGTACCCGAACAGAAAAAAGCCCCAACGGCAAATGAAACATTGCTTACTGAACAATTAGGTTTTATCAATAAGATCAGTTATGACATTGCTAAGGTTACCGATAATATATTGACCTAATAAAAGGATATGATAAAGGCAACCCATTGGATTGCCTTGTTATGATAAAATTTCAGAAATTGTTAAGCGGTTGTATGGCCTCTTCCTAAAAATCCTAATAAAAATGCTATTGCTGCTAATACCAGGAGTGCATAAATTAATCCCCCAGCGGAGTATGCAAAAACACCTATCACCCATCCGAGAATCATGACGATGGCGATAAAATACAATAATGTTCTCATGATATGATGTTTTAAATTAACGTATATTATACATTAATAATCATGCCATAACGGTCTTCAATCAGATTTTTAATTTAGTGTTCTAAATCAGAGACAAAAGTGTTCAGCGGATGGTAAATAAAGTTTAGATATTTTACAATAAATCTATCGCCAAATTTGCCAGCTCGCTACGCTCCCCTTTTTGCAAGGTAATATGCGCATAAAGCGGATGATCTTTAGCTTTATCGATCAGGTAGGATAATCCATTACTTTCAGCATCAAGGTATGGTGTGTCTATTTGATAAATATCACCAGTGAACACAAATTTGCTATTCTCACCTGCTCTGGATATGATAGTTTTTACCTCGTGCGGCGTTAGATTTTGGGCCTCGTCCACGATAAAAAATATTTTAGTAAGTGTACGTCCGCGAATAAAGGCCAAAGGCGCGATTGTGATCTTGTCATTTGATACTAGTTCATCGATCTTAAGTTGCATCTTTTCATCGTCAGCAAACTGATCGCGGATAAATTTTAAATTATCCCATATCGGCGCCATGTATGGATCAACTTTTGATTTTACATCGCCTGGTAAAAAACCAATATCCTTATTGCTCAACGGTACGATCGGACGTGTCACATAGATCTGCCGATAGAATTTACGTTGTTCCAATGCACCTGCAAGGGCCAACAACGTTTTGCCCGTACCGGCATTGCCCTGTATGGTGACCAATTTGATATCCGGATGCAAGAGGGCGTGTATTGCAAAAGCCTGCTCCGGATTTTTAGGCTGAATATTGAACACGGGCTGTTCAGACACTTTCTCCAATACACCGGTTTGGCTATTGTAAAATCCCGAAATCCTTTGTTTTTTACCGCCAAAACTGTAAAAATGATTGTTTTTAGCCGGTAATATACTCAAGTCGCTGCCTGTTAATACGCCTGTCTTGGAAAGCTGACTGATGGTTTTATCTGCAACCTTATGTAGAATAGTTTCTCCGGTATAAAGCTCTTCCAGGTTTTTAATTTTACCAGTTTCGTAATCTTCGGCGTGAATATTAAGCGCCTTGGCTTTCAAACGCAGACAAATATCTTTCGATACCAGGATAATCTTTTTTTCAGGATATTCTTCCTGCAGACCAAGGGCGGCATTTAATATTCGATGGTCGATCTTATCGCTGCCGAATACTTTCTCGGCATCTGATGTAGCATTTTTTACGTCCATCACGACTTTAAAACTGCCTTTGCCTTTCCCCTTTAGTGGTACCCATTTATTCAATAAATTTTTTCGGGAAACTTCGTCCATCAGCCTGATAAAGCTGCGGGCCTCGAAATTGCGGGTATCGTTCCCGCTTTTCATATTATCCAATTCCTCCAGCACCTGGATAGGCAAGGCTACATCGTGTTCCTGGAAATTTTCAAAGGCGTTGTGATCGTAAAGGATAACCGAAGTATCTAATACAAATATCTTTTCTCTCCCGTTTGCTTTAGTGCCAGACATAGACGCTAAATTAAGCTATTTTTTTACCTATTGAAAGGTTGGAAAATGGAATGTTACAAGGTCTGAGGATTTATTAATGAAATTTTGATTCCCTCCCGTAAAAACAAAAAAACTCCCCACCGGGCGGCGGGGAGCATGTCCTGATTTTTACGTCAGGACTAACCTAAACCTTATCACGAACTTATAACGCAGTACTTTGTTCCATATTTTTGGAGTATCTTGTTTTGACTTTAAAATGATATTACCTGACATTTGTATATGGAAATACAGGAAATAGAACGTTTGATCAGGATCAGCAAGGAACACCCGCTGATGCCGGAAACCTATATTCCATGGCAACTGGAGCCTGATACAGATGATATATTTCTGCCCGAGATGCTGACTTCGCTGCAAGGCCTTGATATATACGACACATTAACTCCTGAACAAAAATTGGAACTCGGCCGGCACGAGTTGGTGCAGGTAATCGCTTCTTATGCCTGGGGCGAGAGCCTTTTTTGTCTCTTTATGACCCGTCATATTCTCACTTTGCCTTTGGACAATATAGAACATCGTTTTCTGTTAAGAGAATTGATTGAAGAATTCCGCCACCAGGAAATGTTCGGGCAGGCAATTGACAAACTTCGCGGCAAACCAATCAAACAAACCGGCATACACAAATTCCTCGGAGAGTTCAGCAACAAATATCTACCAGCCGATTTTTTATTTATGGGAAGTGTATCGATAGAACTGGTAACAGATGTATATGGCAATCATGCCCGTAAATCACCTAATATTTACCCGGTGCTGAAGAAAATGTTCGACCTTCATAATATAGAAGAAGCACGACATATTCTATTCACCAAAAGTCTGCTGAAAACCTATGCGACAAAAGCCGGATATATTAAACGCACGCTTTATAGCTTTGTTATTTTGGGTAATATCCTTTTCATTCGGACTATGTATGTGAAGAGGCAAATATATGAACGGATAGGTCTGGAAAATCCAGATAAGATTTACAAAGCGGCATTCAAGAACTTCAAGCAAAAATTTGCAGAAAAATGCCTGACAGATGTAATTGGTTTTGTGGATGAGTGGAAAGGATTTAATCGCAGCACACGCTGGGCCTGGCGCTGGCTCTTAGGGGCAAAAGTTTAAAATGCGCAACTCGCTGGCCATAGTACGGTTGAAACCCCGACAGTTCAGGTTATTGCCATTATCAGGCTTTTCGCCGTGCCTGATAATGGTAACCTTTGCAGTTTTTTATTCTTCTAGTTTTGAACTTCAACGGCTTCCTGAACTTTACCCGGTCTGCCGTTCTTAAACGCAGCGCGAGGTTTCAGGCCAAGCAGTTCAAACATCGCCATATCCGTATCAAATGACGGATTTGGTGTAGTTAACAACTTTTCACCAGCAAATATGGAGTTCGCGCCTGCCATAAAACATAAGGCCTGTTCCACTAAACTCATTTCTGTACGACCTGCTGATAGACGCACCACTGTTTTCGGCATAATAATGCGTGTAGTAGCAATCATGCGCACCATATCCCAAACGGGTACACGCGGCTGATCGGCTAATGGCGTACCCTGTACCGGCACCAACGCGTTGATTGGCACCGACTCCGGATGTTTTGGCAGATTAGATAATGTTTTCAGCATCGAAATACGGTCTTCAACCGTTTCACCTAAACCAATTATGCCACCGCTACAAACTGTAATCTTTGCTTTGCGTACATGCTCCAAGGTTTTCAGTCGGTCATCATAAGTACGTGTAGTAATAATGCGCTTGTAATCATCTTCTGAAGTATCAAGGTTGTGATTGTAGGCATATAAGCCTGCATCAGCTAAACGTTGCGCCTGACTCTCAGTCAGCATGCCTAAAGTACAGCACACTTCCATATCGAGGTCGTTTACCGCTTTTACCATATCAATCACTTTGTCGAAATCCCGGTTATCGCGCACTTCACGCCATGCAGCGCCCATGCAAAGTCTTGATGCGCCACCTGCTTTTGCCTTTTCAGCGGCAGCGATCACTTCTTCGGTTGGCATCATGGCATGAACATTTACGCCGGTATTATAACGCGCTGCTTGCGGGCAATAAGCGCAATCTTCCGGACAGCCGCCTGTTTTGATCGATATCAGCGAGCTGATCTGTACTTCTGAATAATCTTTATTCTCACGGTGTATGGTTGCCGCCTGGTAAATCAGGTCGAGCAATGGTTTGTGGTATATTTCAGCAATTTCTTCTTTCGTCCAGTTGTTTCTAACTTCAGCCATTCTTTTTCTTTCTATGATATATTTTCAAATATAATTTGTTGTAGTAGTTCTTTATAAAATTTTGGTTGCAAACCACAGAGGCAGTAAAAAGCCCGCACAGTCTGTAAAAGTAGTAATAATGATAGATGAAGCCACAGCGGGATCTATTCCAACTCTTTTTAGTATCAAAGGAATGGATGACCCTGTTAAGCCAGCTACAATCAAATTTCCGGTCATGGCAAAAAGTAATACAAAGCCCAACTTAAGGCTACCATCGTAGAGCACAGCTATTAAAAAAACTATCAACCCATTTGCTGCACCGTTCAACATGCCGACTAAAAATTCTTTAATAACAGTATCATACGCCTGCCTGTCAGTAAGGTCACTTAGCGAAATACGTCTTACTGTAACAGCGAGTGCCTGAGTCGCAGCGTTCCCTCCCATTCCTGCAATAATAGTCATGTAAGCGGCTATAATAGGAATGCTTTGTACCGTAGAATCAAAATGGCGGATAATGGAGGCTGCCAAATAAGCAGTCGCCAGGTTGATTACCAGCCAGGGCAAACGACTCTTTACCGCATCCTTCCAGTTACCGCTAAGTTCCTCGTCTTCCGATACACCCGATATCTTCAAGATATCCTCGGTACTCTCCTGCTCCATTACGTCCATAATGTCATCGACGGTAATGCGGCCAAGAAGTTTCATATGATCATCAACAACGGGTATGGTGGTCAGGTTATATTGAGAGATCAGGCCGGCTACATCTTCCTGGTCAAGCTCAGCTTTTACGTACACAAAATCACGGTTCACTAGTTCGGCTACTCGTGCATAGGCAGGAGCTTTAAGGATCGACTTAACCGAAAGAATACCCCTAAGCATGTTGTCATTGTCCACCACATAAATGGTATAAAATTCTTCCATCTCCTCCGACTGGCGGATAATATCCTCCAAAGCATCTTTTTTGTTTTGATTGATATTAACCTTGATGACCTCGGAGTTCATGATACCGCCAGCGGTATCTTCCGGATAGCTTAAAAGTGCGCGGATATTGCTGGCATCCTCCTCGTCGATATCTTCCAATATTTCCTGCTGGTCTTCTTCATCCAGTTGGGAAATAATGTCCGTCGCATCGTCATAATCCAGTTCTTCGATGATCTCAGAACGCTTTTCAGGATCAAGTGCAATAAGCAACTCGCCGGGCTCCTGCTCCTCGTGCATTTCTGCAAAAACTTCAGAAGCTACGTCAGATGGCAGGATATTGATGATCTTCTCGCGCGATTCGATGGGAAGTCTCTCAAATAGTATGGCAATCTCAGAAGCGTGGTACTCCTGCAGAACTTTCTCTAATTCAGCATCATCTCCCTCAAGCGCGGTTTTAATGCGCTCCAGGTCTTCCTTATTGATCTCGAAGGATTGCATACCCGACTAAAATAAGGCAAATAAGCGGTAATCGGAAAGAATAAAATTGACACGATAAAGCCATCGATTTTAAAAGATTAAATCAGATGCTGTATTCGTATTTTATTTTAACAGAAGTCAATTTTTGAAGTTTTGATATAACCTGGTTGACCTGCATCTTACGAATAGAAACTTTTATGGAGCAGCTGTTGTCAAAAACCTGTTCTAATAGTTGCAAGTTGTCGTCCTTTACAATCCGCATCACCTCGTTCATCTGCAAATAATCGAATACAATGGTGTATATGTCATTAACTGTTTTTTCGATGATCTTAGCCTCGGCAAGAGCAAGTTCTGTTGCCGATTTATAAGCATTGATCAATCCCGGAACCCCTAGCAAAGTACCGCCAAAATAACGCACTATTACGACCGCTACATTGGTGATATTTTTAGATAATAAAGTATTCAATATAGGTCTGCCTGCTGTGCCTGAAGGTTCGCCATCGTCATTCAGCTTGAAGACTGAGCGGTCGGTACTCCAGCGCATGGCCCAGCAATGATGATTGGCTTTTGGATGTTCTTTTTTTAGATCAGTAACAATACTTTTGATATACTGATCTGACATAACCGGATAAGCATAACCAAGGAATTTGCTGCCGCGATCGCGAAACATGCCTTCACTTTTGGCTTCAATGGTCAAATAAGTATCATCAAAAAGCATCGGGCAAATATCGCTTAGAAATTGAATATCTGAGGGAAGTAAATAATCATAATAGCAATGATCGCTAAAACTATGCCCCCGAGATTGAGCCGGCTCAGTTTCTCCCTGAATATAAACAAGCCAACCAATGAGCCTGCAGCGATAACGCCAATATCCATAGTTGAAAATACGGTGGATGGATGATCGGCCAAAGCCTGGTGTGCCTTTATGTTGAACAATATATTGCCAAAATTGGCTGCACCTAATACCCAGCCAATGAGGATATGCGGCCATGAAAAGCGCATCTTTTTGGTAAAGACCATATAAATCAAACCTATAAATGCAACCCAAAAGGCTAAAGTAAAAACAATAAAAAGCGAAGTGGTGAACGGGACGGCGGTGAATTTCGCAATTTGCTTTAAGAGCACGTCGATCACTCCCATACCGACAAAGATTGTCAGCAAATAAAGCCAGGAGTTAGTAGACTTTCTTCTTACTGCTCGTTTCTGTTTCCACGGAATCAAACAAAGCATAGCGATAATACCGATGGATATCCCGGTAATCTTTATCCCGTTCAAGACCTCTCCGAAAATCACATACGATGACAAAACGGGTATAAATAATGAAAGCCGTTGAGCCACATCAGTACGCACAATCCCTGTCAAGGTAATTGATGTTGCGATTATTATAAAAAGTAAAGGAAGCAGTATTCCCAAACCTACATAAGTAAGAATTGGGGCTCCCTGTAAACCGGTAAAATGTGGCCTGAAGAATAACCAGGTTAAAAATATAGCTGCCGAATAATTCCAGGTAATTGCCTGATAAACATCAATTTGGTACCGTTTGGCGAGCTTTAATAAAACCGAAACGGCAACACTACAACAAATGCTTAAAAAAATATAAAACATTAATTAACAGGCTTATGATAAAAGAATTTTAAACAATCAGTCCCCAGAATATATTCCCTGCTCGAAATGCCATTAATACATGGGGCTTTTATGCCACTCCCCAACACTGCTTCACCAGTAAAAACTCTGGCCTCATCCCATAACCCTTCATTGATAAAACTATTCAATGTATGTGCACCACCTTCGATGATTACCGACTGAATATCCTGCAAGTATAACTGGAACAGAATATATTGCGGAACAAAACGCTCAAAATCCTCAAGGGCAATATACTTAACTTTTCCGTCAATATCAGTCTTTATTTCGTTAAAAATCAGTGTTTCAATATTTTGATCGTATATACTTAAGTTTTTGTTCAATTCCAATTTTCTATCTATCACAATTCTTTTAGGTGATTTCCCGGGCCAGTAGCGGGTATTCAATTGCGGATTGTCAATAGCAGCGGTATGTTTTCCGATCAGTACGGCATCTTCTTCACCACGCCATTGATGTACTAGTCTGCGCGATTCTTCACCTGTTATCCAAAACTGGGTTTTGTCATCCGGTGCAAAATAGCCGTCGTTGGTTTGTGCCCATTTCAGGACCACATAGGGCCTTTGCTTCTGCACCCGTGTAAAAAAGCGGCGATTGAGCCATTGGCATTCGGTTTCTAAAACGCCAACGATCACTTCGATACCTGCTTGTTGCAATTTCTCGATACCCTTACCATCAACCTGCACAAAAGGGTCTCGACAGCCTACCACTACTTTTGAAATACCGTGCTTTATGATCAGATCGGCACAAGGCGGGGTTTTACCATAATGGGCACATGGCTCCAAAGAAACGTAAATGGTGGATTGTTTTAAAAGCTCTTCAGCATCTTCAAAATGAGCAAGCACCTGGTTTACGGCATTTACTTCAGCATGAGCCTGGCCATATTGCTGATGAAAACCTTCGCCAATGATATTATCCTCGTGAACAATTACCGCCCCCACCATCGGATTGGGACTTACATAGCCGGCACCTAGTTCAGCGAGTTCGATACAACGCTGCATATATTGTTCGTGGGATAGCATGCAACAAATATAGCTTTGTGTAAACTGGAATTTTTACAATGTTAAAATTTCTGGAATAAGTTGTTAAATCAAGATTACATAACGCAAAAATGAGATAAATTGACAAAAGAAGTTTTCGTTTCTTTACGGCATGAAAACTGTCAAGCAAGTTTCGTTGGATTTTTCAGAACAATTATCAGCCATTTATGATGGCAATGAAGTCAATTCATTGTGTACTATGGTGTTAGAAAGTGTTGTTAATATCTCATCAGCCAAAATCAGAGCTTTTCCGGAAACAGAGATATCAACGCCTGATAGTGAGAGAATTACACACATATTAACACGTTTGACCACTGGCGAACCAATTCAATATATATTAGGCTATGCAGAATTCTATGGTCTGACTTTCAAAGTAAATTCATCAGTACTAATACCCAGGCCCGAGACTGAGGAACTAGTAGATTGGATCCTTTCATCAGTTGGCAGTTCCCAGTTAGCGATTGGCAGATTTTTGGATATCGGCACAGGTAGCGGTTGTATTCCTATTAGCCTGAAGAAAAACCTGACTGATGCTCAAGTTTCTGCTATAGATATTTCACCCGAAGCTTTACGAACCGCAAAAAAAAATGCCCAGCTGAATAAAGTCGATATTAATTTTATTCAAGATGATATTCTAAATCCGATTAATCACTCACTGCTCATCACTCACTACTCGCTCATTGTAAGTAATCCCCCGTACGTTACACTTGAGGACAAAAAACTGATGCACACAAATGTGACTGATTTTGAACCGCACACCGCATTATTTGTACCAGAGGACGATCCACTTATTTTCTATAAAGCTATAGCCAATTTTGCCTCAACTCATCTGGAAAAAGATGGATTGTTGTTTTTTGAGATCAATGAAAGTTATGGTAAAGAAATAGTTAATATTTTAAACGATAAACAATTCACTAACATTGAATTAAGAAAAGATATGAACGGTAAAGATAGAATGGTTAAGGCTGTCTATAGCCGCAACTGACAGTAGTAGCGAACGTCTACAAAATCGTTTTGATATTGGCGCAACGGAAGGGTGTTATCTATAACAGGAGACGAGTTCTAACACCCATAATAGTTAACCTTAAATACATGCCATCCGGCGTGCTGTAAATATATTGGACAGACAACACTGTCTGCAAGCGTCAGCTTAGAGTTATGGGTGATTCCTAACAATATCCACAAACTCGAATAAATTTCTTTGATAGGTCATCAAAAGCTGTCTAACTTTATTCTAAATAATAATCACAAAACTATCCTATTATGAGCATGAATCCAGTTGTCCATTTTGAAATGGGCTATTTCGACCGTGAGCGAATGAAGAAGTTTTATCAGGCGGCCTTTGACTGGCAACTCCAGCAAATGGGCCCCGAAATGGGAAATTATGTTCTTGCCCACACCACGGAAGTGGACGAGAATGGCATGGTAAAAGCTCCCGGTACCATAAACGGAGGCTTTTATGAAAAAACAGACAATCCGCTTTCACACCCGCCGTCTGTTGTGATCGCTGTGCAGGATATACACAACGCCATGAAAGCTGTCGAAGCCGCCGGCGGCAAGATACTTGGTGCTATGGATGAAACAGGGGCACCGAGTATGGAGCCGATGATGATACCAGGCGTAGGGCTCTGGATATCTATCGAGGATACTGAAGGCAACCGGGTGAGTATGTTACAACCGAATACAAGGTAAAATCAATGCATTCATAAGGGATTAGCCGCGGCTAATCCCTTATGAATGCATCTCAGTAGAGCGTCTTGTAATATTAATTTACAAACACTTCATCAACAAACACCCAGGATGGTTTTCCTTTTGCCGGGTGCCATTCTGGTAATTTGTAAATAGGCTTTGCCACAAATTTTATGCAAGTGATGGGTGCATTTTCATGCAGTTTGCATACCAGCGGCTGTAAAGTATCCCGATCACCTTTCTTTTGTGGCCCTGTTGCTAAGGAACCTATGGGTTTCAAATGTTGCATATCCGTCCCACCCCATACTTCTATCTCCGTTGGCAAAAATATCTGGCTACCGATCATCTTTAGGCAATTTAAAGTCAGCGTATGTGGTTTTACGGAATTCTTGAAATAGAGCATCAATTCCATATTGGTTTGCGTACCCAGCCATTTGTTGTTGCCAAAATTCATACCGCCCAGTTCGCCATCGGTGAGCGTTTTAGCGCCATCGGCCTGGTAACGTTCATTAACTGGTTTTATCAAAGAGATGCTATCAGGTGCAAACGTATTTTTATAGAAAGTATAGCTAACCACATCGCTGCCATACCAGCCTGCTTTATAAGCTTTGGCCTTGATAGTAGTATTATCGCTTATCATAATGCCCGGTTTATATGAGGCCGACTTGATACTATCAGGATTTTTCCCATCTGTTGTGTAACGTATATCGACTCCCTTTATCGGATTGGTGACCACCAGTTGAACGGGCTTGTTAAAAACAAACGCTGTGTTTTTCACTTGCGGTGGTATCAGTTTCATCGGCTTGCCGTCATCTTTAAAACCTTCTATAAGCGCAATCTGTTTGTTTGAATTTTGAAATGCCTGCAGCTCTTGTGCGCTCAATCCTGTATTCCAAAGAACTACTTCTTTTAAGTTCTTTAAAGATTTTAACTGATCCAGTGCCTGTGCATTTAATTTAGTGCCTGTGAGGGATAGTGAGCGCAAATATCTCAGTGACCCAAGGTCTTTTAATGTGGTCCCTGTAATATCGGAAAAGTTGAGATTTAACCTCCGAAGATTTTCAAACCCGGCAATCGTTTTAAGGTCGCCATCCTTTACAGGCATCTTGTTCAGATCGATGGATACTACCTGTTTTTTTATTCCATTTAATTCATCAAGCGCTTTGGTGCTGTAAGTAGATTTATTATAAATATTAACCGCTAAAGCAGGTGAGCCATTTGCCAACGCGTAAATAACACGGTAATTATTGTTTAGCTTTTTGATCTCTTTTTCGTCAGCTGCCGCGAAATCATATTGTTCCTCCGCCGCTTCTGCGGGTTTCAGAAATATTGCTGATGCTATTCGTAATGAATCCGTAGCTGGAAGATCGGTTACCTTCTTTTTGAAATCGGCATTTGCTTTAATCCACTGATAAAGCACATTCATCTCGGCTGCGGTCAATTGCGGTTTACCCGATGGAGGCATATGCTTTTTCTCTTCCTCAGGCAAGTGAATTCGCTCCAGCAATAAACTCACCTGCGGCTGACCGGGAACAAATAACTTCCCCGATTTTCCTCCTTTTAAAACAGACTTCTCATCAATCAGCATCAATCCGCCCTTCAATTTATCTTGATTGTGACATGCAATACATTTAGTTTCAAATATCGGCTGAACTACATCGCGATAAACCAATGCCTGATCGATAGGAACTAATTGGCGGGAGCTTTTCATCACAGGCCCTAACACGAAATTGTCACCATGTGTAATATTGGCGCCGTAATGCCCGGCGATCATCAGGAAACAAACCGTAGCGACAGCTCCTGATTGGGCCATAGGCCGTTTATACCAGGAAGCATTTCGTAACCAGTAAATAGCGGAAGAAATAAATACTATGCTTGCACCAAACCATTTGTGCCATTGTACACTGTTACTATCATAGCCGGGTTCACGTGCCAGGAACAAGCCCATGATGGCTGTTATGGCAGCCAGTAAGGCCCCCGAAAGCAATAAAACCGTAGTAAACTGATCATAAAGCCGTTCGTTTGCAAATGTTGATCTGAAGCGAAAGAATTCCATCAGCATAGCTAATATCAGCAGCACGATGGGGAAATGTAATATCATAGGATGAAGACGTCCTATGGGCTGCAGCCATACCGGTATTACCAGGCTATCCCCGGCAATCACTAAAACGATTATGAAAATATTCAGCGCAAATAATAAATTACCTGCAATACCCTTGTAACTGTTTTTTATCATTTAACGGGCAGCAAATAATTAAACACGAGTGAATTTATATGGGTATACCTTGCCTGAAGCCCATTGTGCTACATACAGGTTCTCATCATTATCCACGCAAACATCATGCGGGTTAAGGAATATCTTTTCGGCCTGGGCCATGGGTTGCAATATGCCGTCCTTATAAACCGGTTCGGTACCACCTAAATTAGAAACTACTTGGTTGTTCTTATCAAGGATAGTTGTAAAGCCTGAATTCTCCTTACCCAAATCAGGCGAGCGCAATACAGCCGCATACAAATGATCTCCCTTTATTACCGGACGACAAACGCAGGCTCCGGGCAGCTTTATTACTTCCAATAATTTGCCATCCATACTGAACCGCTTAAAGCAATTGCGCGTACGGTCGGTTACCAATAAAGTAGGTGTCGCATTGCGTCGATCTATTACTATACCGTGAGCGTTATCCAGATGCTCATCACCGTCGCCGCGGCCGCCAAAGTAGTTTTTGATTTTCCCGTCTTTGTCATAGTGAATAACATATTGTGAGCCGTAACCATCTGCAATAAAAAAGTCTCCATTTTTGTCTACTGTTGTTTCTGTCGGGATAAAATCCTTTGCTTCTTTATACACGCCAGTTTCCAATGGTACATCTATGGTCATCAGTACTTTGCCGTCGATGGTAGTCTTATATACCTGGTGCTTAACCGTATCTGTGATGAACAAAAACTCAGTGCCGTTCTCATTGACAAGCGTCAAACCATGCGCCCCAGGGAACTCATGTCCCCAGGTATCCAACAACTTGCCCGATTTATTATAGATCAGTACATTGTTTTTTGTCTCGTTGGTCAGCAATAATATCCTGCCCTTTTTATCCTGAACCATTTCGTGGCAGTCATTAACTGGATTAATATTAGGATCTGCTTTGCTCCATTTGTTATCCATACGGTAGCGCATATTGCCGTGACCGTAAATTGGCCCGTCATCTTTAGCTAACAGATCCTTTGCAATAAAAAAGCTTGCCGAAGCAATTGCTGATGTCTTTATAAAATTTCTTCTTTCCATGATCGTCTGAATCTTTACGAAATAATATCCCTTACCACATTTCCGGCTACATCGGTGAGCCTATATCTTCTACCCAAACTCTTATAGGTCAATTTGGTATGATCAACGCCCAATTGGTTTAGCACCGTCGCATGAAAATCATGCACATGCACGGGATTTTTCACAATGTTATAGCCAAAATCGTCCGTCTCTCCATAAACTATTCCTGGTGTAATACCGCCACCAGCCATCCATATACTGAAACAGCGTGGATGGTGATCGCGGCCGTAATTTTTCTTTTCCAATTTACCCTGGCTATAATTGGTTCGACCAAATTCGCCGCCCCATATTACTAGCGTCTCGTCAAGTAAGCCGCGTTGTTTCAGGTCAGTAACCAATGCTGCCGATGCCTGGTCTACATCTTTCGCTTGCCCGGCCATTTCCATAGGAAGATTAGAATGCTGATCCCATCCCTGGTGATACAACTGCACAAAACGCACCCCATTCTCAGATAGTTTACGTGCCAGCAAACAATTGGCTGCATAAGTACCCGGAACTAAACATTCAGGACCATATAGCTTCACAATATCATCCGGCTCTTTGGATACATCCATAATTTCCGGAACGGCAGTCTGCATCCGGTAAGCCATTTCATATTGTTTTATTTTGGTCGTGATCTCAGGATCCTGGAATTCTTTATAAGATATTTCATTTAGTTCTGACAGCTTATCCAGCATCTTGCGGCGCTCATGCCGGTTCAATCCTTCAGGATCATTGAGGTAAAGTACTGGATTTTCGCTGCTGCTAAACAATACGCCCTGGTGTATGGAATCAAGGAATCCATTGCTCCAAAGCTTAGAATATACACCTTGTCCGTTCCCCTTACCCTTTGACAACAAAACAGTAAAGGCAGGCAAATTTTTGTTCTCACTGCCCAAACCGTAACTTACCCAAGAGCCCATACTCGGCCTGTTACCCTGTTGGGCGCCTGTCTGGAAGAAAGTAAGCGCCGGGTCGTGGTTGATGGCCTCTGTATAAAGCGTTTTGACAATGCAAATATCATCGGCAATGCTGCCGATATGCGGGAAAAGGTCGCTTACCCAGGCGCCCGATTTTCCGTATTGTTTAAAATCATAATAGGATCCGGCTAATGGGAACGACTTTTGCAAGGCTGTCATACCCGTTAATATTTGACCACCACGAACTGAAGGAGGCAGTTCCTGTCCAAACATTTCGCGCAGCTTCGGTTTATAGTCGAAAGACTCCAGTTGCGACGGCGCGCCATCCTGGAAAAGGTAAATCACCCGTTTGGCCTTGGGTGCAAAATTCGGTACACCTGGAATAAAATCCGCTCCGTTATCACTGTTGATACCTGATAGCAGATCTGGGATTAGCAGGGAACCCAACGCCACACTGCCTACCCCTAAACTCAGCTTCGACAGAAATTTGCGTCTATTGATACTGAGACCGTGCTCCAAAAATTCTTTTTCCATAATCAGGTTTTAGTAATGGCTTCTTCTAAGTTATAAATCGTATCAATTACTTTCATCATAGCAGCCAGCTTAATTTTATCCATATTGGCAGGCACAGGATATTCGCCTACTGCCAATAATTTCTCTGCATCTTTTTGGTTGATTGATTTTAACTGATCCTGATAATAGGAAGTTAAAATACTCATCTCTTTGTCCGTCGGTTTGCGGCAAATAATCCTTCTGAACGCTGTATAAATCTTATCCTTGGGCTGACTATTGTCTTGTAGCATTTTTTGCGCTGAAACTCTTGCCGACTCGAGCATGGTTGGATCGTTCATCATCTCCAATGCCTGTAGCGGAGTATTGGTACGCATGCGCTGCACCTCGCACTGATCGCGGTTGCTGGCGTCAAAAATGGCCATTTCAACAGGCGGCGACGTGCGTTTTATCAAGGTATACATGCCACGACGGTACAAATTCGGCCCATGCACCTGGCGGTAGCTTGCCAATTGTCCCCGACCAGATGTGGTACTTTCCCACAAGCCTGGTGGCTGGTACGGGTTAACGCTCGGGCCCCCTATCGTTTTGTTCAGTAAACCACTACTTGCTAAAATCATATCCCGGATAAACTCGGCCGGCAAACGGTTTCTCGGGCCACGAGACAAAAGGACATTATCCGGATCATTTTTTAGCTTGTCAGGAGTCACGACTGCCGACTGCCTGTAGGTAGCCGACATCACGATTTGTTTTACCAATCGTTTGATATTCCAGCCATGCGTTTTGAAATCCACCGCAAGCCAGTCTAACAATTCGGGATTAGAGGGCAGCTCACCCTGCATACCAAAATCGCCCAAGGTTTTAACTATGCCCCTGCCAAAAAATTCTTCCCATATCTGGTTAACATAAACCCTTGCCGTTAACGGATTTTTATCGTCGAAAACCCAATCTGCCAATCCAAGCCTGTTTTTGGGATAAGCATTATTAAACGGCAGTATGGCTTTTGGGGTTCCCGGAAATACCTCATCGCCATGTGAATCGTAATTGCCGCGTTTTAATATATATGTCTTTCTGTAAACTTCGCTATCCCCCATTATCGACACGATGAGTTTACCGGTATCTGTTTTGTTTACAAACTTCAATATGCTTTTTGCATCCTCATTGCTTATTTGCATCATTGGTCGCTTGGCATAGGTTTCCGGTCCGCCAACTGTTGATTGCAAACCCGGTTCTTTAACACTATTAAAGAATGAAAACATCTGATAGTATTCTTTCTGCGAAAATGGATCGTATTTATGATCATGGCAGTGGGCACATTCCAGCGTCACTCCCATCAAAGCCTTACCGAAAGTATTGGTACGGTCGGTAACATAATTTACGCGGTATTCTTCATCAATTACCCCTCCCTCCTCAGTGATCTTGTGGTTGCGGTTAAAGCCTGTAGCCAGTAATTGCTCCTTGGTATGATTCGGGATCAAATCGCCGGCCAGTTGCCAGGTAATGAAATCTTTGTAAGGGAGGTTTTCATTATAAGCATGTATCACCCAGTCACGCCATGGCCATTGCGTGCGGTAATTATCATCCTGATAGCCATGCGAGTCGGCGTATCGGGCAATATCCATCCAGCGCAGCGCCATTTTCTCGCCATATTGCGGGCGCGCCATCAACTCGTCGACCATTCGTTCGTAAGCATTTGGACTTTTGTCAGCCAGGAAACGGTCCATTAACGCCACGTCCGGAGGAAGGCCATTCAAGTCGAAGCATAAGCGTTTTAATAATCTTTCTTTATCTGCTTCAGGATTAGGTTTAAAGCCCTTTTGTTCCTGCTTGTGCAATACAAAATAGTCGATGGTGTTTTTAGGCCATGATTTATCTTCCACTTCCGGGACCTGCGATGATTTCGGTGGCACAAATGCCCAATGCTTCTCGTATTTAGCACCTTGTTTTATCCACTTCCTGATCAACTTTACTTCATAAGGAGTCAACGGCTTCAGGTTTGATTTCACTGCAGGCATCATTTCACTCGAATCTGCAGTGGTGATCCTTCGATAAAGCTCCGAAGCGTCAGGGTCACCCGGAACAAGCGCATGTTTATCAGGTTCGTCCTTCAACGCGACATACGCATTTTCCTGGATATCGAGTCTCAGATTGGCCTGGCGTTTATTCGCATCCGGGCCATGACACTTAAAACATTTGTCGGATAATATGGGTCTGATATTAAAGTTATAACTAACCACATCAGGTATTTCTTCGGCTGCAACAGAGCTTTCGGATGTGTTATGACAGGCATTAAGACTTACAATCGCACCAATAAAAAAAATGGCAACACAAATAACTGCTAAACGCATTTGGTATTTCTAGGGTCTGTTAATTGGTTTTAATGTGGCAATTTAAAAATTAATTAAGGCATATGCAAATTATGTTGAAATGTTTATACATTATATATTTTACTTTAAACATAACGTCAATTTATTGGGAAATAGCAGTTGTTGTCAGCAAGAATTTATTACTTTTGAAGCCCATTTCACGGAGAGATGTCAGAGCGGTTCAATGTGCCTGATTCGAAATCAGGTGTACTGTAACAGGTACCGGGGGTTCGAATCCCTCTCTCTCCGCTTAAAAAGTTGAGTAGTACGCTAAAACTACTCAACTTTTTTACTTATGCGCCAATAAGAAAATGCAAATTTCCTCATTTAATTTGATGGAAAGGCTCCAATTTGTTGCAATACACCAAGTAAATCTGGCTGACCATATTCCTGGCTATCGTTCCCGGTCGTTTTCAGTAGCGGCAAACAGCCAAACTAAAACTTACGCCTTCATTGGGTTTATTGCATCTTTTCCAGGATGCGAATGATTTTATCCAGCTTGTCGAACTCTATAGCGTCGAGGCGCTTCATTAATTCTTCGATCTCTTTTTTTGCTGCGACGTTTGTATTGTAATCACTGTCCGCCTGCACACGGTCGCGCTGGCTTTGGCGATTTTGCGCCATCATGATTATCGGAGCGGCATAAGCGGCCTGGGTGGAGAAAACCAGGTTTAACAGAATGAACGGATAAACGTCCCAATGATATACCAGGGCAATTACATTAAAGGCCATCCATAGAATAACGATGATCGTTTGTATGACAATAAAGCGCCAGGAGCCCATGCCACTGGCGACCGAATCAGCAAGCTTTTGGCCGAAGGTCGAAGATGCTTTATGGCTGTCGTGCCAGGTTTTAATATTTTCCATAACGAGGGTTTAAAATATAACGTCTTTTATAAATTTATTTAATAGCCTCTTTAAGCGGAACATTGGTTCCGCCCGCTTTTTTTCTCCGGCCACGCAGGCCCCAAATTTGTCCCATGTGGCGGACCGGTATCTCATCGCCGAGCAGCTTGCCCCAGGGTTTCAGGCCGTCTATACGATCAAAGATGATTTTGAGCACCGCGATCATCGGCAACATCAGAAACATGCCGGCCACGCCCCACATTGCACTGCCCAAAAGGACACCGAGCAGGGAAACTAAAGCATTGACCTGCACTTTGATGGAAACAAAACGCGGAAAGATGATATTACTGTCGACAAACTGGATCAAAAGGTAGGCGGCGATCACCTCCAGTTGGGCAGAATAGCCTTCTTTAGTCACGGTCGCAATCAGTACCGGCAAAAGTATCGATACAAAACCACCGATGTAGGGCAAAATATTGACGACGCCACCCAGCACGCCCAGCAGGATAGCATATTTGACCCCGATAACAAGCAAAGCGAGCGAATTTAAAGTAGAGACCATAATCATTTCGATAAGCAAGCCTACGATATAGCTTTGGATCGCTGATTTGGTTTGAGTCAGGACTTCGCCCACACGTCCGGAGTGCTCCTCTAAAAACACCTCATACACGAAATTAAGAATGAGATTTTTGTAGAGCAGCAACATAAACATATAGATCGGTATAATAAGGATCAGCGTAAGCGTACCGAATAATGTGCCGATTACACTTCCAATGGCCGCCTGGCTGCTGTCCAGGGCACTTTTCAGGAGAAGCACTTGTTTTTGAATTGATATGCCGAACTTGAAGCTGATCCAATGTTCCAGGCTGTCGGTTAATTGCCCGAACCTTACTTTGAGAATCGGAAATGACTGGCTAAACTGGGCCAACTGCGTGCTGAGCAGGTAACCTATAAGTGTCATAAAGGCAATGGCGCTTAATACGGTGATCAAAATAGCCAGCACCCGTGGTAATTTACGACGCAGCAGGCGGTTATACAACGGGTTCAGCAAGATTGAAAATAAGATAGCAAATGCAAATGGCACCAGGATGCCACCAAGCAAGTTCAGGATGCTGGCCAGGTAATATAGCCCGACCAGGATCACAGTTGCTCTAACATAAAAGGGATATTCTTTAACAGCCATCTCGATAGTGATTACAGCAGTGCGGTTATAGCCGTAATTGTTAATTGGAAAGTGAAAGTATAGAACTATGTACCAAGTTCGGCATAATATATTTAACTGCCAACAAACATTTCGCGGTGATTTAAAACAAATAGGTGAAAAAAGAAGCTTCTCAAAATGCTTCTCCCAGTTTGAACATAATCGAACGATATCCTTTACTCATCCCGTAGTCGATACCAATGTTGGTATTAGAGCCTTTGTTGAATTTTATTCGGAGACCTCCCCCCCCGGCTGGATGCCAAGAGCTGAACAATACCGCCGGCCCGCTTACCGAATTCGCATTGACAAAAAGGACGAAGCCCAGCAACCCGTTTTGAGTAATATCCCGCCTATACTCGCTCTCGGCGTAGAATAATGTTTTACCCCGATACCGGTTTTGATCGATGCCGCGTCCGGACGTGTTGTAGGGGTCCCAGCCGATGCTGGGCAAATCCAGGTATGGCGCTTTGCTGTTGAATACCGTCCAAAAATAGGACCAGAAAGCAAATGTATTTTGCTGGTTGGGCTTGGCCGGGTTGAGAGAAACATATTTCCTTATGTCGACAAAGAGAGATTGCCAGTTGTCATTGCTTCCCAAAAAGGTCGGATTGATTCTGTATACCACATTGACGTAAGAACCGGGCAGCGGGTTTATGGAGTTATTACGGGTATCATATAATAAGTTCAAACTAACTCCGGACGAAACGGAACTTGTGCCTGTGCCATAAAGATAGCCGGTGTAGTATCTTAAATCGGTGTTCGGATCGTCACTTTTAATATTGAAACGATAATCTAAATTATATCCGATCCCTGCGAAAAAGTAGGACGTAATGCGTTCGAGCGCGCTCTGATAAAACCGTATATATTTATAATCAAGCAATATTTTGTTATTCGCATCAGGATTGCTCCCCAGCCCCCAGGTAAATTGGGGATAAACCAGCAAGCGCGTGTCACCCTGCAGTGTCCGGCTATTGTTAGGGAACCATATACTCGTTCGTAACGGCAGGCCGAAACGCCCGTTGAAATTCCAATAGGGCGTAAATGAAGCACTGGAGATATTAGTCGTTGCCCGAGGGCCGAGATAAGTGCCTGCGGTAGTACTGGTAATTAATGCTTTGCCGCCACCGGGAACAGCGGTGCTAACGGGCAGTATAGAAAAATATATTTTCTTTTCGCCTTGTTGCCGTATTCTTTGTGATTTAATGTGGAAAACATCCTTTGCAACATCAATTAAGTCGGTTTGACGCGTTGTGTCTTTAATTTCTTTGTTAATCGGTACTACGTCGGAAGCATTCTGCGCGAATAAGCTTTCGGACAGCAAGCACAGGATTATAATAACTACCTTTTGCATATTATCAATGCGCTCCACACGTTGAACAGGCAACAATTTTTGTTTACATGAAACCGCTTTGTTTCCCTACGAAATTGCTATTGTAAAACGCCTGTTGACAATAACGCGGATTTCATTGTAATTGACCAGGCACTGCGAAGAATTGTGATAGCTTACAAAAGTCATGTAAGGCAATCCTTCAATAAATCCCGGGAAACCCTTGCCGACGTATCGGAGATGTTGACCAGGTAATAATTTTATTTCTTTATATATCATCTTTAAATTTTAAGGGATAGCCCAGTCCATGAGGCAACCGGTATGAAATCATTTGCAGGCACATTTGTAAAAGCGGCGTCGGTTTTTAAAACCTGGTAATCTCCTAGACGGTTTTCTTGACTCATCATTTATTATCTTAAAGCGGGGAGCTTAAATATCACCGGTTCGCTGTCTCGCAAACCAATTCACTCCGCGGCTCGGCCGGGCATGTTTATCTATATCATTGTCAAAAGTTAGCAATACTGCCGTACGTTCCAAAATGGATTGGAAAAGAAAAGGAACTAGTGAATTCTAATACGAGGCCCGGCGGAATTATAAGCAATCGAGTAACGGGAATTAAGAACCGTAACGGTGAGTGGTCGGACCGAAACAGGCGAGTTTGGCCGGGACAATTTTTTCTTTATAAGACGTAAAAGATCTTCAAGGATATCCGGTAGTCCTAAACTGATCCTCCGGTATTGGTTATTCTTAAATACGAATGATATTAGGGACGAACTTGTATAAGGCGCTTTCTTTTTTTCGAAGTTTCCGTGTCTTTCTTTACTCATAATTTTAGTTTATTTTATGTTCATTTCATTTTTAACCTCGCGAATATTGATATCCAATAGGTTAATATTCAAATCATTATAATGGTCTCGCCGGTATTAAATCAACTTTTTTATTTTGAGCTCTATTATCAGATTAATATATATCAGCGCCGGCTTTAGCGTTTCCCATCGTGGCTTTATTTATATCCATAAAACACCTCGTCATTGGCACCAAAGAATATTCAAAGCAGGAAAAGGAACCGCAGGCATCAGCCTCTGGCATTACAGGAAGCCATTTGCTGAAGCATTTTGAAAGAACCGGCACAAAATCATTTGCAGAAACCTGGGTAACAACGGTATCATTTTTTGAAACGCAGTAATACCTGGCATAACTATTTCGACTCATCATTGATGGTGTTAAGAAGCGTGAAGCTTAAATATTACCGATTAGAAGGAGGGTAATGCCTAAGGGAAGAATATGACGTGGTAGTAATTTACCGAAGATACACATTATATACCAATAACAGTGTGATTTTGCATATAATTAAATCACATCTCCGGAATGTGTGATAAGCGTGACTAATGTGGGTATATATTAAACTACCTTTATACCATTCTCTAAAGCGATGCACGGCAGTAAGCCTTTCGCGCGCTTCAACTTCTACTAAAATAAAAATCATGAAATTTATTAGTTCTTTAGTAAGTACGTTGGTGCTTCTAACACTTACCATTTCCGTTTCCGCCCAAAAATATAAAACACCGGCCGATACAGGGAAGCTGAATGCTGAATATGTAAAAGTGCAAAACAATATCGCCGATCTTACTGCCAAACTTTCTGATGCCCAAAGTGGCTTGCCTGCCTATAAAACCAAAGCTGTAAATGCAGGAAATGATGCACAAACGGCCGCGGCGACAAGCGATACCAGTTCATCGAAAGCTACCAGCGGTAATTTACAGGATTCAAAGGATGCAAAAAGAAACGCCAGTGATGCTTATGACAAAGCCAAGGGCGCCCGGTCGGCTAATAATAACGTGGGTAAGCAAAATGAAAAAATCAGGAAACTTACCGACGATCTAAAAAAACAGCGCCAACGTCTAAAAGACCTGGATGTAATGCGGGCCGCTATTTATGCGCAAATCCCTTCAAATCTACACCAATAATACTGACCAGAAAAGCCCGGAATTTATTCAAAAGATTAATGACCATGTTAAAGAAAACAAATTTTTCATCGCAGCAACAATTTCATTTGCTTATTGACTTTAATAATGATGAACGATGTATAACGGTATTGCCAGGCAGTAGCGGTCAGTTTCGTTTATTAGATCAGGGCACGGTGCTGGGCGAGCTTGGTTTTGACCAAAATTTCAATTGCATATCTGATACTTCGGATTTAAGCGCGGCTATACATAATCAACTGGGCTCAAGAATCAAAGACCATTATTAAAACACCCTTTTAACTTTATTCCTTTTTTTTGCATTGCGATACCTCCTTTTTATAGGAGGCATCTTTACTATAGTCATTAATGAGCAAGCATTGATCAGCGGTCCTTATATTTTCTGATGGTATCAGGTGATATTTTATAACTTCCACCCTTATAATTTTTTAAGCTATCTGCAGGAATCACGTTAATGACTTTTATTTGCTGTAACGCTATATGGGTTTTTTGCCAGTCTATTTTGTCTTTTTTATTTTTGGTTGGTTTGGCATCTGTAGTATCAGCCTTATTATAAAAGGAGAGGACATTATCTTTTAATGGCAGCGTAAGATTTTGAAACTTTTCAGCCTGCAGCTTGATCAGCAGCAAACTATAAGTTTGATCTGCGAGTCCATATTCTCCCGGAGCGGTCAATTTTCCCGTATCAAAGTCGATGTCGGCTAAATGGGAGCCCTCGTTGTCACGCAGTTTTTTCAAGATTATGCCATAATGGACAACTGTAGAATCAAAACTTCTGATGAACAATTTTTCCCCTCCAGGACCCGGATCTTGAAATCTCAGAGATCTCAAAGGACCAACTTTCGGTAATATCTGTATGATGAATGCATATATCCGCTCTTTAAACTTTGGTTTTTCGCGTTCACGCCCAAATTCCTGGTAATATTCTTTCTTTTTTATACGGTAGTGAAACCTCCTGCTGCTTAATGCCGGATTTGTTTTTAGAATGTCAGCTTTTTTTATTGACCATGCTGACCTTGTCAGACCCGGAAATAAACTTTTAACCGACCACCTGAAGGTTGAAATGGCTAAAGACAGGTTGCCAAAAACTTCGTTTATATCTTCGCCATAAGTTTTAAGGAAAGCCCGTTCCAAGACCGGACGGGCAACGTTAAATCCGATAAAATCGTGATACGATTGGGGCAAATAATTGCCTCTTGCTGTCTGTAAAACGTCGAATGCAAATTCCATCCTCTTGTGCGATATATTGTCGTCATCGTAGGTTACTATTTTACCGAATTTTTTACCAGTTTTTGGGTAAACTATAGGTACTGCTGCATTAGTACCTAATGAGTGCCCATATTTGTCGCTCATATAATGAGACAAAGCACCTATTGAAAAAGCATATTCATTTAAATTTTGTGACTCGGAAAACAAGTTTTCAATAAAATCGCCGCTGCGAACGTAGTGTAAAAGGTTGGTAAAATAAGGATTGCCAAAGGGGAAATACCCCATATCTGCGATCAATGATCCGCCATATACATACGAACGTGCCATTTTTATATCAGCATCCGTCGCATTTGGATATTTTTCCTTTAGTAAGGGCAGTATCGATTTCTCCCAGCTGGCATCAACAATAGCCTCGTGCGCAAAAACAGAATAAGCTTTTGACGATAAAGGGCTCAATAACGTAAAAATAAGGATGATAAGCACATACTTACTTGGAGAAAATCTCATGAAGGTTGTTTCAGCATTTTATAAAGATAGTTATAATAAATTACGGAATGACAGAGCTAGAATAGGCGGCGAGCTTTTAGTTCAAATAAAAAATTAAGTAGCTGTCATCAGGAACACAGTTTTTTAGGTACACTTTTGAAACTTGCAAGAATGCTTAAAAGCTTGGTCGACCGGATTAAATGAAGATGGTGCCGCTGTTTGCTGATGCTCTTCTTACTTCTTATATATTAGGTTTCTGCCAGTTATTGACTTTATTTTATATATCATGATTAATTTTGGATTGAAATAATGGACTTTAATATGAAAGGATATTTGAATGTGTGTTTAATGTGACAAATGCTGGCCTGGCATACCTTATCTTTATATCATTCAATTATTGTTGTATTAACTTACAACATTTCCTATATTCTGTAATAGGCGAT
>Ga0207706_10000314_pt1 | contig 52222 bp, 46 predicted proteins | sample KBSC53metaG_FD_184318 | JGI IMG/M metagenome (GOLD analysis project Ga0207706, IMG submission 184318) | Corn rhizosphere microbial communities from Kellogg Biological Station, Michigan, USA - KBS C5-3 metaG (SPAdes) (version 2) | ecosystem: Host-associated > Plants > Roots > Rhizosphere > Soil ... | reverse complement strand
GTTGAGCGAGACGGGCTCTGAGCAAGCCTCCATGGGAATTGCCCTCGGCGACTACCTGCACAATGGGCGTCCTTCCATCTACGTGACAAATTTCAGCGACGACTATAGCGACCTGTATCGCAACGATGGGAACTGGATGTTTACGGATGTCTCTTATGCGTCGGGGGTAGCCTTGCCTTCCTTTCGTCTTGTGAAGTGGGGCGACGCATTCGTGGATCTCGACAACGATGGCTGGCTGGATCTGGTGGCGGTGAACGGTCATGTCTATCCGCAAATGGAAAAGGTGCCTGCCAGCGGTGGTTACGCGCAGACCAAGCTGCTCCACATGAACCAGAAAGATGGCACCTTCTGTGATGCCGGCAATCTGGCCGGACCGGCTCTGCAAGAAAGACGTGTGTCACGCGGCCTGGCGGTCGGGGATCTGTTCAACGACGGCAATGTGGACGTCGTGGTCGAGGATCTCGATGGCGCGCCGATGATCCTGCAGAACCACGGTGTTTCCGGCCGCCACTGGGTAAGTCTGGAATTGGCGGGTACGAAGAGCAATCGCATGGCAATCGGGGCGCGCGTCAAGATCGTGGCCGGCGGGATGACGCAGACCGACGAGGTCCGCAGTGGCGGTAGTTACATCTCCCAGAGCGATTTCCGTTTGCACTTTGGGCTAGGGTCGGCAGAGAAGATTGAGTCGCTGGAGATCCGCTGGCCTTCGGGGAAAGTTGAGACGTTCAAGAACCTCGCAGCCGATCGCTTCTATGCCCTGCTGGAAGGGGAAGGGATCGTTCCAGCCGAGCGGATTCGGCCGGTTTCCCCGCATACCGCGCTGCGATGGGTCCACGGTTCAGGAACTGCATCGCAAGTCACCTCTATGATACTGCCAAGCACGAAACCCACCCGTGAGATGCGATCCGCGATCCCCCAGCGATGACAGCTATTTGTCGTTCAAGGCTATTCCAGGCAATTGTGAAAAATTCCAGCCGCTTCCTTCGTTCGGCAATAGTCTTTCGACTCATCGATCACATTAACGTGTTTGGGGTCTGGCATAAGGGTAAGACAGAGATTCGGGATGACGTCGCAAAGCTGCATGCAGCCGGGCTGGGTGGCCATAAGGACTTCACAATCGAAAAGATCCGGATGATGAAGCCAGATATTGCCGTGGTCCAGGTTAAGGCAATCAGCAAATTCTGCAACCTTGGCACGTACGTGATGTCGAAACAGAGCGGGAAGTGGCTGGTTGTGAGTTTCACCAATGTTAATTGTGACCAGCCAAACGTTCCGAAGTATTAAAGGCTCCGGGGAAATACGGGGACAGTTCCTCGGGCCACGTGTGGCAGGGCCGGTTCTATTCCTGCCCGCTCGACCAATCGCATCTCTGGACCGCGCTGCGTTATGCCGAGTTGAACCCGGTGCGCCTCGGCATGGTGGAGGCCGCCGAGAGGTGGCCCTGGTCCAGCGCCGCGGTCCATTGTGGCGCCCCCGCTCCCGAGGCGCTGTTGACAATGGATCGCTGGCGAGCCCGTTGGACGGCAACTCAGTGGCGGGAATATCTCGCCGAAGGATCTACCCATACCGGACGACTATTGCAGCAGATAGATGCGAAACAGGTTCGCCTTCACCGAACGGCGCGTACTGACGAAGTATGTCGAGGACATGCCCGTGGGTACATCGGCTTGATCGATCAAACGGGAGCCGGGAATCCGCTGGAAGTCCGCTTCGCTAGCGAAGCCCTTGGTAAAGGTTGGAGGTGCGGTCCCGAACTTGATGGGAATCACGGCCGTCTTGAGCGAGCCAAAGGGAAACTGGCGGAGAGATACGTACACCCATTTCCCGTCCAGACTCCATGAGACCAGGGGGGCCGACGAGCGTGCGGTGCCGAATCCGACGCTGCAGTTGTCACAAACGGTGATGGGCGCACCACCCTCGAGCGGCACCGCCATAATTATCGAGTTCCTATCGCCATGCCCATTCGGCGGGGTTGCGCCCACGACAACCCAGCGCGCGTCGGGCGACACGCTTTGCAACTGCATGATGGGAAGGTCCGAGACCACGTCAGGTCCGCTGCCATCTTCGCTGATCCTCATGATCTTCGATGGAATTTGAGTGCCCTGATACAAGATCTGTCCCGGCCTGCCAAAAAAAGCACGATCTTCGCCTCCGAAGGTAAGTTGCCGCGGTGCCTGTGTGCGGTCAAGCCAGCCGATCCAGATTCCCGACCGGGCCTGACCCTGTTCGGTCGCGAACACGATCTTCTTCCCATCCTGTGATATGGAGAAATGAGTGAGCACTAAACCCCGAAAGAGACGCTCCGCGGCTCCGGTGGCGATGTCGGAAACCCATAGTTCACCGCTGAAGTACGAATGCGCATTTCTGGTTCGTTGCAGGTAGTAAACCTTCTTGCCATCCGGTGAGAGTGTTGGTAAGAACGAATAACCCTCGGAAGTAATCTGCTTTCCCCCTCTCTTGTCGTCGTGAAGCCAGATCACGGATTGTTGCGTGCCTGAAGTAGTGATGAACGATTTGCCATCCGGCATCATCGCCAGGCCTTCTTCCTCGCTGGCTCCGGAGGGGGTCAGCTGCTGAGGAGTGCCGTCAGGAAAACGTTGGCGCCAGACGTGAAAACCGTCTGTCCGGGTGTCCACAGTGAAGTACATCCATTTCCCGTCAGGAGACCACTGGGCCCACGTGCAAGAACCCTCGGGTCCGACTGGCCGTCCCCCAGAGGAGCCGTCGAATGGAACCACCCGGCATCGTCTCCACCACTCGCCATCCATCTCCGCCAGCAAAACGTTTTTTCCATCTGGCGACAGTGCAGATCGGTGCACCATTCCCTGCAAGGGGTCGGCGGGAACGTATATGTCACGCTCTTCAGTCCGGTTGGGATTTGAGGTGACGAGCTTCATGTGTATTCCGGTAGTGATCGCAGAGAACAGTACACGGCCGCTGTCAATCCAGCTCAGGCCGGTGGCGTTTGCCATGAACAGTTTCGGCTCCTGCGCGCCCAACAACGGCAGCTCGTAGGTGTTCCAGACAAACTGACCTTCCAGTTGGGTAAAGAACAAACGGCTGCCGTCCTGAGAAAAATTGATCGTCTGCTTCCGGAAGGGGGTCTTTGTGAGTTGAAAGGGTTCGCCATCCGGCAAGGACCTGAACCAAATCTGGCCTGAATTCGCAGAACTTCCAAAACTGCCAGGGCCGCGAAGGAACGCCACCAGCCTGCCGTCGCGCGGCAGCGCGGGAATTTCGGCTGCATCATTAAAGTTGGTGAGTTGCTCCCAGCGCAATGCAGGCGTTGCATTCTCGCTGCGGGTGAAACGCGGCCACAGCCACCAGGTTGTGGCGATCAATGCGAAAACCCCGGCGGCGGCCATCGCAGGCATCAGCCACCGTTGCGGCGGCTTCGGCAGCGTCGCGGCGGTCGTCCCAGAGGCCGACGTCACTTCAAGACGTCGCATGTCGGTTGCCAGTTCCTTTGCCGACTGGTATCGAAGATCCGGGTCTTTTTCCAGGCATTTCAACACGATGCGCTCAAATTCGGATGAGAGCTTTGGAGCTAATGGTCTGAGGGTTGGTGGCACCTGATGCAGAATTGCGTTCGTCAGCTTTGGAACTAGCGAATCCGTGAAGGGCAGGCGCTGTGTCGCGAGCTCGAACAACGTTACTCCGGTTGAGTAAATGTCGCTGCGTTGATCAACTTCTTCTCCCAGCAACTGCTCGGGCGACATGTACGGCAGGGTGCCAGCGACGCCGGTGGGCGCATCTGCCATCGTCAGGGTCGTGCTCAGTGTTAACACTGCCTCGTGGGAGAGTGTTGCCAAACCAAAATCGAGTATTTTCAGCCGGCCGTCAGAGGTGACCCGCAGATTCGCAGGTTTCAGATCGCGGTGCAAGACACCTGCTGCATGCGCTGCCGCCAGGCCTTGCGCCAGTTGATAGCCGAGATGGATTAGCTCGTTCTCCGGCAGCGCACCTAATCGCAAGCGCGCGTCCAGCGACACACCGGGCACCAGTTCGCTAATCAGGAAATCGTGCCCTTCGAAGGTTTCGAAGTCGTGAATGGTTTGAATGGATGGGTGATTCAGCCGTGAGAGGATGCGGGCTTCGTTACGGAACCGCTTGCGTGCCGCTTCGTCATTCAACGCACCAGGAATCAGTACCTTGATGGCAAGATCACGCTCGAGCTTTTCGTCGTAGGCTCGGTAAACGACACCCATGCCGCCGGCACCGATTTGCTCTTCGATGCGATAGCGCCCGAACTTCTGGCCAACGTGCGGCATCCGCGACACCCGTGGGCGAGATCGTAGCACGTCAACCGACTAAGCACCCGTGAGACCGGTTGGGGACGGGTGGCCAAGTCGTTGTACGCTGAAAACTGTGCGACTCGGCAATCGTTTTTGCAGGTCGTGCAAAAGACGGGCGGGCCTCCCAGGCTTTTGACTTCGCCGGCGCCATAAACACAGCGGGTGCCCGTCCTTTGCGCACTTCGCAAAGGGCGGGAACCTGGCAGCCGCGTTCCCTTTGCTGGGTGGAATACTACCTAATACTCTGATATAAACAGGTGCCTAAAAGACCAGTAACTCCGAGCCTTGCCGTAGATGGGAGCTTAGAGTGACGATACGCTGCCGGGCCATGCGGCCCAAGGACGTGGCTGGGGCTGCTGCAATTCTGGCCAGCCATCCTGTGATTGCAGCGCGCTACCAGAACTCGATCGATCAACTCCACTCTGCTTGGCTGCAACTGTTGGGATGCGAAGCGTTTGGCGGCATCGTATTTGAAGAATTCGAAGGAGACACGCCACGTCTGTTTGCGGCAGCGGCAAGTGTCTTCACCACTCACAAGTTTGTTCAGGAGTTGAAAGCGCCGCCGTTTTTCTGGATCGGTCCTGAGTTAGCCAGGCGTGTTACTTATGGTGAGTCTCCTTTGCTCTCCGACAGAGAAGTCGCGGCCGCGAATGCGGATGGGGGACTCAACCTGGTCTTGTGGCAACTTTGCATCGACGCCAAAGATACCCGGCGCGATGAAGTCCGCACCCAGGTTTCAGCAGCATTTTTCGATATGCACCGCGGCTTTCGTCTGAAGGAATTTATTGGACTGCAAGCTACTGTCCTGGAAGAGCCGGGATGGACAATGGATGGAGGGGCGTTTTTTCTTAGCCCCACGGATGGATCGTATATAAACACGTTCGACATGTCCCCCGACAAAGTTCTCGCCACTCCTCACGTATTCGGGCTGACACGCGAGTTAGCCCATGGTCGGATGAGTTGGATCAGTTCTCTTTTTCACTACGATCCCCCTCAAATCGGCTTCTCTCGAAGCGAACAAAAGCTCCTATCAGCTGCATTGCGAGGGGGGACTGACGAGGAATTGTCCGATGAACTCGTTATCTCTCTCTCAGCAGTGAAGAAGGCCTGGTCTTCTGTTTATGACCGGGCAGCGGAGCATCTGCCCGACTCTATCCTTGCCGTCGAAGAAGAAGAACGCCGCAACGGCGACCGTGGCAAGCAGAAAAAACAACGGTTGCTTGCCTATCTACGCGAGCATCCCGAAGAGCTTCGCCCTTGTGCGCGGAGAACCCGCGAGGAGTCGCCTGCCACATCAGTCTAGTGGACGGGTCGCGCACTCAATCCGGGCCTGTTACCGTTTTCCAACAGCTTTAACGAGTACGGCCTCAGTTCTTCTGGATGTTCGCGGAGGAACACGAGCAGTTTTTGCTTCTTCCCCTTGCCACGATCACCGTCAACGCTTTCATCGAGTTCGATTTTTAGATCGAACGGCTTGCGGAACTGGACACGGAGATAAATGGAAGCCCACATTTTCTTCACCGCGGACAAAGAGACGCCGAGTAGATGGGCTAACTCTCCATCCGTTCCACCTTGCAGGGCGGCCGAGAGCAGGCGCTGCTCGCTGGGCGTGAATCCGATCACCGGCTTGCGATATGCGAAGAAAAGGTTGGCCCAGCTACCAGGCTGCTTCGCCGCCATCGCTTTCGTGGCCTCTAGTATGTGAGGCTGTAGGAACACCGACTCAGCTGACTCCTGGACGCTCGGGGAGTGAACTGAAGGCGTGTTCCGCAAGCACCATCCTCCGCTATTCACCCCCATCGCAATTTCAATTGGATGGGTCGCTTGCGTCTGAATCCGGTTCATGTTGAAGCCTCGATATGCGTCGAAAAAAACAACCTGACTCCCCTGAAAAAGCTCCGGAAGATTTTCGAAACCGGCGCGCGGACCGGTTGGCCAGACCAGGATGTTCAGGCCTTGGGTTGAGTTGGCACGACGTACTTCGGCGTCGGTCAATACAGGAGCTGGGCCGTGAACGCAGCGATTCAGCAGTTCAGGCCCGATCCATTTGAGTGGTGGTGTGGCCAGCTCTGTTGCAAAGTCTTCGGACACGAAACTGGCGATTTGCGCGCCGATTATTCGGGCCCTGCCCGAACCTCTCTCTTCGCTGACGATGCTGAAAAGCGCATCTGAGCCTAGAAAGCGATGCCACACTGTTCCCAAATGCTCGATGGCAGGCCCGTATCTCGGTCGCAGAACCGGATGGTCCGCGATGAACTGTACGCAGGTTGCGATGTCATCGGGGCGCGCGAGGCGATAGCGAATCATGCAGTGCCTGGGACGCAAAGGTGGTCTTTTAGGCCACTTGTTTATACCACTCAAAGGAGTATTGTCCACTGCAAATGGAGTGTTGCATTCCCCGCGCTCTCCACCTGTAGGGGCGACCATAAATCAGTCTCTCTGCGGCAGCACGATAAACGAAGCACGACGGTCTAACGTCGGCGAAAAGATGACTGCGAGTTCACCACTCGCTGTCTTTAACCAGGCTTCCTTCGTGTTGAAACGGCCCGAACGACCTACTCCCGATTTAGGAGAGATTTATGCGATCCTCCTGGTTACGTCTTGCGGTGAGTCTGTCCCTGGCGATGCTCGTCGGCTGCGGCGGCGGTAGCTCGATGGGCGGAGGGAACGGGGGCACAGGCCAAACCCTTCCACCACCGACCAGCTTTGCGGAAAGCTGGCATTTCTCACCCTCTGCGGGTTCGCCAAGTATCGAAGGCGCTCTCACTCTGTCGTCTAGTTCGGTCGTGGGGGTGGCACACTTCCAATCCTTCAGTACTTCGAGCCCGTGCCCCACGTTCTTCGACGATCTCCCTCTTTCCGGGACCATCGATGCTCAGGGCAACCTATCGGTCAAGTCATCTTCGTCGTCTGGCCGGGTGCTTTTCCTGAGCGGTGTGCTCGCACCCGACCGGGAATCTCTGTCGAGTGGAAGTTATCATTTCACCGGAGGGTGTGCGGCAGCAGATACCGGCACAGTGACCGGAGTCAAGGTCAAACCCCTGACCGGACTCTATACCGGGACCATGCAAGGGGCCGGGAATACGCTTGGCATTTCTACCCAGCTTACCCAGTCCACTAGAGCAGATAGCCACGGTTTTTTTGTGTTAACCGGCACATTTACTGTGGCGAATAGCTGCGCTGAGACCTTCACGCTAAATGGAGCCGGGGTGGTCGGTAACGTGGTTCATTTGTATTCAAACTCAGGCACTGGTCTGGAAGGTCTGACCGGAGTGATGGATCCGGAGGCACAGCAGATTGAACTCGATGATTACCTCTATATGGGCGATTGCATTGCGGGCGCTCACGGCCTGGTCACGCGACAGTAAGGAAGGCGACTTGTAAGACGCATCGTTGATCCGGGCCATTGGAGACTAATTGCAATACGCACCACGCTCACTGAAGTGAGAGAGGAGAACATTATGAAGCACAAGACAGGTTTTTCTGTGTTCTTTCTGTTGGCAGCCATGGGGGTGGCAACCCAGTACGCTCAGGCAGCAAATCTGAGCGTCAATTGCGACAAACACGATTCCATTCGAGAGGCCTTGCACCTGCTTGCGACTGTCAATCCGCAAGGGCCAAACACGATAGCTGTTTCGGGCAGTTGCAAGGGAAACTTCGTGATTCAAGGTATGGATCGACTGCTGCTGATCACCAGGAAGGGCGCTTCGATCACAGATCGCTCCAACGGAAGCTTGGCGGTTCTGGATATCGAGGACTCGCGCAGCGTGACCGTGCAGGGATTCACCATCAACGGCGGGGGCGGGGGTGTGAATTGTGGCTCCGCAAGTGTCTGCTACCTGACTGGCAATACGATCCAGGATGGTGCGGGAACTGGGGTAGGCGTAGGTCATGGTTCCCATGCCTTTCTGGATAGCAATGTGATTCAGAACAATGGGGGCAGCGGTTCCATGGTCAGCGGCGCTTCGCAAGTGTTCAGCAGCAATGACGTCTTCCAGGGCAATGCGGCTCAAGGGGTTAACCTGGCCGGCTCTTATTTCGAAGCTTCCAATTCCAGCTTTCTCAACAACGGAGTTGGCATACGGGCGGGCGTGGGCACGGTGCTAATCCTGGGCGGTACGATCAGTGGCAGTGGCGGGGATGGCATGACTCTGCTCGGCAGTTCCACAGCAGTATTTCGGGGTCCAACAATTACAGGCAACGCCGGCAACGGTGTCCACCTGGAAGACGGCTCTTTCGCGGGCTTCGTCGCGGCCAGTATAACGGGTAATTTGAGTGGTACAGACGTGGACTGCGCTCCGCAATTTCCGATCACTCGCTTTGTCGAACGAACCGGCGGTATTACAAACTGCGTCGAGCCTGTCAGCAATGCGAAGCTAAAAGCCGTGGAATAATAATATTGTCGGCCTCGCACGAGATCAGCCGCCCCGTATCCGGGCGGCCTTTCTTTTGCCTCACGCGGGGCACGGGCAAAACCCCTGAGCTTCCTCCGGGCTATTATTCTTGAACCGTGACGGCAACACCGAACCCACAGACAAAGGCCACGCTTGGGATGCGCTTCCTCCGATCGTATATTGGATGGCTTGTCATCGGGCTGGTGCTTCTCTGGTCGCCGGCCGCGTTGATCCTTGTGGCCGCCCGGTGGATCGACCCACCGACCACCGCGGTGCACATGCAACGCCGCGTGCAAGCCTGGATTCACCACACGCCGTATCACGAACGGTACAAGTTCATCCCGCTCAGCCAAATCTCGCCCGATCTCCAGCACGCTGTAATCGCGGCAGAAGACGCGCACTTCTACCAGCACCACGGATTCGACTGGCATGAGATCCAAATCGCTGCCCAGGACGATCTGGAAGGCGATCGCACTCGCGGAGCGTCCACCATCACGCAGCAACTTGTGAAAAACCTGTTCTTCGGAACCGGCCGTTCCATCCTCCGCAAAGGTGCAGAGGTCACGCTGGTGCCCGTGGCCGAATTCGTCCTCGGCAAACGACGCATTCTGGAGATATACCTCAACGTGGTCGAATGGGGTCCTGGTATCTATGGTGCAGAGTCGGCGTGTCGTTACTACGACGAAACCTCAGCCCGGAATATCGGCCTGCAAGAGGCGGCGCGGCTGGCTGCAATCCTGCCGGCTCCACTGAAGCGACGACCCGAGCGCATGAATAATTACAGCGCGATTATTCTCAGGCGGATGCGCCAAATGGGTTGGTAGCGGCGGACATTTTACCAATACAGCGGCTTTTATTACTCATCGCGGCGGGTGCGAGTCGGATAGCCGCGGCTTCGGAAGTCACCATCTCCACAATAATGCTTGGGGCAGGAACGGACGCAGCCAGATGGTATAAGCTAGAAACTCTGGTCCAGCGAATGGTCTTCGTCCTCGACAACTACGATTCATTCACCTACAACCTGGTCCAGTATCTGGGTGAGCTGGGGGCGGAGGTCGAAGTGCGGCGCAATGACCAGGTGACGCCCGCGGAGGTGGAGGCCATGCATCCGGAACGGATCGTGCTTTCACCCGGCCCGTGCACGCCCCAGGAAGCCGGTATCACCATTCCGCTAATCCGACATTTTGCGGGTAAAGTGCCGATGCTCGGGGTCTGCCTGGGGCATCAGGCCATCGGTGCGGCGTTTGGCGGGCAAGTTGTGCGCGCGCCTCACCTGATGCATGGCAAGACCAGCCCGGTGCAGCACGACGGCAAGACCATCTTCGGCGGGCTGACGTCCCCCATGACGGCGACGCGTTACCACTCCTTGATTGTCGAAGAGAAAACCCTCCCAGCCGATCTGGAAGTAAGTGCCTACACCACCGAGCGCGATGGGACACGCACCATCATGGGTTTGCGGCATCGCAAGTTCGCGGTAGAAGGGGTGCAGTTTCATCCCGAGAGCGTGCTGACCGATGAAGGGAAGAAGTTAGTAGAGAATTTTCTGGGAATCTAGTGTTGCCGCCGCGCGGTTCTGGAAGGTTGGCATCTGGGACGTCCGCTGGTACAGTCCAGTTCCGCCGGTAAGTCAATGCGCAGGATGATCAAGCCCGGCTTTCTTGGGACTTCCCAACCACATTTTCACATCAGCGCCGTATTCAACCACGGTGTCGGCAGCGGCCATGTCTGCACCTCGGCCGAAGGTTGATCGAATGCCCCGCTCCGAAGTCGTACTTTTCGGAGTCAAGAATCGGCGTTGTACAGGGCTGCTGGTGGTTTTCCTGGGCGCCTGGACCAGCAAATTGACTGGTTTTTGGTGCCGGATGACGACATCTTCGGCAACGATGTCTCCCTCGTCGTCATCAGGCCGAGGGAGTGGCTTTCGCGCCACGACAGGCTGCTGAGCCATTGCCAGAAAACTTTCCTGCGGCCTCGCGGACTCGGGGGCGTTTTCCTGTTCGGGCTTGCCCGGGGTAAGGGACGTACGGCCGGGACGAGCTTGAAGGCGATGGATCGACGCGCCCACCATCATGCAGAATATGGCAGCTATTGCGAGGGCTTCGACCACCCTCCGCGATGCCGACCAGAGATTCGGCGGGGACGGTAGCTGGGGTTCTCGAATCATCACAGAAGGAGTTCTTCTCTGGACGATGGCCCCGTCCGCGAAGGTCGCGCGAGCCGCTTCAATGGGCGAGAGCCGACGGGCAGCGTTGGTCTGCAAGATGTAGGCGGCAGCCAGAAGGCGCTGAAACCCTTCCGCGCTCAAAACCGGCTTGTCTTGAGCTTTCCTGGCTTCTTGATCCACGTCCTGACCCCGTGCTGCCTGTACTTAAGCAGCTAATATAGGACTGCGAACCAGCCCTGCGCAATCGGGTAAAGTCCTCAGTACTGTTCGGCAAACAAGCGCTGGCTATCCGAGCAGACCCGAGCCAGAGGATCACATTTTTCTATAACTCAAACTGTTCAATTTTGACCACATTTTCGCGATGGTCCCTGGACTATCAGGCCACCCCAGAGGCTCGGCCTGGGGGACCTCCCTTGCAGTTCCTGCGGACAATGCCGGACCATTGTCGCGGCCTGGCATCGCCCGCCGCAAAGCGTCGTCATTCCAGTAAAGATGGTTTTGTTGTCGCTGCGGGAGCGCAGAAGAAAGTGCGGGCAACTCCAATAGCGGACGGGAATCCAAGTTAGCTTGATCGCTCCAATCTTCGAGGTGCTTATCTATGAAGGATGTTTATGAAGTTCTGAGGCTGAAAGAACTTGAGGTGTCGCGGCTGCAAACCGAAGTTGAGGCCTTGCGTGTCGCTGCCCCTCTGTTGACGGACGCCGAGGCCCACGATTACGACCAGCCGGCAATGCAGCGTGCGGCAAATGACACTCCGCAACCCGATCACAGTGGGTGGCAAGACAGAGCCAAAAAGCGTTGACGGCCAGGTCATCCAAATTCTCTCGCTACCAGTTTCATCTTGCTCTGTGAATATCCCTTGCCCGATCGAGCATGCAGGAGTGGACGTGACGCTGGTAGGCCGTGCAGCATTCAAGCGCCCTTCTCCAGGCTCATCGCCTTACGCACCACGGAAGGCCAGCGCCAGCAGCCACACGTTCAGGACCGCGATCAGAATTGCGGTGATCCAGGCGAGGGCCTTCATCCAGGGAGCATTGGTAAACTCACCCATTTTCCGCCGGTCGCTGGTGAACATCACCAGGGGAAACACCGCGAAACTCAGCTGCATGCTCAGAATCACCTGGCTGAATACCAGCAGCTTGGCCGTTCCGCCGGTTCCCCAGAACGCAGTGACGATGACGGCCGGGACGATGGCGACGCAGCGCGTGATCAGGCGGCGCAGCCAGGGACGCAGGCGAATGTTCAGGAAGCCTTCCATGACCACCTGCCCGGCCAGCGTGCCCGTCAGGGTGGAGTTCTGGCCGGAGGCCAGCAGGGCCAGCGCAAACATGGTGCTGGCTCCAGTCACTCCGAGAAGGGGCGTCAATAATTTGTGAGCGTCGTTGATCTCGGCCACGTCGTTGTAGCCGTGGCTGTAGAACGTGGCGGCGGATACGATGAGGATGGCTGCATTCACCAGCAGCGCGAAAGTAAGTGCGATGGTGGAATCGATAGTGCCGAAGCGGATGGCTTCGCGCTTGCCTTCAGGAGTGCGCTCAAAATTCCGGGTCTGCACCAGCGCCGAGTGCAGATACAGGTTGTGCGGCATCACCGTGGCCCCCAGGATGCCGATCGCGATATACAGCATGCCCGGGTCGCGAATAATTTGCGCCGAAGGAATGAAGAACCCCTGCGCGATACCCAGCAGGCTCGGCTTGGAGAACAGAATCTCCAGTCCGAAACAGACTCCGATGACCCCGATCAGCGAGATGACCAGGGCTTCGACCAGGCGGAAGCCTTTCTGCTGCAGGAACAGAATCAGCAGAACGTCAAGCGAGGTCAGGCATACGCCCCAGATCAAGGGAATGTGAAACAGGAGGTTGAGCGCGATGGCGGATCCGATGACTTCGGCCAGGTCGCAGGCGGCAATGGCGATCTCCGCGCCGATCCAGAATATGAATGAGACCGGCCGGCTGAAATGGTCGCGGCAGGCGGCGGCCAAATCGCGTCCCGTCACCACTCCCAGTTTGATAGCCAGGGTCTGCAGCAGAATGGCCATCAGGTTGGACAGCATGATGACGGAAAGCAGCGAGTAATTGTATTTCGAGCCGCCGGCCAGGTCGGTAGCCCAGTTGCCCGGGTCCATGTAACCCACAGCGACGAGGTACCCCGGCCCGGCGAAGGCCAGGAGTTTGCGCAGAAAGCCGGCAGACGCCGGAATGGGCAGACTGCGATAGATTTCCGGCAAGCTGGGGCGCGCGATGGCATGCCGCCAGCCCTGGCCTGGGCTGGTCGGGGCGCTGGGGATGACTGGCAACTCCGGCGACGATACCATTAGCCAAAGTATACACAAAAAAGTAAACTATGGTTAATTACTTTGGGAGATGACCTCGGCTACGGGGTGGCGGAGACTGGGCGGCCCGCCCGGCTGGATGGGCGAGACACCCGTCCTCCGTTCAGCCTGCGGTCGGCGGCCGTGACCCACACCTTCTCCGCCGCCGACCCGCCCAGCGCGACCCTTCCGGCATCGGTGTCGAGAGTCAGAGTGTGGTCATAGTTTCGTCCTGCGACGTGTACCCGGGCCCCGGGACGAATACCGCGTTGTTCCAGGAATTCCAGCAGGCGGCGGTCGCGTTCGTAGATGCCGCTGACCACGTAGTTACTTCCTGCCTGGGAATGCGCCAGCAACAGCAGGCCGCGCCGGCGCCGGCTGGTGGGACTCTCCAGTTCACTCAGATTGCCGTGAGGACATGCCCCGCCACGTCCCAGTCTGGACAGCAGTTTGGCCTCAAAATCGGGGGAGACAGCGTGCTCCAGCCGCTCCGCTTCGTCGTGCACCTTGTACCATTCCATGCCAAACATCTCCGCCAGCATACGTTCGATCAAATGATGGCGCAGCGTGAGCTTGCGCGCGATCTTGCGCCCGGCAGGCGTAAGGCTGACCTCTCCGCCGTTTTGCACCCGGACCAGGCCATCTTTTTTCAGGCGCCGCACTGCCATGGTCACCGCGGGCGGCGAAACCGAGAGCCAATGCGCCAGCGTGGCGGAGATAACAGTCTCGCCCTCGCTTTCAGCCTCGAGGATGGCCTTGAGATAGTCTTCCTTGGAAACGGTGATCATTCAGGCAGCATTATACGTTAAGCATGGTTAATGCGATTCAGATTGAAGATTTGAGATTTCAGATTTTCATCGATGCCCACATCCCTCCGTGGCAATATGTGTGTGTGAAACCGCGAAAGAAAGAGCAGAAGCCCGGAATGTAGGCGGCTGAGAAGGCGTTCATATTGAGGCGCCCCGCCCGCATCCGGGTGATTCCTAATCTGCAATCTAGAATCTACAATCTGAAATCCGTTCTCCGGGTTTGACATCGCCCGCACGTCCCCCTAACCTTGTCAGTCTCCGGCTATGAAAGTCCTCGTCATCGGAAGCGGGGGGCGCGAGCATGCCCTGGTATGGAAGCTGCGGCAGTCCTCGCGGGTTTCGCAGATCTTTTGCGCTCCGGGCAATGGCGGCATCGCTGAGGAGGCAGTGTGTTTAGCTGCCGACGTGAAAAGCATTGACTCGCTGGTGGCGGTGGCGGAACAAGTACGCCCGGACCTGACCGTGGTCGGCCCCGAGATCTCCCTCTCGCTGGGCGTGGTGGACGAATTTACGCGGCGCGGCTGGCGTATCTTCGGGCCGAGCAAAGCCGCGGCCCGGCTGGAGTCGAGCAAGAGTTTCGCCAAGGAATTTCTGCAGCGCTATCACATTCCCACGGCGCATTTCGCCATTTGCGACTCCATTGACGAGGTCATGGCCGCCCTGCCGCACTTTCACGCACCCGTGGTCGTGAAGGCGGACGGCCTGGCTGCGGGCAAAGGCGTGGTCATCTGCCGGACCAAGGAAGAGGCGGCCTCGGCAGCCGCCGAAATGTTCAGCGGCAAGATTCTGGGCGAGGCCGGACGGCGCGTGGTCCTGGAAGAATATCTGCAAGGCGACGAGCTTTCATTTTTGGTTTTGAGCGACGGCGAGCGGGTCGCACCCCTGGTGGCGGCCCAGGACCACAAACGGATTGGCGACGGCGATACCGGCCCCAACACCGGCGGCATGGGCGCCTATTCAACGGCCAGCATCGTGGACGAACCCATGACCCAGTGGCTGTTGCAGCACGTCGCGCGGCCGGTTGTGGCCGGGATGAAGGCCGAGGGTGCGGAATACAAAGGCATCCTCTACTGCGGTTTGATGATGACGGCGCGCGGCCCCATGGTGCTGGAGTTCAACTGCCGCTTTGGCGATCCCGAAACCCAGCCTATCCTGATGCGCCTCGAAAGCGATCTGCTGGAGGCGCTCGAGGCCTCGATCGAAGGCCGGGTCAGCGAGGGAGACTTTCGCTGGTCACGGGATGCATCCGTCTGTGTGGTCATGTCTTCCGGCGGATATCCTGGCACTTACGAAGTGGGCAAGAAGATCATGGGGCTCGAAGATGCGGGCAAAATCGAGGGGGTGAAGGTCTTTCATGCCGGCACGACCCGCCGCGACGGAGCGTTTTACACCGCCGGCGGACGGGTGCTGGGAGTGACATCACGGGCGTCTGATTTGGCAACGGCGGTGGAGCGCGTGTACGCGGCCGTATCGAAGATTGGTTTCGAGGGAGCGCATTACCGCAAGGATATTGCCTCCAGGGCGCTTAAGAAATAGTTCCAACTGGGTAGATAGTTCGGGGAGGGCTGGTCGAGTGAGCTTTTCAGCCACGTGGAAGAGCGGCGCTTCAGCGCCGCGTCGCGGATTCAAGAGATCCGGGCTTCAGCCCCAGTGGCGCCACCTGGCCTGAAGGGCCACGTCAGGGGCGATGAGACGCGGCCCTGGAAGGGCCGCTCTTCCACGACGTCCCAGGATGTGTCTGGGAAGGTTTAGAGATAAATAGTTTCTGATTTCAATCCAATAAAAGGACATTCATGAGCACAAAGCCTCGGGTTTCGATTGTGATGGGAAGCGATTCTGACCTCGACATCATGCGCGAGTCGGCGAAAGCGCTGGAAGAGTTTGGCATTGAATATGAGATCGACGTCACTTCCGCGCATCGTTCGCCGGAACGCACCGCGGAATTCGCGCGCAAGGCGGCCGCGCGCGGAGTCCGCGTGATCATCGCCGGCGCCGGGGGAGCGGCCCACCTGGCGGGAGTCATCGCCGCCCACACTTCCTTGCCCGTCATTGGCGTGCCGATTCCATCCACTTCACTGCAAGGCATGGATTCGCTGCTGGCCACGGTGCAGATGCCGGCCGGCATTCCGGTGGCGACCGTGGCTATTGGCAAGCCCGGCGCCACCAACGCGGGCATCCTTGCGGCCCAGATTCTGGCCCTCTCCAGCGACCCGCTGGCCAAAAAGATGGCCAACCACAAAGAGAAACTGGCCAACAGCGTGGAAGAAAAATCACGAAAACTGAAGATTACAGTAGGAGCGTCGTAGAAGTGCAGTGTGGGGCGGGCGCCCTCGCCCCCCGCCTTTGACCGTGAAAAGCGCATTCCGGTCAACCGGACCTGCACGGTCCTGAATGTCAAAAGCAACGTCAACGGCGGCGGGCGAGGGCGCCCGCCCCACATTTAAGACGCCTAGAGGTTCAGACTCTTCAGGTACTGCCGCAGTGGTCCACCCAGGTCGGCACGCTTCAGGGCGAACTCTACCGTGGCTTTCAGGAAACCCAGTTTGTCGCCGGTGTCGTGGCGTTTGCCTTCGAACACGTACCCGTAGATCTTTTCTTTTTTAAGAAGCTGCTTCAGGCCGTCGGTAAGCTGCAGTTCGCCTCCAGCGCCGGCCTTGATGTCTGACAGGGTTTCAAAAACGGTCGGGGTGAGAATGTAACGTCCGATAACAGCGAGGTTGGAGGGCGCTTCCTCGGGGCGCGGCTTTTCCACCAGGTTCATCACCTCATACAACTTGCCGTTCGAACCCGGCACCGGCGTGGCCTCGAGCACTCCGTACGCGGAAATCCCCGGCCCCTCGACCACCTGGGTGGCAAGGACTGAACACTGCATCTTGTCGAAGACTTCCATCATTTGTTTGAGACAGGGCACCTCAGCATCGATGACGTCATCGGCCAGGAGGACCGCGAAGGGTTCGTCGCCCACCAGTTCGCGGGCGGTGAGGACGGCATGGCCCAGGCCCAGGGCCTCTTTCTGGCGCACATAAGCAATATGGATCAGGTCAGAAATCTGGCGGACAATCTGCAGCAGGTCAGTCTTGCCCCGCTCCTCCAGCATTTTTTCCAGCTCGTAGCTGACGTCGAAGTGGTCTTCGATGGCCTGTTTGCCGCGCCCGGTGATGATGATGATCTGGTCGCAGCCGGACGCGACCGCCTCCTCGACGCCATACTGAATGATGGGCTTGTCCACCAGCGGCAGCATCTCTTTGGGCATCGCCTTGGTGGCGGGCAGGAACCTGGTGCCCAGGCCGGCGGCGGGAAAAACGGCTTTGCGAACTTTTTTTGGCATCCTGACTTCCTCTTCGCCGCACGAATCCAAAAATCCTATGGATGATTCCGGACCTCGCGGCCTGCCGATCAGAGTAAACCTACAGCGTCGGTCCGTCACTCCCCAGCATGCTCTTGCGAATGATCTTCATGGGCACCGAACCCTGCCGCATGAAGCGATCGTGGAATTCCTGCAGCGTAAATTTGCTGCCCTGCTGCTTACGGTAGTCGTCGCGCAATTTCAGGATCTGGAGTTTGCCCAGATTGTAGTAGAGATACGTCGGGTCGGACGTACCACGCCTGGCTTCAACCTCGGCGACGGGCGGAACCTGGAAGCCTTCTTTAACAAAGAATTCCTGCCCTTGTTCCAGCGTCATCTTGCCGGTGTGCATTTCGATGCCGACAATGAAGCGCGCGTTGCGCAGCAGCGCGTCCAGCAATTGTCCCAGCCTCAGCCTGGGATCGTGATTGCCGTAACCTTCGTCGAGCATCATCTGCTCGGTGTAATGGGCCCAGCCTTCGGCATTGCTGGCGTTGTAGAGCACTTTGCGGGTTTTGGAGGGGGCCGCCTGCAACCAGAGAAATTGCGTGTAGTGTCCGGGATAAACCTCGTGAATGGCGGTGCTGGTGATCGTCCCGCGATTGAAGCTCTGCATCCATTGCTCGACTTTTTCCGGCTTCCAATCTGAACCGGGCAAGGTGACGTTGAACATGGCTTCGGTAGCTTTGGTTTCGTAGGCCCCGGGCGTGTCCATGGAAGCAGTGGTCAAGGCCCGCGCGAAGGGCGGCGTCTCCTCCACAATCGGCGGGACCTGGGATGGGATGGTGATGATTTTGTGTTGCTCGATGAACTGGCGTAATCCCCCGAGAGTGTCGCGAAAGGTTTGCAGCAACTGGTCGGCGGGCGGATGGTCATGCCGCAGATCGCCCAGCACGGCCTCTGGACTGCGGTGAGGATCAATCTGGGCGGCGACTGCTTTGAACTGCTGCTGGTTGCGTCGCAGGTCGGCATAACCGATCTCGAGCAGGTGGTCCAGGGGAATATCCACCATCTCGTCGTACAAGAGCTTCTTGCGGAAATTCTCCGCGCCCAGTCGGAAGTCGCCTCGGGATTTTGGCAACAGGTCTTTCCGCATAAAGTCCTGATACTTGCTCAGAGCTTCGATGGCCGCAGCGTTGCTGGCTTTGAACTCGGCCAGCAAGTTCGGGTCGTGCACCTCGCGGAACGCTTCCGGAACATCATTCTGGAAAAACTTGATGTTGTCCGGCATCTGCTGCAGCGAGACTTCGGTGTACACCCTGGGAGGGTTGCTGATGTTCTGCACCGCGGCCTCGAGCACCCGGGGAATCTCACGCTCGCGAGAAATTACGGAGCGGAGACGATCGGCTGCCGGCGCAAAATCCCGCCTCATGATGAGAAAAACGCCGTAGCTCAGGTCGGAGATATAGACGTCAGGGTCCTTTCGCCACATCTGGATGTTCTGCAACTCCAGCAGGCGGCCCTGAATGGCAGAGGTCAGGACCTCCAGGTCGCCGGCCGATTCCTCGGACAGTTGACTGCTCTGGATCGAGCCGAATTGTTTCTGGAACTTCAGCAGCCCTGCGCTTTCGGCGTCCATACCCGAGCGGGAGAAGTCTTCCAGCTTTCCGTCGTACTGGTGGAAACCCGCCTGCGTGCCTGCGGTGGGATGAAATCGAAAGTAGAAATCGAAATACTCATCCACCAGCGTGTTGAACGCGGTTTGGGGCGGTGTGGCCGCCGCCATCGCGGCCGTTGCGGGCGCGACGCAAAAGAAGAGGGAGAACAGCATGACAAGGCAGAGGCTGGGAGCAAGCAGTGGTTTGATCATTTTTTAAGTTGAAAGCGCCTCGAGTTTTAGGTCACGACGGCACGGACGGCAAGGCTTGTGCCGAAGGGGACAGCTCTTCCAGCAGCCCCCGCAATTGTGTCAGGACTTCCGCGGGAGAGACTACCTTGGAAACATACTTCAGAGTGCCATCCGGGGTAAACTGCGCGCCCCGCCGGGAGGAAACGAACTTTGCCAGTTTTCCCGGATCGATTTCCGCATTTTGCCGGAACTTTACCGTCACCAGATCGCGCTTGCGCTCGACGGCAGTCGCACCCACCCGCATGGCCAGGAGTTTGAGCGCGGCGTATTCCAGAAGGTTTCGCACCGCCGCCGGAGGCTCACCGTAGCGGTCTTCCAGTTCAGCGCGAACATCGTTCAGGCGCGACTCGTTTTCCACCCCAGCCACCCGTTTGTACATTCGCAAACGCTGGTTCTCTTCCGGAATGTACTCCACTGGGATGCGAATATTGAGTCCGAGGTTTAATTGGGTTTCGGGCTCATCCGCGGCGGCCTCACCCTTCATCTCGCGGACGGCGCGGTCGAGCATTTGGGTGTAGAGCTCGAAGCCAACCGCCTCGATGTGTCCGCTCTGCTGGCCACCCAGGAGATTACCCGCACCGCGCAGTTCCAGATCGAGGGCCGCAATCTTGAAGCCGGCCCCCAGGTCGGAAAATTCTTTCAGTGCGGCCAGGCGCCGGCGCGCGATGGGAGTGAGCTCGACTTCAGCCGGCAGCAGCAGATACGCATACGCCCGGCGGTTCGACCGGCCGACCCGCCCGCGCAACTGGTAAAGCTCGGAGAGCCCCAGGCGGTCGGCGCGGTTGATCAGAATGGTGTTGCACAGTGGAATATCGAGGCCATTTTCAATAATAGTTGTGGACACCAATATGTCAGCCTCGTGATGCATGAACTTGAGCATCACCTTTTCCAGTTCGCCTTCAGACATCTGTCCGTGACCCACGATGACGCGCGCCCGCGGCACCAGGGCCTGGAGCTTGGCGGCAATTTCCCAGATGCTGTCCACGCGGTTGTGCACGAAGAAGACCTGGCCGCCGCGTTCGAGTTCCTGCTCGATGGCGGACTGGATCAGCTTTTCGTCCCAGCTGGCGACGACAGTCTGTATTGCAATGCGGTCCTTGGGCGGTGTCTCGATCACGCTCATGTCCCGTAGCCCGACCAGGGACATGTGCAGGGTGCGCGGAATCGGAGTGGCCGACATGGTCAGAACGTCCACCTGCTTGCGCATCTGCTTGAGCCGCTCTTTATGCCGGACTCCGAAACGCTGCTCTTCATCCACCACCAGCAGGCCCAGGTCGGCAAACTTCACGTCTTTCGAAATCAGGCGATGGGTGCCGATCAGGATATCGACTTTGCCGGCTTCCACTTTCTGAAGAATTTCTTTCTGCTGTTTCGGCGAACGGAAGCGGCTGATCATCTCGATGGCAACGGGAAAGGCCGCAAAGCGCTGCTTGAAAGTTTCGTAGTGCTGGAAGGCAAGGACAGTGGTGGGCGCGAGCACCGCAACCTGCTTGTTGTCGCTGATGGCCTTGAAGGCGGCGCGCATGGCGATTTCCGTCTTGCCATAGCCCACGTCTCCGCACAGCAGGCGGTCCATGGGTTGGGTCGATTCCATGTCACGCTTGACGTCATTGATGGCGGTTTGCTGGTCTTCGGTCTCGCTGAATTCGAATGTGTCTTCGAACTCCCGCATCCATTCGTTGTCGGAAGAGAAGGCGTGGCCCTGGGCGGTCTTGCGCTCGGCGTAGAGCTTGAGCAGCTCGTCGGTCATGTCTTTCATGGCCTTGCGTACGCGCGCTTTGGTCTTGGCCCAGGCCGCTGTGCCCAGATGGTTCAGCACCGGCTTAGCCCCTTCCGACGAACGGTACTTCTGCACCAGGTCGAGACGCGTCAGCGGGACATACAGCCGCGCGCCCTCGGCGTACTCGAGCAACATGAATTCAGCGTTGCCGTTGCCCTGGTTGATCTCCTTCAAGCCCTGGTACTGCCCAATGCCGTGCTCGACATGGACTACATAATCCCCGACCTGCAAGTCGCGAAAATCGGAGAGAAATGCCGAAGTCTTCGATTTCTGCCGCTGGGGACGAGAGACGACCGCGTCTGATTCGTCAAACAAATCGCGCGCGCCAAGAATAGAGAGGCTTGCATCGGGGAAAATGACGCCATCAGGCACGTAGGCCTTGGCCAGCGTCGCGGTAAGCACTTCGCCGGAGAAGTACGAAGTTTCGTCGGCGTAACTCTCTCCGCTGCGGGTGCGGCTGCCCAGGCGGAAGGACACGGCGTATTCGCTGAAAATGTCGGCCAGGCGTTCCACTTCACCGGTATTAGGCACGGCAATAAGGACGCGCTTGCTCTCCCCAATCTCCTTCTTCACTTCTTCGAGCATGGCGGGAACCGAGCCGTGGAAGCGGGGCGCAGGCTGGGTGTGGAATGAAATCGCGGCCGCGGAATCGTCACTGCGCTCGATGTCGAGATGCTCGACATCGGCCCCGGGCAGTCCCGACACCTTTTGCCACCAGTCTTCCGGCACAACGTATAGATCCGACGGCCGCACCAGGTTGCCCACGCCGCTGCCCTCGTGCGCCTGCTCGATGCGAGTCCAGACGTGATCGAACTCGGTCCGCAGCGCTTCCAGTTCGTCGGTCAGCACCAGGGCGCGAGGCAGTAAATCGAACACCGTGGCATTAGCGCCGGCCACGGGCGCATAAAACTCCCAGCCGGGAAATACCGTGACGCCGCCGGAGCGCACCGCCTGCTCAATGATTTCTTCATTACCGGTAATGCGTTTCCCGGAGAGACGGGCATGCACCGCGCCCAGAAGCTCATTGCTGACTGGAGTCTCCGTCAGAGGGAGCAGCAGCGCTTCATCCACAGGACTCGAAGAGCGCTGGGTCGCAGGATCAAACTTCCGTATGGATTCGACCTCGTCGCCGAAGAACTCGATGCGCACGGGGCGCTCGGCTTCGGGCGAATACACGTCGAGAATGCCGCCGCGCAGGGCGTATTCACCGGGCATCTCGACCACATCGGTGGAGTGATAGCCAACCGTGTTGAGGTGGGGAAGCAGCGCGTCAACGTTGAGCGTTTCCCCGCGGCGTATGGTCCGCGCCAGATCGGCGTAGTAATCGGCCGAACGCAAGCGCAGCGCGGTCGCGGCAATCGGCGAAACCACAAAAGACGCCGCGCCGGTGGCGATTTTCCACAGCGCCACCGCCCGCTCCTCCTGGATTTCCGGGTGGGGAGAGAGATTCTGGAAGGGCAGGACGTCGTGGTTGGGCAGGGAGACCACGGACTCAGGGTCGGCGGCCCCGGTCAGCTCACAAAAAGCCTGCAGCACCGGAACCAGATCCTCCGCGGCACGATTGTCCGGGACCACAATGATCAGCGGACGCCACGCCGCCTTCTGCAGCAAGACTAAAAGCAAAGCTTTCGCGGTTGGAACCAGTCCAGAGACACGAATCCGCCCCGTGCCCTCTTTCAGATGGGAGGCCACACGCGAAAAGGCCGGCAACTTTTCCACGTCCGTGAAAAGATCACGGACGAAGGGGAGAACCATGCATCTTGATTTTAACAGGGCGGAAGGCAATGTGGGCGCGAGCGTCCCGCTCGTGCATAGCCTCGCACGAGCGAGGACGCTCGCGCCTACATTAAGGCCAGCGGGGCTTCGCTCCGCCGGGCAGGTGGGACACCTGCCCCTACGAGGTTCGCAGCAGGGGACGGGTCAGGCAGGTTGGGCCGCCGCCGCCGTTGACGCATAGTTCCAAGCCGGGGAAACTTCGGACATCAAATCCTGCCTGACGAAGCTTCTGATTGGTCTCCTGATTCTCTTCCAGAGCGAGCAGGCGCTTGTCGCCCAGCGAAAGAACGTTGCAGGCCAGCGTCTCGCGCTCGGAATATTCGATCTCAACCAGTCGGTAGCCTCGCGATTGAAGCTGTTCCACGGTCTCGACCGCCAGCCAGGGCAAATCCACCAGCACGGTCCGCTCGTCGAGCAGGCTCATCAGCGACATGAGATGCAGGCAGGCCGACGGCCCCGGCCCGTACGGCAGGGGCGCCGAAATCACTTCCACACCATGCGACTGAAGCAGCGCCCCCATCTGGCCGATTCCCGCAGGGTTGGTGCGATAGCCCTGGCCGATCAGCAGCGTAGTGGAATCGAGCCAGACCATGTCTCCGGCTTCAGTTTTTCCTGGCGGTTGGATTCGACCGAACTCGGGAACCCCCAGGCTCCGGCAGAACTCGAGGTGATGCAGCGCCTCCGGTACGCGGTTCGGCTTGCCGGGATGCAGGCCGATCAATCCGTAATCGGTGGCCAGGGACGGGTCGTGAGTGTACACCGCATCGAGCGAAAGATCCGAGGCCGGGGGAAGATGGAAGACCTCCGCCCCGGCAGCTTCGAGCTGGCGAAAAAGCTCGTCATGCTGTGCTTGTGCGGCTGCAAAATCCGGCGCGTGCAGGAAGCCCAGCTCCCGCCAGCGGCCTGCTGTGCCCGGCTGGTTCCATCCCGCAGCCCGCGGCGAGCACACCAGTACTCGTTGCAGGCGTCCCACCATGGAATGACCGTTAAACGCCTGGCAATTGACCGCGACACTCTGCGCTTTGCTCGATACGTTCAAATGATTGCGACCGCCTTCCCGCTCTGCAATCTAAACAGGTCTTATGGCAAAAGCAATCTGGGAAGGCACCGTGCTTGCGGAGTCGAATCAGTGCGTGGAGGTGGAAGGGAACCAGTACTTTCCGCCCGACGCAATCAAGTCAGAGCATTTCAAACCCAGCGCCACCCACACGGTTTGTCCGTGGAAGGGTACGGCCAGTTATTACGACGTCGAGGTTGCCGGAAAGCTTAATCATGATGCTGCCTGGTTCTATCCCGAACCCAAGCCGGCAGCGAAGCAGATTAAGGACTACGTGGCATTCTGGAAAGGCGTGAAGGTCGAGAAATAGTTGCCGAGCTCCACTCGGCCTGACCCGGGTCAGCGACCCGGTCCCACACGGTTTCTGAAAGAAAAAAGACAGCCCGGAGCCCCCCGAGACTGTCCTTAGGCTCTCCCGGGTTAGAAGAGCATGTCACTGGGTTCACAATAGTGCCGGCATGTTGCAGGAATATTGCGGACAAATGAATTTCCGGTGAATATCGGGGTCGGTAACCCGTAGTCAGGATGCGCCCCCACCCCGGCGGAGCTTCGCTCCGCTGGACAGCCGGGGGCGGCTGTCCCCACGTGGGCGTCGTGGCTGCTATATTTATGGGCTCACAACTGCCATGACCCGCCAACACGAAGCTTCGCGCAAGTTGCAGAAGCGCGCCGAACAGATGATCCCCGGCGGAGTAAGTTCTCCGGTACGCGCTTTTGGTTCGGTGGGAGGCGACCCGCCGTTTATCGTTCGCGGGCAGGGCTCTCATCTTTGGGATGCCGACGAAAACAGGTACATCGACTACGTGGGTTCCTGGGGACCGCTGATCCTCGGTCACGCTCCGCCGGGTGTTCCAGAAGCGATCGGCGCCGCAGCCAGGCATGGCACCAGCTTCGGCGCCTCGACCGCCGCCGAGGCGGACCTGGCTGAGATCGTGATTTCGGCCTTCCCCCACGTGGAGAAAATTCGCTTCGTCAATTCGGGCACGGAGGCCACCATGTCTGCCATCCGCCTGGCCCGCGCTTATACCCAGCGCAAATACATTGTTAAATTCGAAGGCTGCTACCACGGTCATGCCGACGCGCTGCTGGTGAAAGCAGGCTCGGGAGTCGCCACGCTGGGCATCCCCGGGTCGGCGGGGGTGCCGGAAGAATTCACTCAGTTGACCCTGGCGCTTCCCTTCAACGATGTTGAAGCCCTGGAACTGGCGTTCAGGAAGTTCAGCAACCAGATTGCCTGCGTGATCGTGGAGCCGGTAGTGGGCAACATGGGATGCGTCCCGCCCGCGCCCCTCTATCTGGACACCTTGCGCGAGATCACTCTGCGCAACCAGTCGCTGCTCATTTTTGACGAAGTGATGACTGGCTTCCGGCTGGCTTTCGGCGGCGCCCAGGAAAGATACGGAATTCTTCCCGACCTGACCACGTTTGGAAAGATCATCGGCGGCGGACTGCCGGTGGGCGCGTACGGCGGGCCGGCTCACATCATGGACATGGTGGCGCCCCTGGGCCCGGTGTATCAGGCGGGCACGCTTTCCGGGAATCCCCTGGCCATGGCGGCAGGCCTCGCCACTTTGCGCTACCTGCGCAGCCACAAGAGCACCATCTATACCGGCCTGGAGATGCTGAGTGCACGGCTGACCGAAGGAGTTACCGCAGCCGCCCGGGACGCCGGCGTGCCGCTCTGCTGCAACCGCGTGGGGTCAATGTTCACCTGGTTCTTTACAGAAGGCCCGGTCACCAATTGGACCTCGGCCGCCAGGTGCGACACCAAAGCCTTTGCCCGCTTCTTTCGCGTCATGCTGGACAACGGCGTGTACCTGCCGCCATCGCAATTCGAGGCCGCATTCCTGAGCGCCGCCCACACCGAAAAAGACATTCACCAGACCATCGCGGCGGCGAAACAGGCATTTGCCAGGGCGCCAGCCTGACTGAGATCCGAGAACTAAGATCTGACATCTGTCTTCCTCATCATCTCGGGAACAGTCACGAACTCATAACCTTCCGCGAGATACCGGGAAATCAATCGGCCGGTGGCAGCGACGGTGTACGAACGATCGCTCCCGAAATGAAGATGTCCGCCATCGTGCAGCAGGATCACATCCCCGCCGCGAACCTGGCGCGTTACCTGACGCTCGATATGCTCCACCGACGGGGCGTTCCAGTCGTAGCCCGTCACGCTCCACATGATGGGTTCCATCCCCATCTGCCGCGCCGTGCGCAATACTGCAGGGCGCCGGCCACCAAAGGGCGGCCGGAACATGTTGGAGTGTTCTCCCACGGCATCCATCAGGGCACGCTCGCATTTGGCGAACTGCTCGCGAAGTTTACGTGCACTCTTGAAGGTCAGCAGAGGATGGGTGAACGTATGGTTCCCGATCACGTGTCCGGCCTTCACCAGTTCACGAACAATGTCGGGGCGCTGCTCGACGTAACGGCCGATCAGAAAAAATGTGGCATGAACATTATGCCAGGCCAGGATTTCCAGCAGACGCAGAGTATGAGGATCGTTGGGGCCGTCATCGTAAGTGAGCGCCAGTTGTTTCGAGCCGCGCTTCAGCCCGGTGAACGTCCGTCCGAACCACTGCCCGGTTGGCGCCATGGACTGGTAGCTCACGGCGGAAGCGGCGGCGATTGCGGCGGCGGTGGTGAGGTAGCGGTACACTCTGCCCGCGATTGTAAATGGGAAGAGGCAGGAGATTTAAGATTGCAGATTTAAGATTGCAGATTTGTACGCAGTGCGGGTCTGCAATCTTAAATCTGCAATCTGAAATCTCCAATCTGCAATCTGAAATTTCCTCCTGTTAACTCTTTCCACAATTGCCTCGTGGGCAGAAGCAAGATATGCTGCAAGCGAATCCTGATTCTCTCTAACCCATGGCCAATCTTTTTGAGCTGCCCCGTTATATTGCAGTCGAAGGTCCCATACGAGTCGGCAAGAGCACGCTGGCGCGAATTCTGGCCGAGCGTCTCAACGCGCAGCAGGTCATGGAATCAGAGGACAACCCCTTCCTCGGCGCCTTCTATAAGGGCGAGCCCGGGGCGGGCTTCCAGGCGCAGTTCGCTTTCATGATTCGCCGCTTCGAGCAGCTCCGCGCCCTCGACCTGGGCCCGCGCTCGCAGAAAACGGTGGTCACCGACTTCGTCTTCGAAAAGGACAAGGTTTTCGCCTGCCTCAACCTGACCGATCAGGAACTGGAAATCTATAACCGCTACTACAACCATTTCCGCGAGCAGCTGCCCACGCCCGACCTGGTCATCTATCTGCAGGCTACCCCAGAAGTGCTGAAGAAGCGCCTGAAAAAGAAGAACGCGCCGGGAGAGAAAGCGATCAACGAAGATTATCTGGAAGAAGTAATCAAGGCCTACGAACACTTCTTTTTCCACTACACGTCGTCAGACCTGCTGATCGTGAATACTTCCGAGATCGACTTCGTCGAGCGCAACCAGGACTTGCAGGAGTTGCTGCGGAAGGTCTCAGCGCCGATCAAGGGGACACAGTATTTCTTGCCGCTGGGGAGCCAGGAAGCGGCTTCAGCGTAAAAAGGACAGTTGGTGGCCGTTAGTCTCAGGATGTCACCAGAGGTCGCCCGAGATGTCAGCCTATGTGAATTACTACCGATGTCCCCAGGACCTGACTGAATGGGCGGATGCATGGTCTAGCATGTGCAACGACAAGTGTCCAAGATGCAATACCGAGATCGAGCCATATCGAAGCCGGGGAATTGGTGCCCCTCTAGCCCATGAACTTGCGAGCCGCGTTGAGTTAGCCGCAGCGTAAAGTGAAGACCATTCGGAAGGCTTGCTAACCGTGCTTACTTCTCATGCCGGGGCAGCGAATAAACCAATAACCCCTTCCCGATTTTCGAAAACTCAGGGTCAGCGGTCACCAGCCACGCCCTGCGCTCGATGGCCAGTTCGGCGGCCAAGGCGTCGGCGTAGCCCAGGCCGTGTCTTTGTTTCAGAGCGCCAGCGCGGGTAGCCCTTTCCCGGTCCACGGCGATAACGGTGATTGGCATCTCCCGCAGGATACCTTCCGCTTCCCGCGCCTTGGCCTCGCCGTGGCGTCTCCATGAGACGTAGAAGACCTCGCCCCAATTGACGGCCGACATCAAAAGACGCTCTTCGTGGCGCAGCGCCTCTCCCAGCAGGTGGCGAACCTTTTCGGCCACCAGGCCCCGGTCCTCGAAAAATCCGGTCAGGGCGTTGGCATCGAGCACATAACGTCGACGACTACGAGAAGTACCGGAAGCCACTATCTATTTCTCTTTCTCTCGCCTGCGTTCGCGTTCGCGCTCCACGAATATTTCGTCGAACATAGAAGGCTCGCCTGGAGCCGGCTTCAGGAAGCCCATGATCTCGTCGAGCCGCCTTTCGGTCATGGGGGTCAACACCAGTCGGCCCCGCTCTTCGCTCCAGGTAGCCCTGGTACCCTTTTCAAGGCCCAGTTGCTGGCGCAATTCTGCGGGAATTACCACCTGTCCCTTGGAACTGACGACGGTGCGATAAGATGTCATGGTTCAATCCTACCATAAAGTAAGATATGTCGAATATGTCTTACCAATTTGTTTTCTATCTGCCCCTATCTCGCAGAAAGCCCGAGTTTTGCTAGGCTGGGCAGCTGGGACCACCTGCCCCTAAGGGGGCGTTTAGCCACTGACATCCTCTCCTCGACCTGCGAACTATTTGCGGCTACAATAGCCTCCGTAGCATCCAAGATGTGGGCAGGCTCTATCCGCCGGGTTGCGGAGGGGCACTGGAGGACATCGTGAGTCTGGTTCCGATCGGCGAGCCTCGCCGCAAGATTACCGTCGCTTCTCTCCGCGAAAAGAAACTCCACCACGAACCGATCGCCTGCCTGACTGCGTACGACTATTCCTCCGCGCGCCTGGTCGATGAGGCCGGGATCGATATCGTTCTGGTCGGCGATTCGCTGGCCCAGACCATGCTGGGGTACGAGAACACGCTTTCGGTCACGCTCGACGAAATGCTGCACCACACCCGGGCCGCGCATCGCGGCGTAAAGCACGCGTTGCTCGTCGGCGATATGCCCTTCGGGTCGTATCAGTCCGATCCCAGCGACGCGGTGCGGAACGCCGCCCGTTTCGTGAAAGAAGCGGGAGCGGAAGTGGTCAAGGTTGAAGGCGGGGAGAAACGCTGCGAACTGATCCGCCGCATCATCGACGCAGAAATTCCGGTGGCCGGACACATCGGCCTGACCCCGCAATCGCTGAATATGATGGGCGGCTATAAGGTACAGGGCAAGGACCTCAGCGGCGTAGAACAGCTCATGCGCGATGCGGTGGCGCTCGATCGCGCGGGAGTGGCGTGTATGTATCTCGAAGGCATCCCGCGTGAAGTCGCCGCCATGATTACGGCTGAAGTCAAGACGCCTACCATCGGCATCGGCGCGGGCCCGGATTGCGACGGACAAGTGCTGGTCTTCCACGACCTCTTGAATCTGACCTTTGGGCATCCCGCCAAGTTTGTGCGCCGGTACGCCGACCTGGGCGCGGCGATTACCGGGGCGGTACAAGCCTTCCGGGCCGACGTTTCTACGCACCAGTACCCGGCTGACGAGGAGTCCTACCATCTGCCCAAAGAAACGCGCGCGGCGCTGGAAACCGTGCTCGAACGCAAGCGGGCGATGAGGCGCTAGGGACTCAATGAAACCCTCGCTTGCGGGCCTGATTGCCGCAGCTGTCGTCGCGCTGGCTTCCTGCTCCGCTCCCAAAACTCCAGATCCCGCCGCGCTGGAAGCCCGCGCGGCCGCGCGCATTCTTGCCATCCCGCCGGCCGCTCCTGAAAAGTACCGTGGCATGACTGATATGAAAGGCTGGCGGAATCCTTATCTGATTCTTCGTGCCGACGGGGTGGCGCTGCTCGATCCTGACAACCACCTGGAGCGCATCCTGAAGCCGGGAGAATTGACCCAAGCTCTGGGCAACCTTCCGCCATCGGCGTGGCCCTACGGGCGCGTGGTCGCAGTAACCGAAAATGGCCTGCGCGGTTCCGCCGACGACAGCGTGAAAACTCGCCAGAACCGCGCCCTGGTGGCGGGGACACTGGAGAGCATGCATGTGCTCATCCACTGGATTCCCTCCGCCTGAAGACGGCGGCACAATCACGCCATGAAAATCTGCCACACCATCGACGAAATGCGGGCTACCCGCCACGCTGCGCGGCGCAAAGGCAAGACTGTGGGCCTGGTGCCCACCATGGGAGCGCTGCACGAAGGGCATCTCTCGCTGGTGCGCATGGCCAGAGCCCAGTGTGATCTGGTAGTGGTCTCAATCTTCATCAATCCGCTGCAATTCGGCCCGCACGAAGACCTGGCCAAGTATCCGCGCAACTTTGATCGTGATCGTGACCTGCTCGAGCGCGAAGGGGTGGAGGTTATTTTTGCGCCGACCGTGGAGGAGATGTATCCGGCGGGCGCAATCACCTACGTTACGGTCGAGGCTCTGAGCGACAGGCTGTGCGGACGTTCCCGTCCGGGACACTTTCGCGGCGTGACCACCGTGGTCTCGAAGCTCTTCCACATCGTGGAGCCCGACCGGGCCTTCTTCGGTCAGAAGGATGCCGCCCAGTCCGTCATCATTCGCCGCATGGTGCGCGATCTGGACATTCCGGTGCAGGTTGTGATCGGCCCCATCGTGCGCGAGCCGGACGGCCTGGCCATGAGCTCGCGTAATGCTTATCTGGATGCGTCGCAGCGACTGTCCGCCCTGGTGCTGCATCGTTCACTCTTGGCGGTGCAAGAGCGTTTCGATCGAGGGGAACGCAAGGTGCAGGCGTTGATCGAAGCGGGTAAACAGGTTTTCTCAGAGGATCCTTCCGTGCGGCTCGACTACCTTGAGATCGTGGATCCGGAGACGCTCGATCCGGTTGATGATCTCTCCCAGCGCGCGCTGGTGGCGGTAGCCGCATTTGTGGGAAAGGCCCGTCTCATCGATAACGTCGTATTGTCGGAATCCGCGTAGGGGCGAGTGCCCACACCCGCCTGGGCGGGTAAAGCCCGGCAGTTTCGGCTCAAGCGCTAAACTCCAGGCGAGCTACGCTCGTCGGCCCGGGTCCTGAGCGCAGTCGAAGGAAAGCGCCTGGACCTACGTGATTTCATTTCGAAACGAACCTGCTTCCTGCGATGAAGAAGCGCAGGGGATGCTCTGCGGCTTTGGTGATGCCGATGCGCGGCGTCACTTCAATGCGCTGCGGTCGAAAACCATCGTCCCCGATAAACAGATCGGACTTCCGGCTGGTCAGGTCTTTTTCGTTGTCGCGTTCGCGGGTGATGCCGAAGGCCTCGGCGAGGCGTCCGGGGCCGCTGGTCAGTCTTCGCAGGTCGGTTGCGTCGTCAAGCGTGATATCCCGCGCTTCCGCCATCTCTTCGATTCCGGAAATTGGCTCGAGGGCACGGAACAGGACCCCTCCCGCCTCTCCGTCCGGCAGGCAGGAGACATTGAAGCAATAATGATTGCCGTAGATGAAGTACACATAAGTCAGGCCGGGCGGACCGAAGAGCACGAAATTGCGCGCCGTGCGGCCGCTGGCGGAATGGGCGGCAGGATCGTCCTTACCCAGGTAGGCTTCCACTTCCACGATCCGCGCGCGCAGGAGCTTTCGGTCCTGGCGCCGTACCAGGACTTTGCCTAACAGGTCGCGGCTGACCGCGCGAGGATCGCGGGTGTAGAAATCGCGGGGAAGCGGCACCAACGCCGACGAATTTCTGTTCTTGGCTATCCTCATCGCCACACCGCATAATAGCGCCACGGGTCATAATCCTGAAGGAGGATTTCATGCTGGGGAGACTGGCTAAAATTGCTGTCGTGCTGATGCCACTCGCGCTGGCAGCGGCGCAGACGATTCCCTCCGGCACCAGGCTGACGGTGCGCGTGGGATCAGAGATCAGTTCCGGCACCGCTAAAAGCGGGGACAGATTTGACGCCACGCTGGCCCACCCTCTTGTGGTCCACGGCAAGACTCTGGCCAAGATCGGTGCGCCGGTGCGAGGCAAGGTGACTTCCGCGAAGTCCAGCGGGCGGCTGCACGCTCCGGGAGAACTTACGCTGCGGCTCACTTCCGTTCGGGTCAATGGAAAGATGGTTCCCATCTCCACCACGTCCCATTTCGTCAAAGGCAAGGGTCATACCAAGAGCAATGCCACAAAGATTGGCGGAGGCGCGGCCGCCGGCGCACTGATTGGCGCGCTGGCAGGTGGAGGGAAGGGGGCTGCGATCGGAGCCGGCGTCGGTGCCGGGGCCGGAACCGGCGTCGCGGTTGCCACTGGAAAGGAAGAGGCTGTAATTCCGGTGGAAGCGGCTTTGACCTTCACCACGCGATGACCGGGAGCGCGCGCTCTGGCCGTTCCGATGGGTGGGCGGGACGCCCACCCGACAGCCGGCGAGACGCCGGCGCTACGTAGGCCCGGCTGGGCGGGCGAGGCCGCCCGCCCCTACGCGAGTTGTGCCTGGTCAGGCTGCGCCTTTGGTGGCGCTCTTCAGGTAGGCCAGCACTTCTTCCGAGTGGCCTTCGGGCTTTACTTTGTGGAAGATGTGCTTGATTTTGCCGTCCGGACCGATAATAAAAGTGGTCCGCACCACGCCCATCACTTTCTTTCCGTACATGTTCTTTTCCTTGTACACGTCAAAGGCCCGGCAAACTTTCTTATCGGCATCGGCCAGCAGCGTGAAAGGCAGTTCGTACTTTTGCTCAAATTTCTTCTGGGCGCCTGGAGTATCGGGCGAGATGCCCAGCAGCACGGCGCCCGTATTCTGCATCTTTCTATAGGAGTCGCGGAACTCGCAGGCCTCGATGGTGCAGCCGGGAGTATCGGCTCGAGGATAAAAATAGAGCACGACGTATTTTCCGCGAAAATCCTTGAGCGAAACTTCTTCACCATTCTGGTCGGGCAAAGTAAAGTCAGGGGCTTTATCATTGATATCGATGGCCATGGCAGCGTCTCCTAGTTCTTCAAAAGCTGGTTTTTCAAAACCTGGTTCTGCGAAGCTTGGTGCCACCAAGTTATATCGCACCGTACGGCGGGCCGTCATCCTGGCAGGATTGGCCGCGGCCCTCACTCCATTGGCCACGGCGCAGTCTGCGGCTCGGAAGAAACCCAAGGGGCCACGCGCGTTGGGCCTGGTGCAATTGTTGCCCAATGGAAAAGCCCGCCTGGTTCCCATCACCATCCTGTATGACGGTGAATTTTACGATGCCGGTGCGTACAAGGCTTCGCCGGTGCCGATGGCTCTGGAGAGTGGAACGGTTTATGAAGGTGTGCGCACCGGGGTCTCTCAGGGACTGTTTACGGTCAGCAGCGCCCTGCAAGGCAACAACACCTGGATCGGGAACGGTACCTGGCAATCAAACGCCGCGATTGCAGCGGCGAAGAAAGCCGCCGCCAAGCGCAAGGAGGTCATGTCGAAGCCTGCTCCCGAGCCGGTTGAAGGTCCGCCGGTGCTGAGGCGTGCGAGCGCGAAGCCGAAGCCGGCTGAGGATGCTCCAGCTGCGCCGCCCGCAAGCCCCGGCCCGGCTTCTCCTGCTCCCCCAGCTTCTGCTCCGGCACCTTCGGCCCCTCCGCCCGCGACGTCAGAGGAAGATTCGGACCGGCCGGTCCTGAAGAGGCCCGCCACTGAAGCTGCACCGACTGCCTCTGCAACCTCGCCCGCCGCTGCCGAAGCGCAGGCTGAAGCCGATCCGGATCGCCCCGTCCTGAAGCGGGGCGCGCCAACTGCAGAGGAGTTGAAGAAGCGCAGCGCCTCGACGTCAACGACCTCCGCGAAGGAATCACCCAAGTCCAAGGCTCCCGCGCCCGCTGCATCCAGCCCCATCCAGCTCATTCCTGCCATTTCAGACGCCGCTGGTCCCGACCCGCGTCCCTACGCCTACAGCCTCAAGCCGGACGAAGAACAGACGTTGCGGAAGAAAATGCTGGCGCTTGCGGCGGAGGAAGTGCGGACCTGGGCGGCGCAGCCGGAAGCAACGGGAGCGCACCCCGCGCCCCGTGCCGCGAAGAAGGCAAAGCCTCCTCAACCCACCTTCGAAGATGTACAGTTGCATGCGTTCGATCTCTCCAACAGCAACGAGCCCGTGCTGGTACTGACGGCAAAGGCGCGAATGCCGGCCCGCCCGAATGCGGCTTCCGATCTGCAATACATCATCACGCTGGTGGCTCGCGACGATATTTACGGCGACCTGCACAAGGCCTTCGCCAGTGTCACAGACTCAGGGCATTTCGATGTTTTATCTCGTCTGGAACTGATCGACGCGGTGGATGCGGATGGCGACGGGCGCGGCGAACTGCTTTTTCGCCAGGTGTCTGACGCGGGCAGCGCGTTTGTCTTGTATCGCGTGATCGGCGACCGGCTGTGGCCGCTGTTCCAGGGCACGCCAGGTGAATAAGTGAAGAGAAGAATGGAGGACGGGCGTCCCGCCCGTCTTTTCTATTATTACTTTTGAGTCATCACCAATTCGCCGTTTTCAACTTTCATCCCGCCGACGTTGTCCGGAAGCTTTAGCCGGTCTCTCTGCTCGGAAAGCTTCTTCTGCAAGGCGTCGTTCACCAGTGACACGGGAACGTTAAGGTCGCCAACTTTGAACTCAGTGGGATCAAAGGTGGCATAGCCATCCTTCGACCCGAGATGCCCGGCCAGCGTAACCCACACATCCTTGCCCGCGATCTCAGTAAGAAACTGGCCATGAGCGACGTCGCCGTCGAAACTCACCTGGTAATCTTTGACTTCGGGCTGCCCCGGAGCAACTGCCGCATCCGGAGAAGAGAGCCCGGATATTGCCTGCGATGCTGCGGCCATCGGAATCTGCCCGGCCGCCTGGGCCAGGGCTGCGCTTACTTCGTCAGAACTGATGTGAACCTCAGCCGGAGGCCGGCCCTCTTCCTTAGGCTGGTCCAACTGCTGCACCTTTTCCTGAAAAGACTGTGCATTGACCGCAGCGGTCGCAGCGGGCTGCGGTGCCGCCACTGGCGCCGGCTTTTTCAGGACCAGGAAGAGCGCAACGATCGACGTGACCAGAGTGGCCACACTGATAATGCGGTCCAGTTTCCAGTTCTTCATGGCGCACCCCGGGTTTGCCATCTCTATGGTACTGAGGCGGCCCCGGAAGGGGCTCATGACGGAAGTCACTGACCGCGTGGTTACGGTGTATATAGATTGTGTGAAACCGGCTTGTGTGGGACCGGGTCTCCGACCCGGTCAGGCGGCCCAAGGGGCCGCAGTGTTTGGGTCAAAGGATCGAAATACTTCCATTCCGCACCAGCGAAACCCAGCGGGCTTTCAGGCGGCCCGACCGGGTCAGAGACCCGGTCCCAACACGGGCAATCCTACCCCAGCTTTTTAGCCAGCAGATCATTCACCATCTGAGGATTGGCTTGGCCCTTGGAAGCCTTCATGACCTGGCCGACAAAGAATCCCACCACTGTTTTTTTGCCGGCCCGGTACTGCTCCACCTGCTTTGGATTGGCGGCAATGATCTCATCGATAATCTTTTCCAGCGCCGAGGTATCGCGGGACTGCTCCGGACGGCCCTCTTCTTCATAGACGACGGAAAAGTCTTTTCCACGCTCGAAGGCCAGATCGTAAAGATCCTTGAGCATCTTGCCGGAGATGGCGCCGCTTTCCACCAAGTCCGCCGATGCGGCCACACCTTTCATCGAGATGGGCGACTGCTCGATTTCGATGCCCTTTGCTTTTAGGCGCCCCATCAACTCGCTCTGCACCAAATTCGCAACCCGCTTCGGACTCCTGGCCGCCTTGGCCGCCGCTTCAAACTGGTCGGCCAGGGACCTGGTCAGCGTAAGCACCTGCGCATCCTGCTCGGTGATACCGTAGTCGGCAACCATCCGCTTGCGCCGGGCCTCGGGAAGCTCGGGCAAGGTGTCGCGGATTTCCTTCTGCCACTTCGCATCCACCACCAGCGGAAGCAGGTCGGGCTCGGGAAAATATCGGTAGTCATGGGCCTGCTCTTTGGAGCGCATGCCGTAAGTCTTGCCTTCGACGGAGTTGTACAGGCGAGTTTCCTGCGTAATCTTGCCTCCGGATTCTATGACGCCGACCTGGCGCTCAATCTCGTACTGCAGCGCTTCGCGAATGAAGCGGAAGGAGTTGACGTTTTTGACTTCCGTCTTCGTGCCAAACTCTTTCTGCCCGCGCGGGCGCACGCTGATGTTGCCGTCACAGCGCAGCGAGCCTTCCTCCATGTTGCAGTCGCTCACCCCGGTGTAGAGGATGATCTCCTTCAGGCGCGTGAGGTACTCATAGGCCTCGTCGGGTGACGCGATGTCCGGTTCGCTGACGATTTCTATCAGCGGCACTCCGCTGCGGTTGAGATCTATGGCAGTCGTCTCCGAAGAGTTGGCGAAGCCTTCGTGCAGGCTTTTACCCGCGTCTTCTTCCAGATGCACCCGGGTGATGCCGATCTTCTTGCTCCCGCCGCCCACCTTGATTTCAATGGCACCGTGCTCAGCCAGGGGTTTGTCGTACTGTGAAATCTGGTAGCCCTTGGGCAGGTCGGGATAGAAATAATTCTTGCGCGCGAAAATCGAAGTTTCGTTGATGCGGCAGTTCAGCGCCATGGCCGCGAGGGTTGCGAACTCCACTGCTTTGCGGTTCAGCACCGGCAGCGCTCCCGGTAAACCCAGGCAGACCGGGCAAACATTGGTATTCGGCCGGTCGCCGAAGTGCGTAGAGCAGGAACAGAAGATTTTGGTGGCGGTCAGCAGCTGGACGTGGACCTCAAGTCCTATGACCGGCTCGTACTTGGACCCCGCAGCCAGAGAGACTTCAGTCGTAGCAACCATAATCCATCATTATAAATGCACGCACTGTGTGTCCTGATTGCTGGGACAGTTCAAGTGTGCGGTCTTACCTTGGCGAACTTTGCGGCCCATCTTTGCGCCCTTTACGGTAAAGGGTTTGACCTCGCTTGAATCGTTCAAAATCTTAGACCGCAAAGTTCGCCAAGAAAGGCCGCAAAGAGTGCTGAATCAGGACACTCCCGACCCACACATGGCTCTAGTGACTGGGAGCACTCAGGTATTTTTCCAGCGGAATTTCAAAGTACATCAACTCGTTTCCCTTGGCATCGCGCACGCCCGTGAGGTAGAAGTGCGCGCCGGCCAGGGGCACGGAAATGCCCGAGACATCGAAGAACAGAAATCCTGACTGTGAGCTGTGCGGTTCCACCGCCTTGGCCTCAAACTGGGCATTCTGTATTTCCTCGCTGGCCTGCTTGCTCAGCCCGCCCTTCACCTTCTTGGTGGGAAACGGAATGGGATAACGGTTGGTGTTGGCCGAAGGCCGGGCAAGCCGCCGCGCGATGTCCTCCTGGCCCGCGGGAGAAAGTTTGGCGCGGTTTACCGTAACCAGCTGTGCTTTCATTCCGGCCAACTGGACCGGCTGGTTGCTGTCATTGGTTACGACCACGAAGATGGGCAGGAAACCGATCTCGCTGTACTTCACGGAAAAGATGTTTGTCTTTTCCGCCAGATCGTAGGGATCCACCGCGACCGCGACCGATTCCAGGGGATGTTCATCGTGCGCCGGGTAGGTCTTGGCGGGTTGGGCCTGGGGCATGACGAAATCTTTCGCCGCCCAGGACAATAGTGGAACCAGAACGACGGCGGCAACCGCCACCGCCGGAAACCCATGTATCCTCCAAGCCGATCGAGACATGATGGTTGATTATAGGATGCGCCCGGCCTGCGTATCGGTGCCTTGCGGTTAGAATGTCTCTTCCTTCATGTACTTCTTTTACAGCGCGCTTCTGGCGGCAGGCCTGTTGCTCAGTTTGCCTTACTGGATGTTGACCCGGCGCCGCGGCAAGTATCGCGAAGGCCTGGGCGAGCGCCTGGGTAGAGTACCTTCGCGACTGCGGCCGCAGCCCGGTCCGGCGATCTGGGTGCACGCGGTTTCGGTCGGAGAAGTACTCGCCGTCAGCGCCCTGGTGAAGGAATTGCGGCGAAGCTTTCCCCAGTATCGAGTTGCGGTTTCAACTACCACGGCCACGGGCCAGAAGCTGGCAAAGCAACATTTTGGAGAGGACAGCGTCTTCTACTTCCCCCTGGATTTCCGGTTTGCGATGCGACCGTATTTCGCGGCGCTGCAGCCCCGGCTGATTGTCCTCGCCGAGACTGAATTCTGGCCGAATTTTCTGCGCGCGGCGCATGCGAGCGCCCGGGTTGCCGTGGTGAATGCGCGCATTTCCGACCGCTCCTGGCCGGGCTACCGGCGCTTCCGGCCCGTCCTGAAGAGGGTCCTGCAAAACGTTGACCTGTTCCTGGCGCAAACCGCGGAGGATGCATCCCGTTTGCGCGACATTGGCGCTCCCGCGGAGCGCGTGCAGGTAAGCGGCAATCTGAAGTTTGATGTGACTATGCCGAGCCCTCCCGCGATTGTCGCCAGCCTGCGATCCAGTCTTAATCAAGGTAGCGCCGGGCCGGTCGTTGTCTGTGGCAGTACGGTGGAAGGAGAAGAGGGGCTCCTGTTGCGCGCCTTCGAGAACGTTCTGGCCAGCCATCCCCGTGCGGTGATGATTCTGGCGCCACGCCGCCCGGAACGCTTTGGAGAAGTCGCGCAGCTGCTGGAACATCTGGGCATCCGCTTCTGGCGGCGCTCGCTGTGGAGCGGCGATGCCATCGCCGGCGGCGTCTTTCTGGTTGATACCATTGGCGAACTCGCGTCACTCTATGCCCTGGCCGATGTGGCGTTCGTGGGCGGCAGCCTGGTCCCCCGCGGCGGACACAATATCATTGAGCCGGCGCAGCACGGCGTGGCCATCATGGTCGGCAATCACACTGAAAATTTTCGCGACATAGTCAGCCTGTTTCAGAGCAAGGACGCTGTCCGCGTGGTGGGAGCAGCAGAATTTCCTTTGGTCCTGATGGATTTGCTTTCCAATGAAGCCGATCGAATCGCGCTGGGCCGTCGCGGAGCGGAGACCCTGCGATCGCAAATGGGCGCCACGGAAAAAACGCTGCGGGCCCTGGAACAATTGCTCGACGCTGCTCACGTAGGGGCGGGTCTCTGACCCGCCCTGGCCATGGCGAAGCCATGGCAGGGGTTTGACGTGCAGTGCCGGAGTTTATAAGGCGAAAAACCAGCCGCGGCTTCGCCACGGCCCGGACGGGTCGGAGACCCGTCCCCACATGGTCTTGAAATGAATCCGCTGAGCTCACTCTTCGGACTTGGGGTCGGCGCGCGAAACGCGTTTTATGACCGCGGCATCGCTCGCGCTCAGCGGCTCTCTGGCCCGGTGGTGAGCGTCGGGAACCTGTCCGTCGGCGGATCGGGTAAAACGCCTTTTGTACTGCTTCTGGGCGAGTTGCTGAAAGAAAGAAGCATCAAGTTCGATGTCCTCTCGCGCGGCTACGGGCGCAAGACCCGAGGCGTGGCCCTGGTCGATCCCGCCGGATCAGCGCGCGACTTCGGCGATGAACCTCTGCTGATAGCGCGGCGTCTGAAGGTCCCGGTCGTCGTCGGCGAAGACCGTCACGCTGCCGGCATCTTTGCGGAGCAAAAGTTCGGACCTCAGCTCCACCTGCTCGACGATGGCTTTCAGCATCGCTCACTCGCCCGCAATTTCGATATCGTGCTGGTCACTCCCGAAGATGCTCGCGACCGCTTGCTTCCCGCCGGACGACTGCGCGAACCGCTGACTTCGCTCCGGCGCGCCGATGCAGTTGTGCTTACCAGCGGTGCGTCTGCCAGCTCCTTTCCGCTCCACCAGAAGCTGGTCTGGAAAGTGCGCCGCGGGATCATTCCCGCCAACGTTCCGTCCCGGCCGGTGGTGTTCTGCGGCATTGCGCGGCCACAAAACTTTGCCAGCCAACTGCGCACCGCCGGCATCGAACCGGTTGCCGAGGCCTTTTATCGCGACCACCACTCATACTCTGAGCAGGACATACGCGATTTGCTGGACCTGCGACAGCGCAGCGAAGCCGACGGCTTTGTGACTACGGAAAAAGATGCGGTCAACCTGGGCGGGTGTCTGGCCGCTCTCGCCCCGCTGGCGGTCGTGCCGGTCAAGATGGAATTGACCGACGCAGCTAACGCTGTGGATACCATCCTCGCCAGGATTGCGGAACGAAGCCGCCAGCCATGAGAAAATCGGTATTGTTTTTGTAGCGCCGGCATCCTGCCGGCTGTCCCGAGGGCGTCTCGCCCTCGGCGCCCAAAGTTGAAAGCACCTGAGCGCATGAGCAAGCACCTCAAAGTCACGGAGCGATTAAGAAGGATCGTCGAATCCTTCCCCAAGGTGACAGTCACCGTGCTCGGCGACCTGGTGGCCGACGAATTTATTTTCGGCGAGATCTCACGGGTTTCGCGCGAAGCTCCGGTGTTGATTCTCAAACATCGCGAACGCAGCATCATGCCCGGTGGCGGAGCCAATGCGGTCAGCAATCTCGCCGACCTGGGCGTCAATGTACTGCCGGTCGGCGTGGTCGGTGACGACGAGGCCGGCCGCCTGCTGCTCAAGGCTTTCCGCCACAAACATGTCCCGGTGAGCGGGGTCCTGAAGGACAGGAGTTATGCCACCGTCACCAAGACCCGTATCCTCGCGGGCATGGCCCACACCGCACGGCAGCAGGTGGTGCGCCTGGATCGCGAACCAGAGGCTGAGCCCAATCGTCATTTGAAACGCGAGCTGGTGCTGGCCGCGCGGGAGTACGTTCGCGCCTCGGATGTCCTGCTCATTTCAGATTACGGATACGGAGCCGCCACGCCTGCGATCCTGAATGCGGTCCGTTATAGAGGGGGGCTCCAGGGGGTGCCGGTGGTTCTCGATTCCCGCTACCGCATGCTGCAATATTCGGGCGTGACTGCGGCCACGCCAAATGAGCCCGAGGTGGAAGAGGCGCTGGGAGTGCGCATCGGCCATGATTGGCGCACTTTGTGCGCCGCCGCCGCACAGGTCATGTCCCAAATGAAGCTGCAGTCGCTGGTGATCACGCGCGGACGCGATGGCATGGTCGCATTCACCCGCCGCCAGAAGCCTGCCGACATCCCGATCTTCGGGTCCGACCAGGCAGCTGACGTCACCGGCGCGGGCGACACTGTGATCGCCACCTTCACCGCCGCGCTCGCCGCCGGGGCCAGCGCCGAAGACGCGGCCCACCTGGCAAATTACGCGGGCGGCATCGTAGTCATGAAGCGAGGGACGGCCACCGCATCGCAGCAGGAATTGTTGCAGGCACTCGACCAGGCGCCGCCGGCGCTGCGAGCTCACTGATTTCTGGCTGCGACCGTGTGGGGACAGCCGCCCTCAGCTGTCCAGGCGAGCCAGGCTCGCCCCTGTTTGCGAAGGCCAGAATAGCGGAGCTTCGCTCCGCCGGACAGCCGAGGGCGGCTTTCCCCACGTGGTTTGCGCATGATTCAGCGTCCCGCATGGTGCGGAGTGACTTTCAGGACAACGACGATCGCACATAAGATTTTCAATCGCGAGGAATTGCAACAGCAGGTGGCAAGATGGCGCCGGGCGGGTGACTCCATCATCCTGGCCAATGGCGCCTTCGATCTGCTGCACGTCGGACACGTACGTTATCTGCGCGCGGCCAAAGCACTGGGCGGACGATTGATCGTAGCCGTAAATTCGGACGATTCCGTGCGCGCCCTGAAAGGCGAAGGCCGCCCCCTGATGCCGGCCGAGGAACGCGCCGAAATTCTGGCTGCGCTGGCTGATGTGGATGCTGTGCTGATTTTTCCCGAACCCGACGTGCGCGCCATTATTCGCGAACTTCGTCCCGATGTGCACGCCAAGGGCACGGACTACACCGCGGAGACTGTTCCCGAGCGCGATGAAGTGATCGCCGGTGGCGGACGGGTGGAAATTGTGGGCGACCCGAAAGACCATTCCACCACCGAAATGATTCGCTCCCGCCTGGGGCGGACGCGTTCGTGAGCACGCCCTCGCCAGCGGAAACTTCCTCTCAGGATGTGGCGGAGTTTACGATTGTACCGACCGGAATCGCCCGCATGCTGATCGTGCGCCTGGGCGCCATGGGCGACGTCATTCACGGTCTTTACGCTGCGGCCGCGCTGCGCGAGGCATTTCCCGAAATGCTGCTGGGCTGGCTCGTCGAAGAACGCTGGGCGGAATTACTGTGCACCTTGCCCACGCCGCGCTCAGGCCCGCGGTCGGCGCAACGTCCGCTGGTGGACCGGGTCCACACCGTGAACACCCGGCAGTGGCGGCGCGCGCCTTTTTCCGCGGCAACCTGGGAACGCGTCGCCGCCAGCTTGAGCGATCTGCGGGCTGCGCACTATGAAATTGCCATAGACCTGCAGGGCGCGGTGCGCTCGTCGTTGTTGGCCCGATGGTCGGGAGCGCGCGTCATCTACGGAGCGGCCCAACCTCGCGAAAACCTGGCCACTATGTTCTACACGCGTCAGATAATCGCTGGCGGCGAGCACATTGTGCAACAGAATCTCTCACTCGCCGAGGCAGTTGCCCGCAGGCCCCTGAAGATACCGCCGGTCCAGCTTCCACGCGACCCTGCGGCTGACCAGGAATGCGACCAGCGGCTCAGAGCGAAAGGCATGCAGGAGTTCGTACTGCTAAACCCGGGCGCTGGTTGGGGAGCGAAGCAATGGCCCGCCGAACGCTACGGGCAAGTCGCAAAACAACTGTTGCAAGGCGGTTTGAAGTCGCTCATCAACATCGGTCCCGGAGAAGAAGACCTCGCGCACGCAGTGGAAGCCGCCAGCGGCGGCGCGGCCGAAACCTTCAGCGGTTCCCTTACTCAGTTGATCGCACTCACGCGTCGTGCCCGTTTATTCATCGGCGGCGATACTGGGCCCATGCACCTGGCAGCGGCCCTACGCGTTCCGGTTGTCGCAATCTTCGGGCCGACCGATCCCGCGCGCAACGGCCCTTTCGGCACTCGCACCATCGTGCTGCGCAGTCCTTCCAGCAGCACCAGCTACCGGCATGTATTCCAGTCGGATTCCGGCCTGCTCGAAATCAGCTCCGGGCAAGTGGTTGCCGCAGCGCGGCAGTTGCTGGGGGAGCGTCATGGTTAGCTGGTCTAAGATTGCCCGTCGCGTCCGTGTTCCGCTCGGCTTTGCCTTTGCCATCCTCTACTTCTGGCTGGCCCGGCCCACGGCGCCGTCGATACTGCTCGGCGCCGCTTTGGTAGTTCCGGGGCTACTAATTCGGGCAGTAGCTTCCGGTCAGCTGCAGAAAAACGAACAGCTTGCCACTGCAGGTCCTTACGCCTACACCCGCAATCCCCTCTACCTCGGGTCGTTGATTCTATCGATCGGATTTGCGTTGGCCGCGCGCAGCTGGTGGATCGTTGGCGGAATAATTGTCTTGTTCTTTGCTATTTATCTCCCCGTGATCCGTGCCGAAGAAGAATTTCTGCGCAAGCGCTTCCCGCAGTTCGAGGATTATGCCCGCCGGGTGCCTCGCCTGTTCCCACGAGTGAGCGCATCCGGCAACCGTGATGGAGCATTCAGCTGGGACCTGTACTGGAAGCACCGCGAGTACAACGCCACCCTGGGAGCGGCAGCAATGCTGCTGGCGGTAGTGGCCAAAATGCTGCTATGGCACTAGCCAGTCTTTTTGTGTGTGGGTGTGTGTTTGTGTGGGTCGGACACTCTTGTCCTAAGCTTTTGACTTTGGGTTTGAGCTCAGGCTTTGGTCCTGACGTCGGTTTTTGATCTCGACTGCGGTTCTTTATGCCCACGGCAACGAACCTGAAACCAGGCAGAACCAAACTCAAAGGCGTCGGACAAGAGTGTCCGACCCACAATTCCGCACCTGCCTAGTTCTTCGCCAGCAGGGCTCTTGCCCGCCCAAGTTCCGGCCGATCCGAGGTCGATCCAGTGCAGGCCTTCACCAGTTGTCCGTAATAGACGGCGGCCTTTTCATTCTTCCCTGCCATCTCAGCCGCGCTGGCGGCGCCGTAGAGTCCGTTGAAGCGATTGGGATTGAACTTCAAATCAGTCTCATATTCGGCCAGCGCCTGGTCCGGATGTTTGGCCTCCAGCAGAAGATCAGCCAGCATCTCCCGCGCCGGAATGTCCTCAGGTTCGTCGCCGGTGGACTCTTCTTCCTCGGCGATGGCGCGCAGCGTCTTGATCGCCTCTTCGTCCTTGCCTTCGGCATGCGCCACCCAGGCCCCGGCTTCTTTTTGCGCGTCTTCCACCACATTGGCCCACGACGACTTCTTGTTTTTCAGCATTTCCCTGCGAATCGATTCCAGCTCGGCGATGTCCTTCCGCGCTTCCGCCACATTCCCTGCCCGGGCTGCACCTATGGCCCGTGCCCAGTAAGTAATCGCTTTGTCGCCGGAATCAGCGCCGGGCGCGGGAGTCAACGCAGCGGCCTCTGTCCAATGATGAAGCTCCAGGGCACAGAGCGCGGGAAATTTCGACAACGCATACGCGTGCGGATCATAGCCTTCGCCGTACATGTCCTTCATGGGCGGCAAGGCCTTCACCTCGGCGATGACCGCTTGTGCATCGGCCTCGCGCCCGCTCTGCAGGTAGGCATAAACCAGGAAGTCCATGGCGTGAAACTGATGACCCTCGCCGCCCATGTGCATGGCCGCGGTCTTGCGGGTGGCGGCAATGGAGGCCAGGTTGGAATCGATGTCATCGCGCCACAGCCCCAGCCGGGCAAAAATGTGCGATGGCATGTGCAGCGCGTGCGGAGCCGCAGGAGCAATCCTGGCGTAGCTGCGTGCCGCCGGCAGGCCCAGTTCGGCCAGTTGCGGCTTGTCGTAACTGTGAATCAGGTAATGCGCCACTCCGGGATGCCCGGGCTCCTGCTTGAAAAGTGTTTCCAGCACGGCGGCCGCTTTCTTCCGATTGGCGAACGTGGTGTCGCCGTCCTCTTCCGATGCCAGCAGCGAAAGCGCGTAAAATGCCGCAGCCTCGAGATCACTGGGATAGCGCTGATAGACGCCCTCCATTGCCTGTGAGTAAGCCTTGGCGCGCTCCTCGTGGTCGCCTTTCTTCCGGTAAAACGCGCTTAAGGCTGCGATGTAATCGCGCTCGCGATCGGTGCCAGGATGCAACGACTGTGCCTTCTTCAGTTCCGCCCTTCCACGCTTGATGGTCGCGGCATTGGGTTGGTCCCAAAGCTGATGCCACAGACTCATGGCCACGCCCCAATGAGCCATGGCGCAGGTCGGATCATCTTTAGCAATCTGCTCGAATTCTTTTTCCGCCTCCTCGTACCAGAACGAATGCAGCAGCGCGACCCCGCGTGCGAACGCCTTCTGCGACGTGGCCGCGCAGGAAACCGGGAAGTGCACGGTCCCCAGTTGCTCCGGGGTCAGATCTTCGTGGTGATGGCCTTCGTCGGCCAGAGCGAAAACTCCAAACAGCGAGATCACAGCGAGCACCAGGGCAGCGTGTTTCACGGCAAGCTCCATCGAAAGCGAGTCTAGACCGCTGACGAAGCAGGGTCAACCGCAGGCGGGAATGGTGTGAGTCGGACACTCATGTCCGACGCCTTTGACTTCATTAACCACGGCCACTCGAACAACCCAAAATCACACCCACCCCAACAGCGTCGGACAAGAGTGTCCGACCCACACGTTCACATATAAAACAAACTCAAGCGGGGTAGCCCATACTTTTCCAGCAATCGCTTGTGCAAGTACTGCTTCTGCAACTGGTCGATCTGCGCGGCCGGCATCTTGCGGCGGTATGGACTCAATTCGCGATCGGCCTCGGCTCGGACGGCGACAATCTCGTCATCGCCCGTGGCCGCCAGCAGCACCGCGAACAACTTCTCTTCCAGCACCGTCAGCCGCCGTTCCAGGTCTTCCAGACGCGGTACGGTGATCTCCATCTCCGAAGCCAGGTCACGCAGCGTGCCGGCCGTGGCTCGCGCCGCCGCCATTCCTGAAATTCCGGGACGCTCCGGCAGTTTCGCGGCCAGCAGCAGGTCGGCATTCCGCCGGAGAAACGCCACAATGTCCCTGGTCTGAAAACCCGCCGGCTTCGCGCCCGGCTGGCCGCTGCTTGACGTGCCCACCGCCGCCTCCTTTATCTCTTCGGCGGCAGCCAGCACTTCCTGGGCGCAATAAGCCAGGCTGTTGACCTTGCGCGGTGTAGGACGTTTCTCATAACGCTCGAACGCCCCGTCGATCCCGCGCAGGACCGCTTCCAGAGGAATGCCGGCGTCCTTCCAGGTTTCGATCAAGGCCCAGTCCAGGGTCGAAAGCAGCAGGATGCCGCCCCGGCGACGTTGAAACTGCTCTTCGATTTCGGTGAAGTAGTTAAAGTAGTTTTCCACGACGGCTCAGCGAGAGCGCGGCTTGCGGCCGGGCGTCGTGGTGGAAGAATCTTTCAGGGCTGCGCCGCCTTCACGCCCGGACTTCGCCTCCAAGTTCCGTTCCCAGATCAGACGCAGGCCGTCCAGGGTAAGCAAATCGTCCACGTGCTTGATGTATTTCGATCCCTTGCCGATCAGGGCGGCCAGTCCCCCGGTGGCCACGACGGTGGTTTCCCCTCCCATTTCTTCCAGCAACCGCTCGAGAATGCCGTCCACCAGTCCGAGGTAGCCGTAGTAAAGCCCCGATTGAAGACTGCCGACGGTGGTAGTGCCGATCACGCGCGCCGGCTTGCGGATAGCCACCCGCGGCAGGCGAGCCGTCTTCTGAAACAGGGCGTCGGCGGAAATTCCAATGCCCGGACAAATCACACCGCCCATGTACTCGCCTTTCGCGGACACGCAGTCGAAAGTGGTTGCGGTGCCGAAATCCACCACGATGCAAGGCCCGCCAAATTTCTCGAAGGCCGCCACCGAATTCACAATCCGATCGGCGCCAACTTCGACGGGGTTTTCGTAAAGCACAGGCATGCCGGTTTTGACCCCGGGTTCGATGAACAGCGGCCTGGTGTTGAAATAGCGTTCGCAGACCTGACGCAAGGTGGAATCGAGCGGCGGCACAACGGAAGAAATGATGATGCCGCGTACGCCCTTCACTTCAATCTTGTCCATGGCAAACAAGTTGCGAAAGAGCACGCCGTATTCATCCACCGTCTGGGTAGCGATAGTCGCGACCCGCCAGTTTGCAACCAGCGACTCGTAACCTTGCGACTCAGCGTGACCGTGAGGCGCAGCTTTGGCAAACACTCCCAGCACCGTATTCGTATTGCCGACATCAAGAACCAGCAGCATAGCCCCTACCGGTGTGGGGACGGGTCTCCGACCCGTCCAGGCCGTCGCGGTTTCCGCGCCGGCAATCGAGCACTTTCTACAACAATCTCACGGTCCCGCTTAAAACCGTCCGCAAGCCCCCTGCGGTTCTCACCTGCAGAAATCCGCGTGGATCCAACCCCTCTGTGACCCCTTCAAAACCACCATTCTCTTCCACCTGCACCCGCCGGCCGCGGGCTGAGGGCGAAGCATCCTGAAATCGCCGCAGAATCGACTCATGCGCACCCGGCTTCTCCAGCAGGTCTCGATATTCGCGGTCGAGCGATTTTAGCAAAGCCGCGCACAGTTCCACCCGCGACCATTCCGTGCCGCTGGCCAGCCGCAGAGAGGTTGCAATCGACTGCAATTCAGCCGGAAACTTCGTCTGGTTCACGTTGATCCCGATCCCCACCACAATATGGCGGACGCGCGTCGCTTCCGCATTCATTTCGGTCAGAATGCCGCAGAACTTCCTCCCCACAATCATAAGATCGTTAGGCCATTTCAGATCGGGCACAGCTCGCGAATCCATCTGCTGCACCGCGGAACGCACCGCGAGTCCCGCCGCCAGCGAAAGCACCAGCGCCTCTGAAGGTGGCAACGCCGGGCGCAGCACTACTGAGCAGTAGATTCCCGCCGAAGGCGATGATTCCCACTGATGCACACCGCGCCCGCGCCCCGCGGTTTGCTCCTCCGCCACGAACACGCTGCCCTCCGCAGCGCCAGCGGCAGCGCTCTCCATGGCTTGAACATTGGTGGAGCCGATCCTGTAATAGTGGTGATAATTGTGATGGATATCCGCGCCGAAAATTGTGCCCTTCAAGGCGGGCGCGAGCATGTCGGGCAACAGCAGATCAGGCACAGCCTTAAGCTGGTAGCCGGTCGCCGGATGCCCGGCAATTTCAACTCCCAGCGCGCGCAGTTGCTGTATCAGGCGCCACACCTCGGAGCGGCTCGTACCAATCTCGTCGGCAATCTTGGTGCCGCTCACGACCACGGTAGCGTGGTCCATGAGCAGGCGCACAATCCGCCCCAGGCGCAAATCCGTCCGCTGCGGCGCGGGATCGTGTGGTCGCGGGCGACTCGCCCGCGCGGTCTTCTTGGAACCCGGCTCTGCGGCTTCTTTCGTAATGCAGAGAATTATGCGGGAGAGCGACAGAAAGAACAAATCGGAGATGATAGAGGACGCCCGCCCTCCACATTAAACCGGTGTCACGCGCAGGCTCATATCCACGGCCACAGCCGAATGGGTCAACGCGCCCACCGAGATAAAATCCACTCCCGTCTCGGCATAGGCCCGCACGTTCTCCAGGCCAATGCCTCCGGCGCACTCCACGGGAATACGCCGCTCGGCCCGGGCACAGCGCGCGACCGCTTGCTTGACCTGGTCCACCGCCATGTTGTCCAGCAGCACAGCCTCGGCGCCATGAGCCAGCGCATCTTCCAATTCCGCCAGCGTCCGGACTTCCACCTCGATGGGTTGCGATCCGCGCCGGTTGCGGTGCGCCCGTTCCAGCGCGGCCGCGATGCTTCCCGCCAGCGCAATGTGATTGTTCTTGATCAGCACTCCGTCGGAAAGATCCAGCCGATGGTTTTGCCCGCCGCCGCAGCGCACTGCGTACTTGTCGAGGATCCGCAGCCCGGGCGCGGTCTTCCGGGTGTCGAGGATGCGTGCCCGGGTCCCGGAAACCGCATCCACGAATTTGCGAGTCAAGGTGGCGATGCCGCTCAACCGCTGCAAAAAGTTGAGGATCACGCGCTCGCAGGAAAGCACGACGCGCGCATTGTGCCTCAGCACCGCGATGGTCTGGCGCTCGTGCAGGCGTACTCCATCGAAAATTTCAGGATGGCTGGTGACCTCATAATGCGAAGTCACAGCTCCATCCAGCAGCGCATAAACGTCCAGGATGCGGGGCACGCAGCCCAATCCCGCGAGAATGCACTCCTGTTTTGCGATGATGGTGCCCGAGGCGCGCTGCCCGGGATCAATGCAGGCGTAGCTGGTGGCATCGCTGGTGGCGCGGTCCTCCAGCAATGCGTTCTCCACAATCCCGGTAATCCGCCGCCCGTTCCAATCCATAATTCGTTATATCTGGGAACTGAGAACTGGCAACTAACAACCGTTCTTCCAATTTCCCGTTCCCAATCTCATTTCCCGCTCCGCCCCAGCTGGTCAAGGCTGCTCCGGACCTTCTCCCGCAAAACTTCCAGCTCGGCCAGTCGCTGTCGCATGCCTTCCACTACCTTGGGCGGAGCCTTGGCCAGAAATTGCTCGTTCCCCAGTTGACGGGTGCTATTGGCGATCTCTTTCTCCATCTGCTCCAGTTCTTTGGTGAGGCGCTGCCGTTCCGCGGCCACGTCAATTTTCTTTTCGTAAACTACGTGGACATCGAATCGCGCCGTGGATCGCGCCCCCGCCAGTTGCGACAATGAGGTCTCTACAAAAGTTACACTCTCCACGCCGGCCAGCCGCTGGATCGCGCTTTGATTCTGTTCCAAGAGCGACTTGATCTCCGCATCCTGGGTATAAACCTGGATGGGAACTTTCTGCTTTTGCTCGACTTTCAATTCAGCCCGCAAATTGCGCACGCTGACGATCAGGTCCTGCAAGATCGCCATATTCGTTTCCGCCGCCAGATCGAACTGCTGCTCATCGGCTTGCGGGTAAGCGGCCAGCGCGATTGATTTCAGCGGCGGGTGACCATCGTAAACCGCGTGCCATATTTCTTCCGTGATAAATGGCATGACCGGATGCAGAAGCCGCAGCGATGCTTCGAACAAACTGACCAGGTTGCCGCACGCGACCCCGGCAGATGCCTGCTCAGCGCCGTTTTCGGGCGCGAGGCGCGGCTTCATCAGTTCGATGTACCAATCGCAGAAATCGCCCCAGAAGAAATCATAGATGCGGTTCGCCGCTTCATGGAAGCGATACGTCTGCCAGGCCTCATTGACGTCTTTGGTCACCCGGTGAAAGCGGGAGAGTATCCAATGATCTTCGAGCGTCAAGGGCTGGAACCCGGGAACGCCCATGTGGGGCCGGGTCTCCGACCCGGCCAGGGCGGGTCGAAGACCCGCCTCCAGCCCTTTGAGAAATTCCTGCTGCTTCCACACCCCGGCCTGGTCGGCTCGGTCCACATTCATGAACATGAACCGCGCCGCATTCCATATCTTGTTGGCGAACGCCCGGTAGCCGTCGGTACGGCTCTCGCTGAATGCGATATCGGTTCCCGGGGCCGCCATGGCCGCGAGCGTAAAGCGGGTCGCGTCCGTTCCGAAGCGCTGAATAATGTCCAGAGGATCAATCACGTTCCCCTTGGTCTTCGACATCTTCTGCCGGTCAGCATCGCGCACCAGCGCGTGGATATAGACCTGGCGGAAGGGTACGCTGTCATCTTTCTTGTCCGCCCAGCCGCTGGCTGCTTTCAGTGCTGGGTCTTGCTGGTGGCCCTGCATGAAGTGGCAGCCGAACATGATCATGCGGGCGACCCAGAAAAAAAGGATCTCGTAAGCGGTGATCAACAGCGTAGTCGGATAGAAAACTTCCTGCGCCCGCGTCTTCTCCGGCCAGCCCAGCGTGGTAAAAGGCAGCAGCCCGGAGGAAAACCAGGTGTCCAGCACGTCGGTGTCCTGTTTCAGTTCCGATTCCCCGCACTTCGAACACTTTGCCGGGGCCTCGCGGGCAACAATAATCTCTCCACACTTGCAGTGCCATGCCGGAATACGATGCCCCCACCACAACTGCCGCGAGATGCACCAGTCATGGATGTTGTGCATCCAGTTCAGGTAGATCTGCTTGTAGTTCTCCGGAACAATCGTGATCTCGCCGTTCTCCACCACTTCTGTTGCCCGGTCGGCCAGCGGCTTGATCTTGATGAACCACTGCGTCGATAGCCGCGGCTCGACGACGGTCCCGCAGCGATCGCACTTCCCGATCGCAATGGTGTAATCTTTCTCGCCAACCAGAAATCCCTGTGCCCGCAAATCTTCGAGCACACGCTCCCGTGCGGCATAGCGGCTCAATCCCGCGTACGGCCCGGCGTTCTGGTTCATGTGAGCGTGCTCGTCCATCAGATCGATCTGCGGCAGGTTGTGACGCAGACCGGCCTGAAAATCATTGGGATCGTGCGCCGGTGTCACTTTCACCGCGCCGGTGCCGAACTCAGGATTCGCCAGCTCGTCGGTAATGATCGGGATCTCCCGATTCATCAGCGGCAGCAGAACATTCTTCCCCTGCAGATGCTTGTAGCGTTCGTCTTTCTCGTTGACCGCAACGGCAGTATCACCCAGCATCGTCTCCGGACGAGTCGTCGCCACGACGATGAACTCGTCCGCGCCCACCACGGGATAGCGGATCTCAAACAGCTTGCCCTGCACTTCTTCGTGCTTGACCTCAAGATCGGAAATCGCCGTCTCGCACCGCGGACACCAGTTAACGATGTACTTCCCGCGGTAAATCAGCCCTTCTTCATACAGCCGGACGAAAACCTCGATCACGGCGCGGGAAAGCCCGTCGTCCATGGTGAAATATTCGCGGTCCCAATCGACCGACGCTCCCAGCCGCTTCATCTGGTCGAGGATCGCGCCGCCATAATGCCGCTTCCACTCCCAGACGCGCTCGATGAAGGCCTCGCGCCCCAGGTCGCGCCGCTTCTTGCCTTCCGACGCCAGCTGCCGCTCCACCATCATCTGGGTCGCGATGCCGGCGTGGTCGGTGCCGGGCAGCCAAAGAGTCAGGAACCCGCGCATGCGGTGCCAGCGCACAATGATGTCCATCTGCGTCTGGTTCAGCATGTGCCCCATATGCAGCCGCCCGGTCACGTTCGGAGGCGGAAGCAGCAGTGTGAACACTGGCCGCCCGCCATCTGATGTGGCGCGGGCGCCCCCGCCCGCGATACCCTGCGCGGAGTCCTCTGCCTTTGGCGGCGTGGGCACGGAAAAAAGCTTCTCCCGGACCCAGTACTCGGCCCAGCGCGCTTCAATCGCGCCCGGCTCGTACGCTTTAGGAAGGTCGTGAGGCATTGAGTTCTAAACCGTCAGCACTCAGCTATCGGCTTTCAGCCAGAAGCTGATGGTCAAACTGCCCCGGTCGTCCGATCCGATTACACTGGTCAGGGGGCTGAAAGCTGAAGGCTGATAGCTGGTTCTTCGATATTACAGGCCGGAGAAAAGAGGGGTCAACGCCTGTGGGGAAGAGGGTAAGCAGCATGCTCAGAGCGCTTGACAAACTAGTAAACAGATAAGCGTGAGAGATGTTGAAGTTGCTGTTGCGGTT
>Ga0207706_10000310_pt1 | contig 52737 bp, 42 predicted proteins | sample KBSC53metaG_FD_184318 | JGI IMG/M metagenome (GOLD analysis project Ga0207706, IMG submission 184318) | Corn rhizosphere microbial communities from Kellogg Biological Station, Michigan, USA - KBS C5-3 metaG (SPAdes) (version 2) | ecosystem: Host-associated > Plants > Roots > Rhizosphere > Soil ... | reverse complement strand
GGCCGGGCTGATCGACCGCGTCGCCAGCGAAAGCGATGGCCGCAAGAGGGAATTGCGCCTGACCGACGCCGGACGCGAGCGCCTTGCCGCTTCGCGCGAGTTCAGCGAATTTCAGGAAAAGCGCATCGCTCAGGGCCTATCGGCGACCGAGCGCAAGCAGCTCAATCGATTGCTGCGCAAGCTGCAGGAAACCCTCAAGTGAGGTCCCGTGTGCTCCTGGCGCTGGCCGCCGTCCTGGCCCTGCCCGCCGCCGGCCCCGCAGTCACGGGCACTGGCCGGCCGCAAACGGAAGAATCGACGCTCGCATCGGGCGCGCGCTGGGCTGCAATCGTGCCGGCCAGCTGGAACGGGGTACTGCTGCTTCATTCGCGCGGATATGCCGCCGAAGCGGGCACGCCCGATCCGGCACCGGCGCGTTATCGCGAGGCGCTGCTCTCAGCCGGTTATGCCTTGGCGGCCTCGAACTACGGGGCTGGCGGCTGGTCAGTGGCCGAGGCGGTGCCAGCGCAGGAGGAGGCAGTCGCAGCCTTCGCACGCCGGTATGGCAAGCCGCGGCGGGTCATCGGCTACGGCTTTTCGATGGGAGGTCTGGTGACGACGGCGCTGGCGGAGCGCGAGCATCCGGTGCTCGACGGCGCGATTGCCCTGTGCAGCTCCATGGGCGGATCGCTCGCGATGATGAACATGGGGCTGGACGGGGCGTTCGCCTTTCGCACGCTCGTCGCACCGCAAGCGGGGATCGAGCTGACCGGGATTGCCGACGACCGCGCCAACGCCCCCGCGTGGCAGCAGCGGCGCGCAAAGCCGCGCAAACGCCGCAAGGTCGCGCCCGCCTGGTGCTCGTCGCGACACTGGCCGGCATTCCCGCATGGGTCCCACCGCAAGCGGGCGAGCCGGACGAAAAGGCGTTCGACCGACATATCGCGGCCCTCTTGTCGACTTTCCCGATGGGCGTTTTCCTCCCGCGAGCCGAGCAGGAGCATCGCGCGGGCGGGACATTCTCGTGGAACACCGCGGTCGACTACCTGCGGCAACTGGAAACTTCCGGGCAGGCGGAATTCGTCGGGCGGGCCTATCGGCAGGCAGGTCTCAACCTCGACGCGGACCTCTCCGCATTGGCGCAAGCTCCTCGGGTCGCGGCAGCGCCCGCCGCGGTCGACTACATGGCCAGGTATTACATCCCGACCGGCCGCCCGAAAGTGCCGCTCCTGGCGCTCCAGGCGCTCGGCGACACCGTCACCTCGCCGTCGCTGCAGCAAGGCTATGCGGCGGTTGCTCCGGCGGCGATGATGCAGTCGCTCTATGTAGCGCAGGCCGGGCACTGCGATTTCTCGTCCGAGCAGGTGCTGGAAGCGATCTTTCGCCTTGGCCGTCGCCTCGACTCAGGACGCTGGCCCGCGCCGGCCGCGACCCATGTTCTCAAAGGCCCGGCACCCTTGTTACGGCCATGCTTTCAGGGAAACCGCTGCCCAGGACGGCCGCTCGGATCGTGGTGAGCATGATTCTGGACCGGAAGCCTGGCTTGAGAGGCGCCTAAGTCGTCGGCGCCAGCGCGAGTTCAACCAGGTCGACCTGCTCGACAGCGCTGAGCCTGCCCGTGGTGCCTTGAAGCAATCGCGCGGCGCTCAGTTTCCGGAGTTCCTTTCCGGCCAGTTCTCCGCGACCGCCAACGACAAGGAGGAAACGCAACGCGGGGAGTGGTTTGAGCTCCAGCTCAGCGCCGCCGGCGAGCCTGACGCCAGTGATTGTCAGGCCCCGATGGGGGAAGACGCCGATCTCCTTGCGCTCGACACCTTCATTTTCGGTCGGCTGCCATCGCATGGCCTCAGGCCGCATCACGATCGGCGTTTTGTAGGCCGGCTCGACATAGGCAGGCGGGGCACCCCTGACATGCTCCCAGATCGCCTCGTAGGCATCGCGATTGACGCGCTTTCCGTTTGCTCGCGAGGAATAGACCCCGCGTTCGAAGGTCCCCTTCTCGGCGAGCGCCCGCCTTGCCTCATTGAGCCTGTCGGGGCCGATGAAGCCTTGTGCGCTGGCGCCGCCGAATTGCAGCAGCAGGACGATCCTGTCCTCGCCCCCTTCCTGCGGACCATAAGGGGCGGCTTCGGGGAAATAGCCGATCTCGCCGCCCTCGATGTACAGCCCCTTGGCGATCGGGATCTTTCCCTCGATGCAAAGCCGGATCTGGTCCCACGGATGCCGGTGTCGCGGCGAGAAGTAGCTTTTCGGCTCGCGCGACATCACCAGCATGTAATTGTCGGGGCTGTCCTCTTCGCCTTCGAACAGCCGCTTGTGCGCCATGCCCTCGGTCGCGCCGCGCTGCGCGACGAGGCTTTCACCCCAAGGCATCTCGGCGCAGTGGACGATGTCGATCCCGTCAGGCATTGGCGGCGGCCTCGCGAGCGGCAATGCGACCGAAGGTCAGCGCCCGCAGCACCGAAGTCCCGGCCGGATACTCCTTGTAGTAGAGCCCGGTGACCTCGCCTGCCGCGTACAGTCCCGCAATGGCAGAGCCGTCGCGCTTGAGGACGCGTGCGCGATCGTCCGATCGGATGCCGCCGAAGGTAAACGTGATGGCGGTCGTCATCGGATAGCCGATGAATGGGCCGTTCGAGATCGGTGTCGCCCAGTTCGACTTCGGCGGATCGATACCTTCGGTTCGCTTGCCGTCACGGATTGCGCGGTCGGTCGGGCCGGGCTGTATGGCCGCGTTGTATTCGCCGACGGTGGCGACAAGCGCCTCGGGATCGAGCCCGAGCTTCGTCGCCAATTCGGCGACGGTGTCGCCTTCCACCGGCGGCTGGTCAGTCAGCATGATGTCGGCAACGGCCGGCCAGTCGAGGATCGCCTTCTCGCCGATGAACCAGGCCTGCTGGTCCTGGCGCGCCCAGATTTCGTAGCCGAGCCGCTCGAAGGTCGCGTCGAAACTGTCCTGCCCTTCGTCGAAGAAGCGCCGGCAGTGCCTGTTGACGATAATCCCGAACGGATAGCCGTAGATGACGGCATCGGGCTTGTCGGTGCGCGTGTCGACAGGCTCGCCATGAAACATGTCGAATTGCCCTGCGACATCGCCATCGAGCGGAGCGGTGAGGCGTATGCCGTCGCCCCGGTTGTTGGCCAGTGTCGGCGCAATGAGCGGCAGCTCCGTTCCGCGAGGGCCGAGATGTTTGACCAGCATGTCCGGCGCGCCCTCGAAGCCGCCGCAAGCGATCACGACGGACCTGGCGTTAAGCAACCGTTCGCTCCCGCCCGAGCGGACACGCACACCCGTCACTCGGCCGGATTCATCGGCCTCGAGCGAGACGGCTTCCGTCTCGTACAGGATTTCCGCATTAGGCAGCCCATCGACCCTGGCCGCAAGCGTATCGACAATCGCCACGCCGCCCGGCAGCGGCATCGCCAGCCCACCGCCCGTGTTCCTGTTGGCAAACGGCTGGTCGAAATAGATCCATGGCACGCCATGCCTGTCGAGGAAGTCGAATGTTGCCGGCACTTGCGCCGCGTAGGCGCGGCAATAGGCGAGGTCGGCCCTCCCTTCTCCAAGCCGCTCCATCGTCTCGATGAACGCGGGGTCGAGCCGGCGATCCCTGGTCACGCGAAACCATGAGCTCGTCCAGCGGGTCGCGCCTCCGCGTCCGTCACGCGTTGCACGCTCGAGCACGGCGATGCGCGCGCCCTCGCCGGCTTCGTCGGCATAGGCCACCGCGGCCGAGAGCCCGCCGGCCCCGCATCCGATCACGACGAGGTCGTAGTCCATGTCACTCTCCCGCGCCGACCTTGAAGGTGATGGCGTTGCCGGTGTCGATCCACACGCTCTTGGTCTCGGTGTAGGCGTCGAGCGCGCCGGCGCCCATTTCGCGGCCGATCCCGCTCTGCCCGTAGCCGCCGAACGGCAACGTGTGCCCGAGCACCCGGTAATTGTTGACCCACACCGAGCCGGCGCGCAGCCGGTGGATCAGGCGATGCGCGCGGCGGGCGTCGTCGGTCCAGATCCCGGCGGCAAGGCCGTAGCGCGTGTCGTTCGCCAGGCTCACGGCCTCGTCTTCGCCGTCGAAACGGAACAGCGCGACCACGGGGCCAAAAATCTCCTCGCGCGCGATCCGGCTGTCCGGCGGGACCCCGCGATAAACCGTGGGGGCGACAAAATAGCCTTGCCGGTCGAGGCGATGGCCGCCGATGAGGCAATCGAGCCCTTCGTCTTCTGCGATCCGGAAATAGGACAGCACCTTGTCGAGCTGTGCCCTGGAAGCGAGAGGGCCGAGCTGGGTCGCCGGATCGAGGGGATCGCCCGCAACCATCGCCGCCCCGCGAGCAGCCAGAAGGTCGGCGAAACGATCGAAAGCGGCGGCCTCGACGAGGACGCGCGATCCCGCCATGCAGCTCTGCCCGCTGGCGGCGAAAATGCCCGCCATCACGCCGTTGACCGCTCGCTCAAGGTCGGTGTCCGCAAAGACCACCTGCGGCGACTTTCCGCCCATCTCGAGCGTGACGCGCGCGCTTCGCAGCGCCGCCCTCGACGCGATCCCCTGTCCGGTCGCCGTGGAGCCGGTGAAGGCGATCTTGTCGACGCCGGGATGCTCGACGAGCGCCGAGCCTGTCTCGCGGCCGCCCGTCACCACGTTGACCACGCCGTCGGGAATGCCTGCCTCCTGACACAGTGCCGCGAGCATGAGGGTGGAAGTCGGCGTGACCTCGGACGGCTTGACGACGATTGTGTTCCCCGCCGCCAGCGCCGGGAAGAGCTTCCAGCCGAGCAGGCCCAAAGGCGTGTTCCACGGCGTGATCGCGGCCACCACGCCGATCGGTTCCTTGAGCGTAAAGGTCGTGAAGCCCGGCCGCGCAGGGGGGACGGTCACGCCGGCGTGGGATTCGGCGAGCCCGGCGAAGAAGCGGCAATCGCCGGCCAGGGCCGCGGCCCCGGGCCGCATTTCCGAAATGAGCTTGCCGTTCTCGAAGATCTGCTGGGCGGTCAGAAGCTCCGCTTCGCGCTCGATCAGGTCGGCAAGGCGCAGCATGACCCGCGCCCGCTCCCCGGCGAGAACGCCCGACCAACGCCCGTCCTCGAACGCGCGCCTGGCGGCAGCGACCGCCTCGTTGACGTCCTCGGCGCCCCCTTCGGAAATCGAGCCCCAGTCCTGCTCGAGAAACGGGTCGTGCGCGGCGAACGTGGAGCCGCTCTTGGCCGCGAGCCACTGGCCGTCGATATGCAGGCCGAACCCGTCGCCCGGCGAACCCGGTAGATCGAGGTCTAGTTTCGGCTGTGCCCGCAAGTGCGTGTGTCCTGCTGCCAAGTCCGCGCACTGCCTATTCGGTCAATTGGTCCCTGACAACTTGGGAGCATCTTGCGATTGCCGCGAATGCCGGCACAACACCTTGCATCAACGAGGCGAAGGAGCAGCAATTGGATCTCGGCATCAAGGGCCGCAAGGCGATCGTGAACGGCGGCAGCGCCGGCATGGGACGAAGCGCGGTCCGGGCGCTGGCCCGGGAAGGCGTCGAAGTGTTCGTCTCGGCGCGCGGCGAAGAGCGGCTCTTGCGCGCGTGCCGGGAAATCGCCGCGGAAACCGGCGCCACGATCACGCCTGTCTGCGCCGACCATGCGAGCGACGAAGGACGCGAGCGGATCCTCGCCGCCTGCCCGGACCCGGACATCCTCGTGGGAACCTGCGCCCCGCCGCCGATGACGCCGGATTATCGCGCGATCACCGACGAGCAGTGGCGCGAGGCGATCGACATCTCGCTCCTTTCGCCGATCGCGTTCATGCGCCGGGTCCTCGACGGCATGGTCGAGCGCCGATGGGGCCGCGTCGTCAATATCGCGACCGTGGCGGCCAAGTACCCCGGCGAGATCCGCGCCCTGTCCGGCAGCACCCGGGCGGCGCTGGTGAACTACACGGTGGCGGTGTCGAAGATCGTCGCCAGGCATAACGTCGTGATAAACAACCTGCTGCCGGGCATGCACCACACCGCGACGGTGGAGGAACAGTTCACCGCCCGCGCCAAAGCCAAGGGCACGAGCTACGAGGAGGAAGTGGCCGAGTTCGTCAGGGATTGGCGCATTGCCAGCGGACGCTTCGGCAACGCCGACGACGTCGGCGCGTTCGTCGCGATGTTCTGCAGCGAGTACGCCAACTACATGACCGGACAGAGCCTGGTGATCGACGGCGGAGCGACGACCTCGACGTTCTAGCGCAATTTGGGCTTGAACGCGGCTCCCTCCAGTGGCGGCGGCCTCGAGCGGGCAACGCGTTCCCCCGTCTGGCCGGCGAAGCGCTCGAGGATCGGCCCCGACCAGTCGCGAATGATCCGCTCGGCGAGGCGCCAGCGGCCGTCCTCGCGGCGGAACAGGTCTTCGTAATATCCCATCACGTTCAGCAGGTGCGGCCCGTCGCCCTGCCGCAGAGCCACGGCGACGTAGGAGCGGCTGCGCGCGCCGCCCTTGCACGGTTCGAGACAAATGTTGGTGACGTGATGCTGCCGCCCGGCCGAAGACGGCAAGCTGCGGAAGAATTCGGCGAAGTGGCGCAACGCCTCGGCTCCCGCCCAGCGCTCGGGTTGCTCGAAAGCATCCCAGATGAGCACGCCGTCGCGGCAAAAGCAGTCGACAAACCCGTCCACGTCGCCGGTGTCGAGCGCCCAGGCGTAGCGGGCGATCGTGTCGCGGATGGCGAGCTGTTCCTCCACCGTGAGTGCATCGGCCATGCTCAGGTCACCGCGTAGTAGTCGAACGCGGTCGAGGCGCCCTGGCGCTCGGCGACACCGACGAAGATCGTCCGGTTCAGCCAGTCGTGCGGACCTTCGGGCGCTTCGAAACGGGGCGTTATGCGGCAATAGGTCGCGCCCGGATCGACCTTCTCGCCCGCCTCCAGTCGCGCCATCACCCGCGGATCGGACCAGGCGATCCCTCGATTGTGAACGTAGATCGGCGTGCCGTCGTCGGCCTCGAGCATGTAATGCGCCTCGAACTCCACCAGCCCGCTGTCCCAGATGCGCGGCCAGTCGCCACCGGAGAAGGGCACGACCCGCCCCGAGAGCCGCGGCCCGCTCAGCTCCCCGCCGACGACCGCGACGAAACCTCGCGTGAAGGCCTTCGCGGCTGGCGCGAAACGCAGCCGCGGCCCTTCCCCGAAATCGAGCCGCGCGCAAAAGACGAGTTCGAGCGCCGGTGTCTGCAAGCCCATCCTCCTTGTGGCGAAGCGCGGCATATGCGCTAGACAGCGCGTCAACTCCTATCGGGACGACGGGTGAGGTGGAAGAGTTCGACTACATAATTGTCGGCGCGGGCAGCGCCGGCTGTGTCCTCGCCAATCGCCTGAGCGCCGATCCGGCCGCGCGGGTGGCACTGATCGAGGCGGGCGGCGAGTGCCGCCATCCGCTGATCGACATGCCGCTCACCTGGATGCAGGCCGCGGCCTCGCCGCGCTTCATCTGGGGATACCAGAGCGAGCCCGACCCCAACCTCGACGGGCGGACCCAGCCGATCCCGCGCGGCAAGGTCCTGGGCGGCTCCTCCTCGATTAACGGCACGATGTATATCCGCGGTGCGGCCGCCGACTACGACGCCTGGCGCGACGCCGGCCACGCCGGATGGGGCTATGCCGACGTGCTGCCGCTGTTCACCCGCTCGGAAAACAACTGGCGCGGGGCGAGCGAGATCCATGGTGCGGACGGCGAAATGCACGTCTCGCCGATGCAGGCCGACCCGGCGCTGTTTCCGTCCTTCCTCCAGACGGCGCGCGCACTCGGCTACCCCGAGTGCCCTGACTTCAACGTCGCTCAGCCCGAAGGCTTCGGAATGCCCGATTGCACGATCCGCGGCGGGCGGCGGGCGAGCAGCGTCAGGGCGTTCATCGATCCGGTCCTGAAGCGCCCCAACCTTCAGGTTCTTGCCAACACGCTTGTCCGTCGCGTCGTGCTCGAGAACAATCGTGCGACGGGCGTGGAGCTTAGCGGCGGCCGCACCTTGCGCTGCGGGAGCGAGGTGCTCGTGTGCGCGGGCACGCTCAACAGCCCGCACCTGCTGATGCTCTCCGGAATAGGCCCGGCGGCCGCGCTGAAGACCGCCGGTATCGATCCCCTGGTCGATCTTCCCGGTGTCGGGCAGAACCTCCAGGACCACCCGATCGCGATGGGCCTCTGGAAAGCGGCCGTGCCGATCGGCTTCAACCGCGACATCCGTCTCGACCGCCTGGCGCTCAATTTCCTCGCCTGGCGGCTGACCGGGCGCGGGCCGCTGAGCCAAAGCCCGATGTCGATCCAGGGCTTCGTCCGCTCGGGCGAGGATCAGGACCGGCCGGACCTGCAGTTCCAGATCGTTCACAGCGGATACGACGCCCGGGTCTGGTTTCCCCTCTGGCGCAAGCCGCCGACGCCGATGTTCTCCTGCGGGGCGATCCTGCTCAACCCGGAGAGCCGGGGGGAAGTGACCCTCGCCTCCGCTGACCCGCTGACGCTTCCCCGGGTGCAGTTCAACTTCATCAGCGCCGAGGGCGACCGCGAGCGCCTGCGCCGCGGTTTTCGCTTCATCCGCCGCTTCTTCGCCACCGCTCCGGCCAGCGATATGATCGAAGCCGAACTGGCGCCGGGGGCGCAGGCCCAGAACGACGAGGAGATCGACGCGTGGCTGCGCGCCTCGCTCATCAGCGCCGGCCATCCGACCGGCACTTGCGCCATGGGAAGCGTCGTCGACAGCGAACTCAAGCTATACGGGATCGAGCGGCTGCGGGTGGCGGACGCCTCGGTGATGCCCAACGTCATCCGCGGCAACACCCATGCGCCGACGGTGATGATTGCGGAAAAGGCGGCGAAACTCGTCCGCGACGGGCATTGACTGCCCGAAGGCCGGCGGCGCCCATGCGAGATCGTCCGGACACCCTGATCGGCGGCCTGCCGGCGCTCGGCGAGCAGCTCGCACCCGGTCTCCCGCAAGTTCGCTCCCGGAGCGATTCGCCAGGCCCGCCAATTGACCGCGCCGGCTCGAAGACGGGAACATGGTGTGGTCACAAGCGCAGTTCGGCGGAGCGATCATGGCTCCCGCTCCATCCAAAATCCGACACAATGTTTCGCTTGCCGCTCGTCTTGGCAAAGGTAGAAGGAAGTTTCCGGCGCCATGGGTAATATTCTGTTGGGCGCCGGCCGGGGGTAATTCGCGCCGATGTCGGATATTTTCATATCCTATGCCCGCCCGAACGAGCCGCTCGCCAAGCAAGCCGGGGAGGCGTTGCGCGCGGCCGGCTATTCGGTCTGGCGCGATGACGAATTGCCCGCCCACCGCGCCTACAGCGAGGTCATCGAGGAGCGGATCAAGTCGGCCAAGGCGGTGCTGGTGCTGTGGTCGAACGATGCGGTCCGTTCGCAATGGGTGCGCGCCGAAGCCGACGCCGCGCGCGAACTCGGTACGCTTGTCCAGGTGAGTCTCGACGGCGTGTTGCCGCCGATGCCATTCAATCAAATCCAGTGCGCGGACCTGTTCGGCTGGACTGGCGACGTCGGCTGGCAGGGCTGGCAGAAGGTGGTCAGCAGCATCGCCTCGCTGGTGGGAAGCCCCAGCCCGTCTGCCGAGCCCGAGCCCTCGCGGGAACCCGCCCGCCGCGTCGTCATCTGCGTGCTGCCGTTCCAGAACATGAGCGGCGATGCGGAGCAGGAATACTTCTCCGACGGCATCAGCGAAGACATCATCACCGACCTTTCAAAGGTGTCCGCACTGACGATCATCGGCCGCAACACCGCCTTCTCCTTCAAGGGCAAGCCGGTCGACATGCACACGCTCAACCGGGACCTGGGTACCACGCATGTGCTGGAAGGCAGCGTTCGCAAAGCCGGCACGCGCGTGCGGATCAACGCCCAGCTGACCGATTGCCTGACCGGCCACCAGCTTTGGGCCGACCGTTACGACCGCGACCTCGACGATATTTTCGCCATCCAGGACGAAATCTCCAAGGCCATCGTCGCCGCCCTGAGGCTGCAGTTGCTGCCCAAGGAGAAGAAGGCGATCGAGCGCCGCGGGACGACCAATCCCGACGCCTACAGCGTTTACCTGCTTGCCCGCCAGCACTGGATCAATGGCAACTACGGTGACCGCCGGCGTGACGAGATGGTCGTTCGCATCTGCAAGCAGGCGACGGCGATCGACCCCGGCTATGCCGACGCCTGGGCGTTGATGGCCCTGGCCCAGGCCGAACTTCGCTTCCTGCACGGCCTTGATGAAGATGGCTTACCGGCAGCCGAGCGCGCGCTGGCGATAGATCCGGAGGTGCCGGTCGCGCTGTGCGTCAAGGCGCGCTACCTGATGCAGGACGGGAAGCTCGAAGAGGCCCAGCGACAGCTGGAAGAAGCGCTTCGCCTCGATCCCGACAGCTTCGAGGTCAATAAGGAGCTGGCCTACCTGACGTTCCGGCAGGACCGCGTGAAGGACGCCATCCCCTTCTTCGAGAAGGCGGTATCGCTGATGGAAAGCGACTATCGCTGCGCTGGCATGCTGACCACGTGCTACCAGTCGTTCGGCACGCCGGAGGACATGCAGCGTGTCGCCAAGCTCGCGATCACGCGCGCGGAAAGAGCCGTCGCGCAGGACCCGACCAATGGCACGGCGATGGCGCTCGGCGCGTGCGCTCTCGGCATTCTCGGCGAGGGCGACCGGATGCGCGAATGGGTCGCGCGCACCATGTTGCTCGATCCCGACAACGTCACGGCGCGTTACAATCTGACCTGTGCCCTCGCCCGGTTTGGAGACATCGATGGCGCGATCGGGCTGATTGGTCCATTCTTCGAACGCGCCGGGCAGATGGTCCTCAGCCACAGCGACGTCGATCCCGACCTCAATTTGCTGCGGGCCGATCCGCGCTTCCAGGCCATGCGTGCGGCGGCCGGCGCTCGCCTCGGCCTGGCGGAAAATGCCAAGGCAGCGGCGGCCGCAGGCCCGAGTAACGCAAGCGTGGCGTGATCCCACCGGGCGCTCGCAGATGAACGGATCGGCGCCGCAGCCATTGCTGGGATTCAGCGTCGGCATCGTGGGCCATCGGAGCGACCGTATCGCCGACGCGGGTCAAGTCCGCGCGCGCATCGTGGAAATCCTGCGCGCACTCGAAGAGGCGCTCGACGAGTGCGCAGCGAGCGGGTTCTACCCTGCGGGCCGCCAGCCTCTGCGCCTGGTTTCGGCGCTCGCCGAAGGGGCCGACCGGATCGCCGCGATGGCCGCGGTCGAGGCGGGGATCGAACTGGGCATCGTCTTGCCGTTCGTTCCCGCCGAATACCGCAAGGACTTCACCAACGAGGCTTCGCGCAAGCAGTTCGACGAATTGCTCGACAAGAGCACCCGCGTGTTGATCTTGGACGGCAACGGCGACGAGCGGCAGCGGGCCTACGAGGCGGCCGGCATGACGATGCTCGACAACTGCGACATTCTCATTGCGGTGTGGGACGGCGGCCCGGGACGTGGCAGGGGCGGCACGCGCGAGGTGATCGAGGAAGCCGCGCGACGGGCGATACCAGTGGTCGTCATCGATCCCGCCGGTTCCGCGGCGATGGTCCGCAGCGGCGGACCGGGCGCGCGCCCGATGCGTTTCGAGGACGTGCCTGTCTTACCGACGGCCGACCTGGCCCGTCTGGTGGCGGCCGAGGTCGGGGCCGAGCAAGGTCCCGCAGGCGCGCGGGAGTGGCTGCGCCAGGCCAGCCCCCCGCGCGAACCAGTGATTCATTCCGCCTATCCGCTGCTGCTGAGGCTGGCCGGGGTCGGTTCGCCTCGCGGACGCCCCCGCTCCGCCCAGTCGCCGCCATCTGATGCGCCAAGGGACCCGCTGCGCGAGGCATTCGATTGGTGGGACGGCGTCGCCATCCGCGCGGCGCAAGCCTTCCGATCGGCCGTCATCGTCAACTTCTCGCTCGCCGCGCTGGCGGTCCTGCTGTCGGCCGCGTCGTTGCTGGCAGGGGCGGGAAAATGGCTGTTCGTGCTCGGCGAGGTCATCACGATCTTCCTGCTCCTGGCGAACACCGTTTCGGCCGGTCGCCGCCGATGGCAGGAGCGTTGGCTCGAGGCACGTGAAGTGGCCGAATTGCTAAGGGTCTGCTTGATGTTGCGCAGCGTCGGAATCGGCCGCGGGATCGCCGACCCGGGACAGGGCGGATTGCTCGGTTGGTACGCCGGCGCCTTCGCTCGCGCCGCGCCGCTCGCGCATCTTGACCTTTCGGATTCCGCCGCCGCTGCCGCCCCGCTGGTCCTCGAGGTTCGCGCCCAGGCTCAATGGAATGAAGCAACCGCACGGCGCATGCACGTGGCGGCAAGGCGGATCGAGCGCTTCGGCGAAGTCCTGTTCGCCGCCGTGCTCGTAGCCGCAATCGGATGGCTGCTGCTCGACTTGTCGGCGACGCAAATGGCATCCGCGGTACGCTACGAACTCACCGCGATCACGGCCGGACTGCCCGCCATCGCGACCGCCGCCTACGGTATTCGCGTGATCCTCGATTTCGAGGGCATCGCGCAGCGTACAGGCCGCATCGGCTCCGGCCTCCACGTCTCGCTGGCCCACTGGGCTGAAGAGACACCGAGCGCGGCACGGTTGAAGGAATTCGCACGCAATGCCGCCGACATCATGCTCGGCGATATTGCCGCGTGGCGGCTGCTCACCGAAGGCCGCCGATTGACGATCCCCGGATAATCGGTCGCGGACGAGGCCCGAGCCCGGTTTTCGCCGGCCTCGCCATTAATTCGCCGGACGACGCAAGACGGACGGATCCGCGCTCTATGCCCCAGCTCTCGATACTGCCGCGCAGCCGAACAGCCGAAGCGGGCCGGACAGCATTCTGACACGAACCTATCCGAGCGCGGACAATTCAGCCTTGTCCGCTGCGCTCGCCAGGCGAACTTCGTCGTCAAATAGCATCGATTGCTCCAGTTCCGCTCCCACCGGCTCCCAGTGAGGAAGGGCCGAGTGATTGGGGTTGCCGTTGCGGGCGAAGGCGATCCAGGCATCTGCCATCTTGCCGGACAGCGCCACTGCTTTTGGACCTCCATCGGTCATGGAAGGACAGCGTTCGGCGTTCGCAAAGACGTAGGGTATCTCGGCGCAGTGAAAGGCCCGCGGACGGCCGTCGAGCACGGCCGGAACGCGCGTGAACCAGTACAGGTATGCCGGTGCGGCGTTCAGGCGGGCCTTGGCCTTGGCCTGTGCGATGGCGGCTTGCCGCACCGGCGCACTGGCGATTCTCGACCAGATGTCGAAGGGCTTTGCCCTCGGCGTCCGCGCGCGAAAGGCTCCGACAATCGTCGCGCCGCGGCCCGGGTTTGCAGCCTCGACCCTTCGCAGCAGTTCGGCTTCGGTCATGGCTTCGTATTCGGGATGGTTTATTCCGCTGGTGAACTCGTTGAGGGTGGTCCCGATTATCATTGGCACCTGAGCCGAGATTGCCGGCGCATCCGGATCGAACGGTGAGCGTGGCAGGTCTGTGCCGTCGACCACGGGGCCATACCCGAGGCGAGTGGCGAGAGACCGCACGTCGAAGCCCGGCTCGGCCACCTTGTTTTCGCGCGCCACGACCGTTTCGCTCGCCTTGCGCAGCTGCAGGTACGGCACCTCGTGTATGCGTTGGAGCGCGGACGGCGCGATATCCAGCTCAGCCAGCATGAGTGATGCAAGGCGGCGCGACTGTTCGCGCTTGCGGGCGGCGGCAAAGGATCCACTTTGGACGATGGCGCGATGAAACAGTCCCCGCGCCGCGGGCATGCCCATGAGCGTTGCAACCTTGGCCCCGCCTCCCGACTGGCCGAAAATCGTCACCCGGCCGGGATCGCCGCCGAAACTGGCGATATTCTCCCGGACCCATTGCAGGGCGGCGATGATGTCGAGCATGCCCACGTTGCCCGACTGCGCGTAGCGCTCGCCATAGGCCGAGAGATCGAGGAACCCGAGCAAGTTCAGGCGGTGGTTGAGGGTGACCACCACGACGTCGCCTCGATGGGCCAGGTTATGGCCATCGAAAGCCGGTAGGTCATTGCCCGAGCCCGCGTCGAAGCCGCCGCCATGAAGCCAGACCATGACGGGACGGTGCCCGCGGTCATTGATGCCGGGCGTCCAGACATTCACCCTGAGGCAGTCTTCCCCCTCGACGCTGTCGTTCCACTGGAAGATGAAGGCCTCTTCATCGTTAAGGCGACCTGTCCCCTTGTCCTGCGGCGCGACGAGGCCGAAGCTGCGTGAGCTTCGCACGCCGGCCCAAGGCTTCGGCGGTATCGGCGGGGCGAAGCGGTTCTCGCCCGCCGTCGTCCCTCCATAGGGGATGCCCTTGAAAGCGAAAATCGGGCCGAGGCGATAGCCTGCCACGATCCCTGCGGTCGTTTCGACAAGAGCCTTGTCTTGCCCCGCATCGACCGCAGCTGCCTCGGCGAAGGGCGCTCCGACGGCTGCCGCTGCTCGTTCGGCATGAGCGAGGGAAGCGGCACCGATGCCCGACGCGGCGCCGAGGCCCTTTAGAACTCCACGACGCCCGACGGCTATTCTTGCGCGTGAGCCCTGTGCCATCCCTCGTCCCCTCCTGCGACCGCGCGATCAGTCACGTCGTGTGATTGACGCGGCATGCGGACACTCGATCTGCGCGCTCCCACTCACTTCGCCAGGTGGGAGCGAAAGAACCTCACCATGATCGCATAGGCTTCGCGCGATTCAGGCATTTCTGAATTGTAGAAAAAGGCATGGACCATGCCGTCCCATCCGTGGAACTGCGATTCGACCCCGGCGGCGGTGAGCTTGTTGTGCGAATTGAGCGCGGCGCTGAACTCAAACGATCGCGTGCCGGTGATGAACAATGTCGGCGGAAAGCGCCGCAGGACGTCCTTTGATTGCTGCGGATAGGCGAGCGGATCTTCATCCTTGGCGTTCGCCAGATAAGCCATGCGAAACGAAGGGCGTACCTCGCCTCGATGCGGTTGAAATGGCTTCATGCCGTTCAGAGGACCGGCGGTAATCGCAGAATCCCCTTCGGACAGCGTGTTCAGCGAGGCGCAGAAGACACCAATTGCCGCGGGGTTGGGAAGCCGGTGCGCCTGGAACCATGCAATGGATTCGGCCGTGAGAATTCCTCCCGCCGAGCAACCGTAAATGCCGATATGGGAAGGTGAATAGGTCTTGAGCAGCTCGCGATAGACCGCCGCAACGTCCTCGCTCGCGGCGGGGAAGCTGTATTCCGGGCTCATCCTGTAATCGACCGAGATGACCTTGATCCGCATCAGTGCCGCGAGCGGGACCGATTCCACGAGCGACGAAGTGCGCGCGCCGGTGCTGAACCCACCGCCGTGGAGATTGACCAGGACGCGATGAGCGTTCTCGGGGGCAATACCGTTCGAAGGGGTCACGACGTCGGTCACAATCCCGGCGATGCGCTGCTCGGCAACGTCGACCTTGTACCGCTTGCGCATCGGCTCGAGGAAGCCGCGCATGATCTGGTCCTGGAATTCGCGCTGCGCCCTGATGTCCGCTGGGCCGTTGGGACTGGCGAAGGGCTTGTCGACGAGAAGATGCCGCAGATAGGCCGCGCCTTCCGCGCTCATCAGGCCCGACACCGGCACCGTCAGACCATCGACGGTTACGGTGCCGTCATCTGCGACGGAAACCGACCCGCCGTTCTGCTCCGGCAACGTCGCCTGGCGCGGCGCTTGCGCCGCACAAGGCGTGCCCAGCGCCAGCGAAAGAGCGACGGCCGGCCCGATCAGCGGGTCACGCATCCGTTGGATCATCTGGTCCTCCCCCGCCGCTACGGCGCCTTCCGGCGGCCGTCGACCTGATCGATCAGATCCAGCAATCCGTCGACGATGGCAGATTCGGCGCATCCCGGCTTCAGCTGCGAAGAGACGACCTCGAAGGTGTTGTAGCCGAACGCCGCGTCGTTGGGGATGTAGCCGCTGCGGGCCATGCCATTCGTCAGCGTGGTCATCATGGTATGCTTGTAGGGTGATTCACGCTTGAAGCGCTGCGCAATGAGCGTGAACACTTCGCCGTCCACTCCGCCTATCATCGTGTCCCCTATGGCCAGCAGGCTCAGGCGAATGGCGACGGGATCAGCGTCCTCGTACACGCCAGGATAGCCCGCACGGCCCTTGTCGAGCCGCTTGCGGCCGGGGCACGTGACGGACTTTTGCGCGCCCTCGATGCGAGCCTCAACAATCGGCCGTTCAAGGCTCGCGCGCGATACGTGGAGCACCTCCTCGCCGAGAAACTGGCCCATCGAGAGGATCATTCGCTTCTGCTGCTCCATGAGGAGCGCCGTGCGGGGATCGTTCCGGTTCAGCCCCTCGCCGCCGGGCGGCATCGCGTTGCTGATGTCCTGCCCACGCTTCGCGTAATCCTTGATCCGGATGTCGCGCAGCTCGTAGGTCTGGTTGAAGTAGATGGGATTCTGGTCTCCCGCGGCGCCGTTCGAATAGACGGCCACAGCATCATCGCCGAGCGACTCCTCGATATAGTTCGAGGCGGCGCCGGGAATGTCTGCGCTGACGAGGTCGAGCGTTCCGGTGATCACGCCATGAACGGCGTAGTTATAGTATACGGCGATGGGCTTGCCATCGAGCGCGTCGAATTCGAGAACGGCGACGGTCTTGTCCGAGGGCCCATCGTAGTTGGGGCCCTCCCACCAGCGATGGGTCTTCGGATCGATAATATTGCGGTTGACGTTGATGTAGGAAACGCCGGTCCCGTAGGACATCCGCGCGGGGCGAAGGGCAGCGACGGCCTTGCGCATCGCCTCAAAGATCCTGTCTTCGTAGCCCGCGGGGGGCGTCCACGGCACACTGTGGGTGTGGGTCGCGGTCAGCAGGAACTGATCGACGGGGATGTTGAGCTCCCGCGCGGCGCGGGCGCTCAGGTGTTCCCACAACGGGCTCGGTATGGCGCCGGCATCGACGCTCACCATCGCCGCGCGGCTGCTGCCGTTATCGACCACGATTGCGCGAGCAAAGAGGTGATCGAGAATGCCGCGGTAGTTCTTCGGCAGCTCCTTCTCGCTCGGCGTGACGTCGACCTTGGCCGCACCGGCCCTGAGCATCATGGTTTGCGCCCTGACCGGGCAGGCCGTGAGCGCGGCCAGCGCGAGCAGGGCGAGCAGCAAACGACGGATTGAGGGCGAGCCGCCCATTTGACGCACGCGTTTGGAATGTCTTGCGGGCCGGCCAGAAATTTGCGGCCAGGCTTTCGCTCGGTCGGTGGCGCTCATCCAGGACATAAGTCTTCCCCTAACCCTCGAAGTTGCAATCGATTGCCACGATTTTCGCGGCCCGTCCAGCGTGGCCAGCCCCGGCAATAGCGGATGCAAGCCGCATCAGGGTGCGGTGGCCGCTGCGCCTTGGCCTCCGGTCGACGGCAACCGATTTCCTCTTCCGTGCCCCGAGAGACTGCCCTGGCGGTCATATTGCTCTTGGCAATCCAATAGTTCACCCTTATGCAATCGATTGAAATTTGAAAGTGGGGGGAGAGGGCGCAATGGTGCGATTTCGAGGGCCTGCGGCAGCTGCAGCGATTGCCGTCGCAATGGTTTCAAACGCGGCGCTGGCGCAGGTCGCCGAGCAGGATGGGTCGGCAGAAGGCAAGGCCGCCGACAAGCCGCATGACGATGGCAAGGACGGCCACAAGGACACAGCGGCCCCGGATGACACCATTGTGGTAACGGCGCAAAAGATCGGTGCGCAATCGCTGCAGAAGGTCCCGTTGGCGATCCAGGCCTTCAGCGGTGAAGAGCTGAAGGAGCGCAACATCAACTCGATCGGTGACCTCGTGACAAGCGTTCCGGGCGCCTTCGAGGGGTTCAGGCAATCGAACGGCTCGCGCTTCTACAACCTGCGCGGCAACGTCACGCAGAACGGGGATTCCCCGATCGGCTATTATCTCGACGACACGCCGTTCATCGTCACCAACTTCGGTATCGCCCCTCCGGTTCGTTTCATTGATATCCAGCGCGTCGAGGTATTGCGCGGTCCCCAGGGCACTCTCTACGGCCAGGGCTCGTCCGGCGGCGTGTTCATCTTCCACACGCGGGACCCCGACCTCGACAACATCGATTATGCGTTCGAGGCGGAGAGCTCCAAGACGGTCGGGGCCGACAGCCTGAACTACGGCGCCTCGGGCGCGCTCTCGCTCCCGATCATCCGTGACCACCTCGCCGTTCGGGTCAGCGGCGGCTTCTCGCGCGATGCCGGGTGGGCCGATGCCTATTTCGGTCCCTACGACGGCACGCCGGACCAGAAGGGGGTCAACGCGGCCAAGAACGACGACATCCGCGTCGTCGCGCTCCTGCGGCCGGTCGACAACGTCAATATCCGCGCCCAGTACTGGCACTTCCGTCCGCGCCAGCACTTCACCGGCTTCACGGCCTCGGTCGATCCGCCCTATTTCGAGAATACCGCCGGGCAGGATGGCTTTTCCAACGGCAGCTTCACCCTCTGGAGCCTCACGGCGACCGTCGATTTCAAGGCGTTCACCGTCACGAGCGCGACCAGCAACCTCGAAGGCGTGTTCGGCATCCATATCCCGCTTTCGCCGTCAGGTTCGTTCTCCAGCCAGTTCCTGCCAAAGATGTTCGCCCAGGAGGTGCGGGTAAACTCCTCGACGAATGGTCCTTTGCACTGGATCGTCGGCGGCGCCTACCAGGATGGCAAGGGGCCGCAGGTCAACGCGCTGGTGCTTCCGTTCATCAACATCAACGCTGACAACAATACCCTCACCAAGAACTGGGCGCTGTTCGGCGAAGTGAGCTACGACCTGTTTGACGGCAAGCTCGTACCTCTGGTCGGCATCAGAACCTATCATGACGACCGCGCGTTCGAAGACAGCGGCGGGCGGGTGCCGACGAAAGCGAAAAAGAAGACATGGCGAGTCAACCTGTCCTATTTGCCGACCGACAACCTGACGATGTTCATCTCGGCGGCCACGGGCTTTCGGCCCGGAATCGTCCAGTCGCGCGTGCAGGTCACGTCCCTCGAACTCGCGGGTGTTCCGGCCCAGGTCGCGCTCAGCCCCGAGTCATCGAGGAACTACGAGTTCGGGCTCAAATGGCGCAACCCCGACCGCACCCTGAACCTCGGCGTAAACCTCTACCAGCTCAAGTACACCAACCTTCAGACGTCCGTCACAGGCGGGATCAACGGCGTCAACGGCTTCGCCAATTTCGGTGACGCCACGACCAAGGGCATCGATCTCGAAGTGCATTGGGACACGCCGCTCAAAGGGCTCAACCTGGGGTTCGTCGCGAACTTCAACGACAGCAAGTACGACACCGTCAACCCGGTGATCGCAGGCGCGCAGCCACTGCTTCACCCCGGATCGCGGATGCTCAACACTCTCGCCAACAATTATCGTGCGGACATCAACTACAACCGCGAGATCGCGGACGGTCTTGAGGGTTTCGGCAATCTTTCCTTGAGCCACAGCGGCGACCGGTTGCAGGCGAACGGATTGACCGCCAAGCCTTATGACCTCGTCAGCGTGACGATCGGCGTGCGCCACGGAATGTGGGAACTGGCCTTCGTCGGCGACAACCTGACCGACGAGCGGGGGCCCACGTTCCTCGGGACGAACGGGCCCCTGTCGGGCTCAGGTCCGACACCGCGGACTTTGGGCCTGCGTCTTCGTGTCACCCGCTGACGGAAGTCCAGACCGTGCCGTCTGTGCCAAGATGCCCCAGCATGATGCCAATTGCGCCTGCCAAGATCGCACTGCGGGCCAGGCGTCCCGGGGGCAAGGAAAAGTGGCGCCTGCATCGATTGGCGATCGTCTTGTTGGCATTGTCGGCACCGGTCGGCAGCACGGCCGCCGGGGCCGAGACTTCGCCCATCCACTGGATCGAGAGTTGGGGAACGGCACAGCCGCTTGGGCCGCCGCCGCCCCTGATTGCAAGCAGGCCCGTCGGGGATGCGAAGGATCGCCCAACGGCGTCGCCGCCCCCCGCTTCGTCCTCGCCTTTCGTTCCGTTTCCTGGCACTCTCAAGGATCAGACGGTGCGCATGATTGCGCGCACCAGCGTCGGCGGACCTCGGTTCCGCCTTGAATTCTCCAATGCTGCAGGCGGCGAAGCGGTTACCTTCGGCTCCGTGCACGCGGCATTGGCGGGCGAGGATTCGTCGATCGTCGCCGGCAGCGATCACGCGGTGACCTTCGGCGGCAAACCGACCGTGACGCTCTTTCCGGGAGCGAAAGTGGTCAGCGATCCCGTCGAATTGGTGCTCCCGGCGCTAACGGAGGTGGCGGTCTCGATTTATGTCCCTGGCCCCACACAGGTGAACACCGTTCACGCGCTTGGTCTCAATCCCGGGTACGTCACCGCCGGCGATGCCACCAGCTCATCGAAGCTCGTCCGGCCGCAGCTCGTGCGGTCGTATTTCTGGCTCAACGGTTTGAGCGTCCCGGCGAGCGGCGAAAGCGGAGGGACGATCGTCGCGCTCGGCGATTCGATTACCGACGGCTATGCGACCACGCCCGGCGCGCACCAGGACTGGCCCGAGCTGCTGGCCGAGCGTCTCCAGGCCGATCCACGTACTCGCGGTTGGGGGGTGGTCAACACTGGCATCTCGGGCAACCGAATCCTCAAGACCGGAACCGGAGAAGCCGCCGTTCAGCGCTTTGACGGGGACGTCCTCGCCCGGCCGGGGGTCAAGTGGGTCATCCTGCTCGAGGGAATCAACGACATCAACATGTCGATCATGCCGATCATGCCTGACGAAGAGCACGTGACCGCCGGCCAGATCATTGCCGGGCTGGATCAGCTGATCGAGCGCGCGCACCTGCACGGGATCAACGTGGCAGGGGGCACCGTGATGGCAACCAAAGGGCTGCCCTTCTACAACGAGAAGGGCAAAGCCATGTGGCAGCAGGTCAACGAGTGGATTCGCACGAGCGGCCGGTTCGACGCGGTGATCGATTTCGACGCGATCACACGCGATCCCTCGGACCATCTGCGCATCAACCCGGCCTTCGATCCAGGAGATCACGTCCATCCCAACGACGCGGGCAATCGGGCGATGGCGAAAGCGATCGATCTCGACATCTTCCGCTAGGCCGGATTTCAGCAGAGGGAGTAACATCATGGGCGGGCAAGGCGACAGGACCGTCTCGACGCGCTTTCTGAAGCTGCTGATCTTCCTGATGTTCGCGACATTCGCGATGACGACGGATTCGGTCGGCACGATCATCCCGGCCGTCATCCGCGAGTTCGATCTTGGCATGACGGCTGCGGGCTCGTTCCACTATGCATCCATGGCAGGAATCGGGCTTTCGGCGATCCTGCTCGGCTTTCTGGCCGACCGCATGGGGCGCAAGGGGGCGATACTGCTGGGGCTTGTCCTGTTCTGCGCCACATCGGCAATGTTCGCGGCGGGCAACAGCTTCGGCATGTTCGTGACACTGCTGTTCATCTCAGGGATCGGCATCGGCATCTTCAAGTCGGGCGCCCTGGCGCTGATCGGTGACGTATCGACCTCGACGCGCGATCACTCCTCCAACATGAACCTGGTCGAGGGCTTCTTCGGTGTCGGCGCGATCGTCGGGCCCGCGCTGGTGACGCTCCTGCTGGAAAGCGGCACGAGCTGGAAATGGCTCTATCTCGTTGCGGCGGCGCTTTGCGCGCTTCTCATCGTGGGGACGGCGTCGGCGCCGTTTCCCCGCTTTTTGCGGCCCGTAGAAGAGAAAGCGGACCCGGGAGACGCGATCCGGATGCTGAAGGATCCGTTCGCCCTTTTTTTCGCAACCTTGCTCATGCTTTACGTGGCGGCTGAGGCGGCGATCTACGTCTGGGCGCCTACCTATTTCGCGGGCTACAGCGGCCCTTACGCCGCGATTGCGGCCTTTGCGGTATCGATCTTCTTTATTCTGCGCGCCGCGGGCCGGTTCTTCGGGGCTTGGCTCCTGTCGCATTTGCACTGGACGATGGTGCTGGCGATCTGCAGCAGCTCGATGGCGCTGCTTTTCTGGATCGGTGTCGCCGGTGGACGCCCCGTGGCGGTGTTTGCCCTTCCGGCGACCGGCTTGTTCATGTCGGTGCTCTATCCGACGATCAACTCGACCGGCATCAGTTGCTTCGACAAGAGCCGGCATGGCTCGATCGCAGGATTCTTGCTGTTCTTCACCGCCGTGGGAGCGGTTGTCGCGCCCCTGGCGATGGGCGCGATGGGTGATTTGATGGGCAACAGCGACTACAGCATGGCGCTGGGCGGTGCCTTCGCGACGCTGCTTGCGGCGCTGTGCCTTTGGAATCTGGTGCGCCAGCCCATTGCCGCAAAGCTGGCCGAACGAAACAGCCAGGATTACGGCGCCACCGAATTCGACGAAGGGGCGGTGCGCTCGGTCTCGTGAGGACCATACCGCAAGAGTTTCGCCCAACGCTTAGTCGATTGACGCCGGCGAGCGACGCATGCGAGGTCCAGCATAGGGGTGAGCGGTAGCTCGACAGGAGGCAACTTGTCCAAGAAGGTTCGCACGATCTACGACCTCGCCGAACTGGCGGGCGTCTCGGCGGCGACCGTATCGCGTGCGCTTGCCGGCAAGGAAGTCGTCAGCACCAGGACAGCCGAGCGCATTCGGAAGCTCGCCGCGGCGCACGGTTTCCAGCCAAGCCCCACCGCCCGCAACCTTCGCACGCGCAAACGCGGGGCCATTGGCGTGGTCATCCCGCTCGGGCACGAGCGCCGGCAGCATATCTCCGATCCGTTCTTCATGACCCTGATCGGCTGTCTCGCCGACGAATTGACCGAACGCGGGTTCGACCTCGTTCTCTCCCGCGTGATCCCGGACCGCGACGACTGGTTGCAGAAGATGATCGATGCGGACCGAGTGGACGGCTTCATCGTCATCGGCCAGTCCGATCAATCCAAGGTGCTCGACGCCGCCGCCAAGCTTTACCTGCCGATGGTTGCGTGGGGCGCTTTCGTGCAGGGCCAGGTCCACTGCTCGGTCGGCACCGACAACTATCTGGGCGGAAGGTTGGCGACGCAGCACCTGATCGAGCGCGGCTGCAAGAGTATTGCCTTTCTCGGAGACACCAAGGCGATCGAGCTTTCGCTGAGGTTCGAAGGCGCGCGAGCGGCCGTTGCCGAAGCGGGCGGCACCGTCGAACTGATCGAGATCCCGACGCATCTTGCGGCGGAGCTCAGCGGTGCCGACATCGCCTCCTTCCTGGATAATGCCGAAAAGATGCCGGACGGCTTCTTCGCCGCTTCCGACATGATCGCGCTCACGGCAATCCAGGTTCTCACAGGTCGTGGACTGTCGGTTCCCCACGACGTCCGCGTGATCGGCTACGATGACCTCGCAATCGCCACGAGCAGCGTTCCGCCGCTCAGCACCATTCGCCAGGACATCGCCAGCGGCGCCGCGCACCTCGTCGAGAACCTGTTCAAGCGCATCGACGGCAAGCCCACCGGCTCGGTCGTGCTCAACCCCGAGCTGATCGTCCGGTCTTCGACGTAAATGCGTCCTGGCCGTCGAACCGAAAAAAGCGGCAGCAGCATAGTGCAATCGATTGCGCAATCCCTTCGCAGTCAGTATCAGGATCGGGCGAGCCTGGTGGTGGGCTCGGGTGGGCCGCGTCCTGCGGGCATTGGCGGGCGAACGCTTTACTAACGTCGATAGTTGCGAGGCATAGGACATTGGTTGAGCCGCAATTCGCGAAGCCTTCCGACACGCTGGGCGAAGCGGGGACTTCGATTTGGACCGCTGAACAAGTCGGCAGGATCGCTCTTGGTCCCGGGCACGTTGCCCCGCTGATCCGCGAAGCGGATTTCGCGCGCATTTCGCCGCAACTCGACGTCTGGGACGCATGGCCGCTCCAGGACCCCGGCGGCCGGGCGATCGAGTTGGGCGCGGGCCGCACCTTGTGGATGGCCCTCGCCGCCCCGCGGAGGTCCGATCCCGACGAACGCCATGGCCTGGCGAGGATCCACCTGTTCCAGCGGGACGCCGCGGGCTGGCATCACCTGGGCCCGGCGCTCCCGCGCGACTTTTCCCCCGGCAGCAGGGAATGGTCGGGTTGTGCGGTTGCCGATGACGACGGGTGTGCCCTCACGCTCTATTTCACCGCAACCGGAGAGCGCGGCGAGCCCGAGCTGACGTTCAAGCAGCGGCTGTTCAGCGCCCGCGCCACGATTCTTCGTGACGACGCCGTTCTCGGTCTTGCCGAATGGCGCGATCTTGCCGAGGTCGTCGAACGCGAGCCTCGCTGGTACATGGCGAGCGATGCCGGCACCGGACGCGTCGGCACGATCAAGGCATTCCGCGATCCGGCATACTTTAGAGATCCGCGCACCGCAAAGCACTACCTGCTTTTTGCGGCCTCTTCGGCGGCCAGTTCATCGGCGTTCAATGGTGTGGTTGGCGCGGCCGTCTCGGGCGGACCGCGCTCCGAGCGCTGGAGAATACTGCCTCCATTGTTAAGCGCCGACGGCTTGAACAACGAACTCGAGCGGCCGCACGTCGTCAGGCATCGCGACTTGTACTATCTATTCTGGTCAACCCAATCGCACGTGTTCGACCCCGAAGGGCCGATCGGCCCGACTGGCCTCTACGGCATGGTGTCCGACCGCATCGACGGCGGTTGGCAGCCGCTCAATAACAGCGGGCTGGTCTTCGCCAATCCTCCAGAAGCGGCGGCCCAGGCCTACAGCTGGCTGGTCCTGGGCGACCTTTCTGTGATCAGTTTCGTCGACAACTGGGGGCAGAAGCCCGCGGCGATGCCGCGCCGCTTCGGCGGCAGTTTCGCGCCCACCCTGCGGCTGCGGCTGGACGGAGCCGAAGCCGCGCTCGAGCTCTGATGGAGGCCGGCCCCTACTTCGCCGGCGTTGAACTTGGCGGCACCAAGTCGATTGCCTTGCTCGCTCAGGGGCGGAAAGTGGTCCAACAGTCCAGGATTCTTACGACTACACCGCAGGAAACCTTGCGAGCCATTTCCGACCAACTCCTCGCCTGGCGGGAAGAGGTGGAGTTCGCCGGCCTCGGAATCGCTTCGTTCGGCCCTATCGAGCTCGCACCGCGAGCCGCCCGCTACGGGCATATGCTGCGGACGCCGAAGGCGGGCTGGCAAGATGCCGGCATCGCCCAGGCCCTGACGAGCGGTCTCGACTGCCCGTGGAAGATCGATACCGATGTGAATGCGGCCGCGCTGGCGGAATATCGCTGGGGTGCCGGCGTTGGCCTCGACAGCGTCTGTTACGTGACGATCGGCACCGGCGTGGGCGGTGGACTGGTTATCGAAGGAATGCCCGTTCATGGCGCCTTGCATCCGGAGATGGGCCATCTAAGGCTACGCCGCGCGCCAGGCGACGCCTTCCCCGGCGCGTGCCCCTTCCATGGCGATTGTATCGAAGGCCTTGTTTCCGGCCCGGCGCTGGCAGCCCGCATGAGCTGCGACCCGGCGGAGGTGCCTGACGACGATGAGCGCTGGCAAGCCGTCGCTTGCGACCTCGCGGAACTGGCCTGCGCGGTGCTGCTCGTGACGGCCGCGCAGCGCATCCTGATCGGCGGAGGAGTCGGAATGGCTCGCGCTTCGCTCCTGCCGTACGTGCGGAGGGAAGCTGTCGCGCGGCTGGGTGGATATCTTCCGTTCTTCGACGACGATTCAGCCGAGGAGATCATCCGCGCGCCGATGCTCGGCCATGAGGCGGGGCCGCTGGGCGCTATCGCGCTGGGCCACGCCGCGGCCGGAGAACTATTCTGACATCCTTCGGTGAGGTCAGATCACGACCTGCTCGCCGAACGCACGCCGCAGAGCATTGAGCTTCGCCTTCGTGAACTGCCGAGCCAAGGTCGTGTCGGGAGCAACCCGGTCAAAACCGTGGAAGGCGCGCGGAACGACCAGCAATTCGGTGGGGACATCGGCCAACGTCAGCCTGCGGGCATAGGCCATGTCCTCGGCGGCGAAGAGGTCGACGCCGCCGACGCCGATGAACGCAGGCGGGAGCCCGGCCAGGTTCTGCAACCTCGCCGGGACGGCGGCAACCGGAACGTTGGATCCTCCCGGTTCCATGCCGAGAAACGATTGCCAGCCGAAGCGATTTTCCGGAGGGCTCCAGCCCACGGTCGCGATATGCGGCGGGACGGGCGCGCCGCTTCCGGTGCGGTCATCGAGCATCGGATAAACCAGCGCCTGGAACGCCAGGGGAACCTCGCCACGGTCGCGCGCGCGGATGGCGAGAATGGCCGCATGGCCGCCGCCGGCGCTTTCTCCCATCACGGCAATGCGTCCGCGATCAGCACCCAGCTCGTCGGCCTGGGCGTACAACCATTTGAGGCCGGCATAAGTGTCTTCGGTCGAGCCGGTGTAGCGGGTTTCCGGCGCCAGACGGTATTCGACGGTCACGATAACGCAATCGAGCGCGCGAGCGGTTTCCTGCAAATACCGCAGCTCGGTCTTCGCTGCACCGACGATGAAGCCCCCGCCGTGGATGTGGAGGATCGCGGGACGGCGTTTCGCGGCATCCGCGTTGACCACGTAGACGGTAACCTCTGGCAGCGTGCCCTGCGCAGCTACGCGTCGCTCGGCGACCGTGACATCGTTCAGCAGCGTAACCTTCGGCGCGCCGGCGTCGGGGGGCGCTCGGCGCAGGGTCGCTGCACTGATCGGCGGCATGCCCATCTCGAGCATTCGGCGTGCGGCGGGTCGCAACTCGGGATCTATGGGAGCGAGCCGTGCGTCGATCGAGTTGCTGCTGCCGGCTTGAATTGCAGGCGCATCCCCAGCCCTGGCGGCAATGCCGCGGCCGGCCACCGCAAAGGCGACGGCAGCCCCCCCGAGGCCGGCAAATTGTCTCCTGCTCAAATCCATCTTCACTCTCTCCCGTCCGGAATTTGCGGTCAGCCTGCGTGGCTCTCCATCCAGTTCGCAAACAGGTTCACCCACTCGCCATTGGGCTGACTTCGCCTTCCGGTTCCGAAGCCGTGGCCCCCGCGCTCGAAGAAATGGGCTTCGACGGGCCTTCGTGCGCCACGCAGCGCGCCCATCATCAAGAGGCTGTTCTCGAGCGGCACGGCAGGATCGTCCATCGCGTGCACGATGAAGGTGGGCGGCGTGGCCTCGCTCACGTGAAGATCCGGCGAGCGGCGCACGATGCTGAGCATCGATGGATTGGGTCCCAGCAGGCGAAGCGTGGATTCCGCATGCCCGATCCCTTCCGTCTGGCTGATCACTGGATAGATCAATCCGGCCGCACGCGGCCGGGCGGACAAGGTGTCGGCCGCATCGCGCAGGTCGTAGACCTTTTCATCAAAGCCCGTCTCGAGCGAGGCGGCGAGGTGGCCGCCGGCCGAGAAGCCGACGGTGTAGATCTGCTCGGGATCGCAGCCGTAGTCGCGCGAGTGCGCGCGGATCAGGCGAACGGCGCGCTGCGCGTCCTGCAGCGGAACATCCTCGCGCTTGCCCCATCCTTCGCCGGGGAGCCGGTAAACCAGCACGAAGACGGTATAGCCGCGGGCCGTCATGTCGTTGGCCACGTCGACTCCTTCATTCGCGATCGAAACGAAAGTGTACGCGCCGCCCGGAATGGCGAGGAGGCTGCGCCCGTTGGGCTTCTTCGGACGAAACACCCGCATGAACGGATGCTCGACATTGCGCAGGAAGATCGGCGGCGCTCCTTCGGCAGGCGCCTGGGGGCGGAAGCCGCCGTTGGGTGCCGCGCCGACCCACAGCGGAATCATGGGCGCCGCGTTCCAGGCATCGAGAGGTCCAGCTGGCAGCCGCGGCTGTGCGCCAGCCCGCCCGGCGCCCAACGCCGTCATCAGCCCACCGGTTGCGAGCAGGAAGCTCCTTCGCTCAAGCGCAGCGTGTTGTGCTGTGCGACGTTCCTCCACGGGCCTCTCCCCTTCAGCTGGTGGACTGCTTGCACTCGAGCTTAGGTGGAGATCGAACCGCATGCAACCGATTGCACCTTCGATCCGGCAAACGATCCCTGGGCCGTGACGGAAGCTGCCGGGCCTTCGGATCTGCCGGTCGCGCGGGTCGACCGGCAGTGCCGCCCGCAGCGCGGCTCAGCCGGCACCAGCGTGAATTATCGACAGCTTCCGATCTAGGAGGACGGCGCAAAACCGGGATCTGCCGTGCAGTAGCGTCGCCAAATCAAGGACATCCGCCCCAGATTGGCCTCAATCGATTGTAGCGATCAGCCTTCAGGCTCCGTCTTGTCACTCGATAAGCCTAGTGATAAACCGATAGCAATCGATTGCAAGAATGCGCTCGAAAACCAGGGAGAGGTCTGATGTCGATACGTGCGCTGACGCCGAGCGTCCTCCATTTCTCCTGGCCGACGAGCCGTCGTCCGGTTGATCATCGGATGCGACTTCTGTCGACGGCTTCCCTGGCGACGATCATGCTTGCTGCGGCGATCGTGACGTCACCCGCCAGGGCGGAGGATGCCTCCTCGGCAGCTCCTGCGGCGGCCGATACCGAGACGGGCACCGGCACGAAAGAAGCTGGCGCTCAGGCCGACAATGCCCCGTCCCCTTCGAAGTCGGATGAGATCGTTGTCACGGCGCTCAAGACCGGTGCCCAGCAAGTCGACAAGGTTCCGGTCGCCATCCAGGCGTTCTCGGAAAAGACGCTGAACGATCGCGACGTGCGCAACGGTTCCGACCTTATCCAGCTGATTCCGGGCGCGTCGCAGACCCAGGAGATCGGCGCCGGCTACAGGATCTTCGCCTTCCGCGGATCGGGTGCAGGCGGCCCCATCGGCGACGGGATGATCGGTTATTATCTCGATGACACCCCGTTCGGCATTCCGAACAACCAGAGCGCGCCGCCGCTTGAGTATTTCGACATCGAACGTGTCGAGGTCCTGCGTGGCCCGCAGGGCACGCTCTACGGGCAGGGATCGATGGGCGGCACAATCATCTATCGAACCAAGAATCCCGATCTCGAAAAGGTCACCTTTGACGGCGACTTCGAACTTTCGACCACCCGTGACGCGGGCAACCTGAATTATCGCGCCGCCGGAGCCGTGTCGGCGCCGCTTGTCACGGACAAGCTGGCGGTCAGGCTGAGCGCTGCCTACGACTACCTCGCCGGTTACAACGATATCTATGCGGGCGCCCCGGTCGGACAACCGGCCAAGACGGACGCGAACAACGTGGTTTCGAAGAACTTCCAGGCCGTCGTGCTCTGGCATCCGGTAGAGCGCGCGACGGTTCGCATGCGCGCGTGGCATTTCAGCACGAACGAAGATTACCTCAACGTCATGAACTCGGTCGATCCACCGTACGCCGCCTACCAGGGGAACGTGCAAGGATACGACCGGCGCAGCGCGAACTATTTCTCGAACACGATCACCTATGACTTTGACGGTCTCACCGTAACCAACGCCACCGCATACCAGCAGTCGCGCCCCGGTGGCTTTGCCGTGGGACTCAATTTGGGCCCACCGCTGGGTATCGGGACCCTGATAAACGGCGGACACGCCAGGAGTTTCGTCAACGAACTGCGGGCCGCGACCTCGGGTGCCGGACCGCTCCACTGGGTTGGCGGCGTGTTCTATCAGAATGCCAAGGGTCTCTACGAATTCAGCATCGACTTCCCGACGTTGCAGCTGGGTGGGAACACCCTCACCCGGACCAAGAACGCATCGGTCTTTTCCGAGATTAGCTACGACTTGCTCGACGGCAAATTGGTCCCGCTGGTCGGCTTGCGCTATTTTTGGGACAAGCGCAGCTCGCAATCTGTCTCCAACGGGACCGCCGTGTCGAGCCACGCCAGGCCCGACGCGCTCACCTGGCGGGCCAACCTGGCCTATTATCCCTCGCCGGACTGGATGGTGTTCTTCAATGCCGGCACCGGGTTCCGCAGCGGAATCCTGCAATCGCAGGCCCAGGCGGACGCGGTGATCGCCGACGGCGTGCCCAGTTCCATTTCGCTCACGCCCGACAAGTTGAGGAACCTCGAAGTCGGCGTGAAAGGCGCGTTGTTTGACCGGACACTGCACGTGGCCGTCAGCGCCTACGACATTCGCTTCACAAACCTGCAGAGCGCCTTCAACACGTCCATCGGTCTTGCGGCCTTTGCCAATCTTGGAGACGCCAAGACGCAGGGTATCGATATCGAGATCTCGTGGGACACGCCGCTCAAGGGACTCAATCTGGCCGCCATAGCCAACTTCAATTCCTCCAAGTTCACGCACGTCGTTCCGGCGTTCGCCGCAGCGAATCCGAGAGTCGCGGACGGCCAGCGCCTGCTCAACACCCCGCCACATAACTGGCGGCTCGACGCGAATTACGAACACCCCATCGGCTCCTGGACGCTGTTTGCGAACGCCTCGGTCTCGGAGACAGGGAAAATGCGGCTGGCCGATCCAATCGTGAACGTGATCAAGTCCTACGAGCTCTATCGCGCCTCGATCGGCGTAAGGATCGATCGCTACGAGGTTCGCCTGTTTGGCGAGAACCTGTCCGATGAGCGGGGCCCAACGGCGGCGAACGGTCCGACATTGCTTGCAGGTCCGCGTCCCTTGACCGTGGGCGTCGGTTTCCGCGTCAACTGGGACTAAGATCGCCAGGAGAGCATGGCGGCGCATCTTCAATGAGCACTTGAGGAGGAGGTGTTTGCCTCAAGCGTAGCCTGCAAGCGAGACGCTGGAAGCGCCCGGTGTCTGCCCGGCTTGATGGCGCCGATTGGACCCAGAAGTGCTTTTCCGAATCGGACGCTTCGCGAACGAGCCGGCGAAGGGCGACGGACAACGCGCCCGTTGCAATTCTCTGCGTAGTTCGTCCCTGTAAGGTGGCGCCGTCGCGTCCTACGGAGCCATGATCGGAGAAGCGGACTGCGCGTTGCTGGCAATTTGAGCGATCGGCCATCTGCCAAGGTCAGTGCTCCCCAACTGGCTTGGCTTGGCGGAATTGTCGAACATGCTTGCCAATGGACCGCCGCGGCTCGGGAAGTCAGGCTCTGTACAAAGTGTGGTCTAGGCGGCGTCCGGAACGGTGGTGCCCTGCTCTGTCGCGACCGCATTCATGATGATGCTATCGCGTAGGCGTTGTGCGACCCGCGCTTGCAATCGCCTTACCCCCGAGCGCATCGATGAAGACTTGTGCGCTCGCGGGAAACGTTCCCCGAGCCCGACGATACATCGCGAAAGTCCGGCAAAGCTCCAGGCTCGGCGCGGCCACGACCGCCACTCGGCCGGCTGCGAGGGAGTCGGTCAGCAGCGGCTCCGGGAACCAGCTGAGCATGGCGCCGGCCGCCACGAACGACAAGATCATGTCGACGGATTCGGTCTCCAGCGCGACCTCGGGCGGCGGGAGACCGACCTTGCGGACGAGGCCTTCGAACTGCCGGCGCGGGGTGGATTCGGGTGGAGGAAGCGCCCAGCGCTCGTCGAGCAGGCGGGCGATTGCGACCTCTCCTTCGCTCAGCGCGGGATGCGACCGTGCGCAAAAGACAACGCAGCGGTCGCTGAACTCGCGCGCGCCGATCCTGACGGCCTCGATTTCCTTCGGCGGCTCGGTGGCGAAGATAATGTCGACCTCGCGGTCAGCCAGCGATCGGTCGAGCTGGTCTTCCGAAGCGACGGTCACCTCGATGCGCAGGCGGGGCGAGCGTCGAGCAACGATCGCCAGCACCGGGGGCAGGACCCCGCGCGCGATCGACGTCACCGCTCCGATCCTTATCGCGCCCCGCGTGAGGCCGCGGTGGGCATCCATCCGGTCCTGGATGGCGGCCATTTCATAAAGGAGGTGACGGGCGTGCGGGAGCATGTCCGCACCAGCTGCGGTGAGATGCATGCCGCGACTGTCCCGTTCGAAGAGCGGCTGCCCCAATTGTTCCTCCAGCGTACGAATGCGACGCGAGATCGTCGGCTGGGTCGCGTTGAGAACCTTGGCCGCCCGGCCGACCGAGCCTTGCTCTGCGACGGCCTGGAAAGCGCCGAGCAAGTGCTGGTCGAAGGCCATGCTCAAATCGTATGAGTTTGTCACGAAATTGCAATGGACTGCATGGGATGTCCTGCGATGAACGGGTTGCAACATCGTCAGGGAGTGTCATGCCAACCGTTCGCGATGCCACGCTGGGCCTGCTGAGGGAGCTCGGCGTAACGACCATTTTCGGAAATCCCGGCTCGACGGAACTTCCGCTGTTCCGCGATTTCCCGGAGGATTTCCGCTATGTGCTGGGACTCCAGGAGTCCGTGGCCATGGGCATGGCCGACGGATATGCGCTCGCCTCCGGCAACGCGGCAATGGTCAACCTGCACAGCTCGGCGGGAACCGGACATGCGCTAGGCAACCTGTTCACGGCGTACAAGAACCAGGCGCCGCTCATCGTGACCGCCGGCCAGCAGGCGCGCTCGATCCTTCCTTTCGAACCGTTTCTTCATGCCGAACGCCCGACGGAGTTTCCGAGGCCTTTCGTCAAGTGGGCCTGCGAGCCGGCGCGAGCGCAGGACGTGCCGCTAGCCATCGCCCGCGGCTACTACGAGGCCATGACGCCGCCGCGCGGCCCGGTTTTCGTCTCGGTCCCGGTCGATGACTGGGACGTGGAAACCGATGGCGTGGCGGCCCGAACGGTTTCCACGCTCAACCCGGGCGATCCCGTGGCCATCGCGCGATTGGCCGCGGCGATCGAGCAGGCACAGCGGCCGGCCTTCGTGCTCGGCGCCGGGACGGCTCGCGACGGCGCGTGGGATCAGCTGATAGCGCTCGCCGAACAGCAGAAGGCGGGCGTTTACGTGGCGCCGTACAGCAGCCGTAACGTTTTTCCCGAGGACCATCCGCTGTTCCTCGGCTTCCTGCCGGCCTTTCGCGCGCGCCTCACGGCGATGCTCGAGGAACACGACCTGATCGTGGCCATGGGAGGACCGCTCAATCTCTATCACGCGGAAAGCTCGGGCCCCCACCTTCCCGATGGGGCGGCGTGCTGGAGCGTCGGCGATAATCCCTCGACCCTGGCCTGGTCCCCCGCCGGCAACGCGATCCTCGGCAACACCCGCGCCATTGCGCAAGCCCTTCGCACTCTGTGTGCGCCGGCTTACCGGGACGCGCCCGCGCCCCGCCCGGCATCCTCTCGACCCGATCGCGCCGTTCTCGACGACCGGCTGGTCATGCACTGCATCGCCCAAGCCCTGCCGGACAACGCGATCATCGTCGAGGAAGCGCCAACGAGCCGGTCGGCGATGCAAGAGCACCTCCGACTGAGCCGGCCGGACTGCTTCTTCACGACGGCGAGCGGCGGTCTCGGCTACGCCATGCCGGCGGCGGTCGGCATAGCTCTGGCCCGGCCCCAGGCGCGTGTCGTTGCCATCGTCGGCGACGGCTCCGCGATGTACGGGATCCAGGCGTTGTTCGCCGCTTGCCAGCTCGACGCGACGATAACCTTCGTTATCGTCAATAACGGCCGATACCAGGCGCTGCGCGAATTCGGCAGGACCTTTGGCATGCAGCAGGTGGTCGGCACAGACCTCTCCGGGCTCGATTTCCCCGCCCTCGCCAAGGGCCACGGCTTGCCGCAGGGCCGCCGGGTTGCGGAGGCCGGTTCGCTTGAAGCGATCCTTGCGGAGGCCCTGGCCTCGCCCGGTCCGAGCCTGGTCGAAGTGCTGGTGGCCTGAAGAGAGCGGCAGGCCAATGGCGGACGTCGTCATCGTCGGTGCGGGTCACGCGGGCGCCCAGGCAGCGATCGCCCTTCGCCAGCGGGGATTTGCGGGCTCGATCCTTCTCATCGGCCGTGAGGCCCACCCGCCGTATGACCGGCCGTCGCTCAGCAAGGGTTACCTCACCGGCGAAAAGCCGTTCGAGCGGCTTCTGCTGCGCCCGGCGGGCTTCTGGAGCGACCGGGCTGTCGACTTCCTCCTGGCGCGCACCGTACTGTCGGTCGACGCCGACCGGCGCAGTCTCGCGCTCGATGACGGATCGGCGGTTGCCTATCGCCACCTCATCTGGGCCACCGGAGGCGAGCCCCGTCGCCTGTCATGCGCCGGCGCCGATCTTCCAGGCACCCACGTCATCCGGGCGCGGTCGGACGTCGACGGTCTGCTCGGGGACATTCGGCAGGGTGCGCGAAATGTCGTCATAGTCGGCGGCGGCTACGTCGGCCTCGAGGCCGCCTCCGCGCTGCTCCAGCTGGGCTGCCGCATCGTCCTGCTCGAGGCGCAGCCGCGCGTGCTCGCGCGGGTTGCGGGGGAACCGCTCTCGCGCTTTTACGAGAGCGAACATCGCCGGCGGGGCGTCGACCTTCGGCTACGCTCGACGGTCGAGAGCTTCTCCGGTCATGGCGGCCGCGTCGCTGGGGTGGCGCTCGTCGACGGAACGACGATCGCGTGCGACGCGGTCATCGTCGGGATCGGCATCGACCCGGCTGTCGGGCCGTTGCGCACGGCGGGGGCGCGCTGTGGCGACGGCGTCCTGGTCGATGGCTTGTGTCGAACCAGCCTCCCCGACATCTATGCCATCGGCGACGGCGCGGCGCACGCCAATCCCTTTGCCGGGAATGCGGTCGTGCGCCTCGAAAGCGTTCAGAACGCAACCGACATGGCCAATGCCGTCGCCGCAACCCTGTGCGGCAATCCGACGCCCTATCGAGCGACACCCTGGTTCTGGTCCGACCAGTTCGACTTGAAGCTCCAGACGATCGGTCTCAGCGCCGGCCACGACGAAGTCGTGCTGCGGGGAGAACCCGCGCGCCGGCGCTTCTCCATCGTCTATTTGCGCGACGGCCGGGTCATTGCCCTCGACTGCGTCAACGCGACCGCCGACTATGTCGCCGGCCGCCGGCTTGTCGAAAACGGCGCGAAGCTCGCGCCCGACCGGCTGCGGGACCCGGCCGTGCCGCTCAAGGCGCTGACGTAGGCGGGGTCTCGCAACTCGCGCGCGCTAGAGCGCCGCCGCGATCGCCCTGAGCCAGATGGCGACGGCGCGGGCCCCGGGATCGACGTGACCCACCGCTCGCCCGCCGACGTAAGCTGAACGACCGAGACGTGGCGCCATCGTCCTCGTCGCCTCGACACCGGCGTCGGCGGCTCCGATGGCGGCTTCGAGTAGCGCGTCGACGCTATCCCCCTGGCCCGACGCCCGCTCGATCGCGGCGGCGGCGGGAATCAGGGCGTCAAGCATCGTCCGATCGCCGGCCTCGCCGCCACCGAGGTCGCGCACTGCATCGCACCCGGCGCGGAAAGCCGCGGCCCATGCGTCGCTCCGGGCGGGATCGGGCCATTGCCCAAGCTCGTTTCCCGCCCGCAGGACGAATGCCGCGTAAAGCGGCCCCGATGTTCCCCCCAACGACCGCCGCAAGATGTCCGAGATCTCGCGCAGCGCGGCGGACGGGCGGCTGGCGTCGAGGCGCGGCAGCCATTCCTCGATCGCCCGAGCGCCCCGCGCCAGGCTGATGCCCATGTCGCCGTCGCCGACCGTCGAATCGAGCTCGGTCAGCTCCGGCTCGGCCGCGCCAAGCGAAGCGCAGACGCTCTTGACGGCCTTCGCGAACCGGTCGCCGTCCCGTTCGCTCCAGCCTGGGCCCGGCGGGCCGGCGGCCCCGCTTTCGGCGGGCAGCGAGACGGCTTGCAGGCCTGTCGCCGGTTCGGTGGGCGCCGTCCATGCGCCTGCCGAACATGGCGCGAGGAGCCACTTAAGGCGGCGCTTGTCGAGCTTCATCAGCGAGATCGAAACACCCGGCATCTCGAGCGCGGTGAGGTAGCTTCCGATGAGGCTCGCCCGAACCGCCACGCCACTCTCGCGCAAGCGCACCAGAGCACGGCGAGCGACGATGCTGAGCTCCTGGACCGCTGTGCCACCGAGGTTATTGACCAGCAGGGCGACGCAATCGGAGGGCTGCAGATCCGCGCGTTCGATCAACCGGTCGAGCAGCGGGTCGATCATCGCGTCCGCCGACGCGACAGGCCCCCGCCGGGCCCCGCTCTCGCCGTGGATGCCGAGGCCGAATTCAACCTCGTCGGGGCCAAGTTCAAAGCCGCACTTGCCGGCCGCCGGCACGATACAGCTTCCAAGGCCCAGGCCCATGCTGACCACCGCATCGGCGGCGGCGGCGGCCTGCGCTCGCACCTCGGCGAGCGGCAAGCCGGCCGCAGCCGCCGCTCCGGCGATCTTGTGGACCAGCACTGTTCCGGCGATGCCGCGGGCGCCGACGGCGCTATCCTCGTCGAGGGCAACGTCGTCGCGGACGATGACCATGTCCGTCGCTATTCCCTCGGACCGCGCAATCTCGGCGGCCAGGCTGAAATTCAGCCGGTCGCCGGTATAGTTCTTGATAATAAGCAGCACCCCTGAAGGACCGGCCACCGCGCGGATGGCTGCCAGGACGGCGTCCACGCTCGGGGAGGTGAAAACGGCCCCGACGACGGCTGCCGTCAGCATGCCCTCGCCGACATATCCGGCATGGGCGGGTTCGTGCCCGGCCCCGCCCCCGGAGACAAGCGCCACCTTGCCGCTTTGGGCGAACTCGCGGTGGTCCCGCCGCAGGACCACGTTATGGCCGTCGATGCGGGTCAAGCGGGAATCTGCGAAAAGGAGTCCTTCGATCATCTCCTCGACGACCAGCAAGGGATCGTTGACCAGCTTCTTCATGAACTCTCCGTTCGTCGTGACCCGGGTGACTAGCGCTCGTCGAGCTTGTACCTGTGGAGGAACAGAGAGAGCTGGTCGGCAACTTCGACGTTATTGAGGTCGGCAAAGGCAATGTGCGTGTTGCCCTTAAGCCCGACGGACGGCAGCATGAGCACTTCGGCGTGCCCGCCGAGGCGATTGACGATGTCGGCGAACTGGTGGCTCAGCTGCACGTCCTTTTCCCAAAATGTCCCTTGCGTGTTGTCGCCCCAGACGAGTTGGATCGGGACACGGGTGAGCTTCATGAACTCGGCGAGCGGCACATGGGTGGGCCCAAATCCGGTTTCGGGCCCTTCGGGTCCCTCGCCCTCGGGGAAGACGAACGCCGCCGGCTCATAGGCGACGATGGCCTTCACATTGCCCGTGCGGCTGGCGAGCGTGGCAAGCATCGCCCGCCAGTCGCCAGCAGAATTGGTGAGCAGCACGACCGGGCCGATGCGGTCGATCGCCCTCGCGCCGGCCGCGGCCTCGAGATGGGCGTTGCGGGCGGTGTCGAACTCGTCGTAGCGCGCGGCCATCGCCTGATCGTAGGCGTCCGGGTCGTCTTTGGGGAACTGCACGTTCGCGAACCACTCGCCCGCCTTGGGACCGAAACGCCAGGAAACCCAGTTGCGCTGATCCTGACCCACCACCGGCTCGTAAGCGTAGGCTTCGCAACTCATGTTGCCCCTGCCGACGCGCGGGCCATCCCAGATGTAGACCGGGTAGCCACGGCGCAGGAAGAGGCTCTGGAATCCATCGCCGCCGTCCCAGCGCTGCTCCCACACATGGGCGCTCGAGCTGTGCCACATGAATAAGGCCACCTTGCGAGGGTGCGCCGGTATCTGGAAGCCGACGTATCCCTGGTCGCAATGAAGCGTCTTGCCCGCCTCGCCGATCACCTTGCCGCCGGCGGCAAAACTTCCTTCGCGCTCGATCACCACGGGAGACCGCGCCTCGCCGCCGGCGCCGGTGGCGCGAACCGGAAGCGAGCCGGTCACGACCGGGATCGAAAGCGCCAGAATTGCACTGACCGTTAGCGCCCTTCGCTGTGACCTTGCCATTTGCACGCTACCCTCCCTCGCCATCTCGCCGCCGGTGTATTCCCGCCGGCCCCGTCACCCCGGCAAGGCGAGCTCGATGACTCGCACCAGGTCGGCAAGCGTGTCGCATACCGGCGTGGGCACGCCCAGGCTTGCGCCCGTCCGGGCAATGGCGCCGTTGATCGTCTCGATTTCGGTCGGGCGACCGTGCTCGCGATCCTGCAGCATCGATGCCTTATGATGGGCATGCTCGCGCAAGGCAGCGGCGACAGTTGTCTCGATGCGGCGGCGATCCACGCAAATGCCCTGGGCAAGCGCGACGTTCGCGGTCTCGTCGATTACCGCGGCGGCAATCCGCCGGCCCGGCGCATTGTCAATGCCGGCGTTGGCCACCTCACAGATCATGGCTGTCGCGTTGAGGGCTGCATTGAAGGCTGCCTTCTCCCAGACGGCAACCTTGATGTCCTTGGACAGGTTGGTGCGAAACCCGGCGGCTGCGAGCAGTTCGGCCGCATGCGACGCGCGAGCGTGAGCCCGCACCGTGAAGCCGCCGAGGTCGAGGAATCCGAAGCCGTGGGTGACGACTGAAGCCGGCCCGATGAGGTCGGCCGGAACATGCGCCGTTCCCATGAGCACGTTGTCCCCGCCGAACGTGGCGCTGAGCAGCTCGGCATTGCCAAGGCCGTTCTGCAACGTCAGCGCCACGAGATCGGGGGAAGCGAGATGAGCGACCGAACGTATGGCGGCCTCGCTGTGGACGCCCTTGGTGAACAGGAGCAGGAGATCGACGGGGGCTTCGACATGCTCTGCCGTGGCGGCCTCGACGCGAACCGTGCGCAGGCCGTCGTCGTCGCGCAACGTGACGCCGTCACGGGCAATGACGGCGAGCCGCTCACCGTCGACGTCGACCAGCGTGACGCAGGCGTGTCGTTCGCCCAGGCGGGCGGCGAACAGACAGCCCATGGCGCCCGCGCCGACAACGGCCACATGGGGCAAGGACGGAACGGCCGTCACCGCGGCTCGCCTATATGCCGTACACGTCAAGCATGGTCGGCACGACGTCGTTCATCAGCCGGATGACCTTGCGCGATATCTTCCAGGTCCCCTCGTCGACGACCAGTTCATGCTCGTAGCGGCCGAAATAGACGTGCGCTCGGTTGGTGCGCACGTCCTGGACGTTTACCGTGAAGACCGATGCGAGATTCACCCGGCCATCGTCAGCCGTCTCGCCGAGGACATTGCCGATCATATGCGAGACGCGCGGCATCACCCTGGAGGCCACCGAAAAGCCCGAGCGGATGCGCTTGACCCGATCCTCCAGGTTCCGGCGCCCGCGGTAATAGATCAGCGAGAGCTCGCGTTCGGGATCTTCGGTCTGGGTGCCGTCGTCCCGCCACGCCGGCATCCAGAACAGGCAGTCGGGCGTGTAGAGAGAGAGCCAGGAATCGAAATCCAGCCGGTCCAGAAACAGGGCCTCGCGGTAGAGGAGGGCCGCGGCGTCGCCCGTCGAGAGAACGGTCATGCCACGACCTCCGCCATACGTTCCGCCCAGGCCCGGTAATAGCTCGCAAACAGGCTCTCGTCGCAGAGCTGGGCATTGGCGACGACGCTGCGCGCCGGCTTGAGGTCGATCATGTCAGCGTAGGCATTTCCGCCTTCGACCGAGGCGGTCATTCCCCTGGCATGCCCCTGCAGCCATGGCCTTTCCTGCTCCGCCATCCCCAGCTGGGCTTCCTCGTAACAGACCGTGTCGTCGGGGGTCGCCATGCCGGTCGGATTGAAGAAGTCCTCGTACTGGCGAATGCGGAATGCGCGCGCCCGGTCGCTTTCGCCTTTGGGCGCAATACACCACGTCTGCATTTCGGTGAGATCGGGCGCGAGCGGCCGAATGACCCGCAACTGGCTCGAAGCGTTCTCCGCGATCTGCAGATTGGGAAAGATCGTCAGGTTGCGCATGTTGAACATCCAGTTGCGCTTTTCCTGTCCGAACGCCTGCGCAAGCTGCTCGGCGCGCTCGAAGTCGGCGTTGGCCGAAGACACGGGCATGATGCCCCAGTTGAGCACATGCCCATGATCGAAGCTCATCGTGCCTCCGGTGACACCGGACGCCGTCTCCTGCCAGAAATCGGCCGCGCCGATCGAGGATTGCACGACCTCGTGCGTCTGCTCCTGAGCGCGCTGCTCGAGAATGCGGATGTAGCTCGGGTGGGTCGAGGTGAAATGGTATTGATCCGAGCAGTTCTCGAGCTGCATTTTCCAGTTCGCGGCATATGTGAAGCACACCCGGCCAGGGACCAGCTCCAGCCCCTCGGGGCTCTTGTCGGCTATGAGGTCGAGGAGCTTGCGCGTCTCGCCGAGATGGTCCTCGAGACTTGGGACGTCGGGGTTGAGGCTCGCAAAGAGGAACCCGCGATACTCACCAAATCGTGCGACGGAGGCGAGATCGTGATCTTCCTCGTCGAAAGCTGCGGCGTAGCAGCCGCCTTTCTGCCATTTGATGTTGCGGTTCGCACCGGCGCTGTCGAAGGTCCAACCGTGGTAGGGGCAGACGTGGAGGCGCGCATTGCCGCTCAGTCGCTGGACCAGTCGCACGCCCTTGTGGGAGCATACGTTGACCAGACAGCGAAGCTCGCCGGTCCCGTTGCGGCTGACGATGATCGGCACGCGACCGATGAAGCCCGTGAAATAGTCGTGCGGTCGTTCGGCTTGCGAGGTAAGCCCGACGAAGACCCAGCCGCCCTCGAATATGTGCTTCATCTCAAGGGAAAACAGGTTCGGATCGCGGAACAGCGTGCGGCTCACGCGAAAGACCCCCTCACGCGGGCGATCGTCGACGAGGTCGCGAAGGACAAAAGGCTTCATGATGGCAGTCTCTCGGGCGAAACGATGGAGGGTCGATCGGCGGCGGTGGCAGGGGCCGACGGCGCCGGCCGCGCCGTCGTCCGGCCGCGCTCGTCACATTTTGCTGTCGACCGAATAGTGGATGAGCGTCGGCGGGACCTGCGCGAAGTTGGCAACGTCGTTCGCCACCACCTGGCCCTCTGGCGAACCCATGGCCGAACCGAGCGCCGCCGCGTCGGCAAATTCAGCTTCGAACACGCAGGAATAGGGCGATTCGGCGCCAACTCCCCTGACGTCGAAGCTGAAACGCAGGGCCAGCAGGCCGGGCAGCTTCCGCGCCAGCGGGATGTGGGTTTCGAGGTAGTAGGTCTTGAATGCGTCGGGGTCGGGTTGCGACGGGTATAGGACGACGATCTTCTCCACGGGCTGACCCTCCAGTCACGAGCCACGGACATTTCCGGCTCCAATCAAGTCGTAAAAGCCCTTAACACGATAACCAATTTGCGTCTACTGCCTTTGCACGACCGGCGCATCCGGTGCGGGATCCGGCCGCGGCGCCCGGACCGCCGATGGGCCGGTTGATTCGATGGCGTCTCGGTTCGGCCGACCCTCCTGGACCACGCGGAGGCGCCAGACTTCGTCGGGCAAATCTTTGGCCGCCGACGCTAATCCTCTTGCCCCCAACGCGGCTGGTCTCTATATTTAACGTGTGAATTAAAAAATCACAGCGGCCGCGCCAATCTGAACGGATGGCGGGCCGGGCAGGAAGGGTCAGCAGAGGGAGCGGTTTGTTGGTGCAGGGTCAAAAGCGGCTGGGCAGGGCCATCGCTGCCCGAGCCATCCTTTCCACACCGATCGAGCAACGAAAGCTTCCGACTCGTCCATGACATCGTACGATTACATAGTGGTGGGATCCGGGTCTGCCGGATCGATCGTGGCGGCGCGCCTGAGCGAGGACGCGGATGTTACGGTGCTGCTGCTCGAGGCCGGGCGGTCGGACGACCATCCGTTCATGGCGATGCCGATCGCCTTTCCCAAGGTTGCCGCCAACCGGGCGTTCGTGTGGCCTTACGAAAGCGAGCCGGAGCCCGGCCTCGACGGGCGGCGGCTGCCGATCTGGCGCGGCAAGACGCTCGGCGGGTGCTCGTCGATCAACGCCATGATCAACGTGCGCGGGAACCGGCGCGACTACGACCTGCTGCACGAGCAGGGCCTCGAAGGGTGGGCCTATCGCGACGTCCTGCCCTACTTCAAGAAGCTGGAATCGAGCTGGCGCGGGGCCGGTCCCTACCATGGCGCCGACGGCCCGATCCGCAACGTCCCGGTCGACCTGCCCGAGGCCCACTTCGACAGTCTCGAGCGCGCCGCGCTCGCCATGGGACTGCCGGTCTGCCCGGATCACAACGGCGCCGAGCAGGACGGCATCAGCCGCATCGAGCTGACCTCGAACGGCGGCCGCCGGGCGAGCTCGGCGCGGGCCTACCTGCATCCGGCGAGGAAGGCGCGCCGCAACCTCACCGTCCTGACCCGCGCGCAGGTCACGCGCATCCTCGTCGAGGGCCATCGCGCCGTCGGCGTCGAGTACCTGCGCCACGGGCGCGTCGAGCGCGTCCATGCCGACCGCGAGGTCGTCCTCTCGGGCGGAACCTACAACTCGCCCCAGCTGCTCATGCTCTCCGGCATCGGACCCGCCGACCACCTGCGCTCCGTCGGCATCGACGTCGTCCACGACCTCAAGGGCGTCGGCGAAAACCTGCACGAGCACCCCAATCTTCTCAATATCTACCGCACCAGGGGGCAGCTCGGCTTCACCCGTCACCTGCGGCTCGACCGGGCGACCTTCGCCGTGGCGCGGTGGGCTCTGTTCGGCACCGGTCCATTCACCTTCGCCGGGACGACCGCGAACATTTTCATGCGCAGCCGGCCGGAACTCGATCGACCTGACGTCCAGATCATCGCCATGGCCCTCCACCAGCACGCCGAACTGTGGTTCCCCCTGCTGACCAGGCCGCCGGTCTTCGCCTTCACCGCCCGCGTAGGCGTGCTGCACACGGTATCGCGCGGCTGGGTCCGGCTCCGCTCGTCCGATCCGCTGGCCCTGCCCCGCATCCGCTTCAACATGTTCACCCGCCAGCCCGACATGGCCAACATGATCGCGGCGGTGAAGCGCAGCCGCGAGCTGTTCGCCCAGGCGCCCATGCGCGAGCTGATCGCCGAAGAGCTCCTGCCCGGACCAGGCTTCCAGTCCGACGACGAGCTCGAGCAGGCGATCCGCGCCCAGGCCGAGCACCGGCACCATGCCGTCGGCACTTGCCGCCTCGGCACCGACGAGCTTGCCGTCGTCGACGCCCAGCTCAAGGTCCACGGCATCGACAACCTGCGCATCGCCGACGCCTCCGTGCTGCCCGAAGATCCCTCCGGCAACACCAACGTCCCCACAATGATGATCGGCGAAAAGGCCGCCGACATGATAAGGGGACGAAGCTTGGCGCCGGGCGAGGTGGAAGCCGCGGACGCCAGCGCCGGCGAAGGGGCCACCGCAGACCTCCGGCAATCGCGACCGGCGTTCGCTCGTTGACTCCGCCGAGTCCTGAATATATTTATCATGTTATCTATTTTGCCGAACTTGCGGGATAGGCCGAAATGGCGACATGACGATGGTCGCGGAACATCCGCACGCCGTGTCCGGGCCTTGCACCGGCGGCATCGGGATCGGATACGAACGATAGAAGGGCCAAGCACGCGATGACCGCCTCCAGTCCCCGCCCAGACCCGCGCGACTTCCGCAAGCGACTGGTGGCGCGTGAGCCGTTACTCGGCAGCTTCCTCAAGTTCACAGTACCCCAGCCGAGCGAGATTCTCGGCCAGATCGGCTACGATTTCGTCATGCTCGACGAAGAGCACGCGCCCTGGACGCGCGAGCAGCTCGGGGTCGCCTATCTCGGGGCGCGCGCGTTCGGCATTGCCCCGCTGGTGCGCATTTCGCGACCCGATTCCGCGAGCATCCTCTCCGCCCTCGACGACGGCGCCGTCGGCGTCATGGTGCCTCACGTGTCGTCCGCGGAGAAGGCGCGCGATGTCGCCTCGTGGTCGCGGTACAAGGGCGGCTCGCGTGGATCCGGCGTCAGCCGTGGGGGCGATTACGGCGGGCTCGTCGGGCCCGGCGGCATCGACGGCTATTACGAGCGCGCCGATGCGATCACGGCGGTGATCGCGATGATCGAGGACGCCGAAGCCATCGAGCGGATCGACGAGATCGCGGCCGTCGACGGGATCGACGCCTTCTTTCTCGGCCGTGGGGACCTCGCATTGTCCTTGAGTAACGTCCGGGGGTCGAGGCCCACGGTCGACGAGGCGGTCAAGGTCGTGGCGAAAGCGGTGATCCGCAACGGCAAGGCGCTGTGCGCCGTCACGCCCAATCTCGCGTCCGACGACGCCCGGGCGATGATCGACCTCGGCGTCACCTGCATGCTCGCAGGCAACGACCAGCATTTCATGCGCGCGGGCGCGCTTGCCCAGCTCGCCCACTTCGAGACGCTGATGAAGAGCAGCAACACCTGACCGCGCCGGCGGGCATGACCGCACCCGCGGCGCCGGCGTCCGGAGCGGCGTCGCAGTCACTTGTACGCGCGTAAACTTGGGGAGACAGATCATCGACTATCGTTATCTTGGCCGCAGCGCATTGCAGGTATCGCCCCTTTGCCTCGGGGCGATGATGTTCGGCGGCGCCACCGACGAAGCCACGTCCAGGCGGATCGTCGACAAGGCGCGCGAGCAGGGCGTCAACTTCATCGATACCGCCGACGTCTATAACGGCGGCAGGTCCGAGGAAGTGGTGGGACGGGCGATTGCGGCCCATCGGCATCACTGGGTGCTCGCCAGCAAGTTCGGCCAGCGGGCCGGCGATGGCCCAAACCAGTGCGGGCAGTCGCGCAAGTGGATCGTCGAGGAGGTCGAGGCCAGCCTTCGTCGGCTCGGCACCGACTACATCGATATCGTCTATTTTCACAAGGCCGACGTTGGCGTGCCGTTCGAGGAAGGCTTGCGGGCCATCCGCGACCTGATCGTCCAAGGCAAGGTACGCTATTACGGGGTCTCGAACTTCAAGGGCTGGCGCATCGCGGAGATCTGCCGCGCGGCCGACGCCATCGGCATGGACCGGCCGGTCGTCAGCCAGCCGCTTTACAATATCGTCGACCGCTTGAGCGAAGTAGAGCAGCTTCCGGCGGCCGATCATTATGGCCTCGGCGTAGTCCCCTACAGCCCGCTCGCCCGCGGCATCCTCAGCGGAAAATACGCCAAGGACGCCCCGCCGCCCGAGGATTCGCGGGTTGCCCGCAGCGACGTGCGGATCCTACAGACCGAGTGGCGCCCTGAATCGGTCGACATAGCCCGGACAATCGCGGCCCACGCTGCCGCCCGCGGCATGTCGACTGTCACTTTCGCGCTCGCCTGGGTGCTGAATAACCGTCTGGTCAGCTCGGCGATCGCCGGACCGCGCACCGAGGAGCAGTGGGACGGTTACCTCCCGGCGCTCGACGCGCAGCTCGGGCCCGAGGACGAGGCGTTCGTCGACGGCCTGGTCACGCCAGGCCATGCCTCGACCCCAGGCTACACGGACCCCGCCTACCCGATCGAGGGCCGCCGCGTGCGCTGACCCGCAGTTCCAGCCGCAAGTAGGAAAGCACAAGCCGATGGACGCGACATTGAACGACAAGACCCTGCAGATGCTGCTCGACCGCGCCGCGATCGAGGAAATCTTCGTGCGCTATTATTCGGGCCTTGGCAGCGGAGATCCCGACGGATTCGGCGGCTTCTTCACCGACGACCTCGAGCTCGACGTGAACGGCCTTGTCGCCCGCAATAAGGAGGAGGTCGCGCGCCTCTATCGCGACGTTGCAGCTGACAAGCCCAATCTGACGGGTACGTTCCGCATGATCCTGAGCAATCTGTTCATCGAGCTGGACGGCGACACGGCGCGGGCGCGGATGATGTGGACGCAGACCTTGAACGACACCTTGAAAGGTCCCCCGCGGCTGATCGAACAGGGTCTAGAATACGATCTCCTGGTCAAACAGGAAGGCCGATGGAAAATCAGGAAGCGCGTTGTCATCGCCGATTCCGGCATGCCCGACATCATGGACGAGACCTACCGGCCGCTGCCCGATTACAAGCTGTCGGACCTCTGAGCGGGAAGCGCGTCCTCGTCGCGCCTGAGCGCGTACGGCCGCTGATCGAGCCGCAATTGCCGGACGACGTCGAGCTGCGGACGTTCGCAACGCGCACAGAAGCGCTCGCCCTCGCGCCCGTCGCGGAAATAGGCTGGTTCGACGACTGGTCGGACGGCATTTTCGCCAAGGCGCCGGCGGCGGCCGCTTCGGCGCGCTGGATCAACACGATCGGAGTCGGCATCGACGCGTTGCCGGTGAGCCGCTTCGTCGAGCGCAACCAGATCCTCACGACGGGCGCCGGGTTGATGCCCGACGTCATCGCCGATTTCGCGGTGATGGGAGTGCTGACACTGGCGAAAAGGGTGGACGAGATCGTCCGCGCGCACGACCGCCAGGAGTGGCTGCACAAACCCCCTGGTACGATCGAGCTGCTCGGCAGCCGGGCGCTGATCGTCGGCTACGGCGAGATCGGGCGCGAGATCGGACAACGGCTGCGAGCGTTCGGCATCGATGTGACCGGTGTCAGGCGCTGCGCCGATGGCGAACAGGGCGTCATCGGACCCGATGACTGGCGTCCGCGCCTAGCCGAGTTCGACTGGGTCGTGCTTTGCGCGCCCTCGACCGCCGAGACTCGGTGCATGATCGGAGCTGGCGAGCTGGCGTCGGTGAAACCCGGCGCCCGGCTCGTCAACATCGCCCGCGGCGACCTTGTCGATCAGGCATCGCTGCTCGCCGCGCTGGAAGACGGCCAGCTCGGCGGCGCGTTCCTCGACGTGACCACGCCGGAACCGCTGCCGCCGGAGCACCCGCTCTGGCGCGCACCGAACACGATCGTGTCGATGCACCTCTCGGGACAGAGCCAGACGACGGCCTTCCGCCGAGGCGCCGTGCGCTTCCTATCGAACCTGCAGCGCTACTTGTCGGGCATGCCGCTCGAGCGCGTGGTCGATCTCGCGCGGGGCTATTGAGACCCGCCCCGCGGAGTTCCTATTCTGCCAGGCCGAGCAAGCGAAGGGCGTTGCCGGAAACCATCTTGCGTATGTCCTCGTCGGAATAGCCAAGGTCGATGCAGACCTTGACCACGCGGCGAAATCCCTGGACCGGATGCTCGATTCCGCGTTGGCCGAGGTCCGAGGCGAGGATGGTCTTGTCGACCGTGCCGGCCTTGATCAGCTCGTCGAGATCCTCTGGCGGCAGCGGGTTGCGCGGACTGACCTTCACGAACATGCACAGCGAATGCTCGATGAAGGCGTCGAACTCGTCGACGAGCCGGCGAATGTCGGCGTGGGTCGCTTCGAGAATGAAGCTGGGATGATTGACGAGCAGCCGTTTGACGCCCCGCTTCCGGGCCTCTGCGAACACGGCGAAGATCTCTGAAATATGCATGTGACCGCCCGACAGGATCACGTCGTGCGCGGCAACCATGTCGAGGATGACCTTCACCTCGTCCTTGATTTCGCCGTTCTCGTCGATCGGTGTTAGCGGGTCGAACGGGATCATCGGCTTGAGCGTGTGCGGAAAGCCCGCGCTTATGCCGAACGGCGATTCGATGTGGTTCTTGGCCGAGAAGGTCGGCATCCAGACCAGCTTCGCGCCCAGCGCGATTCCGGCATCGACCGCATGCTTGTTGAACCCCCCGCTGGCGTTGTTGAGGGGGACGCCGGAGAACAGCTCTACGCCGAGGTGCCCGTGCGTCTCGCTGAGGAGGGCGGTAATCGGCGTGGCCGAATAGTAGTGATCCTTGATCAGCATCGCTCTGAAACCGGCTTCGGCCGCTTCCTCCAGCGCCTGGAGGTGATTGAGATCGCGGGCCATGACCGACGGCCCGGAGTGGCAATGCAGGTCGACGGCGCCGACGAGGAGGCGGGATACGCGCTCCTCCATAGCCTGATCGGTGGGATCGTCGGTCGTCACTGTAGCCATGTCACCCTCACAGTCCTTTGCAGCGGTCGCCGCGATTGTTTGGAAAGGCGGAACGCGCGCTTCATTGCAGCGCGCCTTCGTCGATCCGCTGGCGATAGACCCGGCCGTAAGGCCGCAGCGCCTTCCACAGCGCGAAAGCGCAGATGGGACCGAGCACCAGCCGGAAGGCGGCGATCACGTAACGCAGGTCGGCTTCGGAATGGGCGACGTAGTCGGTCGCGAGTGCGACCAGCGTCGGGCCGAGCGATCCCGCGATGGCGTTCTGCAGAATGAAGTAAGTGACGTTGATCTGGCTGCGCATCTCGTTGGGTACCGCCGTATTGAGGGCAGCGTTGAAGCCGGCCGCGCCCATGGCGCCCAGCATGGCGCCGACCGAAGCCAACCCCAGGGCGAGCCAGCCATTGGGCATCAGCGGGGCGGCAATGAGCAGCGGAATCGGCAGGGCTTGAGCCAGGAACAGGACGCGAAGGTTCGCGTCGTCGCGGCGTCGGCCGAGCGCTTCGGCCAGCCACGCGCCGGCAAACAGGCCGATGGTGCCGCCGACCAGGGAAATAACGCCCATCAGGGTGCCGATCTTGGCCGGACCCCAGCCATAGGTCCGCTCGTAGAAGGCGGGCATCCAGGCGATAAGGCCATAGTTCTGGAATCCCATGGCCAGGACGCCGATGATCAGCGGCAGGTGAAAAGCCCGCTGGGAATTCACCAGCGCGAATACCTCCTTGAGCGAGTACCCGTTTGGCCTCGTACCGCCCTTGCGGGCAGGTTCGGGAACGGTCAGGAAGAAGACCAGGGCGATGAGGAAGCCGGGAATGCCGAGGAAAAAGAACACCAATTGCCAGTTGTAGATTCGGCCCAGGCCATCGATCTCGATCGGTTTCACGTCGGCCAGAAGGCCAAGCAGGATGCCGCCGAACAGCAGCGAGAGCGCCGCGCCGCCGAGGAAACCGGAATTGTAGATGGCGTAGGCGCGCGGCAGCTTTTCCTTCGGCACGGTGTCCGAGATCAGCGAGAGGCTAGCCGGACCGCAGCCCGACTCGCTCGCGCCGATGATCGCGCGCGAAGCGAAGAAGGCCCAGAAATTCTGCGCGAATCCGCACAGCGCGGTGGCCGTGCTCCACACCGTGAGACATCCGGCGATGACGGAGCGGCGGACGCCCCGGTCCGCCAGGCGCGACAGCGGGGGTCCGCCGACCACGTAGAAGAGCGTGAAAGCGGCACCGAGCAAGACGCTCACCTGCGTGTCCGAAAGGTGGAAATCGCGCTTCATCGGCTGGACGAAAAGCGCCAGCACCCCGCGATCGATCTGCGACATGATCGCCACCAGCGCCGTCATGAAGACCGTGTACCAGCCGAGCCCGCTGTCCGGCGCCCTCACCGGCCTGTCTAACCTATCCGCCGGAGCCTCGACTGCCACGCTGGCACTGTTTCCCATATCGCTAGGCGCCCTCTCCCGCGCCGCCCCCGGCTGAGCAACTTCCCCGTGAAATATAACACGATAAGTATTTCGCGGGGGTCGTCAACCGGCGATCACCGTGCCGGGTAATCGCGCGGCGATTCCCCGGTCATCTCGTTGAAGATCATTCGGCGAGTGAAGCGCCAGCCTTCGGCCGTGCGGATGAGATCGTCCTCGTAATAGCCGTAAGCCGCGACATACGGCCAACGCTGGAGATTGTCGTTGTTGAGATCGAACCAGTAGGCCCAGGCCCGCGCCTGGTCGCCATCGATCTGGAACACCTGATTGGTCACGAAATGGCGGAGCCGAAACGGCTTTCTCGGGCCAGCGGCAGCGGCCAGCCGGTCGTAGAATTCGCCGATACGGATGCAGGCGGCACGGATCGCCTCCTTGCCTTCGGCGCGGCCTTCAGGCCACTCCAGCACCGCATCGTCGACGAACAGCGACGCGTAGACGTCGGCCTCGTGCCAATCGAGGGCGAACATGTACCGGTTCTGCATCTCGCCGATGACAGCCCTGTCGATCGTTTCCTGCATGGCCCGCAGATCTGGCTGCATGTCCACCTCCCCTTCGCCGCGCGCAGGGTTCATCCCACGATCGGCTCCATTTATTTATTTAACATGTTTACTATGAGGGATCGTTGCGGCCAAGGCAAGGGCCCATTCCCGCCGCGCTTGCTCATGCGGTGACGCGGGAAATGAACCGCGCGACCTCGGCCTGAATTTCGGCGTTTTCTGGCGCCTCGCCCATGAGAAATCCACCGTGTGGCATGGCCTCCCAGACGTGCAGCTCGGCGTCGACTCCGGCTTCGCGCAGGCGACGGTGAAACATGACCGAGTTCGACAGGAAGAGGTCGCGCGTGCCGGATTGCACGAGCGTTGGCGGGAAGCCACGGGTGAAGTCGGCAAAGAGCGGCGAAAGATAGGGATCCCTGAGGTCGCGGCCCCCGGCATAGAGGGCATTGGCTTCCGGCAACCCGCCCTTGAGCACGACGTCGAGATCGGCGTTGGTGCGGAAGGTATCGCCGGACTCGGTGAGATCGACCTCCGGCGTCAGCAGGACGACGCCGGCGGGCAGCGGCAGCCCGCGATCGCGGATCATGAGGGTTGCCGCGGCCGCAATGTTGCCGCCGGCCGAACCGCCGCCGATGACTATGCGCGCAGCGTCGCAGCTTTCGAGCAGCGCCCGGTAGACCGCGACGCAATCGTCGGGCGCAGCCGGAAAGGGATGGTCGGGCGGCATGCGGTAATCGACCGAAACCGTGCGGATGCCAAGCGCTTCGGCGGCGCGGACGGCCATGACCTTGGCGAAGGCGCCGCCACCGACATAGAAGGCACCGCCATGGGCGAAGAGATAGACCGGCGCGTCGGCCGGTGAGTCCCCGGCAGGCACGGCGTCATGGCAGGACACGCCGGCGATCGACCTCGTCTTCACTTTCGCGCAGGTCTTCTCGAGGATCGGCTCGGCGAGGCGCTCCCACATCGCGTCGACGTCGGCGGCCTGCTGGCGCCACGCGGCGAGATCGGCCGGGGCTGGCCGCGCGACCGGCGGCTGCGCCGCTCCGTCCGACAGGGCCTTGCGGGCAGCGGGACTGATGGTCGACGGCGGAGGGATTTCGCGTGCGCCCAGGCGCACGGGGGTTTCGCGTTCGTCCTGATCGGCCATTTTCCTGCTCCCGGCGTGACCCGCGCATGCCTCGCCGGAACGCCCCGGCGGCTCTTGATTACTTAACACGATAATTTATGACAAGCCGTTCCGGCGATCGACACCGGCATCGGTTCTGTCCGCCGATGGCGCGATGGCCCGTCAGGGAGAACGAGGTGCCCCAGCTCGCCGCCAATCTTTCGATGCTGTTCACCGAACTCAATTTTCTCGATCGCTTCGCGGCGGCGGCCGATGCCGGCTTCCGCGCCGTCGAATTCATGTTTCCCTACGAAGAGACGCCGGATGCGATCGCCGCCAGAGCGGCTGCATGTGGACTGGACGTCGTGCTGTTCAACTGCCCGGCAGGCGACTGGGCCGGTGGCGAGCGCGGCATCGCAGCCCTGCCGGCGCGCACCAGGGAATGTCGGGCCGGCGTGGGTCGCGCGCTCGATTATGCCCGGGTGCTCGGCTGCCGCAAGCTGCACCTGATGGCGGGGCTCGTGCCCTTCCCCTCCGACCGGGCGGCGCTGCGCGACACGCTGATCGACAATATCCGCTTTGCCGCTGACCTCGCGGCGGGCGACGGCATCGAGATTCTGCTGGAGCCGATCAACGCGCGCATCGACATGCCTGGTTATTACTACTCGACGAGCGAAGAGGCGCTGGCGATCATCGACCTCGCCGACCGGGCCAACGTCAGGCTGCAATACGACATCTACCACATGCAGGTCATGGAAGGCGACCTGATGCGGCGGATCGAGGCGTATGTCGAACGGATCGGCCATGTCCAGGCCGCCGACAACCCGGGCCGAGGCGAGCCGGGAACGGGCGAGATCAATTTTGCGAGGATCTTCAGCCTGCTGGACGAGCTCGGGTACGTGGGCCACGTCGGCTGCGAATATCGTCCGACGACCGATACCTTGTCCGGTCTCGGCTGGGCCGCACCCTATCTATCGGCAGAAAATTGAACCAACGGTCAGGAAACCAGCAAATGTCAGGACAATCCGCCCCGATCCCGGACTATCGATATGGTCTCTACGATTCTCACGCGCATCTCGTGTCCGACGACCTCGAGCGCTATCCCCGAAAAGGCTTTCGTATCGCTCCTCCGAAGGACGGAGCGCCGGCGATCAGGCCGCCGTTCGGACCGGGAACCGTGGGCATCCCCGGTGGCATGCACGGCCCAAACCCGGTCAACGAGAAGCCGACTGCAGAGCAGATGCATCGCTGGATGGCCGAGGAGAACGTCGTCGGCATTGCCGCGGTGCAGAAGGGGATGATCTACGGGACCGACAACAGTTACATCGTCGATGCGGCCAATCTCTTCCCTGATGAAATGAGCGCGGTGATCATCGTCGACCCGCAAGCCCCCGAAACGCCGCGGGTGATGCGGGACCTCGCCAAACGCGGGGTCGTCAGCATCCGCTTCTTCCCCGTGAACGTCGCCGACAAGGCCGCATGGCTAGGCTCGGAAGCGGCGCTGGCGGTCTGGACGCTGGCCGACGAACTGGGACTCGTGGTCGATCTCGAGGCGCCGCCCTATGATGCGCCGCTGATGATCCCGGTCGTCGAGTCCATGGCGGACCGGTTCCCAGACCTGTCGATCGTGCTCGATCACCTGTTCATGCCGGTGGTGACCGATCCCGCTTTCGGTATCGGCTCGCAATACGACGGCTTTGCCTCGCGAGACAACATCTCGCTCAAGTGGACCTCGCTGATCATGGACGTCATCCGGGAACAGGGGGTCGCGCCGGAGGCCGTCCTGCGCCGCGCGGTCGACTACTTCGGCGCGGACAAGGTGATGTGGGGCTCGGACATCGGCACCTCCTCGGGCACTTACAAGGAGATGGTCGAGCGAGCCGTGGCTTCGACGGCCCTGCTAAACGAGCAGGAGCGCAGGAAGGTGCTGCATGACACCGGTCGACGGGTCTTCGCCGGGTTTGATTCAGCGGCCGCGCGAGACGAGCCGGCGGGCACGGCCTAGAGAGTTGTGCGGACCGGTGCAGCGCACCTATCGCGCTGACGCCGGCCGCCGTTAGGCCGCCTCGCGCTCGCTGCCGATCGGAAGCTGGGCGCGCACGCTCGCCTTTGAGAGGTCGAGCCCATAGAGCTTCTCGGCGTTGCCGCCGACGATC
>Ga0207706_10000309_pt1 | contig 52915 bp, 45 predicted proteins | sample KBSC53metaG_FD_184318 | JGI IMG/M metagenome (GOLD analysis project Ga0207706, IMG submission 184318) | Corn rhizosphere microbial communities from Kellogg Biological Station, Michigan, USA - KBS C5-3 metaG (SPAdes) (version 2) | ecosystem: Host-associated > Plants > Roots > Rhizosphere > Soil ... | reverse complement strand
CAGTTCAACATGAGCGAGTTTTTCGACTTCGTGAATGCGCCCTGGATGACGCCGCCCACGCCGCCAGTGCAGCCGGACACGATGCCCTGCTACATGGACCACCTGCCGTGAGTTCATTAGTCTGAGTTCATCAGTCTGAGCTCATTACCCTGAGTTCAGCGCCGCCGCGAGCGGCAATTCAGGGATAATGGAGTCATGAGGACTGTACCCTGGCCGCGGCTCGCATTTTTTCTTCTCTTCCTGACGCTTCCGGCTTTCGGGGTTACGCGTCATTACTACATCGCAGCCGAAGACGTCACCTGGGACTACGCGCCCAGCGGATTGAACCTGACCGAGGGCCGTCCCATTCCCCAGCCCTGGGCAAAGCAGACCAAGTGGCCGAAAACCCGCTACATCGAATACACCGACGCCACCTTTAAAGTGCGCAAGCCCCAACCCGAGTGGCTGGGAATCATGGGGCCCGTGATTCGCGGAGAAGTCGGCGATGAAATCGTCGTGGACTTTCTCAACCGCGGCCGCAGCTCTCACGGGATTCATCCGCACGGTTTGCGCTACGACAAGGACAACGAAGGCGCTTACTACGTGCCCGCGGGACGCGGTTCGCTGGTTCCGCCTAACGGACGCTTCACCTATCACTGGTTTGCTGACGCCGGGAGCGGCCCCGGGCCGGGACAGCTCAGCTCCGTGGTCTGGTGGTACCACCCGCACTCGGCCGGGCTCAGCGAAATAAACGCCGGCCTGATGGGGCCCATCGTCATCACCGCCAAAGGCAAGGCCAGACCCGACGGCAGCCCGAAGGATGTGGACCGGGAATTCGCCACCTCATTCATGATCTTCGATGAACTGCGCGGACAGGACGCCGGGCTCTTCCATGCCATCAACGGCTACGTCTTCGGAAACCTTCCCGGTCTGGTCATGAAAAAAGGTGAGACGGTCCGCTGGTATGTGATGGCGATGGGTAATGAAAAAGATCTGCACACGCCGCACTGGCACGGATTGACAGTAAGCGACCCGCTCCGGCACATGGACGTGGTGGAGCTGCTTCCCGCCACTACTCTCTCGGTGGATATGGTGGCCGACAATCCCGGAGTATGGATGTTCCATTGTCATGTGGCGGACCACATGGAAGCGGGCATGATGAGCACCTTTACCATCTACGAGCCGCCGGCCCGTTCGTGCCCGCTGAAATTCGTCGCGGGAAATTTCTGGAACACGACGGGGAAATATTCGGTGCGGGTGAAAAACACGAGTGGAAAGCCGATCAAACAATGGGACCTGACCTCCGAGCATTTTCTGGCGCCGCAATACCTGCACCGTCCCTTTGACGCCAATTGGCCGGCGTCAGGGCCGATCGCAGCCGGAGCCGAGCAGACGCTGGAAAAAGATGCGTACCTGCAGGGCGGCGATTCGATTCTGGGCTGGGCGTTGTTCCCGCGAAAAATTTCATACGAGGACGGCACCACCTGGGAACCGCAGAAGCGCGGCGAGTGCTTTCAAGTTTATTGGCGCGACCAGGACCACCCTAACCTGATGGTGTTACCGCCTTCGATAGGTGAGATCGCGCATCCTGACTAAACGGGGAGCACGGCAGGGACAAGTCGCACCAAGATTCCAAACAAATCAAAGTTAGAGATGGTCAACTTCATTCCGGCATCTCCCACCCTGTCTCTCCAAAAAACGGAGAGACGAGGGTGGGGCACCCTGTGTGGTCGGACACTCCCTTCCGTAACATGCCTAATCTGCGAGTGCTGGATAAGATTCCTTCAAGTCGACCTTGAGGTCGAGCATTATTCGATCGCGTTAAGGGCAAACTTTGAAGGCAACGCGCCGCATCCGCTTGTCCGTCATTGCAGCCGTCCTGGTGTTTCCTCTGGCCAGCCGCGCCGGCAACCTGGTTATTACGCCGACCACTACACTTGCCGCGGAGACCGCGAACAATACCAGCGCGGCCACCGGTTTTGTGACGCAATCAAACGGCAACCTGGGCGGAGCCAACGTAAGCAAACTGGACATTCATTCCCTGCTCTACCCCGGAGCACAGACCAAGGTCTTCGCTCACCTGGTGCTCTGGTTCGGCAAGCCCAGCCACATCAACATCGGTTACAGTTCGACCGATCCGGCCCAGGTCAAACGGCAAATCTCGGACATGGTCAGCCGCGGCATCGACGGAGTGGTCATGGTCTGGTACGGACCGAACAACGAGATCGACCGCGCCGCCAAGCTGGTGATGCACGAAGCTGAAACCCATCCCGGGTTCACGTTCGCGATCATGGTGGACAGCGGCGCCATTCGCTGGTACTCCTGCCCGGGATGCACTCCCCAGCAGGCGCTGAATAATGATTTGCAATACGTCGAGCAGACGTACTTTCCCTCACCTGCATATCTGAGAGTGGGTGGCCGCCCAGTCGTCACCAACTTCGACGTGGACCTCCACTACACGATTGATTGGAGTGCGGCCAAAGCCGCACTGGCCACCAACCCCATGTTCCTGTTTCAGCATAGCCGCGGTTTCAGCCATGCTGAGAGCGCCGGTGCGTACTCCTGGGACATCGCCACCAGCAGCGATTTTGGCATGAGCTATCTGACCAGCTTTTACAAAACCGGGATGGCATCCCAGGGCGACCAAACCTGGGGCGCGTCTTATAAAGGATTCAACGACAAGCTGGCCTCCTGGGGACTGAACCGCATCATGGACCAGCGCTGCGGCCAGACCTGGCTGCAGACGTTCGCCAAGATCAACAGCCTGTACAACTCGACCAATCAGCTCGGCGCCATGCAACTGGTCACCTGGAATGACTACGAAGAAGGAACGGAGATCGAATCCGGAATTGACAACTGCGTGAGCGTCTCAGCAGCCATGGCCGGCAGCTCGCTGCAGTGGAAGATCGCCGGGAGTGAAGACACCATCGATCACTATCGGGTCTATGTCAGTTCCGATGGCCAGAATCTGATGCCGTTGGCGGACCAGACCGTGGGCACGAATGCCCTCGATCTGTGCGGGTACTCGCTGGCCGCGGGGAATTACAAATTGTTTGTGCAGGCCATCGGAAAACCGAACTTGAAAAACCAGATTTCCGCAGCCGTGCCCTATGCACCACAATGCGGCGCAGCTTCACCACCGTCCGCCGGCCCGCCGGAAGGCACTCCGGGCACGCCTCCGGTGACTTCGCCACCGCCGCCAGCGTCCGGTTCGGTCATTTCGTTGAGCGCCTCACCATCGTCGGTCACGATCGCGGACGGACAGTCGGGAAGTCCCCGGATCACGGTAACCGCACGATCAAAGTCCGACGGCCCCATCGCGCTGTCCTGCTCCGGGCTCCCGGCTGCGATGTCGTGCGCCTTCTCTCCGTCCGTGATTACTGCCGGGGGCAAAGCTGCGACGTCAGTTCTCAGAGTCTCGGTTGTCCGCCCGGCACATCGTCCGGGGCCAGTGCCCAGGCCACCCCGGCGGGGTGCGCTGGTCGGGTTCGGGCTGGGGATGGTGGGAGTGCTTGTGCTTGGCCAGGTTGACCGGAAACGCATTCTCCGCGGCCTGGCTCTGAGCAGCCTGATCGCGTGCGTTCTGCTGGTCAGCTCCTGCGCCGGGATTCCGTCCGGGGCAGAGCCTGCGGTTGAAATCGCTCCCGGCTCCTATACCATAAAAGTCATGGCGACTTCGGCAGCCAGCCAGGTTTCCACCTCGGCGAGAATCACCATCCGCTAGGCAGAGGAAGGCCGGGTCAACCGACCGGACACTCGGGACTCCGGCTTTTAATCTGAAATCTGCAATCTTCAATCTGCAATCTGCAATCTGCGATCTGCAATCTGCAAAAGGCGACATGCGATTTCAGATTGCTGATTGCAGATTGTTGATTTCAGATTGTTGAATCAAAGTCAACGGCGTCGGACAAGAGTGTCCGACCCACACAGGTTCTGTTCTATTTCATGGATCACTTTGCTGGCGACCTCATCCGCTGTGCCGGGAGCAATCACTGTCATGCTGCCGGAGAGTTCACTCAGCGCCAGGTAGGCAGCGCGGTTGCTTTGCACAAAATCCAGGGGATATTCCGGCTTTCGTTCACGGGCCTGGACGGGGTCGGCATCGAGCAGATATGCCACGTTCGGCTGGGGTGCGAACTTCAGCATCATGCGAATATAGGAGCGGGTGAAGCGAGAGCGCAGGGGCAGGTTCGCGAGCTCATCGTAGAGGTAGCGGTCAAAGATGACCACACCGGTATGGGACCGAAGGGCCTTTCTCACCACGAGGCTGAGCTTGGCGGCGTCGAGTGAATAAAGGAAGAAGCGGAAAGCGTTCATGTACCAGGTCTGTACATTTTTATCGCGGCGATTTACGGGCTTGCCGGGGGAACCGATGCCGGCGTCGCCCTTGAGCAGGGCGCTGCGGGAATATTCGCGAAAGCGCCGCAGCACGGCGACGTCGTCCCAGAAGGCAAGCTGCTGGACCTGAAAGCCGGCGGCGTTTAGGTGGCGGTGAAGATTTTCGATCTGCGTGCTTTTGCCGGCGCCATCGATTCCAGAGAAACTCACCAGCACGGGCCGCCGGGTTCCTGATGGGTCAACCATGCAATGGGTCAATCATGAAATGGGTTAATCATGCATTGGGTTAATCATGGATTGGATCCACGGAACCGGTCAAATGAGGGATGCCGGTCCGATTGCTGCGCCCTTCTGCGAGATGATTCTATTGGCTGCCAGGCGGCTTGCTGGGAGTGCCTTTGGTCAAGGCCACCACTAATCCCAGGGCGACGGCTGCCCCCGCGATTGCACCCACGCTAATCAAAATGGTGCGTGACCGCTTTTGTTTCGCGGGCGCCAGTGCCGCACCTGCCGGCCTCGACGCGGCGAAGCCGGTGGTGGTCGCAGTCTCAGCGGCGGCGGTGCCTACCGGCTTCTGATTTCCATCGGGCTGGGGTTGCGGAAGCGACTGGGCAGCGCCAGACTGGCCTGCGGTGCTTTGAGCGTCTTGCGGCCGTGCGGCGCTGGGACTGTCGGGCAGGGGCTCAACCGCGGGCTGCGTGGCCGGCGCCGGGTTGCTTGCGGGTCCTTCCGGACGCGACTGATCAGGGCTCGTTTCCTGGGGCCCGGGAAGGGCCATCGCGCTACCGGAAACCAGCACGGCCAGCACCAGCGAGCCGGCCAGCAGGCGCGCGGACATGCGTCGAAAGCTCTGGCGCGGGCGAGTCGCCCGCGACCACACGTGCCCGTCAATAAATTTCATAGGCTTCTCCGATCGATGTGCGGCGCTGGACCAACTTCGTATTTTTCATACTTCGCCTTTGGACAGTATCCGCAGGACCGTCCGCGGCCGCAGGGCCGCGTGAGGAACAGGTTCGATGTCAAACGCTTCCGTGATGGGGAGGGCAATCTCCACCTTCTTTTTGCGCCCGTATCCAAACCAATGCCGGCGGGAGGCGGTGGGGCCAATGAGGTTCGCGTCCCGGATCGTGACCGCCACGTTGCGCGACAGATTCACCAGGCGGCTGCCTTCAACTACCGCATGGGCCACGTCCAGTCCCCTGCCCACGTGGGTATAAGGCAGCACTGAAGAGTCTTCAATGGCGGTGCCGAAATCCACCAGGCAACGACGTTCCAGATTGCTGAAGCGGGTAACCAGCGCGGCGGCCCGCACCCTGGTACCGCGTCCGATATAAGCGGGGGCGACAATGCGCGCAGAGCGATGGACCCGGGCGCCGTCATCGATCCAGACTCCGGGCTTTACTTCTCGTCCGCGGGGCCGAATGGCACAGCGACCCTGGAAAGCGTCCGTCACCAGGCGCCGGAGATCACGAGCATCCGCCAGGCGATTTACGTAGCCGGTTGTGAGATAGTCCGATGGCGGGTTGACTTCCGAAGCCGAATCCAGATTCGGCCGCGCTCGGCCTGAGGGAGCGGAATCCAGAACCCAGAAATCGAGGGGACCGGAGAGGTCGCACACCCGCGTCACCCCCGCGCCCGCCTCGCTGTGAAACCGGAGCAGGTCGGCGCAATCAACTTCCGCGTAGGCGCCCAGCCTGATCAGGAGAACTCGGTCAAAACCCTTGCGCGCTTGCTTCATGAGCACGTCAGGAACAAAACGGCGGCCCGCGGTAAGGGAGAAGCCAACTTCGCGCACCACCGAAACCGAATTGATGCCGGCACTGTGCAGGCGCGCGATGGTGTGTTCGACAATGGATTTTCCAAGTATTTCCAACGCTGCAACGGGACTGGCAGGCGGCTCCGCTCCGTCTCCAGAAAAGGACTCGTCGCCCTCAGGGCTCAATAATGAACGGTTTCCGACTACGAGAATCGCGCTTGCAGCCACAGTTCCCCCTCGTATCGCCTTTGGATGACGCGCGAGGCGAATATGTTGGCTGCCCTTCGCGGGGTTGGAGAGCCGTCCGGGCCGGTAACCAACCCGGCACCTTACTCGCTACATCAAAGGTTGGCGATTTTGCAGTAAATCCATGCCATCCGACAACTCCAGAACCGCCCAATACGTCGATATTCTCTCCCGTCTGCTGTTCCCCGGGCAGCAGGATGCCCCTCCGCCGAACGCCGAGAATCAGGCCAACGTCTATCCCCTGCTGCAACGGGTTTCTGACCTGAGCGCGGTGGAACTGGCTGATTTTCTGTGTCTTGCCGACGCACATCACGTGACCGTGCGGGCCCTGGAGGCGTTGGGAAGGTCTGCGGCCACGGTTCCGGGCCATGACCGCATCCGCACATGGTGTGAAAGCACGCTGGCGCACGAAAGCGCCCGCATCGGTCATGCCGTGGAGAATCTGGTTCCCATCTGCGCCGCCCTGGAGGCGGCAGGAGCTCAGGTGGCGGTAATCAAATCCCTCGATCACTGGCCCGATCTGGGCTCCGATCTTGATCTCTATACCGACGGCGACGAGAGCACGGTCCTGCGGGTCATGGCGCAGGAGTTCGATGCAGTACGGGAGCCACGCAGCTGGGGAGACCGCCTGGCCAACAAGTGGAATTTCAAGCTGCCCGATTTGCCCGAGCTGGTTGAAATCCACGTGCGATATCTGGGTCAGACGGGGGAACAGAGAGCGCTAGCTCATCGCGTGCTCGAGCGCAGCGTAAACCGGACCGTGGGCGGCCATCGCTTCCGCGTGCCCGCGCCCGAAGAGCGCGTCATCATCTCGACCCTGCAGCGCATGTATCGCCATCTTTATTTCAGACTGTGCGACATGACGGATTTTGCCGGCCTGCTCAACGACCACGCTATCGACTTCTCTGAGCTTCGCCGGGCAGCCGATCTGGGCGGTATCTGGCCAGGGGTGGCGACTTTCCTGCAGCTGATTGCGGAATACGTGAATTCCTACGGGAGCCAAGTTGAGCTGCCGCGCGAGGTGGCGGCGGCGGTGCCTTCTCCCCGTCTGCGGGTGCATCTGGGCGGCAAATTCCTGCGCGTTTCCAAGGGACCGGCGGCGGGCCTCTATGGATCCCAATTGCTGAATGCCGGACGGCACGCCGATTTCCGCGCCCTCTCGCGACTGCCTCTGTTGCCTCCGCTGGCTATTTCCGCGTTCCTCGCCTATCGCTTGACCGGAAATGACAAAGGCGTCTGGTAAGAAAGCGGTTCCCTTTTTCGCGGGTCAGTCGAAACCCTGCAAGAGCCGCTCCAGTTCTTCTTTAGGATCGTGGATCAGGTACCTGACCAGATTGGTCCCGTAGCGCGCCAGGGTGGTTACGTTCGTCTCATACCAGCAGCACTCGCTCATGCGTGGAGAAAGGCCGCAGAAGAAGCGGAACCGGGTCAGTGACTCGGGCGAAGCCAGCAAGGCCGCCACCATCCGGTGGTTGCCATCCAAAAGGGTAAGGCTGCCGCGCTGGTCGAGTCCGATCAAAAGTATGGCGCCAGCCTGCCAGCCGTGGTCCAGGCGATCGCGCAGTTGCTGAATTTTCACCAGGAAGGCTTCATCGGCGAAGCCATCGCAATCGCCCGAAGAGATGCGCTGTGTAACTTCGGTAAGGCCGAAATTACCCCGCGCCAGGCGGCGCCACTGGGCCCGCGGAAAGACACGAATTCGCTCCAGTTCTGCCCTTTCGATCTCCACCTCGAACCACTGCGTCCCCTTAGGAAGCTCTCTCCACAAAGCGCCGTGCCGCACGAACAGAAGAGCCCGCCGAACGGCATTTTCCACGACGTCGTTGAGGTTGGGGTTGGTCACGATTCCGCCCAGGCTCTCCTGGTACTTGATGAATTCAGGTTTGTGAAAGTCAGTTTTCAGAAACTCCGCCATCACTTCGTGCTCCGAAACGCGGCGAATGGTCCTTATCTCCTCGGAGCCGAGACTGCCCTGCACCGCGTCTGAACCCGCCAGGAGGTTAAACACAAAGGGAACAGCCACCACCACCAGCAGCACGATCATCATGGCCAGTTGTACGCGGATCACCTGCTCGAGCGAGCCATGGTACCGGTAGATGCTCCCGATCAGGACGGCGCTGAAAGCCAGTTGCACCAGCGCGGTGTTGGCGATCTTGTGCGACATCTCGTAGGCAATGAACACAACACTGAGGGAATAAACGCTGGTGGTGGCGGCGTAGAGCATCAGCAGATAAGGGAGATCGCCGGCCATTCCGAAGCGGACGCCAAACAGCGTGGTCCAGATCCAGGCCGGAGCCAGCCAGAGCCCCATGGTAATTGCAAAGCCAATACCCAGGACCAGCAACAGCGAAGTCGCAAGCACACCGTGGTCGCGCTTCGGGCTGCGGGTCCCCGCGGCAATCGGAAACATGCCGCTCACCGCCGACCAGGACAGGACGTAGATCACCCGGCCCACCAACGCCACCGCGGCGTAGAGCCCAGCCTCCGCCGGCGGGAAGAAATGTTTCACCAGCACAATGTCGAAATTGTTGATGATTACGGCCCCGACAAAGAAAGTAATGGCCTGCAATCCCTCGCGGAATGCCACCGAAATCGGTTCCGGATGATAGTCAACTTTGGTCCACGGCGTGGGAATGGCGAGCAGATAAGCCATCACGACCGCAGCCACGTTGGCGCCGATCACACCGGTTACGCCGTAACCCAACTTAATGGCCAGCAGAGATCCACCCAGCCGGACAATTCCTTCGGAGACGACGTTGAGCGCCAGATGACGGAAGCTGCAGGAGCCCTGCAAATATCCGCGCCGGCTGCCGAGCGGAACATAGAAAGCCGCTCCAATCGCCATCAAGCTGACGGGAACGGGGCCGGGCAGGTTAAGGTATCCCGCAATCAGGTGGCGAAACACCAGCAGAAACAATCCGGCAATGATGCCGGCGACCCAGGCGCGCCAGTGAAGCCCGCGATAGGCGGTCCGCTTGGCGGGCAGAGCTTCCTGTTGGGCCACGATCTTGGCCGACACGATCTGAAAAGAAAGTGTGACCGCCGAGATCAGGATCAACAGCGTGCAGACGGCGCTGACGTGACCGAAACCGCTCGGCCCCAGCGACCTGGCCACCGCTATGTTGTAGAGGAAGTTGATTGCGGTCACCGAACCGGAGCCCGCAAGCAGCATGAAGCTTCCCGAGAGTACCTTGGCCCGAAGTGACTTGGAATCACCGTCCGGACTGGAGATCAAACCATTGTTCACTGGGGCTCCGACCACCTGACTGGGGGAGAACTGACCTGAAGCATCTTCGTTCGTTGCTTTCGCGGTGAGGAAAAACCACCGAAGAACCTATCCCGCTGGTCCCTTCAGATGCCGAAAGCCGGAGCTACGCTGCTTACCTGGAGCGGCAAATTGCGGGGCCCGGCACACAACCTGAATACCGGCAATACCTTCTAAAGATGAGTAACCCATTTGATGGCAAAGCACCCTCTCAGACTCTGGTATGCGCTGCTGCTGCTCCTGCTCCAGGGCTGCACTCAATCCGGGCTGCGCCGGGACCTCATCCAGAACGTATCTTCGGCGGCAGCGGAGCGGAAGGTTCTAGCGGTTTATGAACCCTGGTTTGGGCATCCCAAACACATTTCCGTGGGCTATTCCTCGCACGACCCGGTGGTCCTGCGCAAACAAATGGACGAAGCAAAATCCATGGGAATCTCAGGCTTTGTGGTGGATTGGTACGGCGACCGCGAGCCCTTCCTGGACCGCAGTTACGCCCTGATTCAGTCCATTGCTCCGGAGAAGCAGTTTAAAGTCGCCATGATGTACGACGAGACCCAGGCCAGAAACGGTCAGGCCACGGATGACACCCTGGCTGCCTTTGACAAGTTCCATCGGACTTATCTGGCCCCCAACGCGCCCGGCCGCGACGCCTATCTCACCTACAACGGGCGGCCCATGATCTTCATCTTCCCCAAAAGCGCGCAAACCGACTGGAACCGCGTGCGGGCAGAGACCGACCAGTGGGACCCTGCGCCGCTACTCATCTACGTGTTCCGTTCCACTCCGTATGCCAATGCGTTCGACGGTTTCTACGCCTGGGTGAATCCGGGAAGGAAAGGGTTCGCGCCCGATGGCAGCAACTGGGGAGGAGATTATCTGCACCGGTTCTATCAGACGATGCAGTCGAAGTATCCGGACAAGATCGCGATAGGAGCGGCCTGGGCAGGCTTCGATGACAGCAAGGCGTCCTGGAGCCTGAATCGCCACATCGCCCAGCGGTGTGGCCAGACTTTTGCTGACACTCTGAGGATCTCACATGAATATGCTCCCCAGCCATTCCTGTTGATTGCCACCTGGAATGACTATGAAGAGGGCACCGCGATTGAACGCGGGCTGAAGAAGTGCTCTCCCAATACCAACTAGTGTTCTGTCCCAGAAATAGATCGGATGTCGAAATGCAAGCGGCGCAGTTCGAGTAGGCCGAAGCAAAGGTTCGGCTTCACTGGTCGTGTGGTCGCGGGCGACTCGCCCGCGCCGCTCAGACGGCGGGAGATATTCTTTCCAGATCGCCGTTTTGTCCATTCGACTTCACGGCTACGGGCCGCGCCGGTTGTGCCCGGTAGGCGGCTTCCCCGGCGGCATACACCTGAGAGATGATCGAGAGCGGACGGCGCCGAACTTCGTCATAAACCCGGCCGACGTACTCGCCCATTATGCCCGCGGACAGAAGCACGAGGCTGCCCACAAAAAAGACCGCGGAGGTCATGCCGTACACCACGGGATTGAGCGGGCCGGTGGACATCAGGGCTGTGATCAGCAGGACAAAGGATGAGAACAGGGACAGCCCCGATAGAACGAAACTGAAGCGCAGCGGTTTGTAGCTGAAGCTGGTGATCGCATCCATCGCATACTTTATGCGGCTGACGAAAGAGAGCTTGCCTTCGCCGCCGACCCGGTCGTTGCGGTCGTAATACACGATCGCATTGCGATATCCGACCCAGGCGCGCAAGCCAGGCAGATACCGGTTCCCCTCCGACAGGGCATTGATCGAGTCCACGGCCTGACGGTCCAGCAGTCCGAAGATGCCGGCATTCAGGGGGATGGGAAAATCCGCGAGCGCACCCAGCACGCGATAGAACAAGGGAAAGAGCAGGGCCAGGGCCTTGCGGCGTTCCTGGCGGCTGCGCCGGACTGCGGTCACCACTTGCGCCCCGCGCCGCCAAGCCTCTACCAGTTCAGGAACCACGTCGGGAGGGTCCTGCAGGTCGCCATCCATGAGCACAACCGCATCCCCGGCGGCGGTCTGCAGGCCGGCAGAGATCGCGCCCATGTGCCCCCAGTTACGCGAAAGATCGACCACTACGACGTGCGGATCGTTCAGTTGCAGGGAGCGCAGCAATTGCAGGGTCGAGTCCCTCGAACCGTCGTTTACATAGACTACTTCCCAGGAGTCGCGCAGCTTGCTCATGGCACGCGCCACGGCATCGTGGAGCAGAGAAATGATTTCCTCTTCGTTGTAAACCGGCACGACCACCGAGATCATGGACAGCTCCTTGGGTTCGTTTTTCCGTGCTCCGGAGGCAGGCTGGCTCCGGCACTGCAAAGCATCATTCAGGCTGGGCCTGGAAGACGCGTACTTTCCAACGCACTTCGGTTGGAGTGAGGACGGCGACGTAGCGGGCGCGGACATGCTGCGGCTGGGCCAGGACCTGATCGTGGTCCACGATCTGCATTTCGTATTCCACGGTATCCACCAGTTGCACCGACAAACCTTCGGGCGAGTAGAAGACGATCTTAAGATGGTGGGAAAGGTCGCGGTAGTTGGTCTTGATACCCAGTTCCCGCTGCTCCCGCACCGCCTCCGCCAGTTTTTCTTTCGCCAGGCCCAGGTACGATGTGTCCAGCGCATCGATGCGGTTTTCCTGAAACGCCTGGCTCATGCTCTTCCAGGCCTGCAGGTAGTCGCGCACCACCGCGGTCCTGGTCTGGTCTTCGAGTGCGCGCGGGCCCACTGCCTCGGCGTCAACCCGGACAGCGGGTGACGCGAAACCTGCGAGCAGCAGTCCGGCAAGCAGCGCGCACCCCAGGCGCAACAGTTTCGCCGAACGGCCGCGAGTTCGCCAGGGCACTCTCATCGCTGCCCTCCGACCCGGATTTCATTTCCCAACACGACGCCCGTGGCCACGGAGATTACGGAGCCGTCTCGAGCCGGCAGTTCCGTACGGGCCACGTCACGCTTGAGCGGCACGTCCACCGTGGCCTCGCTGCGGCCGTCGTAGGTCTGGGTGAAGCTGACGATGGTCCCGTCCGACACCGGGTTGCCGTTGCAATCGCGCACCGGCGCGGTTTCCAGGATCATGCGCTGGCCGGAGCGCTGGGCGCTCATTCTCAGATTGCAGGGCTCGCCCGGGACCTGCTGTACCACGCGCTTTTCCGAAACGTTTCCGGCACTGACCAGGAACTGCGCCGCTCCAGCCCGAGGGGCGGAATCCATCTTCACCCAAGCCACTCCGTTGCGAGTGGGCACGCTGCGGGTCTGGGTACCGCCGGCGCTATCCGAGAGTTGAAACGAGACCGGCGTGGATTCCCGAACCAGGTTCCGGTAAACATCAAATACGTAGGCCACGCCGCTGATTCCGCCTGGCCGGCCCACCGGAAGGCGCGACGGTTTTGCCAGAAAATTCAGCGACTCGGGTTGACTCGCAGGTACCACATCGAACTCCGCTTTTTCGGTTGTGCCCGGGCCGGACAGAAGGGCGAGGTAGTGTCCCGCGTTGTGCAGGTCACCGGCGGCAATGACGACTGACTCTCCCGGCTCCACGTTGCGCCGCAATACCTGAGCCGGACTCACGATGTACAAAACGGCTTTGGCGGCGGCGCGGGTGGGAATCGAGAAACTGCTGCCCGCTTCAACCGCTTTGGGAATTTGCAGGGCATCACCGTCCGAAGCGGACAGATACAGCCCACCCGCCACGATAACGCTCGTCAGCACCGCGCCCAGCAGCACGAACGTCAGTCTGCGTTTCATTGGAAGCGGCCCACGCTGAACGTGCTGGTCACCACGCGGTAGTTGTTGATCTTGCCGGCCAGGTCCGCCGGATAAGGGAGAGAAAAGGCGACTGGGGTCTGGGGCAGCAGTGCGCGGTTGGCATATCCGTCCGAGACCCAGACAATCTGGCCGCGGCTGTCGTAGAACGTGCCCAGGACGTGCGCGATGTTAACCACCTGGCCGCTCTGATTCACCAGCTGCCCGCTCAATGAAGGCGTGGGCAAAGGATTCAGTTTCTGATCTTCGATTCCGATTACCGGGTCAGCCGAGGCAGCGACCAGCGTGGAGGAAGGTTCAATGCGGACATTGTCCACCTGGGACAGCCGGACCTTGGGAAAATCAATGCGGAAAGGGGTGACCTGTTTGGGCAAGAGCACATGCGAAATATTGGCAAAACTGTCTTCGGTAGCGAGAGCGGAGCCATCCTTGGCCAGCAGCGTGGCCTTGACGGTCACGAACGCGGGAACGACATCCTCGTTGAGCAGCTCACCCAGTATGATGGTGCCACCACCGCGGTCCACGGGATGCATGGCCACGATACGCACGTGCGGCGACTCCACATCCTGAGCGCCCCAGTCATCCTCGGCGCCGCGATAGATCACATCCCAGCGCAGATAGTTGACCGGAATCACTTGCGGCGGCAACTTCGGCTCCCGATTGATGGGCCATTCCACCTGCCAACGGTCGCCCTCTTTTACGACGCGGAGCTCGCGCACATCCTGAAACGTTCCTACCACGCTCGACCAGTTCAGAGTGGCGCGGAATTTGGCCTCGTCCGCGGTGGCGCGCTCCGGGCTCAAGTCAAAGCTTTCCAGGCCGGCGTAGCTGCGCAGACTGGTATAGCTGCCGGTAAGATCGCGGATAAAATCGGCCTGCTGAAACTCGGACTTGTTGGCCAGCATGGCATAGGCCGCATTCCAGTTTCGCCGGCGGATCTCCTGCATCAGGTTCTGGGCCGCGCCTTTCGGCGATGACGAACTACTCATCAGGCGCGGAGTAGCCATCGCGATTGCGGTCTGGACCGGCCACAAGGTGCCGATCGTGATCAGAATGGCGGTCACCACGACGATGATCAGGGCCAAAAGCCATCCGCGCATCACGAGAGTGTCCTCCCCAGCACCAGGTCTTCGGCGGCGGCAGGTTGCCGTACCGTCTCCGGCTCCGCTTCGGACTGGTATCGCTTGCGCTCGTCTGGAATCAGCAGGAACAGCAGGGCCAGGATGCTGCTGCCGATCGGCAGAATTCCCCACATGAGTCCCTGCCACGGCGGCGGCATTTGGGGTGCGTTGACGGGAGTGGCGGGTGGGACGTCATCCTTGCCCCACACGCTGATGGTTCGATCCTCCAGAGTGTCCACTTTGCGCCAGCCGGCAAAGACCATGAGGGGTTCGTAATACGGGTCGCGCACAAAAACCCACTTCAGTCCGTAGCGGTCGGCGTGATGAAGCATGGCGCTGAGCGCATCGAAACCCGACTTCCCGAAATATTTGGAGGCGTTGAGCGAACCGGCGCCGTGCTCGGTCAATTCGGGCAACATGCGGCCAGAGTTCCATTCGCCATCCACGCTGCTGGCGTCGGTCAAAACCGCCAGCCGCGCGATTTTGTTTCCGAATCCAAGGGCGATGTAACGGTAGCGGTCATGGCCATCGCGATTGAGCCAGGCGGCCACGCTGTCCACCTTGAGTTCCAACGCGTCCGAGGGTTTATAGCTTGACCAGGCCACGGCCAGGGCACAAGTGGCGGCAGCCGCCAGGGTCAATCCCACGACCGCCCGCATACGGAAGCGATCGATCAATTCCCTGGCGAGCAGGCCGACGAAGGGCAAAGCCAGCAAAGTTGCCCAGTAACTGAAACGCTCCATGGTGATTACTTCAAAGCCGCGGCCGAGAAGCACTCTGCCAACGGGCGTCGTGCCGCCCAATCCCAGCAGGAAGGCCAGCCAGAAACCCAGCAACAGGGGGCGCAGCCGGGGAGTCGAGGAGCCACGCAGCAGGATGAACGGGAGGGCCAGAATCAGCGCTCCGTAAGGAACGACGAAAAAGTTAACCGCCCACTCCGGACTCAAAATGTAACTGGCGCGGCTGGCATGCGGGATAGGGACCTGGGTTACGGGATATTTGATCAGCGCGATCCAGAAGGGCAGAAGTACGGCTCCAATCCCCACCGCCACAAACAACACCGCGCTAACCACGCGGGTAATGAAGCCCGCGGTCGAGACTTGTTCGTCTTCCTTCGCGTCGCGCCACGCCAGCGCCAAGACGGGGAGGGCGAAAAGCAACGATCCGAAAATCAATGTGGCGTTATGTGCGGCAGCGGCTGCGACCGCCAGAGTCGCGCCCTTGAGGAAGGAGCGCCAACCGCCGCGGCGCGCCCACTGGTACAGGTAGGGCATAGCGTTCAGGTACAGCGGGGCCGCAAAGGTCGTGGACAACTGGCCCGCGGAATACACCAGAAAAGACTCCGCCCCCAGGAAAACACTGGCCAGAGCTGCCAGTGAAGCCGCTCGCGGGTCAACCCAGAGCCGCGCGAAGCGGTACACACCAAGAGTCAAGAGCAGGATGGCGACGAACTGCACGACCATGTACGCCATGTCCAGCCCGGTGACATAAGAAACCAGGGCCAGCCATTGTTGAGGCAGAGGCGGATAGGTGGTCTGGGAGAAACCGGCATACCATTTCGAGTTCCAGGGATCGAACCAGTGATGCACGTAGTGCGACGCGAAGAATATATGGAAATTGCCGTCGTACGACTTCAACGGAAGCTTCATCAGAAGAAGCGGCGCGTGAACGGCAAACGCCAATAGAAAGATGAAGCTGGTCGGTATTGGGCGCGGAGCAACGGTCTCAGCCCTAGGCACAGGTTCCCTCCGAACGGCGGTTCGATTCCCGGGCGCTTGATGGGGTTGCTTAACAGTCGCCAAAGCTGCAACAAATAGGTGAACCTGTCAGCCAACACTTCAGCCCCAGGTGGAATCAAAACCGCTTCGTAAATCAGTGGCCGGAGCGGGGGCAATTTGAGTTCGCGGATGGGTTGCCTGAAAAGGCTGTCTTGGTGCTGGCTCGTGCTCGCTTTTGCATTATCGCTGCGAGCGCAGACGTACAAAGTGTCTCCCGATTCTCCTCCTGTTCCAGTAACCCCCAAGAGCGATAAGAAGAGCGGGAAAGCCAAACCTACATCTCCACAGAAATCAATGGGATGGGGGTCAAACATCCAAAACGCCCGGCTGGCCCGGGCGGCCGAAATGGCGCTAAAGGACGGCAAATATCCGGCCGCCCTGGAATATGCTCAACGCGCCGCGCAAGGAGCGCCCAATGATCCTCAGTTGTGGTTCCTGCTGGGCTACTGCGCGCGGCTGGCGGGCAAAACCCAACTTTCCATAGATTCCTACAACCACGGCCTGGGCCTGAATCCGTCTTCGCTTGACGGGAAATCCGGACTGGCCCAGGCATATGGCCGCGCCGGCCGGTTCGACGAAGCGAAAAGCATTTTGAACCAGGTACTGGCCGCCGATCCCAAGCGCACCAGCGACCTGGTAATCATGGGCGAGTTACTGATGCAAGCGGGCCAGTACCAGGAAGCCCTGAGCGACCTGCGCCGGGCGGAACAGGGACAGCCGGCGGCCCGGCGGGAACTGCTGATCGCCATGTGTTACCGGCACCTGAACCAGCCCGACCAGGCATTGCACTACCTCGACCTGGCGAAGCAGCGCGCCCCCAACGACCCTGAGGTGAAGCGATCGCTGGCAGGCTACTACCGCGACACGGGAAATTATCCGGCTGCCATTGAGGCCTTGAAATCGATTGCAGGCAGAAGTCCCACGATTAAAGCGGAACTCGCCTACACCTACCAGCTCTCAGGCCAGAAGGACGAAGCGGCGAAGCTTTACACCCAGGCCGCCAATGCGGCGCCGAAAAATCTCGCGTTGCAACTTTCCGCGTCCCAGGCCCAAATGACCGTCGGCCGGCTCGAGCTTGCGGAGAAATATGTTGATCGTGCGGCCGCTGTCGAACCGGAAAACTACCGGGTGCACGCCATCCGCGGGCAAATGGCGCGCCTGCGAGAAAACCTGCCCGATGCCGCCCGCGAATACAGCGCCGCGCTGGATCGTTTGCCTCAGGCCCCTGCTGAAGGACCGCGTTACGCTATTCAGCTTCACATGAACCTGATGGAAATCTACAAAAGCCTGCATGACGACGCGGCTTCGCATCACCAGCTGGAAATTGCTCAGTCCGCCATCAGCAGCATGAATGAGCAGGGACGTTCCCGGCCGGAATTCCTGCGCCTGCGCGCACTGATCCGGATGAGCTCCGGCGACCTCAAAGGCGCGGGTCAGGACGTAGATGAAGCACTGGCGATCGACGGCAAAGACCCCAACACGTTGCAGCTCGATGGAGACCTGCTGGCCAAACTCGGGCGGCGTGACGAAGCCATTGCGGCCTATCGAAAGATTCTCGAGGGTGACCCGACAAATCGCTTCGCTCTCACCTCCGTGGGCTACGTGTCCCGCGAAGCTGGGCAGGACCAGGAAGCGGAGAAATACTTTCAGCGCCTGGCGGCTGCTTATCCCCACTTGTACGTACCCTACCTCGCGCTGGGCGATCTGTACGCCACGCGGCGGAATTTTGCCAAGGCCGAGGCCCACTATCGCAAGGCTTTCGAACGTGCTCCGCACAATTCCCGGATCATTGCCGGAGGCATGAATGCCGCCATTGAAGCCCGTCAGTTGCCGCTGGCGGCGCAGTGGCTGGGGCGCGCGTCAGCCGAAATGCAACAGGATGCCCAGGTCATGCGCGAGAAGGAGCGCTATCTACGGGGGGTCGGCGACTACAAGCAATCGGCCGAAGTGGGGCGCGAGGCCATCAAGAAACTTCCTGCCGATCGCGACGTGGTTGTCTATCTGGGCTATGACCTGCTTCAGCTGGAGCTCTATGACGAACTGGGGGAACTCACAGCGCGTTACCGCGACTCGCTCCCCAAAGAGCCTGACATTCCGCTGCTGGCGGGTTATGTCCACAAACATTCGGGGCAGCTTGAGCAGGCGCGGGAAGATTTCACGCGCGCGCTGGCCCTGGATTCGACCATGGTCACGGCTTATGTAAACCGCGGATATGTGCTGAAGGATCTTCATCAGCCGGCGGCGGCCGCAGCAGATTTCGAGACCGCGCTGCGCCTGGACGCGAAGAATGGCGAGGCCCACATGGGCCTGGCCTACGCCAGCCTCGATCTGCATCATTCCCAGGTGGCGTTACACCAGGTGCAACTGGCGCAGGACATATTGGGAGATTCGCTGCCCATCCACCTGATCCGGGCAACCGCCTATGGCGATCTGGGATTGCTGAACCACGCGGTCAGCGAATACCGGACAGCCTTGAAGCTTGCGCCCAACCAGACCGGGCTCCACCTGGCGCTGGCCGACAGCCTGTTCGGTTTGCACCATTACCAGGAAGCCATCGATGAACTGCAGGTGGCGGAAAAGCTCGCGCCCGGCAACAGCGCCACTTACGCTCTTCTGGCGCGCGCCTATGCTCATCTGGGCGACCGGGAGCAGACCTTGCGCTACGTGGGGATGGCGGAGCAAAGCGGACAAAGCGATGTGTTCGTTTCGACGGGCGAGGCCCTGAGCATCATCGGCGAGCGTGACAGCGCCATGCAGCGTTTTGCAAAAGCGTTAGCCGCGCCGGGGAGCGACCGGCTTAGTGTGCGCCTCGCTATCGGCAAGCTCATGGCCCAGGACGGCGAGTGGGAAGATGCGCGGCGCCAGGTCGCGCTGGGCTTGATGGAAGTCCGCGGAGGCCAGGCGCCGCCGGCAACGGGCCGGCAGTGGTTGCAAGCCGCCGATGTGTTTCTGGCCATGCATGAATTCGAATTGGCGCAGACGTTCTTTGAACGCGCCCTGGCGGCCGGGGCGCCGGAGACTTCGGTGCGGATCGGTCTGGCCAACAGTTACCTGGCACGCGGCGACACCCCGCGGGCCGAAGCCCAGCTCGTCCAGATCGACCGCGCCAACAACAGCAGCGGCGAAGACCAGTCCTACGATTATCTTCTGGCCAAAGCCAACGTGTACCGGCAGCAGCATCACGACACGCAAGCGCTGACGGCTTTCGCGCAAGCCGCCGACGCCGCCGGAGAGGATGATGCCGCCCAAAGGGAAATGCTTGAGGTCGGAGGAACCGAAGGGCTGAGAATCAACCCGAAAGTCAGTTTCCAGTCGAACTTTTCCATCACTCCGATCTTTGAAGACACCACGATCTACGCACTGGACGCCAAGCTGGGAGTGACCGGTGCCAGCTCGGATCCATCCCTGCTGCGGCCTCCGCGCTCGTCGCTGGAGACGCAGTGGACCGGAGCCTATCGCCTGCACCTCAACAATCTGCCCGACGCCACGGGCTTCTTCCAGGTGCGCAACAGCCGGGGCGAGATCTCGGTGCCGGCCGTCAACCAGATCATCAACCGCGACACCACGGACTACTCCTTTAACTTCGGACTGAACCCCAGCTTCCGCCTGGGCGACAACATCTTCACCTTCAATACCGGGGTGCAGGAAACGGTGCGGCGTGATGCGCAAGATCCGAAGGACATGAACCAGAACCTGTTCCGGCAATTCGTGTACATGCACACCAGTTCGTTTTTCAACCTGGTGGCGGTGAATGGTTTTGCCATCCGCGAAGCCGGACCTTTTACGGAACGCGATCTGCGTTCGCGGGACCTGGGAGCGCAGCTGAACTTCCGCATCGGCCGGCCCTGGGGAAGGACCGCTCTACTGACCGGATACGGAGTTCGCGATCTGCAATTCTCGCCGACCATACGCGAATTTTTCTTCACCTCGTCCTATGTGGGAGTGGAACGCAAGGTCACCGACAATTTCACCGTCAAGGTCCTGGCCGAGCATCTGCGGGCCTGGCGGGTCGAAGGCAACCAGTACGCGATTGCCCAGGCGCTGCGCCCGGCTGCGAACCTGCAGTACTCTCCCACCCGCAATTGGAGCGTGGAAGGATCGTTCGCCTATTCCCGCAACATGGGGTTCCACGTTTACGACGCGGTGCAGAGCTCTTTCGCGGTTTCATATGGCATGCCGGTCGGACGCTCCTTTAAGGAGGAGGGAGGGAACGAAGTTTTACTGCGCTATCCCATTCGTTTCTCCGTGGGCCTGCAGCAGCAGAGCTTTTTCGATTTCAACGGAGGAAACAACCAGCAGTTCAGGCCCTTTGTGCGCATCACGATATTTTGATTTTTGAGACCACGGTTTTTTGAGATCACGCCCCATGAGAATCTGTTTGGTTGCGACTTTCCCCCCGAGCGGCCGCCAGTTGAATGAGTACGCGTTTCACATTGCGCGCGAACTCCAGCGCAATCCTACGATCGACCTGATCATCCTGGCGGATGAACTGAGCGACTATCAGTTTGCCACCGACCAGAACGGCGAACCGCTCAGCTCCAGGCCGCAGGCCGAACTTCCGGGCTTCAACGTAATTCGCTGCTGGAAATTTAATGAACTGGGGACCCCGGTCCGCCTGCTGCGCACGATCCGGAGATTGAAGCCCGACGTGGTCTGGTTCAACCTGGTGTTCTCCACCTTCGCGACCCAGGAACGTCCGGTGGCGGCGTTTGCGGGTCTGTGGGCACCGGCGCTGGCCCGCGCGCTCGGCTTCCGCACCCACGTCACGCTGCACCACATCATCGAGCACGTCGATTTTGCCAGCGCCGGCGTGCGCCAGGAAAGGTTATTTCGCTTTGGCAGTGACCTGGCCACCCGGGTGTTGCTGATGGCCCATTCGGTTTCGGTTTTGCTTTCCGGCTACCAGCGCACGCTGATTGAGAAGTATTCCGCGCAGAATGTTCTTCTGGGCACGCACGGTGTTTTCGAGCCGCGCCCGATTCCGCCGGACTTTTCGCTGCGCGGCAATCCCGACCAGCGCATTCTGGCCATCGGACACTGGGGAACCTACAAACGGCTGGAAACCCTGATGGCAGCCTTTCCGCGGGTCTTGCGGGAGGTCCCGGAAGCCCGCCTGATCGTTGCCGGAGCCAACCATCACACCAAGCCCGGCTATTGGGAGAGGATCAGGGAACAACAACGAGGAAACCCGCGCATCGAATTCCGCGGTTATGTGGCAGAAGAGGATATTCCAGAGCTCTATCGAACCACCAGTATTGTGGTGATGCCCTACGATTCGGCGACCGGATCCAGCGGCCCCGCTCATCAGGCCTGCGAGTACGGAGTGCCCATCGTGTGCGCTGACCTGGCGGATTTTCGCCGAATGGCGGTGGACGAAGACATGGCGATCAGCTTCTACAGAGCCGGAGACCCGGAGGATCTCGCCGACAAGCTGGTCGCGATATTGCGGTCTCCCGAACAACAGCGGCAACTGGCCCACCACAATTTTTCCGCCGCCATGCGGATGACCATGCCCAGCGTAGTGCGTCACTACCTGCGGTGGTTCGAACTCTCCCGGCACCGCCAGACCATGAGCGGCTTCGTCAAGTTCCCGCTCTTACAGTCCCGGCGCCGTCTGCGAAACGCGGCCAGCATCCGGCCTTCGTGGAGCTGGACCTTGCATCCGTCGGAGGTTGATGACGAGTCACCCCGGAATCCAACGGAAGGCTCGCCAGTCGCAGGCGATCATGACCTTGCGGACACGCCCAATTCCGACCTGACAGGCTCCGAATGAAACGGGTGGGCGGACGCCCACCGCGAGTGATGTTTTTCAGTTGTCAGTTATCGGTTATCAGTTCTCAGTTGCCGGCTTAGTTTGGAGGTATTGCGGGTTGGGTCGCATCAGGCGTAGAGGGCTCGTCCACCGGTTTACCGTCGCGGCGCTTAAGCTCGATGGGACCAGTCTCCCGGCGGCGGGCAGCGCTCTGTTCCCCGATCTTGACACCCACACTCTGGTTGCTGTCTTCCGCGACCTGAAATAATTTCAGACCCTCGGCTGACTGCCGCGTGGCCAAGCCGACGCGGTCCTTGGCGTTCTGCGCCATGCGGGCTTTCTCGTAGAACACCTGCGCGGTTTCGAGGTCGCCATCCATTTCCGCCAGATAGCCCAGGTTGTTAAGGGTGAAGGCGCTGTTGGGATCAAGCTGGTAGGCTTGCAGGAATGCCTTGCCGGCAGCTTGCCGGTCGTTCCGGTTCAGGGCGGCCACTCCATGTAGATTAAGCAGTCCAGCCTGCTCTTCCGGGCCTGCCACATTTTGCATGCGCTGGCTTAACCGTTTCACGGTCTCTGCCGCCATCTCGCTGATCGGCTTGCCTCGCCAAGCCCCACTCTGGGAGACGATCACCCTTTCCTCGGAGTGCAGATCGGCAGCAGCGGAGTAGTACTTCAAAGCTCCTTCAAAATCGCCCTCCGCCTCTTTTGTCACTCCCAGATTATTCAGGGTAAAAGGGTTCTTCTGGTCCAGGTTCAGGGCATGGCGCAGGACCTGCTCGGCTTCCGGCGCGCGTCCCTCCGACAGAAGCCGTACCGCGGCGACGTTCGAACGATTGACTTCCATGGGTACATCGTGAGCATTGCTCAAAGCGCTTAAGAACGTTTGCCCTTCCATGTGCGGCGAACTGGCCTTGTCCACCACCGCATCGGTTCCCAGCCTGGCCGCCAGGGTATAGAAATTCCGCGCTTGTTCTGCCTGGCCCTCCAGTTCAGAAATGTAGCCCATGTTGTTGAGGGTAAAGGGATCATCAGGATCGAAGAGATACGCCCGGTAAAACTGTGATTTCGCTTTTTCCAGGTTGTTCTTGCGTAGGGCCTCGACCCCTTCACGATTGAGGCGCTGGACTGGGGTCAGCTTGCTCCGCTTGGGCAGATAAATCTTCAAGTCGCCGGCGTGGGCCATTGGCAATCCCCAAACTGCCCCTACGCAGAAGATGATCAGCCATCTCTTCCAAGCCATGGGAAACCTTTCCTTTTGGGTGCTTCGATACCGGGCTTTCGCCGGTATTAGGATGCCGGAGGATAGGAGGCGTTGTTTCGGTTGAAAAAATTAGTTTCCCTGAAGCTACCCGACGCCCGGGGGAGGCATCGAAACAGAGCGTTCAGAACGGCCTTCATAGAGTATCAAGCATAGAGATATGAGAAGACTTCTCGCACTGTTCCTGTTTGCCGGATTTGCCTGTGCGCAGGAACCTTCGCCATCGGCCTCGATGGCGGTCATAGGGCCGAACCGGGACGTATCAGTTCCAACCAAGTCTCCCCAGGAGCTCGACCGCATGTGGCTCGAGCTGTTGCCGCAGCCCAGGGGACAGACCACGCTGGTCGGCGGCACAGTCCGGCTTCTGGATCCAGTTCGCGACCAGGTCACGGTCCGCGTTTTTGGAGGCCGCGATATGGTCGTCCTTTTCGATGACCGGACCCACTTTTTTCGCGACGGCGTGGCTGCCGGCGCCGGCGACCTGCAAATCGGCGCGCGAGTTTACCTGGATACCGCCATGGCCGGGTCCGGCATATTTGCGCGCAGCGTCCGCATCCTGACCCAGAGCGCGAATGGACAGAGCAATGGTCAATTGCAGAGTTATGACGCTGCCAGTGGCGAACTGGTTCTGCGCGATGTGCTGGCCCCGGAACCGGCAAATTTCCGGCTGGCTCCCGACGCCACCGTGTTGCGCGATGGTAAACCCGCTTCCCCCTCAGATCTGCGTCCCGGCTCCCTGGTCAGTCTGAAATTCAGCCCGTCGCTCAAAGGTCCGGGAATGGTGCGGGAAATCTCTATTCTGGCCGGGCCGGGAGGGACGTTCGTATTCGCAGGGCGTATTTCACACCTTGACCTGCATATTGGACTTCTGGTGCTGGTGGATCCACGAGACTCAAAAAGTTATGACATCCATTTCGATCCGGCGATGAACGGAATACAGGACCGCCTCTACGAAGGCGGCGACGTCACCGTGACCACGACCTTCGACGGCGCTAACTACACCGCTAGTTCGATCGTAGTCAACACCGTTCCCGCGAAATAATATTGGGTGCGGCGCTGCAGCCGGCCCACAACCGCGGGGCTGTAGGATTCGAAAAAGAAACGGGTTGCGGCCAACCGCATACCGGCAAGGAACATCGAATCGCTGTTACCGAAATGCCCCGGGGCGGGGCAAAGCGACCATGCTCAAGCAGATAAGGATGGATTCCTTAAGCCGGGCCGGGGCGTCGGCACGTCAAGACCGGGTCACGCGCGACACCAGATGGCCGTTGCCATCGTTCTTTATCATTGGACCTCCCCGGACCGGAACCAGTTGGCTGCACGAAGTCCTTAGCAGACATACCCTTTTACCCTCCCCCACCAAAGAGACGCGCTTTTTCGATAATCATTTTGACCGCGGATTTGAGTGGTACCATGCGCATTTTCCGACTTCGACGGGCGATCGGCTGGTGGGCGAGGTAGCGCCCACATATTTTGCCTCGGCCCAGGCGCGGGAACGGATAGCGAAAACCATCCCCCATGCCAAGGTGGTTTGCATTTTCCGGGACCCGGTGGAGCGGGTGGTTTCGCTGTACCGGATGAAGCGGGCGTACGGGATGATTCCGTGGAGCTTCGAGGAGGCGATCACCCGCGATTCAGAGCTACTGGAATCGAGTAAGTACGGCGCCAATCTCAAGGCATGGATGCATACTCTCGGCCCCGACCAGGTACTGGCCACGGTTTACGATGACCTGCGGGACGAACCACAATTGTTTCTCGACTGCGTGACCGACTTCATCGGCGCTCCACGGTTCGAGCTGGCCCCGTCGCAGATCGGGCGCGTGTTCGCCTCCGAGACCATGACCCACCCACGGAATTACCGCCGGACGCGCAGCGCTACCGCCATGGCGGAATGGCTCAAAGTCCGGCAACTCGACACGGTGGTGGCGGCGGTGAAGAAATCGCCGCTCCTGAAATTAGTCCTCGGCGGCGGTCCTCCTTTCGCGAAATTGTCCCGCGACCTCTCGCTTAAGCTCTACGAACATTTTCGACCCGAAGTGGAAGAACTTGAAGGGCTGCTCAATCGTGATTTTTCGGCGTGGAAATTGCCCTCCATGGCGACTTCGCAATCTCGCTGACGGCCCGCCGGCACGTGGCCCTTCTGCCCATACGCCTGCCGCTGCTTCCATGACTGCGGGCTAGTGCACGGTCGAGTACAGTATCCGGTGTATTGTGGATTTCGGCTAATGCAGTAGCCTGAGATCGCGAGACGAGCGATGGCCCCAAGAATTCTTGTCGTTGATGACACGCAGGCCATTCGGCGCTCCCTGCGGGTTCGTATAGAGTCCGAAACCGATTGGGAGATATGCGGGGAGGCGGAAAACGGGAGGGACGCGATCGAGCGCGTCAAGGAACTTCACCCCGATGTAGTCCTGATGGACCTTTCGATGCCGGTGATGAACGGTCTCGATGCGGCCCGGCGAATCAAGGCGATCGCGCCCAGCACTCACATCCTCATGTTCACCCTTCACACCTATCCGCAGTTGCTGGATGAGGCCAGGAAAGCGGGGATTTCCAGTGTGGTCTCCAAGTCCGATGCGGCTGGTCCTAACCTTCTGCGCGCTCTGCGTTCCCTGCTAGCGGCCTAGGCTGTACTTCTTTCCCCTGCGATTTGTGGATCGACCATGACGCCACTTCGGAGCGGAGAACACTCAGACCATTCATGGCATCGGCGAGGGCCTGGGTTTCCTGAGTGCCACCAAGATCAAGGCCGCACTCGCGCTTTCTATTCTGGATCGCGGACTCCGCAGCCCGAATGCGCTCTTCCATTTTCGACCAGTCGGTTTCAAGCAGAGCGGCCTTGTAGAGTTCGTGCCATTTATATGTGGACATGTTGAACCTCGATGATGCTGGAATGGATCGACGTTCCGGTTCTCCCGGGCGCCTCAGGGGCCGGAGCTACCGGTGTTCCATACGAACAGGTTCGTGTCATCGGCCAGCGTCTCGATCGGCAATCCCTCCGAGGTAGCCGCGCGGTGGACCGCCGAGCGAAGGTTCGCCAGTCCAATCCCACCCACATCCGCAAATGGTATTTTCATGGCTGACCCCGGGGGGAGGATCTTCAACTCGCGCAGAATGCCCTCGACCAGATCGTGGTGCTTGCCGCGTCTGCCTTTCTTGATTGCCGCAACCTCAACTCGCCGGTATTTCAGGCTGGCCGTGGTCTTGTTCTTGGGTCCATCGCTCATCGCATTGCACCTTTTCGTATATGATACGATAAATATTCTTATACGATAGCTATACGTATATTATACCCTTCTGTTACTGTCAAGCACTTTCTGCAATGCGGCGGCTCAGCGCTCCGCCGCTTACAGATGCGATGGACGAACTCCGTATTCTCACCTTTCTTTAGTGGAAGGCCTAAGCTGGTAAGCGGAAGACGAACCAAGGTTCGTGGAGGTCGATGGATGAAACGCATGAGAGGCGCCCCGCCATCGCGGCGACGCCCGAAGACCTTGAGGGAACTCCTGCCCCACGCCGTGATCGTGACCGACCCAAAGATATTGGCTCAGCTGAAGGCTGAAGCCGTGAAGCGAAAGCGAATGGCCGGGACCAATGGCAGCGGCGCCATTAAGGGTCGAAGCTTTTGATGTCGCTAAGAGTTGCTGACCTGAGCCAGTGCAGAACTCGGTCTAAAGGGTGCGGAGTTTGTGGAGCGCGACCAGCTCGCCCAATGGCGGATTCCGGCACCGTGTGTTGTCCCGCCCAAAAATGAAAGAGGCCGATTTCCGGCCCCTTTTTCTTCCCTACCCGCTGCTTGACCGGTCTATTTCACATGGATGGTTTTGCCGTCAGGGTCGAGCGTGCCATTGATGCGAACTTTCTTGCCTTCGTGCGGCTTGACCAGGTCCTGGCGGTCAACGTCAAAAGAAGTTCCGCTGGCGTCCTGCAGCACGTATTTGTCGCCGACTTTCACGATCGTACCGGCAAAGGTCTGAACCTGGGTCTGCTGCGATTGCGCCTGGGAATCTGGCGCGGTCTGCTGTGCCGGCGGCTGCGAGGGCGATTGCGGATCCGCGGGCTGTTGCGCGTTGAGTTGAACTCCGGACAAGCCCAGGCCCAGCAGCAGGCCCAGTGAACATAGTGAGTATGAACGTTTGGTCATAAAGGTTCTCCCGAGAGATTTTGTGTTTCTTCGAACTGTGTTCCTTCAATCCAAGGGAAGCATGTCTCATGCCAAAGCTCATTCCAATCGGGCCCGTGGACGGCCAGAATAATTTGGCGCTGCGTTCTCACCGAGTTACCCGCGCGGCAAAATCGCGCATGAATTCACCTACCCGATGCTCAGCGCGAAACCTAGAGGGACTGCTGTAGGAATTGGAGATTCAACCCGGAACGGATCGAGCAAACTTTTCCCTGTGGAAAAACCTCCGCGACCGCGTCGCGCAGCGGTCTAATCAAAACTCGGTAATCCACTGTATTGCGATCCCGCCGCGGCAGGGAGACACTCGTTACATCTCGACTCTGGAGTTGGTTATGCCGCACCTGACCTTGCAGGAAGTCATCGATCGCATAAACCAGAATTACCCGTCCGCCAGAGAATTGCGGAACGCCGGGGAACGCGGCAGAGATCGCACCCCGGAGCAGGCCCATCGTCCTGAGTTTTACGTCCCGCGCCTGACCCGGCGCTTGGTCAGCCTGATGTTTGGCGCGTATTCATCCTAACCTTTGCATTTTTCAATCCGCTCGTTCATGCAAACCAAGCGGCAGCTCGAGCCGGCAAGAATCTTCGGTCATGGAACCACAGTGTGGGGTCGTGACCGCATCCAACGCCCGTAGTTAAATTTTCGTATCGGAGCAATTATGGCAAACCAGGAATTAAGAGATCTCTATATCGACGAACTGAAGGACCTGTACAGCGCGGAAAATCAATTGGTGAAAGCGCTCCCCAAGCTGGCCAAGGCCAGTACCTCGGACGAACTGCGGGCCGGCTTCGAGGAGCACCTGCAACAGACCAAGGGCCACGTCGAGCGGCTCGAACAGATATTCGAAATGCTCGGTGAAAGTCCAAAGGGCAAGAAGTGCGCGGGCATGGAAGGCCTGGTCGAGGAAGGCTCCGAGGTCATGAAGGAGGATTTTGAAGGGGCGCTGATGGATGCCGCCCTGATCGGGGCCGCGCAGCGGGTTGAACACTATGAAATCGCGGCTTACGGCACGGTGCGGGCTTTTGCCGAGACCCTGGGCGAAAGCGAGCACGTATCTCTGCTCGAAGCGACCCTGGCGGAGGAAAAGGAAACCGACGACAAACTCACCGAATTGGCCGGGGAGATTAACCAGCAGGCGCTCGGCGGAGACCGTATGCAGCCGGGTCGCGACGAGGCAGCGAGTAAAAAGCGCGCCAAGCGGATCGCGTAGCCGCGCTCCAACCGGAGTGTCCGGCCCGCCGCCAAACCCGAGGTTGCGGGCCGGCCTTCTTTTTCCTGTTTGATTCCAGCATTCGTTAGTTCCAGATCGGAGGAGACTTCATGATGGCACCGGAGAAATCAGAAAAGTGCGCCCATTTGCCGTGTCTGTGCGTTCCAGCCAAGGGGGAGAAATATTGCAGTGAGCTGTGCAAGGAAGCGGGAGCCGGCGAAACGGAAATCGCCTGCGATTGCGGCCATAAGGCTTGCGCGCAATAATGCTGTCTGGCCCCGGTGTCCTGGTTCGGCGGATCGATCTCGTCTGATTAATCCCGGCGAGAAGGCTCGTTACCGTTGGAAGATTCCCTGGGTCTGGTGTCGTTGGGGTCCGCCTCGATGGTGACTTCAACCTGGGCGCCGGGCTTGAGCGCCACCTGATTGCCATTTTCATCCTGCAAAGAATTCTCCACCCGAAGCTCGCGATAGAGATCGTCCGCCCCATCAATCCCGATTTGCGCTTTCTCCGGTTCGCTGGGGTGCGGCGACGGGATGATTTTCTCTACCGTGCCGGGAAGCGTCACCGATGGCTTCTCCAACTCTTCTTCGTTTTGTATGGGTTTAGTCAAGCGGCTCCATTTCTTGGAAACGAAAGGCGTTTCCAGAATACCGGATGTTCACCGCGCTACGAAACGACTTTTGCGCCGGTCTTTTTGCGCAGGTCTTGGATGGCGGATTCGACGGTGGGGTTTGCAAAGAAATGTAGATAACCTACTCTGCCGCCGCCCATACAGTATCGACCGTATTGACGCCGCAACCCCGGTGCATGGATAAAGAGATGATCTTTTTTTCACGATTCTGAATGAAGGTCGCCGGGATTGGGAATGGCGACCGGGGCCAGACTGCTCTCGTTGCGGGACCTCGATGGGGGGAGTTCGCGCGAGTCAATAAGACGGCAAGGGAGCTACGCCTATGAATCGCCTGCGCATTCTGGTTGCTGACGACCACGAAATTGTACGTCGCGGTCTGGTTTCTCTCATCAAGGGACATCCCGACTGGGAAGTCTGCGCTGAAGCGGGCAATGGCCGCCAGGCAGTGGAGAAGGCCAAAGAATCGAAGCCGGACATCGCCATTCTGGATATTGGCATGCCCGTGCTCAACGGCCTCGAAGCCACGCGACAGATCCTGCGGGAAAATCCTGCCACGCGGATCCTGATTCTGACAATCACTGACACGGACCAGGCGGTGCAGGCCGTTCTGGACGCGGGCGCTCGCGGCTTCCTTCTGAAATCGGATGCGGCGCGGGACCTGGTCACGGCCGTGGAAGCACTGCAGCACAACAAGACCTTTTTCACCGCCCGGGTGGCGGAACTGGTGCTCTCCGGCTTCCTCGGCAAAACCCATCGTTCCTCCAGCGGCGAACCGGCTCTGCCCGGTCTGACTTCGCGCGAGCGCGAGGTGGTACAGCTGCTGGCCGAGGGGAAGTCCACCAAGGAAGTGGCCTGTCATCTCAACCTGAGCGTGAAAACCGCGGAGACCCACCGCAGCAATATCATGCGGAAGCTTGGACTGCACTCGGTCAGCGAGTTGGTGCTATACGCGGTGCGGAACAATATCGTACAAGTCGCGGTCGGCCCTGCGTCTCCGCCGGCCAGCGCGATTCCTGCCGCCTCGGCGGGCGGAATTCCTGTCACCGGGGCCAGGCTTACACCCACGACGCCCTGAGCCGTCAGGCAGTATCTGCTTCATCTCCGGGAAGCTCGCCGCTCGCACTGTCATTGAAGCACCTCGTAGAAGTAGCGCCGCCGTCTCGGCGGCTGTCCGGCGGGCGTCCCGCCCGCTGTGCGAAAAGAGTCGCATAGCGAAGCGGCCTCAGGTGCTGTAGCAAACCCCCTCGCCGCTCTTCCCTGCCGTTCCCCGTCCTCTTACCGAACGCTAAAAGGCGTGCCGTAAGACTCCTGTTTCCCCGGCCCGAATCGACCCCGCGAGACCGTGGACGACGCCGATGCTGCTAGAGTATGGATCGTCAGCTGCGGAAGCGCATGCAGTCCGGTGACTGCCACGGTCTTCAAAACCGTCGGGCGGCGGGTCACCCCGTCGCCGGTGTGTTCGACTCGCACACGCTTCCGCCAACTTCCCTTCCCCTAAGTACGAATCATGTAGCCGCGGAATTTCGTCGCGGAGGGAGGGCTCCGTCACCCACTCATTCGCAAAAAACGCGAATGAGTGGGGCACCCGGCTTCATTCTTAAAGGCTTGAGGTCCGCGCCCACGTCCCCGGCAATCCGACAGCGAACTGCGATTCATCGCTGTTCCTGAATGGTATAAAATCTTGAAACATCATCGCGACCCGGTCGCGGCGCCGTCCGAGTGCATGAGGCTTTTCCTGTTTTGGGAGTCCAAGGCAAGGGCCTGTGAACAAACGAGTTTCAGAACGGACGCAAACCCAACTGGCATTTGGCGCGGCGGTAATTCTGCTGGTGGTAAGCGCTGTGGCTGCCTATGCCACGGTGGCCCGGCTGCGCATCGCGGAGCGCTGGGTGGGACACACGCGCGACGTTCAAAGCTCGCTGGCGGATCTGAACAACATCAGCGCCCGGGCCGGGCGTGCGCGCACCCAGTACGTCGATTCCGGCGACAGCGCCCTGTTCGAGGACTATCAATCGGCGGCCGCCGACATTCCGAAGAAAATGCAGCTGATCGAACGCCTGCTGGCTGACAATCCCGAACAATCGGGCCTTCTGAGACAACTGACAAACGTAACCAACCACCGGCTGGACCTGTTGAATCGGTCGGTCCAGTTGAGGCGCAGCGGTTCTCGGGATGTGCAGGAACAGGCACGGTTGCGGCAGGAAATTCTTGACGTGTCAACCGAGGCCGACACGCTGTTGCAGACCATGCAAGACCATGAACAGCTGCTTCTGGATACGCGCCGGGCGCGGTCCGACCGGTTGTTCCGCATTACGGCGTACATCCTGTCCGCTGCCTTCATCGTGGCCCTGGCTCTATTTTTCTTCCACTACCGCCTGCTCAACGCCGAGTTGAACGCGAGGGAGCAGGCCGAAGCGTCGTTGCGGGCGCTCAGTGTGCGCCTGCTGGAGTTGCAGGACCAGGAACGCCGGAAATTTTCCCGCGAACTGCACGACAGCCTGGGGCAGTATCTGGTGGGCGTGAAGATGAACCTGACCATGCTGGGCAACTCGGTGCCACCGAACGCCCTGATTCCGGAGTGCCTCAAGCTGCTGGACCAGGCCATGACGGAGACCCGAACCATCTCTCATTTATTGCATCCGCCGTTGCTGGACGAGGCCGGCTTCGCTTCCGCGGCGAAATGGTATGTGGAGGGTTTCTCGAAACGCAGCGGCATTCAAACCAACCTGGAAATGGCTGACGACCTGGGCCGCCTGTCCAGTTCGCTCGAACTTGCTCTGTTCCGCGTTCTGCAGGAGAGCTTGACCAATGTGCACCGCCATTCCAAGAGCCGCAAGGCGGAGGTTTCCTTGATCGCGTCGAAGCATCAGGTCGTGCTCGAAGTGAGAGATCATGGGAAAGGCGTTCCGCCCGACGTTCTCGACCGCTTTCGTCACAAGCGCGCTCATGGCGGGGTGGGGCTGGCCGGAATGCGGGAGCGGATCAACGAACTGGGAGGCCGGATGGATATGCATTCGGACAGCCACGGCACCCGGGTGGTCGCCACTCTGCCTCGTGTGGAACGAAAAGGCCCCTCCGAAGAAATTGCCGCGGATTGATCCCGCGGGTATGGGTCGGACACTCTTAGACTCAGTCGTCAGTCGTCGGTCTTCAGCCGTCAGCACAACGTTCGCCGGGTCTTGCTGACAACCGATGACTGACGACTGAAGTCGGACAGAGCCTGCCATGAGCGAAGTCGAAGGGAGTGTCCGAGCCACACGGTCAGAGCTTTTTGCTGAGATCGCTGGACATGCCGCCGGCAGCGGGCACGTAGCATTTCGTGGTGTAGTCCATTACCATGCGGTTGGCGTTGAAGCGCCAGCCCAGGGTGCGGATGGTACGCTTCATGCGCTTGATCCAGCCGCGGGGCAGCCCGTCGCGATCGCGATCATAATAAAGAGGGATTACCTCATCGCGCAGCACGCGGTAGAGGTCTTCGCCGTCGCGGCTGTCGTGAATACTCATATCGGCGTGAGTTCTGCCGGTACCGATGGCGAATCCATTGAGGCCGTCGTAGGCTTCCGCCCACCAGCCGTCGAGAACGGACAAGTTAAGGCCGCCGTTCAAGACCACTTTCTGACCACTGGTGCCGGAAGCCTCCAGGGGCCGCCGCGGATTGTTCAGCCAGACATCGACACCCTGGACGAAGTGCCGCCCCACGTTCATGTCATAGTCTTCGACGAAGACAAACTTGTCGGCAAACTCCAGGTGACGCATGAGTTTGGCGATCTGCTGCAGCATTTTCTTGCCGGGTTCGTCGCGAGGATGCGCCTTGCCGGCAAAAATGAACTGCACCGGGCGCTTGGGATCGTTCACCATGGAGGTAAGCTTCTGGATGTCGGCCAGAATCAGGTCGGCCCGCTTGTAGGTGGCGAAGCGGCGGGCAAAGCCGATGGTCAGGGCATCCGGACTGAGCACCCGGCCCAGGCGCAACAGCATTTCGGGAGACTCGTCGCGGCGCTCGGCCTGCTCGACGACCCGATGGCGCACAAAATCCAGCAGGCGGGATTTCAGGTGAAGATGGGTTTCCCATAGTTCGGCATCGTCCACATTTTCAATTCCTTCCCAGATCGCAGGATCGGCGTTGTTCTCCTGCCAGCCCGTCCCCAGATGGCGGTCGTAAAGGCGGAACATTTGCGGCGCCAGCCAGGAAGGAACGTGCACGCCGTTGGTGATGTGGCCGATGGGAACTTCGTCTTCGGGCTTGCCGGGATACAGGCCGGTCCACATGTGCCGGGAAACCTCGCCATGGAGAGCGGAAACGGCGTTGGCGCGGCGGGCGAGGCGCAGACCCAGGACGGTCATGCAGAAATCTTCGTTGCGGTCGCCGGGATTCTCCCGTCCCAGTTCCATAAGCTTTTCCTGGGAGATACCCAGGGCATCGCACATGGGACCAAGATGCTCCTCCATCAACTCGGCGTAAAAGCGGTCGTGGCCGGCAGGCACAGGAGTATGAGTGGTGAAAACCGTTTCGCGGGAAACCCGGCGGACCGCATGATCGAAGCCAATGCCCTCGCTCTGCATACGGTCACGAATTGCCTCCAGCACCGCGAACCCGCTGTGGCCTTCGTTCAGGTGCAGAACGCCGGGCGTGATGGCCATGGCGCGGAGCGCGCGATAACCTCCGATGCCCAGCAGCAGTTCCTGGCGGATGCGGATGCGTGAATCTCCGCCATAGAGACGCGAGGTGAGTTCGCGGTCTTCGGGATGATTGCCCTCGATGTTGGAGTCGAGCAGGAGCAAATTGCAGCGTCCCACTTTCATGCGCCAGACTTTGGCGCGCAGGGCCGTGCCGCGGGTTTCGACCTGAACCGTAACCGGTTCGCCGTTCGGTCCGATGGCGGCTTCCATGGGCAGCTGATTGACATCGGTCTGAATATATTCTTCCTGCTGCCAGCCGGCGCGATCGAGCCGCTGCCGGAAATATCCCTGGCCATAAAACAATCCGATGCCCACCAGGGGGATGCCCAGATCGGACGCGCTCTTGACGTGATCGCCGGCGAGCACGCCCAAGCCGCCGGAGTATTCTGGAATGGAGACGTGCAAACCGAATTCGGCGGAGAAGTACGCCACCGGGCGAGGCCGCAGAATGCCTGCGTGCCGGGCTCCCCAGGTCCGGTCAGCCTCGAGATATTCGCGCTGGCGGCGATAGGCGTAATTGATCCGGCTGTGCAGCACCAGTTCGCGGGCGCGGCGTTCCATCTCGGGCAGGGGAATCTCCGAAAGCAAGGCGACGGGATTGTGATTGAGCTGACGCCAGCGCACCGGGTCGAGATCGCGAAACAAACTGCTGGTGTCATGGTCCCAGGACCACCACAGGTTGCGCGCCAGGGTCCACAGCCGCTCCTGCGCGGGCGCGATAAAGCGGTCCAGAGTGCGGGCTTCGCTCACCACCGAGCCCACCTGGGCCGCGGCCTCGCTCAGCATCCGGATTTCGTCCTCGCGAAACACGCGGGGGACAATGGTCTGAACCACCAGCACTCCCTGCAGCACACCGCGATCAATCAGAGGAACACCCAGGAACGACTGGTATGCATCTTCGCCGGCTTCGCTGAAATACTTGAAGCGGGGATGGTTTTTTACCTGCTCTACCGCCACCGGAGCCACTCGTTCCGCGACCAGGCCCGCCAGACCCTCATGCAGTCCCATGCGCAGAGTGCCAATACATTGGGGACGAAGTCCCAGAGTCGCGGCCAACACCAGGTTGGCCCGGTCCGGCTCCAGCAGGTATGCGGAACAAACGTCAGTCTGAAAACGCTTGGCGATCAGAGCGACAACGTTCATTAATGTTTCGGCCGAGTTGCCGCCCTCGGCGGCCAGGTTGGCGATTTCTTCCAGGGTCAGGACGTAATTTTCGTGGGTGGGAGCGGGTTGGCTCATGTTCTGAATGATCTCGTCGTTGGCTGTCAATTTAGGATTCAGGGCGCGACGGTTCGCGCATCCCATTAGTGTAACTGCTGGAAGATGACGCGACTAGTTGACGATGGGGCTCCTGCGGCTACAGCTCCGCGGCTATGCCGGTTTTATCGTCGATAGACTCAATGAATGGCTGCCAGGTATTGAGCGGGCTGCACTTCTGGCATGGCCCGCCCACAGCAGAACCGTGTGCCGTTTCGGCTCGGAATCCGGTTTGGGCTTCGTTATACAAACACATTGAACATGGGTCCACGCCAACGGAATGGACGAGCGCCCGTGACCTGGCGCCTCGGCGGCCTACAGGAAATGCTGTAGGTACGAATTGCGCGGTGATCCGGTGGCCGCTTTTGGATCGCTTTCCGTAAGCTACAGAAAAGACACGCAAATACCTTTTGGCAAACTAACTGCAAAAGAGTTTGATGAAACTTCCAGGAGGACGCGCATGACTGATATGCCTGGCGACGAGTGGAAGGAACTAGCGGAAGCGGCCCGCGACGAACAAGACCCGAAAAAGTTGATGCATCTCATCGATCGACTGAACCGCGCGCTGGAGGAGCACGTGAAACATCTGTATCCGCGCTCCGAGGAAGCGGCAAACTAGCGCATTTTTCCTCTGTCTAAAAAATCATCTTCAGCCGGGCATCCGCAACGGCTGGTTCCTGCCTGAATGATCCTCTCTGCCATCGACGCCGCAGTCGAAGCCCGCTTGCATGTAAAATCCTTCACGTGACATCAGCGTGCCGTGGTGTCAGGCGCACCACTGCGAAGTCGATCGCGTCCCTGCGCTCGAAATCTGAAGCGGAGAACGGATAATGGCCGAGTGCGAAGGCAAGGTGGCCCTGGTGACCGGTGGGACCTCAGGCATTGGAAGGGAGACATCGATTCTGTTCGCCAGGAAAGGTGCCCGGGTAGTGGTCGCCGGACGGCGTGAAATTGAAGGCAAAGAGACTATCGACCTGATTCGCCGCGCCGGTGGCGAAGGAATCTTCGTGCGGGCGGACGTGTCGCGGGCATCGGAAGTCAAAGCTCTGGTCGAAAAGACGGTCGCGGCTTATGGCGGCCTTGACTATGCCTTCAACAACGCGGGCATTGAGGGCCATTGGGTCCCCATCGTGGAGCAGACCGAGGACGAATGGGACCAGACTATTGACATCAACCTCAAAGGCACATGGCTCTGCCTGAAATATGAGCTTCAGCAAATGCTGAAGCAGGGCCGCGGGGGTGTGATCGTCAATAATGCTTCCATCTCCGGATTTATCGGAAGCTACGGATCGGCGACCTACGCGGCCAGCAAGCACGGGGTGTTGGGGCTGACCAAGGCGGCAGCTCTTGAAGTTGCGCGGAATGGAATCAGAGTCAATGCGGTTTGCCCGGCAGCCGTCGAGACCCCCATGGCGGACCGCCTGTTCGGAGCACCCGAGGTCCGCAAGAAGGTGCTTGGGTTTTATCCCATAGCACGATTTGGCAAACCGATCGAGGTGGCCGAAGCGGTCTTGTGGATGTGTTCCGGGGCGGCTGGATTCATGACCGGGCAAAGCCTGGTTCTGGACGGCGGCTTTCTCGCTGGTCCGAATGTGCCGCCCGAATAGACGAGGCAAAACAAATATTCCCGAGGACAAAATCTTATGATCAAGAGAATGATCAGCCGCAAACGCAGTAAGCTTTTGCCGGTCCTATCTGCAATCCTGCTGTTCACGTGCGGCGCGGGAGCGCAAACCGCGGCGAAGTCCTCCGACATTCTGGTGATTGACGCCTCGGCGCCCGCTCATCCCTTTCCTCATTTCTGGGAGCACATGTTCGGATCGGGGCGGGCCAACCTGACACTGCGCGAAAGCTACCGCAATGACTTGCGCCAGGTGAAAAAAATCACCGACCTGGAATACGTCCGCTTCCACGCCATTTTTCTTGACGACATGGGTGTGTACGACGAAGACAGCGCGGGCCGGCCGATCTACAACTTTTCCTACGTTGACCAGGCATACGACGGCCTGCTGCAGAACGGAGTGCGTCCTTTTGTAGAGCTGAGTTTCATGCCCAGGAAACTGGCGGCGAAGGATGCGCCGCATGCGTTCTGGTACAAGCAGAATGTTGCGCCCCCAAAAGATTGGGCCAAATGGGATGACCTGATTTACCAGTTTACGAAGCATCTGGTGGACCGGTATGGCCTGGACGAAGTTGCCAAGTGGTACTTCGAAGTCTGGAACGAACCCAATATCGACTTCTGGGTGGGAGACCCGAAGCAGGCGACATATTTTGAGCTTTACGACCACAGCGCGGCGGCAGTCAAGCGAGTGAGTGCGCGCTTGCGCGTGGGCGGTCCCGCGACCGCGCAGGCGGCGTGGGCTGACGCATTCATTCAGCACTGTGTCGAGAAGCACGTTCCGGTGGATTTCGTTTCCACCCACGTGTACGGAAACGACAGTGCGAAAGACGTGTTTGGCACCAATGAAGATATCCCGCGCGATCGCATGGTGTGCCGGGCGGTGAAGAAGGTGCACGATCAGATCAAAGCGTCGGCCCTGCCCACGCTGCCGCTGATCTGGAGCGAGTTCAACGCCAGCTACAAGAACGAACCGGAAATTACCGACTCCATATATATGGGGCCGTGGATGGCCGACACCATACGGCAATGCGACGGGCTGGTGGACGAGATGTCGTACTGGAGCTTCTCCGATGTTTTCGAGGAACAGGGCGTAGTGAAAAAACCCTTTTACGGTGGCTATGGATTGATCGCTGCCGGAGGAATTCCCAAGCCGGCGTTTGCGGCCTTCGAGCTTCTGCACCAACTGGGAAATAAACGCCTGGCTCTCGATTCCGATTCTGCTTTGGCGACTCGCGCCGCGGATGGTTCCCTGGTGGTAGCGGTGTGGAACCTGGTCGCCCCTGAGCAAACGGGAGCAGCCAGGACGGTGGTGCTGCGGTTCAAGAATCTGAGCGGGGCGCGCCATGCGTCCATTTCCCGAGTGGACCAGGAACATGGCGACCCGCACCTGGCGTACGAAAAAATGGGCTCGCCTGTTTATCCCACCGAGGTGCAACTTCAGAAACTGCGCAACTCGGTTCAACTGGGGGCGCCGGAGGTCAAGGAAATCAAAGGCGGTGAGTTGAGCCTGACGCTGCCGGTGAACGGTCTGGCAGTGATTGCGATCAGGTAAGCGCTTTGATATGGGTAGCGCCGGCATCTTGCCGGCCCGATGGGCGGGATCTGCCCGCCTGGCTTTGCAGCTTAGACTTACCGGCGGAGGGCGGGACGCCCTCCGGACAGCCGGCGGGACGCCGGCGCTACCAGAGTCCAAGTCAAAGGCGGCGGGCGAGGACGCCCGGCCCACACGATACTTACTTATAACTCTATGAAGCGACAAACCTTACGGGCTCTTACCGCATCTACAAGTGGCGGCAGCTTTCCGTATTGCTTCTAGAAACCTCCAAACTTGGTTAGGATTCATGCATGGCGGAGCAGCAGAGTTTCCTGAGCAGCTGGCAGGAGCGGCTTACGGCGCTCCGTAATACCCCGCCGGTGCTGAAGATCGTGTGGAAATCCGGACCCGGGGTTGTGGTGTTCGGCCTAGTGTCCCGCCTCTTCGCTTCGCTGTTGCCGCTCGCCCTGCTCTGGATTCCGAAGCTCATCGTTGACGAAATCACGCACCCGAAATTCGCGGCGCACGTGATGTCACCCCGATTGTGGTGGCTGGTAGCGAGTGAATTCGGCCTCGCCGTCCTGGGCGGTATCCTCGCGCGAGCCATCGATTATTCGGACTCGCTGCTGGCGGACAAATATACCCGCTACGTAAGTATCCAGGTCATGAAGCACGCGGCCGAACTTGACCTGATCGCTTACGAGGACCCGGTATTTTACGACCGGCTGGAGCGGGCGCGGGTACAGGCCACCGACCGGTTGGGAATGATTCAGCAGATCGGTCGGCTGATCCAGTTGGTCATTACCACCACTACTTTATCGGTCACGATCATTGTTTATTCGCCCTGGTTGATGCTGATGCTGATTGCGGGAGTGCTTCCTGCATTCCTGGGTGAGAGCCATTTTGCTTTTCTGGGATACGCCAAGAATTTTCGCCAGACTCCGGTGCGGCGCCAGTTGGATTATCTGCGGCAAGTGGGCGGCAGCAAGGAAGCCGCCAAGGAACTCAAGTTATTCGGGCTCAGCCAATTCCTCACGCAGCGCTTCACCAAACTTTCCGACGGAATTTACGAAGAGAACGTGGCACTGTCACGGCGGAAATTGATTGCCGGAGCTTTCCTTTCCGTGATCGCCTTCGCGGGCTACTACTCGGCCTATGTGTTCGTAATCTGGCGGACGGTGACGGGCGCGTACAGCATAGGATTGTGGTACCTGCTGTCGGGCGCGATTTTGCAGGCCAGCAGCAACATCCAGCAAATTTTTTCCACCGTGTCCGGCATCGCTGATCAGGCGCTTTTCCTGACCGACCTGCTGGCTTTCTTCGATATGCGGCCAACCATCCAGTCAAAGCCTGATGCCCTGCCCGCGCCGCGCCCGATCGTGCGCGGATTTGAGTTCCGCAATGTTTCATTCCGGTATCCGGGGAATTCGCGGCTGGTGCTGAACGGACTGAACTTCCATCTTCATCCCGGCGAACGGGTTGCGCTCATCGGAGAGAACGGCGAGGGCAAGACCACGATTGTTAAGCTGATCACGCGGCTTTACGATCCCACTGAGGGCCAGGTGCTGCTCGACGGCGTGGACTTGAGAGAGTATCGTCTGGAAGATTTGTATCGCGAAATTGGCGTTATCTTTCAAGACTTTATGCGCTATGAGATGACGGCGCGTGAAAATATTGCGGTGGGCCGGATTGAAGAGATTGACGACTTGAAGATGCTCGAAACTGCTGCCCGGAAAAGCCTGGCGGACGCGGTCATTGGAAGGCTTCCGGGCGGTTACGATCAAATGCTGGGCCGGCGCTTCGAAACCGGCGTGGATATTTCCGGCGGTGAGTGGCAAAAAGTTGCGCTGGCCCGGGCCTACCTGCGCGATGCGCAACTTCTGGTTCTTGACGAGCCGACGGCCGCGCTCGATGCACGCAGCGAGTTCGAGGTTTTCCAGCGCTTTGCGGAACTCACCGCGGGGAAGATGGCGCTCTTTATTTCACACCGATTCTCCACCGTGCGCATGGCGGACCGCATCGTAGTCCTCGAAAACGGGAAGATTGCAGAAGAAGGAAGTCACGAACAACTGGCGCGCCTGGGCGGCCGGTACAAGGAGATGTTTGAAATGCAGGCCGCAAGCTATCGCTAATGTTCGCGAGCCCTAGAATTTCACAAGCCATGCCTCCGGACACCCATATCGAGATGCTGAGCGCCGAAGCCGAGCGCTTGCCTGAGCCCCCCAAGGAAGCCGGCCCGAACCTGGAGGCGCTGGGGGCGGCGGCGGCAGACCTGGGGCGAAGGATGGTGTGGCTGCCGGGCACGCACTCGGCACGCTTTTTTTCGGAACGCTACCGCGCGCTCTGCCGGGCCATCAGGCCCGTGCTGCGGGCTTTTCAGAGTTCCGTACCCGCGACCATCGTGGGCGATGATTTTCGCTGGTTGAATGACAACCTGCGCCTGGTCCACGCCGACCTTCGGGGGACGAAAGACGGCTTCAAGCTGGTTCGCAAACTGCCTCACGTTCGCACTCCGGACGGCGCCATCGCTCCGCGGGTCGTTGCCCTGGCCGCGGGATATCTGGCCACCACCAGCTATGAGTTCAGCGTCAATTCGCTTAACGCCTACGTACAGGCTTTTCAGCAGAGCACGGTGTTGAGGATGGTCGAACTGTGGGCGCTGGTTCCAGCCCTGAAGCTGGTATTGCTGGAAGAAATTGCGGCCCGCGGATCCAAAGTAGCGGCCGACCCGGCGGGCTCCTACGGGGCCGGGATTTGTGTGCGCAGCCTGCGCGATATCGGCCAGACTTCGTGGAAGGAAGTGCTCGAGCCGCTAGTGCTGTTCGATCGCATCCTGCGCCAGGATCCGGCCGGCGCCTATGCGCGCATGGATTTCGAGAGCCGCGACCTGTACCGCACGGAGGTCGCCAATATAGCCGAGTACGCCGAATTACCTGAGGGCGATGTGGCTACGGCAGCGCTGGCCCTGGCGCGGTCCGCGCACCAGGAAGCCCACGCCAGCCCGCGCCTGACCGCCCGCCTTGGACACGTTGGTTACTACCTTCTGGCGGAAGGCGCTGCCTCACTGCACAGCAGAGTGGGCTTTCAACCTCCCTTGGGCCAGCGCATCGGGTCTTTGCTACGCCGGCATCCGGATGAGTTCTATCTGCCGGCTACCGAAGTGCTGACCCTCGCCCTGATGTCGGCGATCGTCCTGCTGCTGACCAACACCTACACTTCTCTTGAACTCATCCTCTTCTCCATGCTGGTCCTGCTGCTTCCCAGTTCGCAGAGCGCCATCCAGCTGGTGAATTATCTGGTGACGTCGCTGCTGGAACCAAAGATTTTGCCCAAGCTCGATTTCTCCGCGGGCGTTCCCGACAACTGCACCACGCTGGTGGCGATTCCCAGTCTGCTGTTTAACCAGGAACAGGCTCGCCGGCTGGTGGAGGACCTGGAAGTACGGTTCCTGGGCAATCACGATCCCAACATTCACTTCGCGTTGCTCACGGATCTGCCGGATTCCCCGGAACCCTCGTCCGAAGATGATCCGGTAATCGAATACTGCGCGCAACTGGTGCGCGAACTGAATGAAAAGTACGCCAGCCAGGCTTCGGGATCGTTTCTTCTTTTCCATCGCCACCGGGTTTACAACCCGCGCGAAAGAGTGTGGATGGGTTGGGAGCGCAAACGCGGCAAGCTGATGGACCTGAACAAACTGCTGCGCGCCGAACACGATAGCTTCCCGGTGAAGATTGGCGACCTGTCGATCTTGCCGCAGATTCGTTTCGTCATCACGCTGGACGCGGACACGGAATTGCCCCGCGGATCGGCCGATCGCATGATCGGGGCGATGGCCCATCCCCTGAACCAGGCAATTATTGATCCGGAAAAAAACATCGTGGTGGCCGGATACGGCATCCTGCAGCCGCGGGTGGGAGTGAGCGTGCAGAGCGCCTCCCGTTCGCGGCTGGCCAGCCTCTACTCCGGAGAGACGGGCTTCGATATTTATACCCGCGCGATTTCGGACGTGTATCAGGACTTGTACGGAGAAGGCATCTTCGCGGGCAAGGGAATCTACGAAGTGGACACGGTGCACCGGGTGCTCGACCGGCGCTTTCCGCGCAATGCCCTGCTCAGCCACGACCTGATCGAAGGCGCCTACGCGCGCGCCGGGCTGGCCAGCGACATCGAGATCATCGAAGATTATCCCTCGCACTACAGCGCCTACAATCGGCGTAAACACCGCTGGCTGCGGGGCGACTGGCAGATCACGGGCTGGCTGCTGTCGCGGGTGCCGGATGAGTCGGGACGCAAAGTGCCGAATCCCATCTCGCTGGTTTCGCAGTGGAAGATTCTGGACAACCTGCGCCGCAGCCTGGTGGAGCCTGCAACGTTCCTGCTGCTGGTGTTCGGATGGCTGGTGCTGCCCGGAAGCCCGCTCTACTGGACGCTGGCGACCCTGGGCATCTTGTTTGTGCCGGCCTGGTTCCAGTTCCTGTTCAACCTGGTGCGGGCGGTGGTTGAGCGCAAGTCCCAGGTGGTCAGAGACGCTCGAACCGCGCTGCTCACGGCCAACGCCAGCATGTTTTTCACGCTGTCATTTCTGCCCCACCAGATGCTGCTCTCACTCGATGCCGTGGTGCGAACCCTGGTCCGGCGGCTGGTGACGCGGCGGCGGCTGCTGGAATGGGAGACGGCGGCGGAAACCGAACTCAGCACCCGCAAGCGGACCCCGGTGGATGTTTATCTGGACTGGATGCCCGCGCTTGCGCTCGCCCTGGGCGCGCTGGTGTTCTTTACCCGCCGTCACGCTTTTTTTGCCGCGCTGCCCATCCTGCTGCTGTGGGGCTGCAGCAAGTGGATTTCGATGTGGCTGAACCTGCCTTCGCGGGCCATGCGCAGCGAAACTTCCGACAAGGACGAATTGTTTCTGGAGCGGACGGCGCTTCGCACCTGGCGCTATTTCGCCGAGTTCAGTACCGAGGAACACAACTGGCTGGTCCCGGATAATGTGCAGGAAGAACCTCCCGCCATCGCGGCACGCATTTCGCCCACCAACCTGGGCTTTCTTTTGAATGCCCGCCAGGCGGCCTGCGAGTTTGGTTTTCTGACGGTTCCTGAATTCGCCGAACAGAGCTTGCGGACCCTGGGCACAATGGCCAAGCTGGCGCGCTCGCATGGGCACCTGCTCAACTGGTACGACACGCGCACCCTCGAACCGCTCCGGCCCCGTTTCATCTCTGCCGTCGATAGCGGCAACCTGGTGGCGTCACTCTGGACCTTGCAGCAAGGCTGTCTGGATCTTTTGCAGCGTCCCTTGCTGGAAAAGCAACTGGCGGAAGGCCTGGCCGATCATCTCCGCATCCTGGTCGAAAGGCATGCCTTTCCTCAGAAGCGCTTCAAAACGTTTCAGGAACAGACCAGAAAGAGAAGCTGGTTGCAGCGTCTGCTGGCGCCTTCAGAAGAAGGATTGTTGGAGAGCGACCTGGAAACGGTGAACCCCAAGTACGAGTCGGATGTGCGCTGGTTTGCGGCGGAATCTCTGTCCCGGGTGAGAAATCTCAGGAAGGCAGTCCAGGTCTATGCGCCGTGGATGCTGCCGGAGTTTGTTCCACTGTGGAAAGATGCCACCCTGGAGTTCAAATTCGACTCGCAAAGCCTGACCGTCGCGCGCCTGCCGGAAGTGGTGGACAGGCTGGCGGCGCGTCTGCAGTTCGCTCTCGACCATGCCAACGGCGCCGGAGATCGCAAGGCCCTCTATCTGCGATTGCAGGCCATGTTGCCGGAGGCACGCTCCCGGGCGCTGAGTTTGATTGAAGATCTCAAACGAATCGCTGATGAGGCCGGAAAATTCGCCGACGAGATGGACTTCCGCTTCCTGCTCGATCCGCGGCGCAAGTTGCTGTCGCTGGGTTTCGATGTGGAGGCGGGAAAACTGCCGCCCGCCTGCTACGACTTGCTGGCTTCGGAGGCGCGCATCGCGGTATTCGCCGCCATCGCCAAGGAAGATATTCCGCAGGACGTCTGGTTTCTGCTGGGCCGGGCCCACACTCGCGAGCACGGACTTCCCGTCCTGCTCTCCTGGACCGGAACCATGTTCGAGTATCTGATGCCGGTACTCTGGATGCGGACCTACCCCAATACGCTGCTGGATAATTCGCGCATTGCCGCGGTCCGCCTGCAGCAGATTTATGGCGCCGAAAAGAGCGTGCCCTGGGGGATTTCAGAATCGGCATACGCCAAACGGGATGAGGCTGGAAATTACCAGTATCAGGCCTTTGGTCTGCCCGATATTTCACTCCACCAGGGTGAGGCCAACATGCTGGTCATCTCTCCCTATTCCACATTCCTCGCACTGCACGTGGATGCCGCGGCCGCGTTCCGCAATTTGCGCCGGATGGAAGGCGAGGGCTGGCTGGGTCCGTACGGATTCTATGAAGCCGCCGATTACAGCACCGCCTCCGGCCGCCGCAACTGGCGCCATCGCCACGAACTGGTGTGCTGCTGGATGGCCCACCACCAGGGCATGACCTTGATTGCGCTGGCTAACTTCCTGCACGACGGCGTGGTCCAGCGCTGGTTTCACAACGATCGGCGGGTACAGGCGACGGAACTTCTCCTGCATGAAAGGCCGGCGACCAACGTCAAGTCGTTGCGCAAACTCTACGGCGCGGCCGCGTGATGCACGCGCAGGGGCGGAGCCTGTCCTGAGCGACATCGAAGGATGCCCTCACCCGCCCTGCGGAGCCAGGTCTCTCCCTGGCGAGCTTTGTTCGCCCGCACGAGGCGTCCGGGCCTACGTAATTTGAGGGATGAACTATGAACTGGTAGTGCTGGAGGTCTGATATTCGTCCGCTAGGCCGGCTTCAGGAAGCTCAAGCCCCCAGTTTTCACCGATGGAACCAAGCCCTTCCAATCCGACCTGATACTCGCTTGTCCCTACCATCGGTTTTACCCAGACCACGCGAAAGTGAATCCTGCGCTGCCGGTATTGCAAGGTGAGTTTGTCGCCGGCTTTTAAGGCGTGATGGATCGCGCCCAAGCGGGCCCCATTGGGGGTGATGTCCAGAGTGTGCGCCAGTTCGTTTACCGGATTATTGGCGGAGTCCTTCCCCGATATTCGCACGGGCAAAACCATTTTGATCCGCTTGTATCGCCGGTTACCTTTTCCCACGGAGATCCCCCATTGCGGCTACGCGATCAACCTATCGGCCAACTTGCGGCCGCACTTTAGGGGCCACCTTGCCGCCAGACAACAAATCTCAGCCCCCTGCAGAATCAGAGCTTTAGGAGCGTTGCTTTGGTCACGCTCGGAGATTCTTCCCCGGCGACTGACGCTCTGAATCAACCGGGTGACAGTTTTTGTCAACGGTCAATTTCTGGGTGGGCACGCGTCTGAACGGCTTCTGGTTTATTTTTAGTGGACAATGGAATCAAGGAGCAATCGATGAAAGGTAAAATCGCACTCGTCACCGGCGCCGATGGAGGTCTGGGGACCTTTGTGACCCAGGCTCTGCTCGATGCCGGCGCTACCGTCGTCGGGCTGTCGCAGAGAATTCAGCAGTCGTCTTTCAACAGTCCGAACTTTAACGCCTTGCCGGCGGACATTTCTACCTCAGCTGGAGTGAAGTCTGCGGTGGACAGCCTGGTTTCCCGCTTCGGCCGTCTGGACATTCTCGCCCATACCGTGGGTGGGTTCGCGGGCGGCCACTCCATCGCCGCAACCGACGATGCTACGTTCGAGCGCATGTTCGATTTGAACTTGTACAGCACCTTCTACCTTCTGCGCGCGGCGGTCCCGGTCATGCGCCAGGGAGGAAACGGGCGCATCGTTGCCATCGGCAGCCGTGCTGCGCTGGAGCCTGGAGTTGGCGTCGGCGCCTACAGCGCTTCCAAGGCAGCCATGGTTTCATTGATCAGGACCGTGGCCCAGGAAAACAAGGACGCTGGAATGACGGCCAATGCCATTCTGCCCGGCACCATGGACACGCCAGCCAACCGGAAATTCATGCCTGACGCGGACCCTTCCAAGTGGGTCCGCCCTGCCGCCATCGCAAGCCTGATCGTGTGGCTGGCCGGGGATGCGGGCAAAGACGTCAACGGGGCGGTGATCCCGGTGTACGGCAGCGAGGCCTGAGACTTTGCTGTTGGAACAGCAGGAAAAGATATAGGGCAAGAACAAGGCAAGACAGGACAGAAGACGAAAAAGAAAAGACGAAAGACGAAAGACGAAAGACGAAAAGGGAACCCGGTTCTCAGTTGTCAGTTTCAAGTTCTCTGCAGATTGGTCCCGTAGATTGCTCACCGTGTCGGTTGGTAATCACTCAGGAATTACACCTGGGCGCAAGTCGGGCAACACAAAAATCGTTTTCGCCAGATTGGAGGCGAGCGTCTCAGCGCGATAGTAGCGGGTCAGGATTCCGTCCTTCCAACTCAGGAGATCGGGATTGTTGCGGGCAAATTCCTCCCATCCTGGTTTGTTTGGACTCCGCATCATGCGCTCGTGAATTAGAAAGACGTACGCCCAGGTTACGGTCGCGTGATAGAGCTGCGGCTTTCCCTGGGTCTCGGCGAATCTCCGCAGTGCTCTGGAAAAGGACTGCAGGGCCTCGAGCACAGGGAGATTGGTCAGATACAGAAACGCTGCCCGAACGTGTTCGCGATGATGAAAGTACTCATGCGAGAGCATGCCATCTTCAAAGCGTTCTAGCAGTTCCTGGTCTGTCAGTTGCTCGCCGGGTGAAGTGACCAGCATCGGGTGATCTCCATTTGGGATATCAGGAGTCGCGTCGGCGGGACGATCGCGCGCGCTTCGTCTCCTTCAGGCGGTGACTGGCACTCGAATCCAGTTCCAGGCCATAGAACTTCTTCAACTCCCTGATCTGGTCAAGCGACGCCTGACCAAACGGGGTCTTGCCATCGAAGGCATGCAGGACGATCCCTTCCAGCAGATCACCCAGGGTCAAGTCGTGGTACTCGCCGAAGGCTTTAAGGACCTTGAGCAGGCGCTTTTCCATTCGAACTCCGGTCTGCACCCGTTCGACCAGGAACCCCTCGTCCGACTTCATGGTACCAATGTACCATGGTACGTAACTGGCAGGCAAATTTACTGGTGGCGGAGCCACTCCCACGATGGCTCAATAAATTTCTCTTATCTCCTCCATAAATTAATGTTTTTAAAAGTATTTGTGATAGGGGCGAAAAGAATTATGCATTGGACTCTCACAGCCGCAGGGCGGTACTGTGCACCACGCTGGTTACGGGGATGTGCCGTGGTTCACACCACACATGACTAGGGGAGAAAGAGAGTCGTCTAGATGAATGGTGCCTTCCGTTGGAGGGTTTTGGTTTTCGCTGTAAGTATGGGGATTATTTGCGGCTCCGCAAATCGAACTTGGGCTCAGGCTGAGCCGGCGCCTGACCTGGCCAGCCGTATCGACTCTTTGGAAAAACAACTGGCGGAACTGCGCAGTCAGATGGAGGCACAGAAAGCTGCTGCGGCTGCTCCCGCACCGGCCCAGGCCATGGTCGCCACCCCCGCGCCGGCTGCCAGTCCCGCACCCACTGGACTCGCCGGCCTGCTGGGGCCAACCACGCTGAGCGGGTTCGTCGATGTGTACTACGGCTACAACTCCAACCAGCCCATAGGCCGCACCACGGCTTTTCGCAACTTTGATATCAACTCCGGCCAGTTCGGACTGAACATGATCGAACTGGTGGCCGACAAAGCGCCGGATGCGACGGCCAGCCGCCTGGGTTATCACGTCGCTCTGGGCTTCGGACAGGCGATGAACATCGTCAATTCGACTGAGCCCGGCCAATTCCCCACCGAATCAAACTTCGATCAATACCTGAAGGAGGGATACCTGGAGTATCTGGCGCCCATCGGCAAGGGCCTGCAGATTAACGTCGGCAAGTTCGTGACCCCGGCTGGCGCTGAGGTGATCGAGACCAAGGACAACTGGAACTACTCGCGCGGCCTGTTGTTCGCGTTGGCCATTCCCTACTTTCATTTTGGCACCAGCGCCAAGTATGCGTTTAATTCAAAGTTCGCGTTGACCGGATACCTGGTGAACGGCTGGAACAACAGCATCGACAACAACAGCGGCAAGACCACCGGCTTCAGCGCGGCCTGGACTCCGAACAGCAAGTTCAGCCTGATCCAGAATTATCTGGTGGGTCCGGAACAGTTCAACGACAACTCAAACTTCAGGCACCTTTCGGACACGGTGGTGTCATTTTCGCCAAACAGCAAGCTTTCCTTCCTGGCGAACTATGACTACGGTCACGACCACCTCAGCGGGGCGCCGTTCTCCGTACATTGGAGCGGCATTGCGGGATACATCAAGTACGCGCCGAACGACAAGTGGGCATTCGCCGGCCGCGGCGAATATTTCAGCGACAACGGCGGCACGCAGAGCGGAACGCCGCAGAAGTTGAGCGAATTCACACTCACCCTGCAGCGCATGCTGGCCAGCAAACTCATGACTCGCCTGGAATTCCGGCGTGACATGTCGGACCAGAATGTTTTCCCGGACCACGCCTCGGGGCTCAAGGATTCGCAGAACACAGTGACCCTGGGCATGGTCTATGCCTTTAGCAGCGCGGACGCCAAGTAGCGGGAGGCAATCGGTTTGGAACAACTGCGGCTTCGGCTGATGTCTGAAAGTAACTGCGGTTTGCAGGCAGAACGATTTTCACCCAGCGGCAGCGATGCCGCTGATATGTGGGATCACGGCTTGGGTTCAACTCAAACCACCCCTAGTACCAGCACCCAGGCCGTGCCCGCGCCAAGGTTGAGTTCGGCGAGAGCAAGCGGGTTCTACAGGAGGCGAAGTTGCCTTTTATCGATGCAGACAACGGACGGGGCCGCAAGCTTGCCCCGGTTCAAATACTCGATGTAAGGAGCAAAGCAATGGGCGCGAACGCAAAGCAGGGATTGTATCTGGGCACTACTTTAGTCGGCTTCACTTCCTTTGTGGCGGGTTTGCACAGCGGGGGCGGGCTGGGCATCGTCTTTGCCGTCGTAGGGGCGGGTTTGCTGTTTGCCTCCGCGGCCGGCTTTTACAAGATCAAAGCGGTGTAGATCAACAAAGAGGGAGATCACATGAAGCTAGTCGGAGTTTTGCTGGCAGTTTTCGGATGGTTGCTTCCGGTTGTCGCGCTCAACATGACATCGTCCACCGGGATGAGGATGTTCCTGTGCATCCTGGGGATCGGCATCACGCTGGTCGCGATTCTGGGTGTGCTGAACAAGGCCCATCAGAAAGAAGCTGTCTGGAAACAGTAGAGATCAGAGCGACAGTGCGGCCCGGCGGAATACTTTAAGACATCGAGGGCGCGGCGAACCATCACGATCGCGTTCAACCTCACGAGGAGATACGGAATGAAACGTTGCACTTGGTTGAAACCATATCTGTGGGCGGCGATAGTCGCGCTGCTCGTATGTGGTCTGCCGGCCTGGGCCCAGGGGCAAGCGGCTGCGCCCAGCGCCCCCGCGGCTACCCCCGCACCTCCACCGCTTGCTGTGGACGCACCACTAAATGTCAGTGGACCTTCCACCGACGATCAGGCCGCAGGCGATCCCAGCGGCACCAAGACCGGAACCGCGAATGATGTGGTCCACGCCGATCCAACCAAACCGCTCACCCTCGTGGACCTAGTGAACCAGGCGGGCCAGAATCGCATCGCGATCAATTTTGTCTGGACCCTGGTCACCGGCTTTCTGGTCATGTTCATGCAGGCCGGTTTCGCCATCGTTGAAACCGGATTGTGCCGCGCCAAGAATGGCAACCACACCATGATGATGAACTTCATGGTCTATGGTTTCGGTCTGTTCGCCTACTGGGTTTGCGGATACGCCATCCAGATGGGCGGAGCTGCCGGTACGGCCATGCTGGGTGGCATCAACCCGCTTAACCATGAGTTCACTATTCACCTGCTGGGACACGATTGGGGCCTTTGGGGAACCAAGGGATTCTTCCTCTCCGGCGCGACCTATGACGTCGGGGTGATGGTTCTGTTCCTGTTTCAAATGGTCTTCATGGATACCGCGCTGACGATCGTGACAGGCGCAGCGGCCGAACGCTGGAAGTATGTGGCCTTTTGCGTCTCCTCTATTTTCCTGGGCGCAATCACTTACCCGATGTTCGCGAACTGGGCCTGGGGCGGCGGATGGCTTTCGAAGCTGGGAGCCAATTACGGGCTGGGCGCCGGCTACGCCGACTTTGCCGGCTCCGGTGTGGTGCATGCGGTGGGTGGCATCACGGCACTGGCTTTATCTCTCATCGTGGGTCCTCGCATCGGCAAGTACAACCGCGATGGATCGTCAAACGCCATGCCCGGACATGACATGGTGATTGTTCTGACCGGCTGTTTCATCCTGGCCTTCGGCTGGTTCGGATTTAACCCCGGCAGCACGCTCGGCGCTTCCGGGGCGTTGCGCATCGGTACCATCGCCGTTGACACCATGCTCGCAGGATGTACTGGCTCATTTGGCGCGCTCCTCTACATGTGGATCAAGTACGGTAAACCCGACGCCTCCATGGCCGGCAACGGCCTGTTAGCGGGCCTGGTGGCGATTACCGCTCCCAGCGGCTACGTCAACACCCTGGGAGCCGTCATCATTGGGTTCGTCGCGGGCTTGCTGGTTTGCGTCAGCGTCGAATTCGTTGACCGTGTTCTGCGAGTGGATGATCCAGTCGGCGCCATCTCGGTCCACGGCACCAACGGGCTTTGGGGAGTCATCTCGGTCGGTCTGTTTGCCGATGGCACTAACGGCGTCAAGGGATTGTTTTACGGAGATCCTACCCAACTGGTGGCTCAGTTGATCGGCGTGGCGACCTTGCTGGGCTTTGTCTTCTCGCTTTCTTATACCGCGAACATGGTGATTCACTTCATCATCGGTCAGCGGTCCGCGGCGGCCGATGAACTCGAAGGCCTGGACATCCCGGAAATGGGAGCCTTATGCTATCCCGAGTTTGTCCTGAAGCCGGACACGACGCACGCGGGCGCAGCGGCCAGCGACTTCAAAGCTGGCTTGCAGGTTGCGCGGGAGACCGCATGATGACCAACGCATTCCCGGTGAACGGCGAGCTAGCGGGGCATTCCCTCACCTGGCAATGTCCCGCGGCACTGGACTTGCCTCGCGAAGCCGTCGAGTGCTTCCAGCGGGGAGTGGAACTGCTGCAACTGGGTGACTCGGGAGGGGCGCTGGTTGTGCTCTCCCGGAGCACCGAACTGGCTCCAGCGTTTAGCGAGGCCCACGTTTTTTTGGGCCTCGCCAATGCCTTGAGCAACAAAATCTATCCGGCAATTGATCATCTCGAACTTGCCGCGCAACTCCAGCCCGACAGTTTCGCGGCCCACTACACGCTGGCGCAGCTCAACTTCAAACTACGCATTCCGCAGAAAGGCTATGCCGCTGCAGAACAGGCCTTGCGCTGCGTGAGCACCCTGGAGCAACGCAAGATGCTGGCCCAGTTGCTTAAGGAAGAACGGGCCCGGGAGCGTAATGGAATCGCGCGGCCCTGGTTTAACAAACCGTACAGTAAACCTGGATTGTTTCTCGCAGGCAGTGGCGTGGCGGCAGCCGTCGGAGCTCTTCTGTTGCATGTTCGGTGGTAAACGGGAGGAGGCACACATGTTTGACACGGTGCTCGAAATCCTGAAGAAACAGCGAATGGCCTGGTCTTGGGCTGTGATCGTTGGGCTTTTCCTCATACTCCTGGGGCATGCCCCTGTCCTTCCTGTGATTGCTGGTTGTGCGCTGGCCATCGCGATTTCAATGTTGCGCTCTGTCCCCAGAAGTCAGGTACGGCCTGTCCGGGCTCGTGGAGGCCGATGAGCACTTCGCTCCAGATACTCTTGTTCATCGCCCTGCTGATCGCGGCGGCGAAGACTGCCGGTTCTCTGGCGTCTCGCCTTGGGCTGCCCGCGGTACTGGGCGAACTACTGGCAGGGGTGATCCTGGGTCCCAGCGCGCTCAACATTTGGCACATGCACTGGCTGGCGACTCCGGGGGAAGGTGGTGCCTCGGTAGGCGGCGTCTTCAAGGTTCTGGCTCAGCTTGGAGTAGTGGTACTCATGTTCGTGGCTGGCCTGGAAACCGACATCCAGATGGCCAAGCGCGCCGTGAAACCGGCTTTCTGGGCGGCTTCCGGCGGAGTGGTGCTGCCCATGGCGAGCGGTTACCTGCTCTCTCGATGGTTCGGGTTCAGCTGGCGAGAGGCGTTATTCATCGGGACAATTCTGACGGCTACCAGTGTCACCATCACGGCGCAGACGCTGATGAATCTCAGCCAGATTCGATCCCGGGCTGGTTCCACGATTCTGGGTGCAGCGGTTATTGACGATGTGTTGGGACTGATTGTGCTTTCCCTGGTCATCGCCGTGAGTGCGCATTCAGGAGGTGGTGGCGTGGGCAACTGGAAGGCCCTCGTCATGCCGGTAAGTTCCATGACTGGTTGTCTGGTAGCAATGTTTGCCGCCGGCCCGTTTCTCACACGCGGGCTGATGAAACAGGCGTCTCGTATGCATGGCAACCACATGGAGG
>Ga0207706_10000308_pt1 | contig 52928 bp, 51 predicted proteins | sample KBSC53metaG_FD_184318 | JGI IMG/M metagenome (GOLD analysis project Ga0207706, IMG submission 184318) | Corn rhizosphere microbial communities from Kellogg Biological Station, Michigan, USA - KBS C5-3 metaG (SPAdes) (version 2) | ecosystem: Host-associated > Plants > Roots > Rhizosphere > Soil ... | reverse complement strand
GCCAACGCGCAGTTCGGTCCATTGGCCTTTGTCGAGCTCATGGCGCTGCTCTCAATTAATCTCGGATTCATCAACCTGTTGCCAGTCCCAATGCTGGATGGAGGCCACCTGTTCTTCTATGTCGTCGAGGCGGTCCGGCGCCGCCCGGTCAGCGCACAGGCGCTCGATTGGGCGTTCCGGGGCGGCCTCGCTCTCATCCTCGCGTTGCTGGTCTTTGCGACCTTCAACGACCTCGGCCTCTGGAACCAGCTTGAACGCTTGATTGGCTAGGAGGCTTGGGGCAGGGGCTTAAGTACGAGCGTGATGGCCGAGGGGCGGCCGAATTCTTTGTGCAAGGCGGGGTCGCGTGATTTCAGGAATGACGGGCATTAACCGGCGCGCAGGCGCCGTTCTTCTGGTCGGGACGATGCTCGGAGGATGGGCAGCGCCGCTCGCTGCCCAGACGGCCCCGGCCGAGCCGGCGGCACAAGCGCCCGCGCCGACGGCACAAGCGCCAGCGCCGGCTCCGATATCCCGGACGATCCACTCGATCGCGGTGCGCGGCAACCAGCGTCTGGAGCCTGAAACGATCCGTTCCTACGCCAACCTGTCGCCCGGCCAGCCTTACACAGCCGAATCGCTCGACCAGGCGCTGAAGGACCTCTACGCGACCCAGCTTTTCGCTGACGTGACAATCACGGGCGCCGATACTGGCGACCTAGTCATCGCGGTCCGTGAGAACCCGGTCATCAATCGCATCATCCTGGAGGGCAACAAGCGGCTCAAGGACGACAAGATCCTGCCGGAGATCAAGCTGGCCCCGCGGCAGATCTTCACCCGCTCCGCGGCCCGGGCCGACGTCGAGCGAATCCTCGAGCTGTACCGCCGCCAGGGCCGCTTCGCTGCGCGGGTCGAGCCGAAGATCGTCCAGCTCGACCAGAACCGCGTCGATGTCGTCTTCGAAGTTTACGAGGGCGATCTTGCCAAGGTCCGGCGGATCAACATCATTGGCAACAAGGAGTTCAAGGACGACCGCCTGCGCAAGGAAATGTACACGCGGCAGGCGGGCGGAATTCTCGGATTCTTGAAGTCGAACGACACCTACGATCCCGACCGCTTGTCCGCCGACCAGCAGAAGCTTCGCGCCTTCTACCTGACGCAGGGCTATGCCGACTTCCGTGTCGTGCAGGCGCTTGCCGAGCTGACCCCTGATCGCAAGGATTTCGTGATCACTTATGTGGTCGAAGAGGGGCCGCGCTATAAATTCGGTGAGATCGACGCCGACAGCGCGCTTCGTGACTTCCCCGCCGAGAAGGTCAAGTCGCTGGTCACCCTAAGGCCCGGCAGCTGGTTCAATGCCAAGGCGGTCGAGGATTCCGTCACCAAGCTCAACGAGGCGGCGGGCAACCTCGGTTACGCCTTCGCGGACATCAATCCGGCTTACGATCGCGATGCCGACAAGCACACGATGAGCATCACGTTCAAGGTGGGCGAAACCCCCCGCGTCTACGTCGAGCGCATCGACATCACCGGCAACACGGTGACTCGCGACAAAGTCATCCGCCGCGAGTTCCGGATCAACGAAGGCGACGCGTTCAACGCCATCAAGGTCAAGCGCAGTCAGGACCGCATCCAGAGCCTCGGCTTCTTCCAGGAGAAGTTCGAGATCAAGCAGTCCGAAGGGTCCGCTCCCGACCGCGTCGTCCTTGCCGCCAATGTCGAGGAGAAAGCGACCGGACAGCTGTCGCTTTCGGGCGGCTATTCGAGCCTCGAGCGCTTTGTGATCCAGCTCGCCGTTTCCCAGAACAATTTCATGGGCAAGGGGCAGTCGCTCGACGCTTCGGTGAACTATTCGCGATATGCCAAATCGGTCGAGCTCGGCTTCGTCGAGCCCTATTTCCTAGACAAGTCGATCCTGCTCGGCGGCCAACTCTTCCGGCGCGACTATCGCAGCTTCAACCTCACATCGACGGGCAACCGGAATACGACCTATTCGCAGGTCCAGACCGGCGGCGGCCTTCGGCTGGGCTTCCCGTTGACCGAGTTCACCAGCTTCGGCCTGCGCTACACCCTGACGAACGATAAGATCACGCTCGACAAGAGCACGTTCTACAGCGACCTCGACGGCGACGGCAATTTGGAGTGCGATCCGGCCAAGGCCGGGCGCTACCTCTGCGACGAAATCGGAACACACCTGACATCGCTGCTCGGATATTCGACGATCTATGACAATACGGACGGCATTCACCCGACCCGCGGGAACCGGTTGATCCTGTCTCAGGACTTCGCCGGCCTCGGCGGTGACGTCAGGTATCTGCGCACGCGATTCGACGGGACGAAATACCGAGGCTTTGGCGCGGGATGGATCCTTTCCGCGCATGCCGAGGGCGGGTATATTCATCCCCTTCAGAGCCGGCACGACAATCTGGGCAATTCAATCGAACCCATTCGCCTCACCGATCGCTTCTTCGGCCCGCAGCTTCGCGGCTTCGACATTCGCGGCCTCGGGCCGCGCATCCAGCGCGTGAACTACGATCTCGACGGCAACCTTCTCTTTAGCGACGCTCGGATCACCGACGCGCTCGGCGGCCGGGCCTATTATATGGGCCGGATCGAGCTCGAATTTCCGCTGAGCTCCGGCCTGAAGAGCGTGGGTCTGAGGCCATCGGCCTTCATCGATGTCGGATCGCTGTGGAAGGTGAAACAGCCGGCGCTGACGGATATCGGTATCGTTTGTACTCCCAACGAAGGCGTTTCGGGCGGCCAAATCCTCTTGGCGCCGGGCGCTCATTGCGCCGGTGAGGGCGCGGCAGGCACCTTGCCTGGCGACGACTATGTTCGCTCGGCCGGTTTCAAGGAGTTCTTCCTGGGCAATTCGCCCAAGCCGCGCCTCTCGATCGGCATTGGGGTCAACTGGACGTCGCCGTTCGGCCCGCTTCGCCTCGATCTCGCCAAAGCCCTCCTCAAGCAGAAGGGCGACGACACCAAATTGTTCAGCTTCAACGTAGGAACCCAATTCTGATGAAAAAGATTCTGATTTCCACTGCCGTGGCACTTTTTGCAGCCACCGCCCCGACCGCCGCACTCGCCCAGGCACGACCTGCCATCCTCATTGTCGACTCTGAACGGGTGCTATCGGATTGCACCGCCTGCAAATCGGCCGGCACTCAGCTGCAATCCAAGCAGGCCGCCCTGCGCACCCGCGCTCAGCAGCTTCAAACTCAGCTGCAGACGGAGGGCAAGCCGATCCAGGCCGCGGTCGATGCCTTGAACGGCAAGGCTCCAGACGCGGCCCTTCAGGCGCGGATCAAGGCCTTCCAGACCAAAGAGCAGGCCGCCCAGCAGGAGCTCGCCACGTCCCAGCGGTCGCTCGAATCCACCGCCGCCAACGTCCAGCAGCAGATCGGCACCAGGCTGATCACCATCGTCGAGCAGGTCCGCGCGACCCGCGGCGCCTCGATCGTCCTGTCGAAGAACAGCACGATGGCCAACGACAATGCGATAGATGTAACGGCCGATGTGCTGACGTCGCTCAATCAGCAGCTTCCGGCGGTGAGCGTGACGCCGCTTCCGCAGCAGCAGACGCCGCAGGGCCGCTAAAGCGCGAATGAACGATCAGCCGGCCAGCACCGCCATCGGCCCGCTCGACATCAAGCGGGTGATGGCGGCGCTGCCGCATCGTTACCCGATGCTGCTGGTCGACCGGGTCGAAAGCCTCGACCCCGACAAGGGGATCGTCGCCGTCAAGGCGGTGACGATCAACGAACCCTTCTTCCAGGGTCATTTTCCCTCGCGGCCGATCATGCCCGGAGTGCTGATCGTCGAGGCGCTCGCCCAGGCGGCGGGCGTGCTCGCGGTCGAAGCTCTCGGACTCGCAGGCTCGGGCAAGCTCGTCTATTTCATGGCGATCGAGGGCGCGAAGTTCCGCCTACCAGTCGAGCCGGGCGTGCTCCTGAAGCTCGAGGTCGAGTTCGTCCAGAAGCGTTCGACGGTCTGCAAATTTGCTGGCCGCGCCAGCGTTGATGGCAAGCTTGCCGCCGAAGCGAACTTCACGGCGATGATCGCGGACCCGCCCGAAGGCTGATCCCGGCGTAAACGGCCCGTCCTTCCGTCCTATAGCCGAATACATCTTGGTAGCGCTGGTCGAGCAGGTTCGATCCGCGCGCGAACAGTTCGATGCCCGGCCGGACGGCATAGGCAAGGCGCGCACCGGCAAGCCAGTAGGAGCCCAGCGCGACCCGATCGAACGGGAAGGTATCGCGCTGGTCGAAATGGCGGCCGACATAAGCGAGCGACGCTCCGTACGTCACTTTGCCCAATGCCCCGTCGGCTGCGATCGAACCGCTGTGCCTGGGCCTTCGCAGCTCATGGACCTCGGTGAGGCCCGAATCGTCGGGCTGGGTCGCGTCGAGATAAGCATAGCTCGCCGATAGCCGCAGCTTGTGCGACGGCTGCCAGGCGAGCTCGGTCTCGACCCCCGAACGGCGGCTCGTGGCGCTTCGATTGGCGGTGCTGAACAAGAACGTGTCGAAGTCGAAAATGTCGGTGATCTCGTCGTGCAGCTTCTGCCGGAAGCCGGTGAACGAGGCCTGGACCGTGCGGCTGCGGTAGCGCAGCGAGACTTCGAAGCCGCGTGAACTTTCCGGTTTAAGACCCGGGTTGCCAAGGAAATTATTTGGGAAAAAGCCGTAGAGGTCGAAGAAGGTCGGCTGCGCGATCCCTTCAGAATAAGCGCCGGCGAGGGCGAAACCCTGACCGAAATGGGCGAGCGCGCTAGCCCGCAGCGACGTCGCATCCTTGAAGCGGTTGAACATGTCGCGCCGGACGGCGACATCGCCGGTCAGCGCCTTCGCTTCGCCCCGCCATTCGAAGGTGAGCGCCCGGTGGTCGCGGCTTCGATCCTGGTTCGAGAATCCGCCGTAAATCGTATCGCGGGCGTGAAACGTCTCGCGCTCCGTATCCGCCGCGGCGATCAAAGTGTGCGCGATCGCGCCGGTTGAGAATCTCCGCTCGAGCTGCGCGCTGAGGGTTCGCCTGGTCCCGCGCGTGCGGTTCTGCTGGACGTCATCGAGATAATTCTTGTTGGACGAGCCGAGCAACGAGGCGGAAATTTGCCCGCGCCAGGGAGAATCGTCGCTACCGGCGTTCGCCCAGACCCGTGCCGCCCCGAGGCGATTGCGGCTGCTGTCGAGCGTGTCGGTGTGGGCGAAGGTGACAGGATCGAAGCCATCGAACTCGCTTCGGCCCGTCAATGCGACCCCAGAAGCGCCGATTTCGACGTTGGCGGCAGGAATCCATGTAGCGCGCAGGCGGCCCGACAGGTTGCGATATCCGTCCTTGTCACCATGGCCGTCGAAGCTGTCGATCCCCGTCGCGCGCTGCCAGCCGAAGGCCCCCGCGAGGCTAGCCTTGTCGCTGCGTGCTGCAGCCGAACCGCCGGCGCGAAGGAAACCGAACGATCCGCCCTCGGCCGTGGCGCGATAGCCGCTTGCCTCCGGAACTCCGTTGATCGCGATCACGCCGCCAATCGCTTCCGAACCCCACAGGGCGGATTGGGGCCCGCGAACGATCTCGATCCGGGAGGCGAGGTCCGCGTTGAGGATTTCGAAGCGGGGCGCGTCGCCGGAGGCGGGATCGTTGATCTTGATCCCGTCCACGAAGACCAGGCTGTGGTTCGCCTCGGCGCCGCGGATGCGGACTTCGGTCAGCGATCCGGCGGGGCCGGACGTGGCCACCGCGATCGACGGGGTAAGGCGAAGCAGGGAAGGGACCAAGGGGTCGCCGAGCCGCTCGATCCGTGGCTGATCGATAATCGTGGCGCTGGCGGCCGACTGGGCTTCCCGCTCGGGCGTGCGCGAGGCTGTGATGACGATCTGTTCGCTGTCGATGGGTAGTGCGGGCATTTCAATCCTCCTGTTGACGAACGTGTCGTCACAGAGGGATTCGCCGCCTCATCGGCAGCGAGCCCACGCCCCCGCGGCTGGTCCCGGCCGGGGAAACGGACGACGGACCAAGGCAGGTTCCTGACTTTGCCGAGAGATCCCGGCATTCACAGTTGCGGGCACAGCGCCGGATTTTCGCCGGCTTCCCTTTGAACCGCCCCCGCCGGATTTTCGTCCGTGGGCGGCACCCTGGTCGCGCGGCTTGCCTAGGGCCGGCGCCTGCGGGCTGTCAAATTGGAAACCGGCACATTATGGGTACCGCCCATGAACGCCCGAATCCTCACACTTTTGGCCGCGATCCTGGCCGCGGCCGCGCTTCGGCTGGTGCCGCATCCGCCCAATTTTACGCCGATCGGCGCCATGGCCCTGTTCAGCGGCGCTTATCTCGGGCGGCGCGGAGCGGTCGCTTTGGTCGCGCCCCTGGGCGCGTTGTTCCTCAGCGACCTCGTGCTCGGCTTCTATCGCGGCATGCCCACGGTCTATTTCAGCGTCGCCCTGATCGTGATTATCGGGTGGATGGCGTTGAGGCGGGTTTCGCCGATCCGCGTGGGAGGCGCTGCCATCGCCAGTTCGGTGCTGTTCTTCGTGCTGACCAACTTCGGCACGTGGCTGTCCAGCGGCTTCTATCCGCGTACCTTGGCCGGGCTCGAGGCCTGCTACATCGCGGCCATCCCGTTCTTCCAGAATACCGTAGCCGGAGACCTCTTCTACGCCGCGGTCCTGTTCGCCGGTTTCGCATTGCTCGAGCGAACAGTTCCGGCGCTTCGTTCGCGGCCCGCCTGACAGCGGTCTCGGTTGCAACTTCACGGCCCCGCCTGTAAAGGCGCGCGTTCAACCTTCGGCAGCTGGTCGGAAACCAGCGGCTAACCCGAGGAAAACAAAGATGAAATCCGGTACTCATCCCGATTATCACATGATCACGGTCGAAATGACCGACGGCACGAAGTTCCAGACCCGTTCGACCTGGGGAAAAGAGGGGGACACGCTCCACCTCGACATCGATCCCAGCGTGCATCCGGCCTGGACCGGTGGCCACCAGAAGCTGCTCGACAGCGGCGGCCAGGTCGCGCGCTTCAACAAGCGCTTCGGCGGCCTGACGCTCGGTAAGAAATAAGCTTGATCCGGACGGCGCCGACGCTCGAGACCGAGCGTCTGATCCTGCGCGCGTTTTGCCAGGGTGATCTCGATGCTCACGCTGCGACGCTGGGCGACGAAGAAGTCATGCGCCACATCGGGGGCAAGCCGCTGAACCGCGAGGACAGCTGGCGCCGGCTGCTCTCGGGAATCGGAATGTGGTCCACGATCGGCATGGGTCCGTGGGCCGTCGAGCAGAAGTCCGACTGTCGCATGGTCGGTCATTTGGGCTTCTTCCAGTTCGAGCGCGAAATGAGCCCGGCGATCCTCGGCGAGCCCGAGATGGGCTGGATCTTCGACCGTTCGGTGCACGGGCAGGGGATCGCCTTCGAAGCATGCAGCGCGGCGCTCTATTGGGCGGAGCAGGAGCTCGCTGCCGAATCCTACCCGGCGATCATCGACCTCGACAATGCACCGTCGATGAAATTGGCCGAGCGCCTCGGCTTTGTGCGGTTGGCCGACGCCACCTATCACGATGCGCCGATCGGCTTCTTCCGGCGTCCGGGACGGCTACCAACCGCCTCCGCCGCCGCCACCCCCGCCGCCGCCTGACGATCCGCCGCCACCCGAGCCGCTGCTCGAGCCCGGGGCGCTGGATGCCGAGCTGATTGTGCTTGAGAGGCTTGAACCTACGCTCTCGGCGAAACGGCCCGGGTTGTTCCACGGGTCGCTGTGCCCCGAATACCAAAGGAACCCCTGCTGGCCCTGCGCGGCCGCGGCGGCGAGCACGCCCTGGAAGCGATCGGCCCAGTGGTTCTCGACCCCGAGCGCGATCGCGTAAGGCAGGTATTTCTCGAAGATCTCGGGTGTGTCTTTGGGCGCGGTCATTCGGTCGAGCCGCTCGCGCTCCGTGATCGAAAGATATTGTTTGAAGCCGGCGATATGGTCGAGGACCGTGCGGCCCTCCTTCGTCGGGGCGGAAATCCACCAGAAGCAGGTGATCACCAGGGGAAACGCCAGCGCGGGGATGAGCAAGGGCAGACCGGCCCCACTGTTCACCGCCTCGGCGAACACCGGGAATCCGACCGCGCTGGCGACAACAAACGCCGAGAACGCGATGAGCGACAGAAGGCATTTTCCGACCGTGGAAGAACCGTGGATCACGAACGACAGCATGGCGGCAACCGCGATCGCGCCGAGGGTGACCGCGATCTGCCAAACGGATGCGGCGTCGGCCGCCACCACGATGGCGGCCGCGGTTACCCACATGGCAGCGAAGAAAAACAGCAATCCTGAGGCGGCCCAGCCGTAATTCCGTTTGAACAATTTTCCTTCATACTGATCCTTCAGGACCGCCGTTAAGCCCTTCTTCGCGGCCCCGAATTCAGCGTAATTCTTCTGGATCATCATGATCGATTCGCCGGTCGGGACCAGTGCGTTCAGCGCGTTCTGTTCCTCGGTCGGAAGCGGATTTTGGCTGTCGAGACGGTCGATGCGGGTCTTGTCGCGCGAGAACCAGCCGCCGTCTTCTTCCACCAGGCGAACATGGCCGCGCACGCCCATGTCGACCAAAGCGGCGGCGAATGTGCGGTTATCGACGTTCATCTTGGTGACGTAGCGCATGCCCGGTGGGCTGAGGTCGTCTGGCGGCGAGAAGAGCGGGACAACCGTGCCGGCGCGCGGGTCGCGGCCAGCGCGCTTCCAGGCGTAGTAAAAATATCCGAAGAGGCCGAGTAACCCGGCCCCGCCGGCCAAGGGCGGCCCATTGTCGGCCAGCCACGCGCCAAAGCGGCTGCTTGGCCCCGGCGCCGGGACTACCCCTTTGGGGAATGCGACCGCGACCGTCAGGCCTTCGTAGGAGCCGAGCGGCGCGGTCGTGCGCCACGTGATTTCGCCCGGCTTTTCTTCCACCACCTCGGCATTCGAGCCGGTCGAGCCCTCTGGGCCGGTATAGGAAGCACGCTGGCCGAGCTTTGCGGGTTCGGGAAGGCGGATTCTGGCTTCGGCGGAATCGATCGGAAAGACCCAGCCATTGCCCGTCGCATTCCAGTAGAGCTCGTCATAATCCTTGAAAAAACCGATCTCGCGGGTCGCTCGGTAGCGGATAACGTAGCGATGCTCGCCGATGTCGACATATTTGTCCGGGTCGCCGAGCTTGATCCGCACCCCGTTGGACATCGGGCTGGTCGATGCCTGTACCGCGGAGCCGTCGAGTGTCGCGCCTTCGAAGGTAAAGCCGATGCGCACCTGGCCGCCCATCCGGTTGCGGTAACGGGTCGGAAAATCCCTGAAGATGCCGTGGTTGATCCGATCGTGCTCGGCGCGGACGTCGATCGTCTCGGTGACTTCGAGCGACGCATCCTTCTGGACCTGGACGTCGCTCCAATAGTGGAGGATCCGCTCGTCAGCCCGGGCCGCGGCGGGGGCGGCGAGCAGCAGGAACGCAAGGAGCGCCCGCCGGAGCGTGTGCATCGTCAGGCCGCCGGCCGCTCGAACGAGACCTTGGGTGCGGACTGGATGCTCGGATCCTCGTCCTGGTAGAAGGGCTCCTCGGTGAAGCCCATCGGGCGGGCGATTGCGACCGCCGGAAAGCTCTGAATCGTGGAATTGAGGTCGCGGACCGTGGCGTTGTAATAGCGCCGGGCGCCCTGAAGCTCACCTTCGATATTGGCGAGTTGGTCCTGGAGTTGCAGGAAGTTCGTGTTGGCTTTGAGCTCGGGATAAGCCTCCGCAACCGCGAACAACCGGCCCAGCATCCCTGTCAGCTGGGCGTCGGCCTGCGCGGTCGCTCCGACGGTTCCAGCGTTGACGGAGGCCGCGCGTGCCTTCGACACCTCCTCGAACACCTCGCGCTCGTGGCTGGCATAGCCTTTCACCGCCTCGACCAAATTGGGAACAAGGTCGGCGCGGCGGCGGAGCTGGACCGTAATCCCGCTGAAGCCCTCCTTCACCAGAGCGCGGAGGCGTACGAGACGATTGTAGAGGCCGATCGCGTAAACCAGCAGCAGTACGATGACTGCAAGGAAGACCAAGCCGAACATGCCCATGTTGATGCCCCCTGTTACGCGGGCGTCACCATAAGGAGCTTTGCAATCATTCGCTAGAAGGCGGGAATGCCGGTGATCGCGCGGCCCATGATCAGCGCATGGACGTCGTGCGTGCCCTCGTAGGTGTTGACCGTCTCGAGGTTCGCGGCGTGGCGCATCACCTGGAATTCGGCTGAAATGCCGTTGCCGCCGTGCATGTCGCGGGCGATCCGCGCGATATCGAGCGCCTTGCCGCAATTGTTGCGCTTGATGAGGCTGATCGTCTCCGGAATCAGCTCCCCTTGCTCAAGGCGGCGGCCCACGCGAAGCGACGCCTGAAGCCCCAGCGTGATCTCGGTCGCCATGTTGGCGAGCTTAAGCTGCACCAACTGGTTGGAGGCGAGGGGACGGCCGAACTGCTTGCGGTCGAGCGTGTACTGCCGGGCGGCGTGGTAGCAGGCCTCGGCTGCGCCCATCGAGCCCCAGCTGATGCCGTAGCGCGCCCGGTTGAGGCAGCCAAAGGGGCCTTTGAGGCCTTCGACATTGGGCAGGAGCGCGTCCTCGCCGACCTCGACCTCGTCCATCACGATCTCGCCGGTGATCGAGGCGCGGAGCGAGAGCTTCTCCTTGATCTTCGGAGCGCTGAGGCCCTTGGCACCCTTTTCGAGGACGAAGCCGCGGATCTTCCCGTCATGCGCGTCCGACTTCGCCCAGACGACAAACACGTCCGCGATTGGCGAGTTGGTGATCCACATCTTGGTCCCCGAAAGGACGTAGCCGCCCTGCACCTTTTGTGCGCGCGTGCGCATGCTGCCAGGGTCGGAGCCGGCATCCGGCTCGGTGAGGCCGAAGCAGCCGACCCATTCGCCGGTGGCGAGCTTCGGAAGATACTTCTGCCGCTGCTCCTCCGTTCCGTAAGCGTGGATCGGATGCATCACGAGGCTCGACTGGACCGACATGGCCGAGCGGTAGCCGCTGTCGACCCGCTCAACCTCGCGCGCGATGAGGCCGTAGCTGACGTAACCGAGCCCGGCGCCGCCATATTCGTGCGGAATGGTCGCTCCGAGCATCCCGAGAGCACCCATCTCGGTCATGATCTCGCGATCGAACCGCTCGTCGAGATAGGCCGACGTCACCCGCGGAAGCAGCTTTTCCTGCGCATAGCCCTCCGCCGTATCGCGGACGAGCCGCTCCTCGTCGGTCAACTGATGGTTGAGATCGAACGGATCCGCCCAGTCGAACGGAAGGATGGCAGGCTCGCCCACTGAAAAATGTCCCGTTGGTGAAAGAAGTCGCGGCGGCTCTTAGCGGCGTCTCCGCCGCTCCGCCACCCCGCTACTTCTTGGCGACCTTCGTTCCGCCTCCGCCGCCGAACGTCTGCTTCAGCGTCAATCCGATGCTGATGTGCTGGTCGCGTTCCCGGAACTCGTTGATGATGAGCGACGGTTCGGCCCGGTTAGGCCGGAACAGCAGCCGGTTGCGTTTGCCGAACACATGATTGACGTCGAGCGTCAACGAAGTCCTGGCGCTTGGCCGGTATTCGACGAACGCGTTCCAGCCGGGCGCGCCGTTGAAGTTCGTGTCGAACTCATCGGTACGGAAGAAGGTGATATGCTGGTTGTCGAAGACTTCGAACCCGTAGGAGAGAGAGCCTGCATCGCGCCGGACAGTGAGGTCCCACTGCCATTCGGGAAAGAATCCGCTCCAGTTGCGCTGCTCGCCACTGATGGGGTCTTCCACGCGCGTGCGTTGTACCGTTCCGGTCAGCTTGGCCCGAAGACCCTTCCATAACATCCCGAGTGGCGCATCGAGAGTCAGGCTGGCGAACCAGCGCTTGCCCGTTCCGAGATTACCCGGAGCGTCGGCGCAAAAATTTGGATCGCCGGGATGATCCACTTCATCACAAATCAGGATCCGGTCCTGGAGCAAGCTGACGAGATCATGGCCGAGGTCGAGCTTGAACAGCCCATCGCCGAACAATGGATGATCGACCGTCCCCCGGAATTCCCACGTGCGCTGGGGCTGAAGGTCTGCGTTGCCGCCGTTGATCCTCTTCGTTGAGAGGTCGCCGACGCTGATGAAGTCGTAGAAGTCGAGCTGGGCGACCGTGCGCTTGACCGAAAACTGCGTGTGCCAGCCGCCGCCGGGCTTCCAGTCCAAAGTGATGTTGGGCTTCAGGAACTTGAGCGTCCGGTCGGCGACGGCGTCGCCGCGCACCTTCAGGTTCGAGAATTCGTAATTGACCCCGGCATCGACCCGCAGGTTAGGCGAAAGCGTCTTGCCGACGCTGACGTAAACCTCGCCGCGCTTCTCCCTGACCGTCGCATTGGCGATCGACAGCTCGATGGGAACGTGAGCGCCGTTCTGATCGATGGCGTCCAGATCGACGTGGTCGTCGAGCGTATTGTAGGAGGCCTCCGCCCCGGCCTCGAAGGAGAATCCGGCGAGATTCGGACGGGTCCAGCTCAAACGTCCGAGCGTTTCGTTGCGCTTTGCCTTGATCGTCTGTTCGAAGCCGCCGTTGGTCTGACCGTTTTCGTCGATGAGGCCGTCGCGCTGGATGTAGGTGTCGACATCGTCGCGCTTGCGGCGGGTCGCCAGTCCGACGAACTTGATCGCGCCTCCGGCAAGCGGCCGCGTTACGTCCCCGCCAAGCTCGATCAACGGGTCGCTATAGTCCTGGATCAGATTGTCATCATGGGCCGGCCCGTTCGATGGCGTGACCCGGTTGCTCTGGAACAGGTCGAACCGGTTCGGTTGCCAGCGACCGTTGATCCGGATCGTCTTGTTGGTCCCGTTGTCCAATATGTACGCACCGGCGACGAACGGATTCTTGTTCGCGTAGGAATTGTGCTTGCGGCGGAACTCGACGAGGTCGCCGGTCGCGGTGTCGATCAGCGTGTCCGTGCCTTCTTCGAATTGCTTGTTGAAACCCGTTCCAGCCGACAGGTTGAACGTGGATGGCCCGCGCTTCAACACGGCGTTCCCCGACACGTTAGGCTGGATGAAGCCCTGGTACCGGCGCGTGGCGCTGGCAGTGATATTGGCATCGAAACCGCCGGCGTCCGACATGACGATGTTGAGCACCTGGCTCTTGCCGGCATAGTCGGATCCGTAAATGTCGCCCGGTCCGAGCTCGACCCGAATCACGCGCTGCGCGGGGATCCGCTGAAGCGTCGTGTCGAGCGTTTCGGCTTTGGTCGGCGGTCGCGAACCGTTGAGGACGACATTGCCGGCAGTGCCGGCGAAGCCGCGAACGTCTACGCTACCCGTCGCGCTCTGCGTGCTTCCGAGATCGAGCTGGAAGCCGGGCACATGCTGGGCGATGTCATAAGCCGTCCGCGGAGCGAACTGCGCAAAATAGGCAGCGTCGTAGACGGTCGTGCGGGTGCGTTGCGTGGAGGCAGTCGCGGACTGAGTGGCCGGAGCCTGGGCGAAAGCCGATGCGGAAAAGGCGATTGCTGACAGCCCAACAGTCGACAGCCAAATGCGGCGTACCACGATGTTCCCCTTGTTATTTGCCGGTGCGCCTAGGCGCGGACGGAGCCGAGCAGCGATTGGTGTTCGATCAATCGACAGACGAATCGACCGGGGCGCAGGCCCGACCCACCAGTCGACGGACGGATGAGCCGGATCAACGGATCCGCCCGAACAATTTCATCTGAACCAGTTCGCCTACCGACAGTCGGGCTTTTGACGACGACTGGGCCGAACGGGCGAATTCCGGAGTGATGCCGAGCGCCTTCAACTGGACCAGGCTTTCCACTGGCAGGCGACCGAAACCGGCGCTGTCGAAGCCGGCGATGAACTCCGGCGTGACGTTGAGCGCGCGCAGCTGGACGAGCCCTTCAGCGGGGATATTGCCGTAACCGATCCGCGCGAAGCCGCCGATCCAGTCGGGGGTGACGCCGAGCGCCTTGAACTCGATCAGCGTGTGGATCGCCTGCGGCCGATAGCCTGCGTGCGCCAGCTCGCTGATGTAACGGCCGTTCACGCCGAGCGCCGAAAGCGCAATCAAATCGTCGACCGACGGCGTCGGGTAGTGAGCGGCCGCGACGGCGTCGATAAGCTCGCGGTGGGCGTTGATGGCCATCAACCCGAACGCCTGATCGCGGGTCGGCGTGCCAATTCCGCGGCTAACGAGCAGTTGGGTAAAGGCCGGATCAGCCGTGAAGCGGCAATTTCCCGAGGCTCGGTTGCCACCGCCATTACCGTCGCAGTCTAGGCGCCCCGCTTCCCGGGCTATGGCGAAATGGACCGGCCGGGTGCCGGACCCACGAAACCCGGCGACGTCGAGTCCAATGAGTTCGGAGGGAAGAAATCCGCTCGACCAGTTGCTGTCGCCTCGATGGCGGCTGTCGTCGTGAAAGGTGGCGTGAATCCGCTCCCCAGTCCGATCGGGCTGCAAGGTGAAGCTGACCCATTCGAAGGGTGCGGCAACGCAGGCGGATGAAACGGTCAGAGTTGCGCACATCACGGCAAGCAGGAAGGCGAGATAGCGGTTCATGGTCGGTCTCCTTGGGGCAAAGCTCGCCCGTTCGCCCGGGCCAGGCGTTTCGAAATCAGGAGTGAGGAAGGGTTGGACGCTTACTGTGGTCTGGGATCGCGTTAGCCGTCAGGCGATGTCCAATCGGGTGGCGCGGCCGCCGGCCGGCCGGTATTTGGCGGCCGAACCCCTCCGAACGGCCAGCCCTTCAGCTTCGGCGCGTAACGCGAATGCATTCCGGTCAGAATCATCTCGACGATCTGGTCGTTGGTCGTCGCGCCGGCCTTTCGCGCCCGGGCGATCTGGTCCGGGGTGATTCCCAATGTGCGGAACTGCACCAGGCCGTCCATGTCGGGACGGGCGCCTGCGCCGACAGCTGCGCGGACGTAATTCCCGTTGAGGCCAATCGCGCGCGCCTCGACGAGCTGGTCCAGGGTGAGGCCGGTGAGGCCGGCATTGGCCAATTCCTGGACAAAGCCCGGGGTGACCCCAACCGATTTCATCGCAATGAAGTCGTCGGAATTGCGCCGGGCAAGCTGCGGCGCGGCGGACCGCATCGCGGCCACATATTCGGGAGTCACGCCAACCGCGCGCATGGCAAAATCCTTGTCGCGATATTTCCTGGCGATGTCCTTCGCGCGGTCGGCTTCTTCCTGCGCCCGCTCGATCGCGGCTTCGCGGGCTTCCGCGGCGCGGTCGAGAGCAGCGTCGCGCTCGGCTTGGGCTTTGTCAGCAGCGGCTTCGGCCGCGTCGGCCTGATCCTGACCCACGGCGGACACGGCGGTCGCGACCGAAGTCGAGACGCCCTGGGCGATGATGTGTGGCAGGTCGGCCGGCGGCTCGGAGGGCACATAATAAGGCCTGGACGCGCCAGCCTTGCCCGCCGCCAGGGTGGCCTTGCCGGCTGCCGGCTGCTTCGGAGAAAATGTCAGCGCCGCGAGGGGAGCGGCAACGAGCGCGGCACCGACGAACACACCGAGTCCGAACGACCGGGCGACCGGTCCGCGTACCGACTTGCCGTCGAGGACGCGAGCTACGCGACGGGCCAGCGAGCTCTTCGATGGGGCCACTCCGTGCGCGCCCAGCAGCAGCCCGGGGCATTCGTGCCGTGCTACCCCGACAAGTAGCTGGGCGTAATCGGTATCGTCGATGTCGGCGGCGAGCACCGAATCGTCGGCCGCTTCCTCGCGCAGCTGGTGCGCTTCGCGGGCGAGCATCCAGACCAAGGGATTGAACCAGAATAATGCGGTGACGATTCGCGCGAGCAGAAGCTTGGCCCAGTCCATCCGCGCGACATGCGCCAGCTCATGCGCGATGATGGCTTCGGCTTCATCGGCGGCTTCGACCGCGCGGCTGTTGAGCAGGATCACCGGCCGCATCAGGCCCCAGCTGATCGGCGAGGCGAGATCGTCGCTGGTGAGCAGCGCAGTGCCATGCTTGAAGCCCATCCGCCGCTGCGCACGGGCCAGCGCGCTCAGCCAATGCCCATCGACCAGTACGTCGGCGCGGGCGCGGAGCGCGATGAGCCGCGCAAGCGCCACGAAAGTGACGAACAGCAAGACGACCGCGGGGATGGCATAGAGCGCCGACGTTGCCGCGACCGGGCTGATCGCCGGCAAGGCACTCGCCTTGGCCGCCGGCGCATTCGTCGCAGGCGTGGCCTGAATCGCGGGGCTAATCGGGGTGGCAGGAGGAGCCGTTTGGACCTGCGTTTCAGCGGCAGGCGTCTGGCTGATCAGTGCAGGGGCCTCGATGTTCCAGGTCGGTAGGACCAGCGGCGCGAAGGCCATGATCACTAGCGCGAGCAGCCCGATATGAGCGATCCATGAGCGTTCGGCAGCCGAACGGTTTTTCATCAGCTCAAGGAGGCCGAGCGTCAGCCCGGCGATCAGCACCGATTTGAGAGCGATCTCGATGAGGACGTTCATTTACTTGCCCCCTTTGGCTTTCCGGGCGCGGGCGATCATCGCCTCAAGCTCATCCAGCTCGTTGTCCTTGAGCTTTTCCGACATGCCGAGGAGGGCGCTCGCAGCATTTGCCGGAGAGCCGTCGAAGAACACCCGGACGATCTCGCTCAGCGCCGATTTCTTCGCAGCCGCTTCGGAAACGGTCGGGCTGTAAAGATAACCGCGGTCCGATTGGATGCGCCGTACGAATCCCTTGTCCTCGAGCCGCTTCAACATCATTCGAACGGCCGAGCCGCTCAGCTGATCGGGCAGGGCATCGCAGATATCAGCGACGGGCAGGGGCCCCTGCTGATAGAGGATGTCGACGATCTGGCGTTCGCGCGGCGGCAGCTTGCTCAGCATTTGCATTCCCTTTTGGGCGCGACTCGATTTGCCGCGCTACATTTGTAGTGTGTGCTACATTTGTAGCGTGAACGCAAGCTGAATGTTTCGAAGGACGATTACTCCTCGAAGCGCCCCGCGGAGTCGCGATCGCGATCGAAATGTTTCGCGAGCGGAAAGGGCGGCAACCACGACTCGCGACGGACGATCCAGCTTTCATAGGTCGGCATCAGTTGATCGGGGGCGTCGAGCGATCCGAGGTACACTTCGACCTCGTCTCCATTGCGCGCAAAGACGGACGAGCCGCAAGTGGGGCAGAAGTGCCGGTGGGCATAATCGCGCGTTTCGCCCTCGATCGTCACCGCATCCTCAGGGAAGATCGCGGCGGCATAAAACAGGGCGCCATGATGCTTGCGGCAGTCGAGGCAGTGACAAAGACCGACCCGATACGGCCGTCCCGACGCCAGGATTCGAACGTCGCCGCACAGGCAACCGCCGGTGAATCGGTCCATGCGGCGTCTCCCTTAAGGCTGGCGGAGAGGGTGGGATTCGAACCCACGGTGGGCGTGAACCCACGGCGGTTTTCAAGACCGCTGCCTTAAACCACTCGGCCACCTCTCCGTACAATCACCGGCCAAACCGCTCAGCTTTGTGTCCTGCCCCCTGCAGGACAGTCGCCTCGCGCCCGGCCACCTCTCCTTAATCGGTGCTGGCATATCGTCTGGAGCGCCGGGCTGTGCAAGGCGCGCGGTGAACGAAGCTGGCCGCGCGCGGGTCTTTCACTTTAGCCTTGGTTGCAGCGAGGAGGTGTCGTGGGTGTGATTGGTTGGCTCGTGATCGGAACTGGGGCGGCATCGCTAGCCTCCACGACCCCGCAGCTTGCCGGGACTGCCGCCGCGCAAACCTACGGCCAGCCGGCTTACGCCATGCCGGTTTCCGACCCATGGCAGGCCTACAAAATCCGGCTGACAGCGCTCGCGCGGCAACAGCGGGTCAGCGAAACGACGATCCAGGCCGTCATTCCCGATCTCGATATCAATCGCCGTGTCATCGAGCTCGATCACGCCGAGCCACGAGCGTCGAGTTCGGGCGGCGTTCCGTCGATGCAGCCCTACATTCGCAAGCATGTCACCGAGTCGCTGATCCGGCGCGGGCAAAGCAACTATTCGAATTTGTACCAGGGCCTGCGCTGGATCGAATCGCGCTATGGCGTCGATTCCGGCATCCTGCTTGCCATCTACGGCCATGAGACGAGCTATGGCCTGGTCACGGGCAGCAACGACTTGCTGGAAGTGCTCGCCAGCCTCGCTTACGGCGGACGCCGACGCGCGCTCTTCGAAAATGAGTTCATCGCCGCCTTGAAGCTGATGGACCAGGGCGTTCCACGCTACACACTCAAGGGCAGCTGGGCCGGAGCCACGGGATATCCTCAGTTCCTGCCTTCGGTGGCGCTGCGGCTTCGAGCGGACGGCGATGGCGATGGCTACGCAAATATCTGGCGCGACGAACTCGACGGTCTTGCCTCGATCGCCTCCTATTTGCGCGACGCTGGATGGAAGCCCTCGGTGCGCTGGGGGGTCGCGGTCAGCGTTCCGGCCAATCTCAACCGGTATGCGCTCCGCTCTACGATTACTGCGCCCAAATGCCCGCAGGTCTACAAGAGACATACGCGCTGGCTGACGGTTCGCGAATGGCGGGCGCTCGGGGTCGTGCCGTACAGCTCGGGCGTCTCCGACAACGAGATGGCGACTTTGTTCGAACCCGAGGGGCCGAGCGGTTCGGGCTACCTGTTGACCAACAACTACCGCGCGATCCTCGATTACAATTGTTCGAATTTTTACGCGATGTCAGTGGGACTGCTGGCGGACGCGATTGCTCGGCGATAGACAGGGGTTCGTCCCCTGAACTCCAAGGATTCTGGTCCGCTTCCATGCTCAAACCCGTCCTGCTCGTTACCGCCGCCTCCCTTCTCCTTGCGACGGCTGCCGCGGCCACCGCGCCGCAGTTCGATACACCGGCGAAGGTCGCCTACCTCGTCGACGTGTCTTCGGGCGCGACGCTTTACGCCAAGAATTCCGACGTCCGAATGCCGCCAGCGTCCATGGCGAAGATGATGACCGTCGAGGTCGCCTTCGAGCTGATCGACAAGAAGCAGCTGGCGCTGGGCAAGATGTGCACGGTCCGCCCCGAGACCTGGCAGAAATGGCATGGTCCCGCGGCAGGTTCGACCATGTTCCTGTCGCCGAACGAGCAGGTCAGCGTCGAGAATCTTCTCCACGGGATCGTGACCCTGTCCGGTAACGACGCCTCGGTGGTGCTCGCCGAGTGTATCGCGGGAACCGAGCAAGCCTTCACCAATCAGATGAACGCTCTGGGCCAAAGGATCGGCCTCACCAACAGCCATTTCGGAACGGCCAACGGCTGGCCGGACAATGGTGTCACCTATGTAAGCGCGCACGACCTCGCGACCCTGGCGCGCTCGGAAATCGAGAATCATTACGCGCTCTATAAGAAGTTCTATTCGCAGCCGAGTTTCACCTGGGGGAAGACGCTCGGTTCGAACCAGGACATCACGCAGCAAAACCGCAACCCGATCCTCGGAAAAGTTCCTGGCGCCGACGGTCTTAAGACCGGCCATACCGACGAAGCGGGCTATGGATTCACCGGTTCGGCCGACCAGAATGGCCGCAGGCTGATCGAGGTCGTCGCCGGTCTGCCGAGTTGGGACGCACGCGTCCAGGAATCGACCCGCCTGATCCAGTGGGGATTCAACGCCTGGTCCGCCAAGCCGCTGTTCAAGGCAGGGGCAAAGGTTGGATCCGCCAGGGTCCAGCTGGGGAGCAGCAGCGAAGTCACGCTCGTCGCCCCGCGCGATCTCGCGGTGACGGTTCCGGCCGGGCTCCCGACCGGAGCTACCGGAATGAAGATCCGCTATCAGGGGCCGATCGCTGCGCCGATCGCCAAGGGTGACCATATCGCTGACCTCGTGATCACCACGGCCGACACGCCTCCACAGGTCGTTCCGCTGGTTGCGGGCGAGGACGTCGGCAAGGCCGGATTCTTCGGCCGGATCTGGCTCGGCCTCAAGCAGCTTGTCGGAATGGCGTGACGTCACGCGGAAAGTTCATCAGCCTCGAGGGCGGGGAGGGAGTCGGCAAGTCGACGCAGGTCAAGGCGCTCGCCGCCGCTCTTCGCTCACGCGGCCTTGACGTCATCGAGACCCGCGAGCCCGGTGGGAGCGAAGGCGCCGAGAAGATCCGGGAATTGCTGCTTGGCGGGGCCGAAGAACGGTGGGGGGCCCAGGCGGAGGCCTTGTTGTTTGCCGCGGCGCGCGCCGATCATGTGCAAAAGACGATAGCACCGGCCCTGGAGGCAGGCCGCTGGGTGCTGTCCGACCGCTTTGTCGACAGCTCGCTCGCTTACCAGGGAGGCGCCGGCGCGCTCGGCATTGAGGCGGTGCGCGAGATCAATGCGTTCGGGATCGGCGATTGCTTCCCCGACCGGACGCTCATCCTGATCGATGAAGACGGGGCCGAGCGGGCGCGCGCTCGCGATACGGACGGCAGCGACCGCATTGGCGGACGCGGCGCCGACTATCACCATCGGGTCGAGCTGGCCTTCCGGCTGATCGCCGCGGAGGAATCGGAACGGGTATGGCTGATTGATGCATCCGGCGATCCGGAGCAGGTCACCGCCCGCCTGCTCGATGCCATCCAGGACCTCCTGCCGTGATCCTTGGGCAAGACCGAGCCGTCGAGCAGTTTGCGGCCGCCTGGGCGACACGAAAGCTTCACCATGCCTGGCTGCTCGCCGGGCCGAGAGGGGTAGGGAAGGCGACCTTCGCTCATTCCGCGGCCCGGCGCGTACTCGCCGACGCCGCGGGCCCAATCTCCGACCTGCCGGGCGTCGAAACCAGCGACGAGCACCCCATCGTGAAGCTGGTCGGGGCCGGAAGCCATCCCGACATGCGCCGCCTCGAGCGTCTGGTGAACGAGAAGACCGGCAATCTGGCGCGCAACATCAGCGTTGACCAGGTGCGCTCTCTCGCCGACCTTTTCGACCTCAGCCCGGCCATGTCCGATTGGCGAGTGGTGGTGATCGATTCCGTGGACGAGCTCGAACCGTCGGGGGCCAACGCCTTGCTTAAGATGCTCGAGGAGCCGCCTGCCAACAGCATCTTCTTCCTTGTCAGCCATGCGCCCGGCCGGCTGCTTCCGACCATTCGCTCTCGCTGCAGAAGGCTGGATTTTCAATCGCTTGGCGATGACGTCATGGCGTCAATTCTCGAAGCGCGGGCCCCGGAACTCAGCGCCGCCGAGCGCAAAAAGATCATCCCGATGGCGTTCGGTTCGGCGGGCAGGGCGCTCGCTTTTGCCGAGCTCGGCCTCGCCAAACTCGAGGACGCCGCGCTCGCGATCCTGCGCCAGGGCGACCCGACCAACGCCCGCCGCTCGGAGCTTGCGCTCGAGCTCGGCAAGCGCGGCGCCGGCGATCGCTACGCGGCTTTCCTCGATCTCGCTCCGTCGCTGATTGCCCGCGAAGCACGAGCCAGCGAAGGAACACGGCGCGAGCGAGCGCTCGACGCTTATGCCAAGGCGCGGGAGCTCGCGGCCGTCGCACCTCGAGTCTCGCTCGACCCGGCGGCGACCGTCTTCCAGATTGGCGGAATTCTCGCTTCGGTCGCCGATCCGCCGCTTCCTTGAAGCGCTGGGACGTGACGGCTAGGGCATCGCCATGGGCGAGCCCTTCTATATTACGACGGCGATCAGCTACCCCAACGGTCCGCCGCACATCGGCCACGCCTATGAGGCGATCGCCGCCGACGTGATCGCGCGCTTCCAGCGGGCGCAAGGCCGCGACGTGCGCTTCCAGACCGGCACCGACGAGCATGGGTTGAAGATGGCCCAGGCGGCGCGCGCCGAAGGGATTGAACCGCGCGCATTCGCGAACAAAATGTCGCTTCTTTTCCAAGCGATGTGCGACACTCTTAACGTATCGTACGATCGTTTTATCCTGACTTCGAAGCCCGATCACTACCGCGCCAGCCAGGCGATCTGGAAAGCGATGGAGGAGAGGGGAGACCTCTACCTCGGCCGTTATGAGGGTTGGTACTCGGTCCGCGACGAAGCCTATTACGATGACGATGAGCTAACCGAAGGGGAAAACGGCGAGAAACTCTCGCCGCAGGGCACGCCGGTAGAATGGACCGTCGAGGAAAGCTGGTTCTTCCGCTTATCGAAGTACCAGCAGCCCCTGCTGGAACATTATGCTGCCAATCCCGATTTCATCCGGCCGGAAAGCCGTCGAAACGAAGTGCTGCGCTTCGTCGAGAACGGACTATCGGACCTGTCGATCTCGCGGACCAGCTTCGACTGGGGTGTCCCGGTCCCGGATAGCTCTGGCCATGTCATGTATGTCTGGCTGGATGCGCTGACGAATTACATCACCGGCCTCGGCTATCCGGACGATACGGAGCTATGGCGCCGCTACTGGCCGGCCGATATTCATCTGATCGGCAAGGACGTCGTGCGCTTCCACGCAATCTACTGGCCGGCATTCCTGATGTCGGCGGGAATCGCGCTGCCGAAATGCGTCTACGGCCATGGTTTCCTGCTGAGCCGGGGCGAGAAGATGTCGAAGAGCGTCGGCAATGTCGTCGACCCGATGGTGCTCGCCGAACGCTTCGGGGTCGATGCCCTGCGTTATTTCCTCCTTCGCGAAGTGCCGTTCGGCCAGGACGGAAGCTACAGCGCCGAGGCGATCGTCAATCGCGCCAATGCCGAGCTCGCCAACAGCTTCGGCAATCTGGCCCAGCGTATCTTATCGATGATTCACAAGAATTTGGACGGCGTTCTTCCGGCGGCAGGAACAGCAGAAGAGGACCAGGCCTTGCTCGCCCAAGTCGATCAGGCTTGTGTTGGTTTGACGCAGCATTTCGAGCGCCTTGCCTTCTCGACCGGCCTTGAAGAGTGGATGCAGGCGGTGTTCGCTTGCAATGCCTATGTCGACAATATGGCGCCCTGGGCGCTGAAGAAGACCGACCCTGAACGGATGGCGGCTGTGCTCGGCACACTGGTAGCCGCGGCGCGCAAGCTGACGGTGGCGGTGCAGCCGGTGATTCCGGCGTCGGCCGGGAAACTCATCGCGCTGATCGACAGCGGCGAGGACGGAGCACCAATTGCGCAGCCGACTCCCTTGTTTCCGCGGCTGGAGCTCGAGGAAGAGGAAGCCGCGTGAGGCTGATCGACAGCCATTGCCACCTCAATTACGAAGGGCTCGTCGAGCGCCAGGACGAAGTGCTTGAAAACGCGCGGGAACGCGGCGTCCAGGGCTTCCTCAACATTTCGACCCGCAAGAGTGAATGGAATGACGTCATCTCGGCTGCCGAGCGAAATACCGATGTCTGGGCGACCGTCGGCGTTCACCCGCACGAGGCCGACGCTCATCTGGATCTCGGCGCTGCAGCGCTTGTTGAGGGAGCGAACCATCCGCGCGTGATCGCGATCGGCGAGTGCGGGCTCGATTATTATTACGACAAGTCCGACCGCGCTGCCCAGCGCGAGCGCTTCCACGCGCACATCGAAGCCGCGCGCCAGACCGGGCTCCCGCTGGTGGTCCACACGCGCGAGGCCGAGGCCGATACGGCCGGGATCCTCGACGCCGCGGTGAGGGAAGGGGGCGTCACCGGCGTGCTCCACTGCTTCACCGGCTCGGCCGAGCTCGCTCGCAAGGGCCTCGACCTCGGTTTCTACGTCTCGCTATCGGGAATTGTAACCTTCAAGAACGCGGCCGATCTTCAGGCGACGGCCAAATGGCTTCCCGCTGACCGGATGCTGGTCGAAACCGACGCGCCCTTCCTCGCGCCGGTGCCGCATCGCGGCCAGAAGTGCGAACCGGCCTTCGTTGCCGATACCGCGGCGTTCGTTGCCGAGCTGCGGGGAGAGGAACCCGAAAAGCTGGGCGAGGCGACCACCGCCAACTTCTTCACATTGTTCAGCAAGGCCCAAGGGTAGACGCTTGAAAGTTCGCATACTGGGCTGCGGGACGTCGACCGGTGTCCCCAAGATCGGCAATCACTGGGGCCAGTGCGACCCCGCCGAGCCGCGCAACAGCCGCCTGCGCTCGTCGATCCTGGTCGAAAGCGGCGGCGCGAACGTCTTGGTCGATTGCGGGCCGGATCTTCGCCAACAGTTGCTCGCAGCTCACGTCGGCAGGCTCGACGCGGTGATCGTCACTCACGACCATGGCGATCACGCCCATGGCATCGACGAGCTTCGGCCGCTTTCGCAGGTGCTCGACGCGCCGGTGCCGGTCTATGGGTCAGACGAGACCCTCGCGAGCCTCGAAGTGCGCTTTGCGTACGCCTTCGCACAAAGCGAATTCTACCGTCCGATCGTCGAGGGACGGGTGATTGCCGCCGAAGAGCGTTTCGGGCCGACGACCGCGCGCTTCGTGGTGCAGCCGCATGGAACAACGACGTCGCTCGGCTTGCGCTTCGATGAAGCCGGCCATTCGCTAGTCTATGCCATCGATTTCAGCGACTTAACCGACGAAATGGCGCAGTTGTATGAGGGTGTCGACGTATGGATCGCCGATTGCCTGACGCGCACACCGCACCCGACGCACGCGCATCTTGACGGGGTGCTCGGCTGGGCCAGGGACCTGCGCGTCGGCCAGCTCTATCTGACCCACATGGGGAATGGCCTGGATTACCAAACGCTCGTCGCCGAGCTTCCGGATTGGGCGGCGCCGGCGCATGATGGACTCGAGATTCAGCTATGACTGACAACAACGGTGCGTTCGCGCTCTATTATGTGATCATCTTGGTCGCCGTTGCGGGCTCGCTCGTCGCCATGCGCATGCCGGTCGCCAAAATGGCGAAGATGCTGGCGGCCTGGGTGGCGATCTTCGGGATTGGGTTCGTGATCTTTTCTTTCCGAAGCGACTTCACCGCCTTTGGCCAGCGGCTGAAGGCCGAAGCCATGGGAAGTGCGATAACCGACGGAAAAACCGTGCGAATTCCAATCGCGGACGACGGACATTTCTGGGTCGAAGCGAAGGTCAACGGCCATGCGCTTCGGTTCATGGTCGACAGCGGGGCATCCGTAACGACGGTTTCAACGCAATCCGCGAAAGCCGCGGGGATGCCCATCGGCACCGAGACGACCGTGGTGAGCACCGCCAATGGACCGACGAAGGCGATCAAGGGCTGGGCGGATCGCCTGCAGCTCGGGCCGATCGAGCGGACCGATTTTCCCATAGACATCAACGCACATGACGACACCAACCTGTTGGGAATGAACTTTCTTTCGTCGCTGAGCAGCTGGCGGGTCGAGGGCAATTATCTGGTGCTGCAACCGTGACCAACGACCTTATGCTCGGCGGGGTCTACATCCTGATGGCCGTCATGCTCATCCTTGGGACCCTGATGTCGCGCCGCGAGCCCTGGGCAAGACTTGTGACCACCGGCGTGATGTGGACCGCCATCTTCGCCGCCGGCTTCATCTTGTTCACTTTTCGAGACAATTTCGGCTGGGTTGCGCAGCGTTTGCGGGCGGAAGCGATCGGGACTCCTGTCATCCAGGGGCGGGAAACGCGCATTCCGATGGCGATCGACGGCCATTTCTGGGTCGAAGGCCGCGTCAACGGGGTTCAGGTCAAGTTCCTGGTCGACAGCGGCGCGACGATGACGACGATCGATCGGGAAACGGCGATCCGCGCCGGAGTGAGCGTATCGCCGAGGCCGGACCAGTTCGTGCGTACTGGAAACGGGATCATCCGAGTATCGAGCGGCCGAGCCAACAATCTCAAGATCGGCGGGATCGATCGCCAGAATGTAGGGCTTCAAATCGCCGACAACGATAATCTCAATGTCCTGGGAATGAACTTTCTGTCGTCGCTAAGCCGGTGGGGAGTGGAAGGGCGTTGGCTGGTCCTGGCCCCCTAACCTCTATGGATATTTACATAATGCATATTATCATACTTTCAGATTACCGCGAGCGAGGGGCCCTCACGGCCCTCTTCGGGCCCGCCGATGCCGCCTGAGCCTCCGATGGATCGCCTGGTCGAGATCATGCGCCGGCTGCGCGACCCGAAGACCGGCTGCGAATGGGACAGCGTCCAGACCTTCGAGACGATCGCCCCCTACACGATCGAGGAAGCCTATGAGGTCGCGGACGCAATCGCCCGCAACGACATGGACGCGCTGGCCGACGAGCTCGGCGATTTGCAGCTCCAGGTCGTATTCCACGCGCAAATGGCCGAGGACGCGGGCCATTTTACGCTCTCCGACGTCATCGACCGTATCTGCGACAAGATGGAGCGCCGTCACCCGCACATTTTCGGCGACGCCGAGAACGGCGGTCACCATTTATGGGAGATCATCAAGGCGGAGGAACGCGCAAAGAATCCCGATCAAAGCGCCCTGGCCGGCGTCGCATTGGCTCTTCCGGCACTCGAGCGGGCCGCCAAGCTGCAGCGCCGCGCTGCTCGTACCGGCTTTGATTGGCCCGACGTGTCGGGTCCGCGGGCCAAGATCGACGAGGAATTGGCTGAGCTCGAAGCCGAGACCGGCCATGACCGCAAGCTGGAGGAGCTCGGCGACCTTCTATTCGCTGTCGTAAACCTCGCACGGCATCTTAACGTTGAGCCGGAAGCTGCGCTTCGTGAAGCAAATCGTAAGTTCGAGCACCGCTTCCGCACAATCGAGCAAGCCCCGGGCTTCTCCCACATGTCGCTCAAGGAAATGGAAGCTCTCTGGGTCGAAGCGAAGAAGGCTCAGCTGGCACCGAGCGCCTGAAATCGCGCCCAATTTTCCGGCGATAATCGCACCGACAACCGAACTTCGTCACGGTCGACCTGCTGGCCGAGCACCTCGCCCCGGGCATGCAGCCAGGCGATCTTGCCACCTTCGCCCGCCGGAAGGAGCACTTCGTGCACCTGCTCCCCGCTCCTCAGCGTGTTCGCCATTCGTTCGCGCAAGCGATCGAGCCCCTCACCCGTTAGCGACGATATCGCGACGACCCCGTCGCGCCGCTGCGCCTCGCCGAGGAGCTCACGGCGATCGTTGGCCGACAGGAGATCGATCTTGTTCCACGCCTCGATCCGCGGCGGACCGCCCTCCTTGGCCAGGCCGAGCGATTGAAGCACGTCCTCGACATCCTCCTTCTGCGCCTCGCGGTCGGGATGCGCCATGTCGCGCACATGCACGATGAGATCCGCCGACCGCACTTCCTCGAGCGTGGCGCGGAAAGCGGCGATCAGCTCGGTGGGAAGATCCGACACAAACCCAACCGTGTCGGACAGAATAACCTTGTCGAACCCCGGCAGCCTGATGTCGCGCATGGTCGGATCGAGCGTGGCGAACAATAGGTTCTCTGCGAACACCGTTTCACCGGTCAAGTGATTGAATAAGGTAGATTTTCCAGCGTTCGTATAGCCGACCAAGGCGATTACCGGCCACGGAGCACGCTGGCGCCGGCCGCGGTGAAGCGAGCGGGTGCGCTTAACCTGCTCGAGTTCGCGGCGGATCTTCGCCATTCGATCCCGAATCAGTCGCCGGTCCGCTTCGATCTGCGTTTCGCCCGGCCCTCCGAGGAAACCGAAGCCGCCGCGCTGGCGCTCGAGGTGGGTCCAGCTTCGGACGAGACGTCCAGCCTGGTATTCGAGATGAGCAAGCTCGACTTGCAGCTGCCCCTCGGCGGTTGCCGCCCGTTCGCCGAAGATTTCGAGGATCAGTCCGGTCCGGTCGATCACCTTGGTGCCGATTTCGTCTTCGAGGTTCTTCTGCTGGATCGGCGCGAGCGGGGCATCGACGATCAGGAGCCCCGCCCTTTTATCCTTTGCCATCTCGGCAATTTCGTCGACCTGACCCTTGCCGAGCAGGGTCGCGGGGCGAACCGTGCGCACACGGAACGGCCGCGCCGCCACGACGTCAATTCCGATGGCTTCGGCGAGCCCTTCCGCCTCTTGGACGCGCGCGTCCGCCGACCGCCGTGAAGTCTCCCTTGGCAGCTCCGGGATCACGATGACGGCGCGCTCCCCTCGAGCGACATCAGGAAGCGCAGGATGATTGAAGTTATTCAGTTTCGCCGTCCGGCTCGCCGCCGGCTTCCGGCCCCAGGTTGAGCGCATGCGCGGGTTGAAGGGTCGAGATCGCGTGCTTGTAGACGAGCTGGATCTGACCGCCGCGCTCGAGCACCAGCGAGAACTGGTCGAATCCGGTTACGGTGCCCTGAAGCATCACTCCGTTGACCAGGAACAGTGTCATTCGCTCGCTTTCCCGGGTGGCAGCGGCGAGGAAAAGATCCTGGAGCGCGCCCTTGGCTCCGTCGGCCGCACCGTTCGTCGCGACGAAGTCCGCCGGCGGCTCGGGCGGCATGATGGTCGAGATCGAATGCTTGTAGACGAGCTGCGACGCTCCTTCCCGCCTCAGGAGCAGGGAGAAAGCGTCGAACCAGGTCACCACGCCCTGCAGCTTGACCCCCTTCACCAGGAATATGGTGACGGGCAGCTTTGCTCGGCGAATGGCGTTGAGGAAATGGTCCTGAAGACTGAGTGGGCGAGCAGACATTGGGCCTCTTTTGTTTTTCTACTCGTCGCCCTCCCGCTTCTCACCGATGCCCAGAGCCTTGAGCTTCCGGTGCAGGGCCGAGCGCTCCATCCCGATGAACGATGCTGTTCGCGAGATGTTGCCGGAAAATCGCCGGATCTGAATCTTGAGATACTCGCGCTCGAAGGATTCGCGAGCTTCGCGGAGCGGACTGCCCATGATCGCGACCGCCGCCGTCGGGCCGCCCATCGCATTCTGGTTCTCGAGGATTTCGGGGGGAAGCAAATCGACGTCGATGCACGCAACCCGGTCGCCCGGGGCGAGGATGATCGTCCGCTCGATGATATTGCGGAGCTGGCGGACGTTCCCGGGCCAATCATGCGCCTGCAGTGCCGCCATCGCTTCCTCGGAGATGGAGGGGGTCGACATGTGCCGCTCGGCGGCGAACCGGGCAAGGTAATGGCCGACCATCTCCGGGATGTCCTCGCGCCGCTCGCGCAGCGGCGGAATCCTGACCGGAACCACGTTGAGACGGTAGAACAGGTCCTCGCGGAACCGGCCTGCGGCGATCTCGTCGGACAGGTTCTTGGACGTTGCCGAGAGGACCCGAACGTCGACCTTCACCGGGCGCTGGCCGCCGATCCTGTTATAACTCTGGTCGGTCAGCACCCTCAGGACCTTGCCCTGCGTCGTCAGCGGCATGTCGGCGATCTCGTCGAGGAACAAAGTGCCGCCGTGGGCATGTTCGAGCAGCCCCGGACGGACGACGCCGTCGGTTTCGCTTCCGAAAAGCTCCTCCTCGACCCGGTCCGGGCTCATCATTGCGGCCGGAAGAACAACGAACGGCGCTTTCGCTCGAGGGCTCCAGTTGTGGATCACGCGGGCGGCGATTTCCTTGCCGACGCCGGCGGGTCCAGTGATGAGGACGCGGCTTCCGGTGGGAGCGACGCGCTTCAGGGTTGCCCGAACGGTGTTGATCGCGACGGACGTGCCGTGAAGCTGCTCTTCGTGGCCCACCTGGCGCCGGAGGCTCTCATTCTCCCGCTTCAGCCGGTCGGTCTCCGTCGCGCGGTCGACCAGATAAAGCAGCCGCTCGGCCTCGAACGGCTTTTCGATGAAGTCGATCGCCCCTTCCCTCACTGCCGCGACGGCCGTGTCGAGATTGCCATGACCCGAAATCATCAGCACGGGCACGGTCGGATCGCGGCGCTTGATCTCCTGCAGAAGCTGAAGTCCGTCGAGACGAGATCCCTGCAGCCACACGTCGAGCAACACCATCGAGGGCCGTCGCTCCTCGAATGCCTCGAGGGTCTGGTTGCTGTCCGCGGCCGTGCGCACCGCATAGCCCTCATCCTCGAGCACGCCGCTGACGAGCTCCCGAATATCCGCCTCATCGTCCACAACGAGCACTTCAAGGGCCATCAGGCTTCATCCTCGCTTTCATCGGGATTGTCGTCGGGTTGAGTGGGCACATTCTCGGTCGCGAGGGCCGCCAGTTTCTCGGTGTCGAACGCAATCCGGACGTGGGTTCCCCCACCCGACCGGTCGAGGAAGGCGATTTCGCCCATGTGCTCCTCGACGATCTTCTTAACGATTGCGAGGCCCAGGCCGGTCCCGCGGACGCGGGTCGTCATATAGGGCTCGGTCAACCGCTCGCGGTCCTCGGGCAGGCCGATACCGGTATCCATCACATCGATGATCAGATGATGATGATCCTCGCGGTGAAGCTTCAGCTCGACGCGGTCGCCGGCAAGGCTATGCTCCCCGCGGCTCTTCCGGCTTTCGATGGCTTCGACGCCGTTCTTGACGACGTTGGTCAGCGCCTGGCCGAGCTGGCGCCGGTCGCAGACCATCTCGAATTCGCCCTGCGGCGGGTCGAGCACGAATGTGATCCCGGGATGCGCGACCTCGTGCAGGAACAAGGCCTGCCGGGCGATGTCGTGAATATTCTCCTCACGGAAGACCGGCTTGGGCATGCGCGCGAAGTTGGAGAATTCGTCGACCATGCGCCGCAGGTCTCCGACCTGGCGGACGATCGTCCCTGTCAGCCGCTCGAACGTTTCCTTGTCGGACGGAATATCCTCCCCGAAACGGCGCTGGAGCCGTTCGGCCGCAAGCTGGATCGGAGTCAGCGGATTCTTGATCTCATGAGCGATTCGGCGCGCGATGTCCGACCAGGCGGCCCGCCGCTGATCCGTCAGCTGGTCGGTAATGTCGTCGAAGGTGAGAACGCTGCCGTCCTGGTATCGAACCCGCTTGACCGCGAGCGACCGCTGGCCGCCGCCGGCGACGACCGTGACGTTGGCCTCCGCCTGGTCGCCGCGAAGGAATTCGTCGAGGTCCGGAGACACCTCGCCAAGCGCCTTGCCCTCGATATCCTCCTCGCCCTTGTGGAGGAGCGTTTCCGCTGACCGATTCATGAGGAGGATCTTGTTCTTGGAATCGAGCGCGATCACTCCCGCGGTCACACTCGACAGAACGGCTTCGATGAAGGCCCTGCGTGTCTCGAGCTGGGTATTCGCGGCCCTGAGCGCGCCAGTCTGCTCTTCGAGCCGGCCCGTCATGCGGTTGAAGGCGGTGGCCAGGGTCTGGACCTCGTCTTCGGTCTCGGTCACCGGAACCCGCACGGAAAAGTCGCCTTCCTCGATCCGTCCGGCGGCGGTTACGAGCTGGCCGACGGGCCGAACCATCCAGTCGGCGATCTTTAGCGCGGCAAGAATTGCTAGGCCGACGATGACGAGGGCCCCGAGGAGAAGTGCCCCGTTGAACTTCAGCTGATTGATCCGCGACCGCTCCTGAAGGGCCTGGTAATCCTTCATCACGTCGCTGGCCCGGCCGAGTTGATTTCGAAACTGAGGATCGAACAGGCGCGCTGCGTAAAGATAGGTGTCGGGCGCCCCGGGGAGTCGAGTCAGCGCCCCGATCCGGTCGGCCGAGCTCACTTCGACGACCTCACGGCCCTTCAGCGAAGCAATTCGTTCCGGTGTGATCACTCGAACGAGCGGTCTGCCGTAAGGGCTGACAAGCGCGAGCGAGCGCACCTGCTTGTCCGGGCCATAGGTGAATATGATCGCCTCGGAGAGACCGCGCTGATAGACCTGAAGCCGGGTAAAGGCATCGGCGAACCTCGGGTCGTCGATCGGAATCTGCTGGAGATATCCGGCCAAGTCGTTGCTGGCGGTGACCGTTTCGTTCGCGACCCGCTGAACCTCGGAATCGTAGATGCTTTGCGCGAGGGTGGTCGTATTCTCAAACATTCCTCGAGCCCGGTTCGAGAACCAGAATTCCTGGCCGCTCTGGAGAAGAACCGAAGCAAAGATCGCGACTACGACGGTCGGAACCGCTGCGATCACGGAGAACAGCGCAACCAGTCGTGTATGCAGACGACCACTGCCGAGCCCGCCCTGCTCCGCGCGGCGAAGCGCGATCTTTCGGGACAGCAGGACCATGAGGGCGATCGCCGGAATGAGGTTGGCGATGAGCAACAGCGCGATGATTGGGGGCGAAACCAACGAACCCGGCTCGGCCGTGAACCGCAGCAGCCAAAAGCTGAAGGCCAGCATCGCGACCAGAAAAGCGCCGCTCAGTATCGCCGCGCGGTCGTAGAGGCGACCGCTCACGCGTTCGCGCTCAAGCCAGCTCATCTTATCCGATGTCATTGCCGATTCGGCCACGCGGGCATCCATTGCCGTTCGCCCTAGCACGGCCATTCGGGCCGTTGCATCAAAAACACAAGTGTGTCGGCGGAATGCCGATCAGGCCGCCTCACGCTCCATCCAGGGTCCGTAGAATTCGCGCAGCATTGCGATTACAACTACCGGGTTATCTTGTTGATTTACCTGGTTTCGTAGCTCGGCCGAACCAGGCAGTCCCTTGGTGTACCAACCGATATGCTTGCGGGCCAAATTGACCCCGGTGTGGGTGCCGTAGAGCGACAGCATGTCCTCATACTGCCGCAACATCGCGTCGAGCTGCTCGTCGAGGCTGGGATCCGGGCGAGCCCCTCCCCCGCCCAGCTCCGCCATCACCTGGCCGAGCAGCCACGGCCTGCCATAGGCGCCGCGGCCGATCATCACGCCGTCGGCGCCCGACTGACGAAGCGCCTCCCGGGCATCGCCGCGCGAGCAGATGTCGCCGTTGACGATTACCGGCACCGAAACGGCTTCCTTGACCTTGCGAACGAAGGCCCAGTCCGCGGCGCCCTTGTACATCTGGCAGCGAGTCCGGCCGTGAACGGTGATCATCCTGACCCCGAGACCCTCGGCGATGCGCGCAAGTTCAGGCGCATTGAGACTGTCGTGATTCCAGCCCATGCGCATCTTGAGTGTGACCGGAACGCTCACGGCTTTCACTGTTACATCAATGATTTGGCTTGCTAGCTTCAGGTCACGCATCAAGGCTGATCCAGCCTCGCCGTTGACCACCTTCTTCACCGGGCAGCCCATGTTGATGTCGATGATGGCAGCGCCGCGCTGCTCATTGAGCTTCGCCGCCTCAGCCATCACATGCGGCTCGCAGCCCGCAAGCTGCATCGACACCGGCTCCTCCGCCGGGTCCCACATCGCCTTTTGAAGCGATTGGCGGGTTTCGCGAACCATCGCCTGGCTGGCGATCATCTCGCTGACCGTCAGCCCGGCGCCATAGCGCTTGACGACGCGCCGGAACGGCAAGTCGGTGACAGCCGTCATCGGCGCCAGGATCACCGGCGACGCGACCTCGACGGGGCCGATCCTGATGGGCTTCAGCGTCTGCATGGAAGGGCGCGCCTTTACAGGAGGCGCCCTGCAGGGGCAAGGCGCGGGCCGTGACCCTCACTGCCCTCATCGTCGCCGCGGGAAAAGGCGAACGCCTCGGCAGCGGGGTTCCCAAGCAATTCCGCCTTCTCGCTGGAAAGGCGGTGCTTCGCTGGGCGGTCGAGCCCTTCCTGAGGCATTCGGCGGTCAGGGACGTTCGCGTGGTCGTCGCACCTGGCCAGTCGGAGATTGCCGCTGAAGTCCTGAAAGGCGTGGATGTCGGGCCGTTCGTCACTGGCGGCTCCGAACGGGCGGATTCGGTCTGGGCCGGGCTGCGGACGATCGCGGCAGATGCGGTGCTGGTCCACGACGCGGCCCGTCCCTTCTGCCCCGCCGGAGTGATCGATCGCCTCGTCGCCTCGCTCGAGTTCCACGACGGGGCCGCGCCGGTTCTTCCGGTCGGCGACACGCTCGCACGCGGTGGCGACAACATCGACGAGCTGGTCGACCGATCCAATTTGGTCCGAGTGCAAACGCCCCAGGCCTTTCGGACCGAGGCCCTGCGCCGCGCCTATGCCACCTGGTCGGGTGAAGCCCCGACTGACGAAACGACGGTTCTTCGGGCCGCCGGAATGACCGTCGCCTCGGTCGCCGGCGACCCGGCGCTCGAGAAATTGACGACCGAGGCCGACTGGGCCCGCGCCGAGCAATGGCTTGCCGGAATGCTGGTTCCGAGCACCGGCCTCGGCTTCGACGTCCACGCTTTCGCCGACGAAGGCCCGATCATGCTCGGAGGGATCGCCGTACCGCATGTCCGCGGCCTTGCCGGCCACAGCGACGCCGACGTCGTCCTTCACTCGATAACCGACGCGATCCTCGGCGCCGCGGGCCTTGGCGACATCGGCGAGCACTTCCCGCCATCGGACCCGCAATGGAAAGGTGCAAACTCCGACTTGTTCCTAACCCATGCCGCCCAATTGGTTCGCGAGCGCGGAGCCATCATAGATCATGTGGATTGTACGGTTATCGCGGAGGAGCCGAAGGTGGGGCCTCATCGAACCGCCATGCGTCAGCGCATTGCCGAGATCCTCGGTATTGAAGTCGGCCAGGTCAGCATCAAGGCAACGACGACGGAAGGCCTCGGCTTTACCGGTCGCCGCGAAGGAATCGCCGCACAGGCGGTCGCCAGCATCCGGACCTTGCGCCATGGCTGACATGCTCCTTCCCAAGGAACTGGTCGACAAGGCGCGGGAGGTGGTCGAAGCCAATCGCAAGGCGGCGCGCCGGATCGCGGTGGCCGAAAGCTGCACGGGCGGCCTGGTCAGCGCGGCAATCACCGAAATCCCCGGATCGTCCGAGGTGTTCGAGGCGGGTTATGTGACCTATTCGAACGCCGCCAAGATCAGCGCGCTGCGCGTCAGCGAAGACGTTGTCGAGACATTCGGAGCGGTCAGCGTCGCGACGGCATGGGCGATGGCCCGCGGAGCGCTCGCCGCGTCCGAAGCCGACGTCGCCGTTGCGATTACCGGAATTGCGGGCCCCGGCGGCGGGACTCCGTCGAAGCCGGTTGGGACCGTCGTTTTCGCCCTCGCCGAACGCGACGCGGACCCGGCGAAAATCATTGCCGATCAGAAGTTGTTCAACGACGAAGGCCGCGCCGCGATCCGGCTTCAGGCCGCGCTCTGCGCGCTCGATTTGCTGATGCCGTAAAGCGCGGCGGCGCGCTGCTCGAAGGCGTTGGTCATGCGCCTCAAAGCGCGGTCGAACATCGAACCGGCAAGGGTCTCGAACAATCGCGATTTGAAGGCGAAATCGACCGAGAAGCACACGTTGGTGCCGCCGTCCCCCGCCCGGTCGAACCGCCATTCATTGTGAAGATATTTGAGCGGGCCTTCGACATAGTCGACGCAGATCCGTTCAGGCCGCTCCTTCACGACGCGGCTGGTGAAGCGCTCCTTGAAAGCGTTGAAGCCGACGACGAGATCGGCGACCGTTTCAGTCTCGCTCGACGAGCGCACTCGGACCGCGACCACCCATGGCAGGAATTCGTCGTAGCTGGCGATGTCGGCGACGAGGTCGAACAATTGCTCCGGCGTATAAGGGAGATGCCGGGTTTCGCTGTGCCGTGGCATCAGGCCTTGGCGAGTTGCTCGGCGCGGGCCGCCTGCATCTTCTTGAAGTCGTCGCCGGCATGGTAGCTCGACCGGGTGAGCGGCGATGCGGCGACGAGCAGGAAGCCCTTGGCGCGGGCGATCGCTGCATAAGCTTCGAACGCCTGCGGAGTGATGAATTCCTCGACCCTGGCATGGCGCGGCGTCGGCTGCAGATATTGGCCCATCGTCAGGAAATCGACGCCGGCGGAACGCATGTCGTCCATCACCTGGTGGACCTCGAGCCGCTGCTCGCCGAGTCCGACCATCAGGCCTGACTTGGTGAACATGTGCGGGGCGCGCCGCTTGACGCTCTCGAGCAGCCGCAGCGAGGCATAGTAGCGGGCACCTGGCCGGATGGTTGGGTAGAGCCGCGGAACGGTTTCCAGATTGTGGTTGTAGACGTCGGGCCCCGCATCGACGATCGCCTCAACCGCCTTCTCGCTCTTGTTGCGGAAGTCGGGCGTCAGGATTTCGATCGTGGTTGACGGCGTGCGCTTCCTCAGCGCCTCAATCACCTTCACGAATTGCGAGGCGCCGCCGTCGGGCAGGTCGTCGCGGTCAACCGACGTTACGACGATATGCTCGAGTCCAAGCTCCGCGGCCGCCGTTGCAACATGCTCGGGTTCGAGCGGGTCGACTGCCCGCGGCATGCCCGTCTTCACGTTGCAGAAGGCGCAGGCGCGCGTGCAGGTGTCGCCGAGGATCATCACCGTCGCGTGCTTCTTCGTCCAGCACTCGCCGATGTTGGGGCAGGCCGCCTCCTCGCAAACCGTCGCCAGGTTGAGCTCGCGCATCAGCCGTCGGGTCGCGTGATAGCCTTCGCTGACCGGAGCCTTGACCCGGATCCAGTCGGGCTTGCGTTGCTTGGGCACAGGCGCCGGGGCGTTCATGCGCGGGCAGATAGCGATTGCGCGGCGCCCTTGCCACCCCTGCCTGCTTGCCGGTAGCGCAAGCGCCCATGACCCGCTTCGCCGACCTCATCGACGGCTATCACCGCTTTCGCGACGCCCATTGGCAGACTGAGCGTGCGCGATGGGCCGAGCTGGCCGAGGGCCAGAGCCCAAAAGTGATGGTGCTCGCCTGCTCGGACAGCCGCGTCGAGCCGGCGGTGATTTTCGATGCCAGGCCGGGCGAGATGTTCGTCGTGCGCAACGTTGCTGCACTCGCGCCGCCGTTCGAGACCGCACCGGGCCATCACGGCGTCTCGGCGGCGCTCGAGTTCGCCGTTACCCAGCTCGAGGTCGAGGAGATTGTGGTGGTGGGCCACGGCCTATGCGGTGGCTGCGCGGCGGCGCTTACGGGAAAGTTCGACGACGCTCCGCATGGCGCGGGCCACTTCATCGCCGAGTGGGTCGATCTTCTGAAGGACGCCCGCGATGCGATCCGGCAGCGGCATGCCCAGCTGGACCACGACGCGTTCCTCGCAATGGAATGGGGTGCGGTCAGGGTCTGCCTCGCGAACCTCAGGACGTTTCCATGGATCAGCGAGCGGGAGCGCGACGGCCGGCTCAAGCTGCACGGAGCGCACTTCTCGGTCGCCGAGGGGCGGCTCTACGTGCTCGACGAGGCGGAAGGAACCTTCCGCCCCGCCTAGTTACTCGAATTCAGAACAGTTAGCAGCGAACGTTATAATCGTAGTGCGGCTGACCATATTGGTCGACGTAATAGCAATAGCCGCGCGTATCGCGGTAATATTGCCGCCCCTTGATGACCGCGCCGAGAACGCCGCCGAGGATCGCTCCTGCAACCGCGCCGCCGACGGTGCTCACACCGGGCAGGACGGCACCGGCGACCGCGCCGCCGACCGCACCGACGGCAGCGCCGGTGGCAATCCGCCGGCCCTGGCTGTCATACGTGTAGCCCTGGTTCTGGTAATAGCCGCTGTTGTTGTAATATGGGTCGTAGCCGTAGCCGCCGTTCCCATACGTGGCGCAGCCGGTCGTCGCGACGCTGGCGGCAACCACTGCGGCAAGTCCAATCTTCCTCATCTTTCAGTCCCTTCCACAACACGCCCCCTATGGAGCTATCAGTGCATCAGGTGACATTTCGTTCCCGCATCGATCATGTACCGTTAATGTACCGGGTCGATGTCGCGCTTAGCTGTGGTCATTCCGCGACGCCGCGCTAGAGCAGTTGCGCAAGGAGCTTAGAGATTCGCGAAATGAACGACCGGAACGGAGAGAGCGAAAACAATATCGCCCTCCTGATCGATGCCGATAACGCCAGTCCCGACCACCTCGACGAGGCCCTGCTGGTGCTGGCCGAGCTGGGCACGATCAACATCCGCCGCGCCTACGGCAATTGGGCCAAGGCCAGCCTCAAGGGCTGGGGCAATTTGACGGGCAGCCACTCGATCATCCCCGTCCAGCAGTTCGACGTCGTCAAAGGCAAGAGCGTCACCGACATGCGTATGACGATCGACGCCATGGACCTGCTTTACCGCGGCCACGTCGACGGGTTCGGGATCATGTCGTCGGACAGCGACTTCCTGCCGCTCGTGCAGCGCATCCGCGAGGAAGGCCTGCCGGTGTACGGGTTCGGCACCCAAAAGACGCCCGGGCCATTCCAAGAGGCCTGCACTCGCTTCTTCGACGTGGGCGCACTCGCTCTCTCAGACGAGGAACGCCTCGAACAGCCCATCACGGCCAAGGGCCAGCGGCCGGTCGATCCGGAGCTGCTCCAGGTCCTGGGGTCGGCCTACAAGGCGTCGAAGCGCGATGAAGAAGGCTACACCCCCCTCTCCGAGCTCGGCCAGCGGGCGAAGGCAGTGTCGAGCTTCGCTGCGCGCAATTACGGCTTCGGCCGTCTTTCGGAGCTCATCAAGGCGGTGCCGAATTTCGAAGTGAAGGCCGGAGGCGACGGCAGGCTGTTGGTCAAGCGGCTGCGTTAGCCGCGGCCTGTGGATGAAGAGTCCACAATTATTTCAACCTGAAAAGTGAGTCGGCTTGTTGCTGCACCGCCACAGCTGCCTAGATTCGCGCGCGACGCGGGAACGAGTGCCGGGGGCGCCGGTTAACGCGACCGACGTAGATTGGATCACGACTCGCTGATGCCTGCCGGGAACAACCCCGAAGACATACTTGCAACCGCTCTGGATGCCTTTTCTAGCGGCGGCGAATGGCGTTCGACTCTCGACGAGCTTTCGGTTCCGATTTACGCGACCGATCCGGCGGGATCGATCACCTACTGGAACCATGCTTGCATCGAATTTGCCGGCCGCGAGCCGGAACTCGGCGAGGATCGATGGTGCGTAACCTGGCTTCTCTACACGACCGATGGAGAGCCGCTCGCCCACGATAAATGCCCAATGGCACAAGCGATCCACGAGAGGCGTCCGATCCGCGACGCCATTGCCATTGCCGAACGTCCCGACGGCAGTCGGCGTGCCTTCAGGCCCTACCCCACCCCGCTGTTCAACCCAGAAGGTACCCTGACCGGCGCGATCAACATGCTGATCGACGTGACCGACGAGCAATGCACGGCCCTGCACGACCAGGCCGAGCGCTGCCGCCGCCTCGCCGGGGCTACGTACGACCGCCAGACCAGCAAGATGCTCGGCGACATGGCTGACGGCTTCGACCGCACGGTTGGGGCGCTGGCCCAAAAGCGCAGCTAAAGAAGCTCCAACTCGACCGTGATTTCATCGCCGGCAGCAATGCCGGCGCGGCGCCGCACTTCCTTCTTCACGGGCAAGAGATAGCCGCCCAACTTCTGCGGGAAGACCGATGTCCGCCAGGAAACGCCATTGATCGTCGCTTCCACTTTCACCGAGCCGAACCCGCCGCGATTGAGCAGGCTGTGCGCCCGGATTTCGTCCCCCTCCCCGGCCGGAACGGTGACGAAGTGCCAGCTCCCGCCGGACCAAAGCCAAAGTTCCGCGGTGACCGTGATCATACGGCGGGAACTGTCGCGGCGGCCTGGTGAATTCGCCTCCGATGCTCGCGCCAGGCGGTGTAGATTCCGCCCGCGGCGATCAGGCTGGCTCCGATGAGCGTGTGCCTCGTCGGGACGTCGGAAAAGAAGAGCCACCCGTAAATGGTCGCAGCGACGATCTGGAGATAGTCGAACGGCGTCACGACCGAGATCGGAGCCCTAAGCGACGTGGTCATGAACAGCTGGCCGAACCCGCCCAGCAGTCCGCCGGCGGCCGCGAATGCCATCGCTTCCCAAGGATGCGCATGGCCGAAGAATAACATCAGCACCGATCCGACTGCGATCCCGGCGATCGCGAACCAGAAGACGATTGCGGAGATGTTCTCGCTCTTCTGCAGGTGGCGCAGGGTCGTGGTAACCCCGGCCTGGCTTACTGCCGCCGCCAGCGCGATACTCACTCCGAAAACCGGAAGGCTCGATCCGCCCGGCCGAGCGACTACGATCACCCCGACGAAGCCGACCAGCACCGCGGCCCAACGATGCACGCCCACAAACTCCTTCAAGATCAGGAAGGACAGGATGGTCGCGAAGATCGGCGCGGTGAAATTGATCGCGGTCGCGTCGGCCAGCGGAAGCACGATCAAAGCCTCGAAGGTCAGGCCCATTGAAAGCAGACCTAGCCCGCTTCGCCAAAGGTGGGCGACCCGATTGTTCGGCCGGAGCACCGCAAGGCTCTCGCGCTTCAGGACCCAGAACAGCACCACCGGCAGGCTGAACAGCGATCGGTAGAAGACCAGTTCGGCCGCATTGAGCCCGCCGGCTGACGCGAGCTTGAGCAGGCCGGCCATGGTCGAGAAGCTCAACCCCATGCCGATCCGGCAGAGGATTCCGGTCACGATGTGGTCGTGATCGCGCTGGGCCCCCCGCTCGGTCACGTCTTTCGTTGCCCCTCCAGAGTCCCGACTTTCCGCCCGGCGGCCAAGCCCTCGATAAGCTCGGCAAGCCGCTTCGCGCGGGTCTCCGGCTTCTTGGCGCTTGTCACCCAATGCAGAACCGCTTTGCGCCTGCTCGGGGGGACCTTCTCCCATTCGTTCCAGGCCTTAACGTCGGTGCGGATCCGGGCTTCTTCTTCAGGGTCGAGCGCCGCCGTCTCGCGCTCGTAGGAATAGAGGCCGCTCCGATGCTTGTCGCACTCGTAGGGCTCCTCGCCAGCTGACGTCATGAGCCCCGCCGTCTTGAGCGCCGCGTAGCGCTCGAGGTTCACCTTGCTCCAGATGCTGCCCTTGCGGCGCGGAGTGAAGCGGATGGTGTAGGCGTCATCGCCGAGCGATTTGCGCACCCCGTCGATCCAGCCGAAGCACAGCGCCTGGTCGCGCGCCTGCGGCCAGTCGATCGACGGTTTTCCGCTGCCCTTCTTCCAGAAGCCGACGAGCAGCTCATCCGCGTTCTTGTGATTGGCCACGAGCCAGCGGCGGAAATCGGCTTCGGTGGAAAAGAAGGTCGGGCCAGACACGCTGGTGCCCCTGCCTTCGTAGGGTCACCTCGTCAATTTCCGGCCGCTCATGCTAAACCCTGAAGCATGACCGACGGATCACCGAACGGAGTTGCGCCGCCCGAGTTGGGCGCTCAGCTCTATCGAGAGATCATCGCCGAGCTCCAGCAGAATGGGCGAACGACGCGCCGGCCTGCCCTCGAGGACGCGATCGCCCGAACCGCGGACCCGGTGGGCGCCGCGGAGCTTGCCAATCTGCTCGCACATTGTTGCTTTGCAGAACAGGATTATGCGGCGGCCCTCGACGCCTGCCGGAAATGGCTGGAGCTGGCGCCGGACAATCGGCTGGCGAAGGACACCCTGCTCTCGGTCCTCTCGCGGCTGAATCGTTTCCAGGAAGTTGTCGACGAAGCAACCGGGCGGCTGGCGAGCGAGCCGGACAATGCGCGGATCCATTCGGCGCTCGCCAAGGCGTTCTGGCAGCTCGGCCGGATCGACGAAGCGCGCAATGCGGGGAATGAGTGCCTGCGCCTCAAGGATGGGGAGGCCAATGGTCCCGCCAAGAATCTGTCCGGCGTCGAAGTCCCCCCATTCGATCCAACGAACCCCGACAAGAATTTGATCTCCTTCTCGCTCTACGGCGCGGCCCCGGCTCATTGCGATGGGGCGGTGCGCAACGCGATGGCGGCGCAATTTCTGTACCCGGAGTGGCGCTGCCGCTTCTACGTCGACGAAAGCGTGCCCAAGCGAGTGATCGACCGGCTGCTGAAAGAGGGCGCGAAGGTTGTTCGCGTGGGCGGCCTGCCCGCGGGGCGGTTCGGCACGTTCTGGCGCTTTCTCATCGCCGATGACGAAGCCGTTGACCGCTATCTGGTCCGCGACTGCGATGCCTGCCTCAATTTGCGCGAGCGCGCCGCCGTCGACGCCTGGCTCGCCAGCGATCGCCATTTCCACGTGATGCGCGACGGGCTCACCCATACCGAGGCGATGCTGGCCGGAATGTGGGGCGGAGTGCGCTCGGCGCTGCCGCCAATGCAGCAGGAGATCATCGAATTTTGCCGCACCGCCGCGTTCTCGCGAACCGCGGACCAGCTTTTCCTGCGGGAGAAGATCTGGCCGACCGTGCGGCAAAGCGTCCTGGCCCACGACAGCGAATTCGCGCTCCGCGACAGCCAGCCCTTCCCCACGGGCCTGAACCCGGCCGGCCCGCGCGTTGGCCAGGCGGTATCCAATCCGCCCGTCCGCTGGACGGACAGCTAGGGCATCAGCGCGTCAATTTGCGATACGTCATCCGGTGCGGCCGTGTGGCTTCCTCGCCGAGGCGGCGGACCTTGTCTTCCTCATAGGCCTCGAAATTGCCCTCGAACCATTCCACCCGGCTATCACCTTCGAAAGCCAGGATGTGCGTCGCGAGGCGATCCAGGAAGAAGCGGTCGTGGCTGATCACCACGGCGCAGCCGGCAAAATTCTCCAGCGCATCCTCGAGCGCGCGCAGAGTCTCGACGTCGAGGTCGTTGGTCGGCTCGTCGAGCAGCAGGACGTTGCCGCCCTCCTTCAGCATCTTGGCGAGGTGGACTCGGTTGCGTTCGCCGCCCGATAGCTGGCCGACGTTCTTCTGCTGGTCGGGCCCGCGGAAATTGAATGCGCCGACATAAGCGCGGCTGTTCACGTCGAACTTGCCGATCTTCAGCATGTCGACGCCGCCGGAAATCTCTTCCCAGACATTGTGCTTCGCCTCGAGCGCGTCGCGGCTCTGGTCGACATAGCCCAGGTGCACGGTCGGACCGACGGCGATTTCCCCCGAATCCGCCTGCTCCTGGCCGGTGATCAGCTTGAACAGGGTCGTCTTACCGGCGCCGTTGGGGCCGATGATCCCGACGATCCCGCCCGGCGGCAGGTCGAAGCTCAAATTCTCGAACAGGAGCTTGTCGCCATAGGCTTTGGTCAGGCCCTTGGCCGAGATCACATTGTCGCCGAGGCGCTCGGGCATCTGGATCAGGATTTCGCCCTTGGTCGGGGCGCGGTTCTCCTGGGCCTGGACGAGCTGGTCGAACGCCTTGATCCGTGCCTTGGACTTGGCCTGCCGCGCCTTGGGTGAGCGGCGGATCCATTCGAGCTCGTCGTTGATCGCTTTTTGCTTGCCGGCTTCCTCGCGCTCTTCCTGCGCGACCCTCTTAGATTTCTTCTCCAAATATCCGGAATAATTGGATTCGTAGACGTAGTAGCGGCCGCGATCGAGCTCCAGCACCCACTTCACGACATTGTCGAGGAAGTAGCGGTCGTGGGTCACCAGGATGACGTTGCCGGGATAGTCGATCAGATGCTTTTCCAGCCACTGGACGCTTTCGGCGTCGAGGTGGTTGGTCGGCTCGTCGAGGAGCAGGATGCTCGGCTTCTCCAGCAGCAGCCGGGTCAGCGCGACGCGGCGCTTCTCGCCGCCCGACAGGTTGGTGACCGCGGAATCGCCAGGTGGGCAACGAAGCGCGTCCATCGCAATCTCGAGCTGGTTGTCGAGCGTCCACCCGTCGACCGCGTCGATCTTCTCCTGAAGCTCGCCCATTTCGGCCATCAGCGCATCGAAATCGTCGCCGGGGTCTGCCATTTGGGCGGAGATCGCGTTGAAGCGGTCGAGCATGTCGGCGACGGGGCGAACCCCGTCCATGACGTTCTCGCGGACGGTCTTGTTGGGGTCGAGCTGCGGCTCCTGCTCGAGATAGCCGACGGTGATACCCTCGCCGGGCCAGGCCTCGCCGACGAATTCCTTGTCGCGCTGGGCCATGATCTTCATCAGGCTCGACTTGCCGCTGCCGTTCGGGCCGACGATGCCGATTTTGGCATCCGGATAGAATTGCAGGTGGATGTTGTTGAGGATGGGCTTCTGGCCCGGGAAGGCCTTGGTCAGGCCCTTCATCACAAAACTGTATTGGGCGGCCATGGGGTCGCGGGAATCCTTAGCTAGCGGAAATTCCCGCGGCCCTTAGGTCATGGCGCGGCGAGGGTCTAGTTATGCGATTCCCGCGGGAAGTAGCGGACTTGCTGGCAAGCAGCGGCTGCCGCCTTATGTTTGTTCTCAACCATCGCCTGATCGGCGAGATAAGCCCAAGCGGCAAGCGCCATGTCGTGGGGCGCCAAGCCGACTCTCGCGGCTTCCATCGCGATAAGACGGCAAAAGCCGATGGCGGGTTCGCCGACGTTTGTCTCCGACGCCTGCGCCATTGCTTTGGCTGCCTTGCTGATCGCCTCCGAACTCGCCAGGCGGTCGCGCAGGATCTCCTTGTCGCCGATCTTGAAATTGAGCACGCTGGCCGGATCGAGATTGGCGATGTTCACAGCGTCGTTGTCCACCGAAGCGAATAGGCTCTTCCTGATCCTCTCGGCATAGACGTCCCACTGGCCGACAACCCGACCCGGGCGTTGGGTTGTAATGTAGGTCTTGGTGGGATCCGGGTCGATCAGCACGACACTGACCAAATGCTGCGTCGCATATTCGGTCGGCTTGATGGCAATTCCCTGACGCGCGGTTTCAGTTACCTTCTTATAGAACAGCTTGGACAGGCTTTCGTCGACGAACCGCGCGGCATCGTTGAACCGTCCAATATTCTCATCGGTGATCAGGACGGCGGTCGGGGTAATCAGCTTTGAGCCTTGCTCGACAATATCGAGGATTGAGCTCCCGATATCGAACTTGCTCGAACCCTCACTCTGGAAATCCGCGCTGAACGTCAAAATGCTGCTGGTATCGAGGCGAAAATAGGGAAGCAGATAATCGTTGTTGCGGATATCCGTCGTCCACGATTGCCCGTCCTTGGAGCTATTGCGCAGCATCGAATAAAGTTGGGTGCTGGCCTTCACCCCAATGGGATCGACCTGGGCATCGAACTTTAGGACATGATTGTCGATTTTTCCGACAAAGAAGCGCTCGATCGCTGAGCGAGATTCCTGACCATAGCGGCGTAGCGGCTCAGTTTCGCAAGACGTGAAAACGATGCGCAGCCGAGTATAGCCCAGGATCTCGCCGCCGCTCGGAACGCCCGCTTCGACGAGCGCCTCCGGCGTCAAGAGAGCCACTTCCAAATTCTTGTCGCCGGCATTCTCACCTTTCGCCATGTCATCGGGTGGTGCCGGAACGGGCATCACAGCGACGTTTTGCAATGTCGCCAGATTGAGATGCGTGAGGTTGCAGGTATTGGATGCTTGCGCGGCGGTTGCAGCAACCATCGCCGCGCCAAAGAAAAGCGCACGTACTAACATTGCTCGTTCCCCCAACTCGCCCCTCAAATGGGGCCCAGGACCGAGCGGGCGGGACTATGGCTTTGATTAATTTTGAATTCAACTCATTAAAACAACACAACAATCGGTTTAGTCGCGGCCGACCATGGCCTCGGCTGTTGCGAACCGATAATCGCGATATTGCTCGCGCAGATCCTTCTTGCTGAGCTTGCCGGTCGCGGTGTGCGGGAGCTGGTCGACGAACTCGATCGCGTCGGGAAGCCACCATTTCGACACGTGCTTCGCGATGTGATCCCGGATTTCCGCCTCCGAAATGGTTGAGCCGTTTGTCTTGACGATGAGGAGCAGCGGCCGCTCGTCCCATTTGGGATGCGGGATGCCGATCGCGGCCGCCTCGGCGACCCCCGGGCACCCGACAGCCGCATTCTCGAGCTCGATCGAGCTGATCCACTCGCCGCCCGACTTGATCACGTCCTTCGCGCGGTCGGTGATCTGGATCGTTCCGTCGGCGTGAATTGCCGCAACGTCGCCGGTGTCGAACCATTGGTCGGCATCGACACAATCCTGTTCGGCTTTGAAGTACCGCTTCACGACTCCCGGCCCCCGCGCCTGCAGCCGGCCGGAGCTGACCCCGTCGCGCGGCAAGGCGTTACCATCATCATCGACGGTACGGAGTTCTACTCCGAACATCGAGCGCCCGGGCCGCGCGGAAAAAGCGACCTGATCTTCTTCGCTCATCTCGTCCCAATTGGTCGGGAGCGAGCCGACCGTGCCGATCGGCGACATTTCGGTCATGCCCCACAAGTGATTGACGCGGATTCCGCGCTCCTTGAACCAGCGGATGGTCGCTGGCGGCGCCGACGAGCCGCCGACAATCACCATTTCCAGCTTGCCCAGGTCGGCGCCGGTTCGGGTCACGTGGTCGATCATGCCGAGCCAGACGGTCGGGACCCCGGCCGAATGGGTGACGCCTTCCTGGTTGAACAGGTGGCACAGCCGCTCCGGCTGGTTGTCGGCGCAAAGCACGAGTTTGAAGCCGACGATCGCCGCGGCGTAGGGCAGGCACCAGCTGTTGGCGTGGAACATTGGCACCACGGGCAGGACGACCGACCTTGCAGAAAAGTCGAATACGTCCGGAATGATGATCGACATCGCGTGAAGCACGGTCGAGCGGTGCTCGTAGAGGACGCCCTTGGGGTTTCCGGTCGTTCCGCTCGTGTAGCAGAGACCGCACGGATCGCGTTCGTCGCCCTCGTGCCAGCGATAGTCGCCGTCTTCGGCGCCCAACCAGTCGTCGAAGTCGCTGTCGAAACAGATGTATTGTTCGATCGTCGGCCAGCGCGGCTTCATCCGCTCGACCAGCTCAGTGAAGGCCGCATCGTAGAACAGCACCCGGTCTTCGGCATGGGTCACGATGTAGGCCAGTTGGTCGTCGAACAATCTTGGGTTCAGCGTGTGAAGCACGCCGCCCATGCCCACCACACCGAACCATGACGCCAAATGCCGGTCATGGTTCATGGCCAGGGTCGCGACGCGATCTCCGGGTCCAATGCCGAACCGCTCGAGCGCCTGGCCCATGCGCCGCGCCTGGTTGGCAAGCTCCCTCCAATTGGTGCGCAGGGCGCTTCCGTCGGCGCGCGCGGCGACGATCTCGCGGGCGTGGTGCTCACGTTCCGCATGATCCATCAGCCGCATGATGCGCAGCGGGAAATCCTGCATCGCGCCAAGAAGCATGCGCGCCTCCCCTCAGAGGGAACGCATCATGACCGAAAACCGGATGCCCGCAAGAGCCTAGAAGGGAAGCTTGAACCCCGGCGGGAGCGGCAACGTGCTCGTCATCTTCTGCATTTCCGCCGCGGCGGCCGTGTCGGCCTTCCCCTTGGCGTCGTTGAAGGCCGCAGCGATCAGATCCTCGAGCATCGCCTTTTCCGACGGCTGGAGAAGGCTCTCGTCGATATCGACGCCGATGATGCGGCCCTTCGCCGTCGCCCTGACCTTGACCATTCCGCCGCCCGCGGCGCCCTCGACCTCGATCTTGTCGAGATTGTCCTGCGCTTTCTGCAGCTCGGCCTGAGCGTTCTGGGCCATCTGCAGGATTTCGTTGAGGTCGGGCGTCTCGGGCATCTTATTGGCCTCTCGTTCCATCGAAGCTTTCGAGCTGGGCGTCCGGGAAGGCGTCCATCACCGCCTGGACGTTGGGATCGGCCAGCACATCGGAGCGAACGCGCTCCTCGGCGATTTTCTCCTGGTCGAGCAGGCTCGGCTCGCCGGCCTCGTCGGACAGTGACACCTGCCAGTTGCTCGCAGTGACCGATTTCAGCTGGGCAGCAAGCTGGCGCGGCCAATCACCGCCCAGCGGGCGCGTTGGTTTCAGCACCAGCTCGGGCGGAGCGTAGCGTACAACGCCGACCTGGTCGTGCAGCTGCTGCGCGAGGATCTGCTTCCCGTTGTCCTGAAGCATTTTGACCAGCGCTCGAAAATCACCGGGAATGCGCGCCGACGGACCGGCGGATTTGCCGCTTGGTGCGGCGGAGGGGATCGTTGCCGCCCCTTCCCCGCTGAGCTTCGCCATCAGCGCCGCCGGGTCGGGCAGGTCCGCGGCGTGGATCAACCGGAGCAAGGCCATCTCCGCCGCCTCACGCGGATCGGGCGCGATCACGACGTCCTGCAGCGCCTTCAGAAGCATCTGCCAGAGCCGATGGATCGAGCCCCACGACAATTTGCCGGCCAACTCCCCGGCAATCTCGCGTTCCTCGGCTGACTGAAGCGCGTCCACATTCGCGCCCGCCTTGGCCCGGGTCGCCGAATGCAGGCTTTCCATCAGCCCGCGAAGCAGCTGGGTTGGATCGATCCCAAGCTCGTGTGCCTCGTCGAGCTCTGCCAATGCAGCCGTGGCGTCACCTGTGAGCAAGAGCTGCAGCAGCCTTCGGATCCGGCCGCGGTCGGCCAGCCCGAGCATGTCGCGTACTTGCCCCGCAGTGACCGTCCCCGCCCCGTGCGCGATCGCTTGGTCGAGGATCGATAGTCCGTCGCGAGCCGAGCCTTCGGCGGCCCTGGCGATCATCCCGACCGCTTCGGGCTCGACATCGACCCCTTCTGCCTTGGCAACCTCGGCAAAGTGCGCGGCAAGCTTCTCGGCCGGGATCCGCCTGAGGTCGAAGCGCTGGCAACGCGACAGCACGGTCACGGGCACCTTATTCACTTCGGTGGTCGCGAACAGGAACTTCACATGCTCAGGCGGCTCCTCAAGAGTCTTCAATAAGGCATTGAATGCGCTCTTAGAGAGCATGTGAACTTCGTCGATGATATAGATTTTGTAGCGCGCACTCACCGACGCGTAGCGCACCGCCTCAATGATCTCGCGAATGTCGTCGATGCCGGTATGCGATGCGGCGTCCATTTCGATGACGTCAATGTGCCGGCCTTCACTGATCGCCCGGCACGGCTCGCACACATTGCACGGAGTAATCGTCGGCCCGCCCTGCCCATCCGGACCGATGCAGTTCAGCGCCTTGGCAATCAGCCGTGCGGTCGAGGTCTTTCCAACCCCGCGAACCCCGGTGAGCAGGAAAGCATGGGCGACCCGCCCGCGAGCGATCGCGTTGGCGAGCGTCTGCACCATCGCATCCTGTCCGATCAGCTCGGCAAAGGTCTGCGGCCGGTATTTGCGGGCGAGCACGCGGTACGGCGACCCGCCGGAGGGAGGCGGTGCCGCTTCAGGTAAGTCGAGACCCAGGCCGGGCGATTCGGCGTCGTCCATCATGTTGGTTTAGGGGCTATGGCCCGCCTACGCCAAGGCTTCGGCGCGCGGCGTTCGGAATTAGTTTTCGGAAGCTTGCCGGCATTGCTTTAGCGAAGGCCGGTGGAAGCCGACGACCCGGCACGAAATCGTTGTGGCTGCTTCCTTCCGGATCTGACCAGGTTGGCGACAATGCCGTCCGCCGACTTCCGAGCGGGAATATGATGTAGGCGCGCCCGGTGTGCAAGTTAATGTGCCGAACGGCATGTCTTTCATCTCCCATTCACCTCGGCGGAATGACCTCTCGATCAAACCGAAAGAAAGGGCTTGCTGATGCCGTTGCCCGCTTTGATACTCCTGCTTTCCGCTGCCGCCGCGCCGCCCGTGGCGAGCCCGTCAGCTAACTCAGGAGGGCATCGCTTCGGCCGGCTCTTCATCAGTCCGATGGGCGAGCCGTTTTCGGCTGAGCGCGGCGGCGACGCCCTTGCCGACTGGTTTCATCGAGCGGACCGCAACCACGACGGACAAATTACGATCGAAGAGATGCGGCAGGACGCGGAGCGCTTCTTCGCGATCCTCGACACCAACCACGACGGCGAGATCGATCCCGACGAGATCACGCATTACGAGACCGTGATTGCGCCCGACGGGCCCGGACTCCGCCTGGCTCTTGCGGATGGCGGCGATGGCCCTGGTTCCGGTAAGCCAGGCGGTCCACCGGGCGGTGGCCAGTTTCGCCACCATCGGGGTGGCGGCAGCTGGGGCGGCGGCGGACGTTCCGCAGACGGGCTTCAGGGCCGGGCGCGATTCGGATTGCTCGATCTGCCGGAGCCGGTCGTGTCGGCCGATTCCGACTTCAATGGCGGCGTATCGCTCGACGAGTTCAAGTCGGCGGCGGTCAAGCGCTTCAGCGCGCTCGACGTCGATCACCGGGGGTTGTTGGCGCTCGACGTCCTTGAAAGCCTGCGTCCGCCGGAGCCGCCGCGCGAGAAACGCGATCCCGATGCGCCGGCCGACATTGACGCCAACGCCGATACCAGTCCCGGTTAGCCAATCCAGCCTGGAGTTTCTCGATGCCCCTTCCTGTTTTGGTTATCCCGGTAATGGCTCTCGCAGCCCAAGCCGCGGCGCCATCCCGGTCGATCGTCGTTACCGGGCGCGCGTGGGCCCCGTTCATCAGCCCGATGGGCGAACCCTTCCGCGCGCGCACGAAGAGCGACGACACGCTTGCCATGTGGTTTGGACAGGCCGACCGGAATCATGACGGCGTCCTCACCGCCGATGAGATGCGAGCCGACGCCGATCGCTTCTTTGCGACCCTCGACGCAAATCATGATGGCGAGATCGATCCGGACGAGGTCATGCATTACGAAGCCGAGGTCGCCCCGGAGATCCAGGTCGTGGTGGGGACCATGCGCAAGCCCGGCGAGGCGACTGAACGAAAGAATCGCCGATTGGCCGATGGAATCGGCGCCGCAATGGGCTTTGGCGGGGCGCTCCAGGGAGCGGCGAGATATGGCCTGCTCAACATGCCGGAGCCGGTCGCCGCGGCGGACACGGATTTTGACCGGGGAGTGTCCTTGGAAGAATTCCGGGTGGCGGCAGCGCGCCGCTTCCAGCTTCTCGACAGTGGCAGGACCGGCAGGCTGACGCTCCCGCAGCTTGAAGCATTGCGAGAAATCGCACTTGCAAAAAAGGGCCGTTCCAGAAACGACGATGACGATGGCCGTGTCGGGAACGGCCTTCCGCCCGAAAACTAAACCTGGCTAGCGCCCCATCCAGTTGGTCGCGCCGGACGGGATTCGGACATCGAGGCTTTCAAGATCCTCGGTCAGCATGATCTGGCAGGCGAGCCGCGACGTCCGAGTCGCGTGCGCCGCGAGGTCGAGCAGGTCCTCTTCCTCCTCGGTCGCAGGCGGCAATTTCCCGAAATCTCCGGCATCCACGATCACGTGACAGGTCGAGCAGGCCATCACCCCTTCACATGCACCCTCGAGCGGCTGACGCTCGGCCCAGGCGACGTCGAGCAGGCGCTGGCCCGGCGCCGCCTGCACTTCCTTGTCGAGGGTTCCGTCCGCCTTGAAAAAACGCACCAGGGTCACGCCGCGAGATTCTCCTGCGCACGCGCCGCCTCTTCGATCCGGCGGCAGGCGGAGGCGAGCTCTTCCTCCCCGGTGTAGCGGCCGAAGCCCAGGCGGATCGACGATCGCGCCTCCCGATCCGACAGGCCGATGGCTCGAAGCACATGGCTCGGCCGGCCAGAGCCGCTTGCGCAGGCGGATCCTAGCGAAAAGGCCAGATTGCGCAGATCGGAAATAAGCCGCGCCGCATCAACGCCTTCCCGGCGGATGTTGAGATTCCCCTTGTAGCGATGGCTCGTGCTGCCGTTGACAATCCAGCCCTGGCCGAGGGTCGCCAATGCGAGGTCGAAAAGCTTGGTGACATGCTCCGCGTCGGCCTCACGCCGCTCGACAACGAGGCGCGCCGCCTCGCCAAAGCCGGCGCACAGAGCCGGCGAAAGCGTTCCCGAGCGCAGGCCCTGTTCCTGTCCACCGCCGTGGAGCAAAGGTCCTGGCTCGGCTCCCGTACGCATCCAGAGGCCGCCGACCCCCTTGGGTCCGTGAATCTTATGCCCGGAGACCGCAATGAGGTCGGGCCCGTCCGGAATCGGCATCCGGCCGAAGCCCTGGACCGCATCGCAGATCATCAGGGCGCCGGCACCGTGCGCCATGCGCGCAATCTCGGCGATCGGCTGGATCACTCCGATCTCATTGTTGACCAGCATCGTTGCGACGATGCCGACCCGCTCGTCGAGCTCGCGTTCCAGGTCGGCGACGTCGATCAGACCATCGGAGCCGACCGGCAGAATGGTGAGATCGACCCCCTGCCCCGCCAGCCACTCGCATGTGTCGAGCACGGCGGCATGCTCGGTCGCCACGGTAACGATTCGGTTGCGTCCCTGCTTCAGCGTGGTGCCCTTCAGGGCCCAGTTCAGCGCCTCGGTCGCCCCGCTGGTGAAGGCGAAACAGCCGTCGTCTCGGCCGATTGCCCGAACGATTTGGCCGCGCGCAACCTCGATCGCGGCCGCAGCCTCGCGACCCCAGGTCGATGGGGAGTGCGGATTGGCGAATTTCTCTTCGAGCCAGGGCCGCATCGCCGCCGCCGCCTCGGGCGCGACCGGGGTAGTAGCCTGATAGTCGAGGTAGATCATGCCGCCTTCGCCGCGTGGCGGTCGGCGATTTTCCGCCATTCGTCGAGAAACCGATCGACCTCGGTCTCGCTCGTATGCGGCCCGAAGCTCACCCGGATGAAGCCGCCTGCGACCTCGGGCGGTACGCCCATTGCCGCCAGCACGTCGCTCGCCTTCATCTTGCCCGATGAGCAGGCGCTTCCCGCGGATACTGCAATGCCCGCAAGGTCGAGCTGGACGAGCAAGGATGCATTCGATCCCCCCGGCAGCGCAACCGAACCGATCGTCGCGATCCTCGGCGCATCTTCGGCCACAACTACGCCGCCGGCTTCCCTGACCCCGGCTTCGAGGCGCGATCGAAGCTCGGCCAGGCGGCCCATATCGTAGGGCCGAGCCCCCAGCGCGGCCGCGAAGCCGAGCGCCCCCGGCATGTCCTGAGTGCCCCGCCGATAGCCCTTTTCCTGACCGCCGCCGGCAGCTTCGAGCGTACCCAAATCCTTGACCAGCAGCACGCCGATCCCCGGCGGACCGCCCAGCTTGTGCCCACACGCCGCGATGAAGTCGGCATCCGGAAGAGGCAATTTTCCGGCGCTTTGTGCGCAGTCCGCGAGCAGCAGCGACCCCGCCGCGCGAATCGTCCCGGCGATCCGATCGAGAGGCTGAATCACCCCAGTCTCATTGTTGACATGCTGGATCGCGACCAGCGCCGGCCCCTCGGTGAGTATATGATCGAGCGCCGCCTCGTCGATGAGCCCATTTGGTTGAACGGCGACGACCCGCGAAGTCGAACCCATCGCATACGGGACGATCGCATGTTCGGTCGCGCCATGTGCCCGGCCCGCCGCCTTCGTCCGCGCCGCCGCAATCTCCACCGCTTCGCTGGCGCCGCTGGCGAAAATGACGTCATGACGCCAGCCGAGGACATCCGCGATGGTCTTGCGCGCTTCTTCGAGCAGAGATCTCGCCGCCCGGCCGTCGGAATGCGGTGAATTGGGATTGGCCCACGCTTCGAATCCGCGGGTCACCGCCGCCTGCGCCTCCGGAATAACCGGGGTGGTCGCCGCATGGTCGAAATAGAGTCGGTCTGCGCTGGTCAAAACTCTAGGATTCCTGCCGATTGCCACATGAACGGGCGCCCCTATATAGAAGCCGCCGCCCAAGCGCAGCATGCG
>Ga0207706_10000304_pt1 | contig 53399 bp, 49 predicted proteins | sample KBSC53metaG_FD_184318 | JGI IMG/M metagenome (GOLD analysis project Ga0207706, IMG submission 184318) | Corn rhizosphere microbial communities from Kellogg Biological Station, Michigan, USA - KBS C5-3 metaG (SPAdes) (version 2) | ecosystem: Host-associated > Plants > Roots > Rhizosphere > Soil ... | reverse complement strand
ACCGTGCGGGCGCACGGGAAGAACGAAGAGGGCGTCCGTTACGGCACCTACGACGAGGACACCTGCTTCGGCGCGTCGTGCCGCCGCGGCACCGCGTGCAACATCTGCCCGTCGTACCCCTACAACTACTGCTGAGCCGGTGCACGACGTCCGCGGCCGCCCCGCCGGGTTTGCGGCGGGGCGGCCGCGGCCTTCTCTCCTTCCGTGAGCCACGAACGGCGGCACGGTCGCCCGCGTCGTCCGCGCGGCCGAACCGGTCGTGTCGCCGTGGGAGCGATCCGTCACATGTTCCTCCCGGTTGCGGGCGATATTCGCGAGCATAGGTGCCACGAGCGCCGGCCAACGAAAGCCGGCGGAGAGCCCGCCGGACGCGCGCTCGGGTCACATCCACCCGTGGAGGGTACGATGAAGAAGGTGAAGCTGGTCCTGGACGACCTGTCCGTGGAGTCGTTCACGGCCAACAGCGAGCTGGCCCAGGAGGGCACCGTCGCCGGCTACGCGTCGGAAGACACCAACTGCAACACCGCGTGCCTGGGCACCTGCAACCTGGCGCAGTGCCGCAGCGTGCTCACCGGCCTGTGCTGCCACGCCTGACCAGCGGCCGGCGCATGGAGACACACGGCACCCCCGCGGGCCTCGCCCGCGGGGGTGTCGTGCGTTCCGGTGGATGGATTCCGGGGCGACGGCTCGTCCCGTCTCGCGACGTGCCGCATCGCGCGACCCTTCGTTCGTACCAGGGTGATCGCGTACAAGCCGCCGAAGGGAGATCGTGCGGATGGCCGCGTGCGCGTCTGCCGCACGCGGCGCCGGCGCCGGAAATCGGCGCGCTCCCGCGGGGCCGGGCAGGGGGCGCGGACGGCGCCGGTCCTCTGACCAACCTGGAAGGAGCACACCATGAGGAAGATCTCGCTGGACATCGACACGCTGGCGGTGGAGTCGTTCGACCTGGGGGCCGACTACACCAGCATGCTGGGCACGGTGGAGGGGAACCTGAGCCCCACCTGCAACACGCGCGCGGCGTGTAGCTGCGGCAGCGCCTGCGAGGGCACCTGCTACAACACCTGCGAAACCTGCGGGGCGTCGTGCCTGGGCACCTGCGCGACCTGCGCGGGCCAGAACACCTGCGCCGCCTCGTGCAACGGAACCTGCGACGTGTCGTGCAACGGCACCTGCGGCGGGTTCAGCTGCGTGGACACGTGCGGCGGCACCTGCGTGGGCGGCACCTGCTACGACAGCTGCACCTGCCCGATCTGATCCCGTCGCTGGCGGCGGCCGGGCTCCCTCCCGCCCGGCTGTTTCCCGGCCGCCGCCGAATTCGAACAGGTGCGTGAGTGCGTAACACCGAATCCGCAAATACAGTGATTGGATCCTGAGACCCCATCAGCAGAGCCGGTACGACCACTGAATTACCGGATTGGATTCGGTATAAGAGGAAAAGAGGTTCATCGCGGATTTCGTTGCAGCAGGTCTCCTGCTCGCTCGCAGCGATCCCGTCGACGAGTGGTTGCAGGTGGCGCTCGCGCTGAGTATCGAAATTTTTTTGGACAGACCCCCCTCGACCCCGCGGCCGTCATGAAAGGCCAGCTGTCTCAACGGATCGATCAGGGGATCACGAGGCGAGTCCGGCCGTCGTGCACGTCCTGCGCACCGATGGCTGGATGGCGATCGTTCGCCCTATCCACACCGGCAGCGGACACGCATGGAGGACAGGGAAGGCTCGATTCCCCCTGATGACGCGGTTGACGAAGCCTTCAGGCGCAGGCGACGGGGTGGACGACGGAGGTGGGTGTTCCTGCGAAAAATTTCGATACTCAGCGCATTCCGAACCTGCAGCCACTCGTCGACGAGCTCCGGTGCGATGAGGTTGCAACTAAATCGACGAAGAACCGGAAAAGAAAAGGCCGCCCCGGGAAGGAGTTCCCGGGGCGGCCTCGCTTCAGCCGGCGATGACGGATCAGCGGTGGGCCTTGCCGCGGCCCAGGACCATGTCGGCGTAGCCGTTGTCGGGGTCGCCGCCGCGCTTCAGCACGCGGTCCACGGTGCCGGGGCCGCGGTTGTACGCGGTCAGCGCCAGCTCGGTGTCGCCGTCGTACTTCTCGATCAGGCCGCGCAGGTAGCGGAACCCGATGCTCAGGTTCACCTCGGGGTTGCGCAGGTCGCTGCGCGTGACGCCCCGGCGGATGAACCGCGCCGTGCTGGGCATCAGCTGGGTGAGGCCCACGGCGCCCACCGGGCTGGTCGCGCTGTTCTTGAACCCGCTCTCGGTGCGCACCAGGCCGAACGCCACCGTGGGATCGATGCGGTTGGCCGTGGCCGCCGCGTGGATCTGCCGGGCCAGCGCGGGCGACACCCTGTAGCCGCGCTTGCGGTAGCGCGCCGCCAGCGCCTCGGCCTGCGCCAGCTTGGTGTCGGCCTTGGTCTTCTTGGCGGCCGCGGGCTTGGCGGCGGTCTTCACCGGTGCCCGCGCCACCGCGGCGGGGTCCTGGATCACCGCCGGGGCGGCCATCGCCTGGCGCACCAGCCCGGGGGCGGTGCGCGGCGTCTGCGGCGCGCCGCCGCCCGCCACCGCCACCACCTGCAGCCCGGCCACCACCGCCAGCACGCCCTGCAGCGGCCGCGAGCGCAGGAGCGACCGCGTGTCGTTGCGCAGGCGCGTGCGGCGCGCCGGGGTACGAGTGCTCTTCTTCAACGGAAATGTCTCCTGTCTACGCAAGCAAAGGCACGGCAGAGGCCAGCCGCCCGCCACCGCACCCGTTTTTGCCGTTTCGGCATTCAACATTGCCCTTCATGATACAACATGCAAGCCGTTGTGTCAACCTCACTTAGCGAATTTCTACGGACGGTGCGGCAAGAATTCCGCATCAGCACTGGATTCTCGAGCGCCGGCATCCATCCGTTTCCTCGCAAGTGTTTCCCGAACACGGCCCGAATATGTAGCAGGCGTACATACATCCACGATTCTGACGTACATTGCCGCACCTATTGCGATCGACATTCCCGCCGGAGAAGCGACGTTCCACACGGTGGCGGACAGGGAGCGCCTGCTACACGGCGCCCGGGCGCGGCGGCAGCTTCACGGAGAGGACGGGGCTGGGAAGAAAGTGCAGACCCGGCAGGGAGTTCCGGGAACGAACGGACGCGGCGGGTGGGACGAAACGACACGGGCGCGGACGTCCCAGGTGGGACGTCCGCGCCTCGTCTGCTACGTCACTCTCTGCGTGGACCGGGCTGTTTGGGTCAGAACCCCGCGGCGCGGAGCTGCTCCAGGTCCAGGTCCACGGCAGCCGGAGAGTGTTCCGAACGCTTGCCCTTGTCGCGCACCGGGATGTCCTGGCGCTGGCGGGCGAGGGTAAGGCTGGCCACAATGGCTGCGACGGCCACCAGGCTGACACCCAAGGTGCGAATAAGCCGCCTCCGCGTGGGGGGTCTTAACGGCGCTCCGCTCGGAGCGTCACGGGCAATCTGAGCATCTTGTGTGCCGAACACCCGTTCGAATCTGTAACGTCTGAGACCGCAATTCCGTGACAGCTTTCGCACGGGTCCGGCCGGCTGCTCCGGCGTGTTCGTGGCGAGGCGTGGGGCGGCCGGTGTGACCCATGGGGAGGACGGTTGGGAGAAGCCGGCTCTCCTTGCCGCCGCGTGCAATGTGCGGCATACTGTGCGGCCCTGGATCCGATCAATGTGGGGAGGTGTGGATGAGCGAAACGGCGCGCGACCCGGAGGGCCGCTTCGAGCTGCGGCTGCCGCCCGGCTGGCAGGCCGCGGCGGACGAGGACGGCGACGGTCTGGAGGTGTGGCGCGAGGAGGGCGCGGGCACGCTGCACCTGATCTCGTTCGAAACCGACGAATTCTCGGACCCGGCCGAGGAGCTGTACGCGTTCCTGCAGGAACGCGGGGTGGAGCTCGAGGACGACGAGGTGGAGGACGTGCCGCTGGAGGGCGCCGAGATGGCGCTGTGCGAGTTCCTGACCGAGGACGAGGACGACGGCGAGACGCTGTTCTGGCTGGTGGGCGTGGCCACCGCGCCCGGTACGCTGGTGTTCTGCACCTACTTCTGCCCCACCGGCCGCGAGCGCGAGGAGCGCGACCCGGTGCGCGGGATGATGGGCGCGATGAAGGTGCGGGGGGCGGAGGATCCGGAGGCCGCCGAGGGCGGAGGGGCCGATCCCGGGGGATGACGGATCTCACGGCGGGTTGAAACCCGCCGCTGGAACTTCGGGAAGTCCGCCTTCGCGGACTGCTCGTCAGAGATTGGAGTGATCGAAGAGATCCGTGCCGGGCGGTGACCTCGAACCGCAGTCCGCGAAGGCGGACTTGGGTTTCATCAGCGGCGGGTTTCAACTTCAACCCGCCGCTGGAGCGGACGCCGCAGCATCGAGCGGTGCATCACCTGTGAACGAGGAGGACGGGATGGGGCTGAAGGCGGGGGAGAGGGCGCCCGACGTGACGCTGCCGAGCCACGAGAACCAGCAGGTTCCGCTCAGCACGCTCTGGCGGGACGGGCCGGCCGTGCTGCTGTTCTTTCCGCTGGCGTTCACCAGCACCTGCACCGCCGAGATGTGCAGCGTGCGCGACGACATCGGGTCGTACACCGGCCTGAACGCGAACGTGGCCGCGATCAGCGTGGACAGCCCGTTCGTGCTGAAAAAGTTCCGCGAGGAACTGGGCGCGCCCTACACCTTCCTGTCGGACTTCAACCGCGAGGCCAGCACCGCGTTCGGCGTGCTGCGCAAGAGCCCCGTGGGCCCCGGCCTGCTGAACGCCAGCGACCGCGCGGCCTTCGTGGTCGGGCGCGACGGCACCATCCGGTACGCGTGGCACGAGACCAACCCCGGCCTCCTCCCGCCCTTCGACGAGATCAAGGCGGCGCTGTCGGAGATCTGAGCGAGGCGGGGATCACTCCGTCCGCGAGGACCCGCTGATCCCGGTTCCGGAGATTCAGTGGTCGTACCGGCTCTGCCGATGGGTCTCACGGAGGAACGGAGGGACGGAAACTTCATCGCTGTTTCCGTCCCTCCGTCCCTCCGTGAGACCATTTTCAGCGGTGCAGGGTTCGACACCGTGTTGGCGGATCTGTCAGGACGTCAAGCGGGGGGACGGATCCGTGTCGAACGGAAGAGAGGCCGGCACCCGGGTGGGGGCCGGCCTCTGCCTGTCCATCGAGCGAAGAGCGGTCAGCGGGCGGCGGCGAGGATGCCGGCCATGTCCTCGGGGGTGAAGTGGTACGCCTCGTTGCAGAAGTGGCACACCACCTCGGTGTACTCGTTCTCTTCCTCGTCGATGATGCGCTGGATCTCGCGTTCGCCCAGGCTCACGATCGCCGCCTCGAAGCGCTCGCGCGAGCAGGGGCAGTGGAACGCCACCGGGTAGCGGTCCAGCAGCTCGTAGCCGTCGGGGAACACCTGGGCCAGCACGCCCTCGGGCGAAACGCCCTCGTGGATCAGCTGGGTGGGGTGGGGAACCTCGGTGAGGCGCTTCTCGATCTCGGCGATCTCGTCCTCGTCCAGGCCGCCCAGGAGCTGCACCAGGTAGCCGCCCGCCGCGTCCACGGTGTTGTCGGGCTGCACGAACACGCCCACGGCCACGCCGCCGTTGATCTGCTCGCTCTTGGCCATGTAGTAGGTCAGGTCGTAGCCGATCTCGCCCGACTGCAGCTCCACCATCCCGGCGTAGCTTTCGCGCATCCCCAGGTTCTTGGTGACCGACAGGTAGCCGTCGCTGCCCACCACGCCGGCCACGTTCAGCCTGCCGTCCACGCACTCGGCGTGCACGCGGGGGTTGCTCGCCAGCCCGCGCACCTGGCCGCGGCCGTTGGCGGTGACGAGGAGACGGCCGGCGGGGCCGCCGCCCTTGATCTCCACCGACAGCGACTGCTCTTCCTCCTTGAGCGACGCGGCCGCCAGCAGCAGCGCGCCCATGGCGGTGCGCCCCAGCGCGGCGGTCACCGCGGGCCAGGTGCCGTGGCGGCGCTGCAACTCGGCGGTGAGCCCCGTGGCGTGCAGGGCGAAGGCGCGGACGCGGCCGTCCAGCGCCGTCGCGCGCACCATGTAGTCTCCGTTCAGCGCGGTCATTTGCTCGCTTCTCCCACTCAAAATCGAGCCGCGGCCGTGTGCTGCGCGGCCGCGGCGAATCTGCTGGGAACGGATACAACGGACGGGCGGCGGGGTTCCATCATTCCGTGCAAACCGCTGGGGTACGGGAAGATGGGTGGGCTCGGGTGACGGACGGAGTTTGCGATTGAAGTCGCGGCTAGGACGGCACGCAGTCCGCCTGCGCGGACTGCACACAGCCATCAGGGCTTGACGACGAGCGCAGGGGCATGCCGCGGCTGGCCCCCTCCCCTCTTCCCGCGAAGCGGGCGCGCTTCGCGAGGAGGGGAGCACTTCAGGTGCGGCCCATCGCACGGCGCCGCGACCAAGCTCGCGGGGTTCGCGCGGCTTTTCGTGGTCGTTGCTGCGGCTTCAGCCGCCGGTTGCCGGTGTGGCGACGCCGCGACGGGGTGACATCCCCCCGCCGCCGGTGTATTCTTCCGGCCCCTGAAACGTCAACCCGAACCGCCGGACCGGTTTGAGCGAGCACAACCCCGTGGCCCTGCTGGACCCCGACACCGCGCGCAACCTGCTGGAGCAGGCGAAGGCCGCGCGCACGCACGCCTACGCGCCGTACAGCCGCTTTCCCGTGGGCGCCGCGCTGCTGGCCCGCGACGGGCGCGTGTTCACGGGCGTGAACGTGGAGAACGCGTCGTACGGGCTGGCCAACTGCGCCGAGCGCACGGCCGTGTTCAAGGCCGTGAGCGAGGGCGTGCACGAGTTCGTGGCCTGTGCCGTGATCGGGCCGCAGGACGACGTGGAGTGCTCGCCCTGCGGGTCGTGCCGCCAGGTGCTGTTCGAGTTCGGGCCCGACATGGTGATCGTCCTGGCCGATGGACCCGGGTTGAAGCAGTACACCGTGCGCGAGCTCCTTCCCGGAGCCTTCGAGTCCGCGCGCCTCCCCCGCACCGAGGTGCCGGTTTGAGCGCGCACGGCGTGGTGCCGCTGATCGAGCGCAAGCGCGACGGCGAACCACTGTCGGCGGACGAGATCGCGTGGCTGCTGCGGGGCTACGTGGCCGGCGAGGTGCCCGACTACCAGATGAGCGCCTGGCTGATGGCGGTGCGGCTCAAGGGGATGACGCAGGCCGAAACGCTGGCGATGACGCGCGCCATGGTGGCCAGCGGCCGCGAGCTGGAGTGGAGCGGGATCGGCCGGCCCACGGTGGACAAGCACAGCACCGGCGGGGTGGGCGACAAGACCTCCATCGTCCTGGTGCCGCTGATGGCCGCGGCCGGCGCGGCGTTCGTCAAGATGAGCGGGCGCGGCCTGGGCCACACCGGCGGCACCCTCGACAAGCTGGAGAGCATCCCCGGCTTTCGCGTGGACGTTCCCCTGGACGAGATGCGCGGCCAGGTGGAACGCGTGGGCGCCGCGCTGGTGGGGCAGTCCCCCGAGCTGGTGCCGGCGGACGGCAAGCTGTACGCGCTGCGCGACGTGACGGCCACGGTCGATTCGGTGCCGCTGATCGCCGGCAGCATCATGTCCAAGAAGCTGGCGGGCGGCGCGCGCTCGGTGGTGCTGGACGTGAAGTGGGGCTCGGGGGCGTTCATGACCTCGCGGGAGGAGGCGCGGGTCCTTGCCCGCGAGCTGGTGCGCATCGGCGAAGGGGCGGGGCGGGCCACGCGGGCGGTGCTGAGCTCCATGCGCGAGCCGCTGGGGCGCGCGGTGGGAAACGCGCTGGAGGTGCGCGAGGCGATCGAGACGCTGCACGGCCGCGGCCCCGCCGACCTGTGGGCGCTCACCCTGGAGCTGGGCGCGCACCTGCTGCAGATGTCCGGCATCGAGCCCGACGCCGCGGCCGCCCGCGCGCGGCTGGCGGAACTGCGCGACAGCGGCGCCGGTGCGCGCAAGCTCGCCGAGCTGGTCGAGGCGCAGCACGGCGACGCCCGCGTGGTGGACGACCCGTCGATCCTCGCCGCCGCGCCGGTGGTGGTGACGGTGGAGGCGCTGGGCGACCAGCCGCGCTGGGTGGCCCAGGCCGACGCGCGCGCGATCGGCGACGCGGCGCTGGCCCTGGGCGCCGGCCGCCGCAAGAAGGGCGACCCCATCGACTCCGCCGTGGGCATCCTCCTGCGCGCCCGCATCGGCGACCGGGTGGAGCGCGGCCAGCCCCTGGCCGAGATCCACGCCCGCACGGAGGCCGCCGCGGAAGCCGCCGTGCACGCCCTGCGTTCCGCCTTCGTCCTTTCGCACGAGCCGGTCGCGGCGGCGGCGGACGCGTACGAGGTGATCGGCAAGGAGCAGATCGGCGGGTAGAGCATCCGCTCGTCTGCGCATGCTCAGCATTGTATCATGGTTCCAACACGCCAACGCACACGGCCGCTGCCGGCGAGGGGGCGCTACATGTTCGATGCCGCGGTAAAAATTGCCGATAAGCTCATTCAGTTGCTCTCGCTTCGAGAGCGGAACCGCGAAAAGTACTTTGAGAATTTCGTGGAGCCGTTGTTCCACGATGCGGAAATCGTGTTCAAAGACTACATCGCTCTTATCACTGAACTGATCAGGCGCCTCAATGAGGAAGACGACGTCTCTGCGGTGATCACCTGGCTTGAAGAGCGTAGACTCGAGTTGCTTCCCGTCCGGATCAAGCTCCGTTCGATGGTGGCTAGAGGTATCGGTATTCGCAGGGACGGCATCGGTCACTTGTTCGAGCACGGTATCGTCTGTCTGATGCGTGGGGGGCTTTCGATCGTAGAGGAGGGGTATATGCCGCAGGACTACTCTCGGCTGCCTGTACATACCGCGCTGGATCTACTCTACGGGATGTCTCACCAGCCACTCGCCGCCCATCGCGGCATGTACATTGGGCAGGCGGAACAACAACTTGAGTATCTGGAGAGGGCGTGGAGGCAAGTGACGGACGGGTACTCTGAGCTGCGGTATGCGTTTCTGGCATAGCAACATCGGATGGTTGGCAGAGTGACGGACGTGGAATCGATGTGCCGAGTCACGTTCCCGCACGCGAATCGGTCAACGTCGCGATGTAAGAAGCAATCCAGCAGGCGCGAGCCTCCTCACCTGCATCAACCCCACGTGGCGCCACAGAGTTCGCGGCGCCCGAACGCTCCCGCATTTCGGATCCGCCTCGAATCATGATTTCGATCTTCCGCTATTACGCTACACTCGCGCTGCTGGCCGCCGCGCCGCTGGCCGCGCAGCAGACGCCTGCCGCGGCGCCGCGCACCCGCGCCGACTCCATCGCCCGGCAGGTGAACGTGCTGGCCGACACCATGGTGGCGGTGGGGATGGAGCGCGTGCCGGAGCTGGGCACCTTCTACGGCCTCCCCGACGCGCGGCACGACCGGCTGTCCGACAACTCGCTGGCCACCATGCGCCGCTACGAGCGCGAGGACGAGCGCTTCGCCGCGCGGGTGATGGCGCTGGACTGGGAGGCGCTGCGGGGCCGCCCGGAGTACATCACGCTGGGGTTCATGCGCGAGGCGGTGGAGAGCGGGCGCGACGCACGCGTGTGCCACGACGAGCTGTGGAACGTGAACCAGCTGAGCGGGTGGCAGATCCAGCTTCCGCAGCTGGCCGCCGTGCAGCCCGTGGGCACGCCCGAGCTGCGCCGCGCCGCGCTCGCCCGCTTCGGGCAGACGCCGCGCTTCGTGGACAACGAGATCGCCGCGCTGCGCGAAGGCGTAGCGCAGGGGTACAGCGCGCCGAAGGGGAACGTGCAGCGCGTGATCGACGAGTTGGACGCCATGCTGGCCGGCGGCGCCGAGCAGTCGCCGTTCTACTCCCTCGCCCAGCGCGACAGCGACGCCGTCTTCCGCGCGGAGCTGGCGCGGCTGATCACCACCGCCATCAACCCGGCGGTGGCGAAATACCGCGACTACCTGAAGGACGAGTACCTGCCGAAGGCGCGCGAGGCCGTCGGCGTCTCGGCGCTGCCCAACGGCGAGGCGTGCTACCGCGCGTCGGTGAGGAGCTACACCACGCTGGCGCTGGAGCCGCGCTGGATCCACCAGACCGGGCTGGACCAGATGGACAGCATCCAGGCGGGGATGCGCACCATCGCCCAGCGCACCTTCCACACGGCCGACGTCCCCACGCTGCTGGAGCGCTTCCGCACCGACAGCGCGTTCACCTTCCGCACCCGCCAGCAGATCGTGGAGGTGAGCACCGCGGCCATCGACCGTGCGAAGGCCGCGATGGGCCGGTGGTTCGGCACGCTGCCCAGGGCCGACGTGACGGTGGTGCCGTACCAGGCGTTCGAGGAGCGCTCCGCGCCCGGGGCGAGCTACGAGCCGCCGGCCCAGGACGGGAGCCGGCCGGGGCGCTTCCGCATCAACACCTATGAGCCCGAAAAGCAGAGCCGGGTGCCGATCGAGAGCACGGCGTTCCACGAGAGCATCCCCGGGCACCACCTGCAGCTGGCGCTGGCGCAGGAGCGGCCGCAGGCGCACATGATCACGCGGCTGCTGGGGAATTCGGGGTTCAGCGAGGGGTGGGGGCTGTACGCGGAACGGCTGGCCGACGAGATGGAGCTGTTCTCGAGCGACACCGCCCGCATGGGGCTGCTGAGCAACGAGGCGCTGCGCGCGGCCCGGATGGTGGTGGACCCGGGGATGCACGTCCTGGGCTGGAGCCGGCAGCAGGCGATCGACTACATGCTGGCGCACACGGCCGAGAACCGCACGTCGGTGGAGAACGAGGTGGACCGCTACATCGTATGGCCCGGGCAGGCGACGGCGTACATGACCGGGATGCTCACCATCCGCCGCCTGCGCGCCGAGGCGCAGCGCGAGATGGGCCCGCGCTTCGACATCCGCGCCTTCCACGACCGCGTGCTGGAAGACGGCACCGTCACCCTCCCCATGCTGCAGGACAAGATCCACCGCTGGATCCGCGACCCGGGGTCCGCGCCCCACCCGTGACATCGTCCACGCCGGCGGAGCCAGGACGGGGCGGCCGAAGCGCGCGCGATCACGGTGAAAGGATGCCGGCCGGCGGAGCCGGATCCTGCTGCTGCACCGAATCGCCTCGCGCAGTTTGCGAGGCTTCTCGTAGTCGTTGCTGAGACTTCTTCAGTCGACGGGGGGACCTTGCCACGTGCCACGCGAGTACGCACCGTGCGTCAGCCCCATCCCCCTCGCGACTCGTTCCGGGAGAGGTTGCCGATGAAGCCCATCCTCCTCATGGCCGCCGTCGCCGCGCTGGCGGCATGCGCGCGCTCGTCCCCGCCGAACGCGGCCGCCGGCGAGCCGCAGAACCCGCGTGCGCCCGTTCCGGCCGAGAGCACCGCGCTCGCCGGCTCGGGCCGCGCCGCCGCCGCGCCGGCCCAGGCCGACACCGACCGGATCGCGCGGCTGGAGCGCGAGGCCCGCGCGCTGGCCCACGCGGACGGCTGCACCGCGGACCAGTGCCGCACCGCGCCGGTGGGCCACCGCCCGTGTGGCGGGCCGCGCACCTACGTCGTCTACTGCGCGGCGACCACCGACTCGGCGGCGCTCTTCGCGAAACTGGCCGAGCTCGCCCGCGCCGAGGACGAGTACAACCAGCGCAACCAGATGGCCTCCACCTGCGAGTTCCGCGAGCCGCCGGCGACGAAGGTGGAGAACGGCCGCTGCGTGGCCGCGCCGGGCGCGGGCGTCACCATCCAGTGATCCGCGCGTCCCCCGCCGCCGCGGCCCTCACCCTGGCGTCCAGGCGCGAGTGCGTCGCGTCCTGAACGCCTGTCCCTCTCCCAAAACAACCTGGGAGAGGGACCTGGGGGCGCTTCGCGCGCTGTTTCATCATCTGGCTGAAAACGCAGTCCCCCCCTTCTCCTGCGGTTCGGGAGAAGGGGCCGGGGGATGAGGGGAGGGAACGCCTGACGCCCGCCGGGAGTACACGGGAGCGGCACCTTCGCGCCGCGCGCCGGATGCGCTGGCGCACTCACGCACTCGCGCACCCGTTTGCGTTGTCGACGAGCGGAACAACCCGAATGAACGCACGACGCGCCGCCCTGGCGCTGCTCTGTATCCTGGCGCTGCTGGCGCCGCGGCTGGCCGCGGCGCAGGGGCGGCCCGCGCCGCTGGAGAGCTTCGTGTCGTCCATCGCGCGGATGTGGGCCGCGGGCGACGCCAACGCCCTTACCGCGCTGGCCCCGGCCGACGACCGCATGGTGCTGGACCTGGGCGACGGCCGCGCCGAGGCCGCCGAGGCCCGCCACGTGGCCGCCGCGCTCCGCGAGCTGTTCCGCGAGCGCACCACGCTGAACGTACGCCCCTCGCAGGTGAACATCGCCGGCGGGCAGCCGCTGCGCGGGTTCGGCGAGCTGAGCTGGACCAGCCGCCCCCGCGGCGTGACCGACAGCGAGACCAGCACCGTGTACATCGGCGCGGTGTGGGAGAACGACGGCTGGAAGATCCGGGAGTTGCGCGTGCTGCGCTGACCTTCATCGGCGGATGCGGCGGCGGGCGGGCTCCGGTGGTGAGCCCGCCCGCTTCGCGTTTCGGAAGGTGGCACCGCGGCGCGTCTTCATCCCCGGCACGGGTGCGGTGCGGCCGATCCCGGGAGTCGCACGGAACTCCGTGTCACCCGCGGTCGTGGATCCTGGCGGTGGAGCGGATGCCGTGGATGAACGAAGCAATCCACGCCAGACCGTGTGTACCGGATTTCGGCGGCGCGCCTTGACACACCTCGCGCCCACGGCCCAGAATCCGTCGTTTCGCCGGTTGCCCTCTTTCGCGCGCGACGGATGCTCCAGAAGGCCGATTCGCTTCTCGCGGTGATCAAGTCGGCGTCGGCCACCAAGCCGCACACGCCGCGCGACCTGCTGCACCCCGACGTGCTGCTCTGGAGCCTGCTGCGCGTGGCGGGCGCCCTGGGGGTGGCGCTGCTGCTGTGGTGGATCATCCGGATGGTGATCCGCCGCATCGAGAAGTCGCTGGGCGACCCGCAGCCCGGCGCGCTCACCGCGCAGGAGCAGCGCACGCGCACGCTGATCGGGCTGCTGCGCAGCATGGGGAGGGTGGTGATCTTCATCATCTTCCTGTTCATGTTCCTGAGCGCCATCGGGCTGGACCTGGGCCCCCTGCTCGCCGGCGCCGGAGTCGTCGGCCTCGCCATCTCGTTCGGCGCCCAGTCGCTGGTGAAGGACGTGATCAGCGGGCTGTTCATCCTGATCGAGAACCAGTTCGGGGTGGGCGACGTGATCCGGATCGGGAGCGTCTCCGGCGCGGTGGAGAGGATGACGCTGCGGGTCGTGGTGCTGCGCGACGTGCACGGGGTGGTGCACATCGTGCCCAACGGCGAGATCAAGCTGGTGAGCAACCTCACCCGCACCTGGGCGCGCGTGGTCCTGGACGTGGGCGTGGCCTACAAGGAAGACACGGACCGGGTCGTGGCCGTGATGCGCGAGGTGGGGCGCGAGCTGTGGGACGACGACAACTGGCGGCCGCTGCTGATCGAGCCGGTGGAAGTGCCGGGGATCGAGTCCTTCACCGACAGCGCGGTCACCATCCGCATCACCGCCAAGACGCTCCCGCTCAAGCAGTGGGACGTGGCGCGCGAGCTCCGCCGCCGGCTCAAGCGGCGCTTCGACGCCGAGAACATCGAGATCCCCTTCCCCCACCAGAAGCTGGTGTGGGAGGGCGCCGAGGGCCCGCCGCAGGTGACCTCCACCGCCCACGCCACGCTGGGCGACGACTCGCCCGGCGCCGACGACGGCGCGTCCGCCGGCTCCGCCGCGGCCGCGGCCGAGAGCGGGCCCCACACCACCGACGCGTCACTGGACGATGATTCCGCGTAGCAGGCGATGTAACCCGGCCCCCACTTCCCACGGCGGACGCGCGCCGGCGCGCGCCCGCGGCCCCGTTGCGTCCCTGGACCGGACCTGAAAGGAATCACGGCCATCATGCCGCTTCGCTTCTACAACACGCTCACGCGCCGCGAGGAAGAATTCGTCCCGCTGGTGGATGGCCAGGTGGGGATGTACACCTGCGGCCCCACCGTCTACGCGCCGCCGCACATCGGCAACCTGCGCACCTTCTTCTTCAGCGACACCGTGCGGCGCTACCTGGAGTTCCGCGGCTACCGGGTGAAGTTCGTGATGAACCTCACCGACGTGGACGACAAGACGATCCGCGGCGCGCTGCGGGAGGGCGTGAAGCTGTGCGACTATACCGGGCCGTTCGTCGAGTCGCTCTTCCGCGACTTCGACCGGCTGGGGATCCGCCGCGCCGACAAGCACCCGCGCGCCACCGACTACGTGCCGCAGATGGTGGACATCATCCGCCGGCTGGAGGAGCGCGGGATCGCCTACGCGGCCGACGACGGCTCGGTCTACTACTCGATCGGCCGCTTCGCCGACTACGGCAAGCTGTCCAGGGTCGACCTCTCCTCCGCGCGCCGCGGCGAGCGCGTGGCGGCGGACGAGTACGAGAAGGAGGACGTGCGCGACTTCGTGCTCTGGAAGGCGGTGAAGCCCGAGGACGAGCAGGTGGGCGCGGTGTGGGACACGCCCTGGGGCCGCGGCCGCCCGGGGTGGCACATCGAGTGCTCGGCCATGAGCATGGACGAGCTGGGCGAGACGTTCGACATCCACGCGGGCGGGGTGGACCTGGTGTTCCCCCACCACGAGGACGAGATCGCGCAGAGCGAGGGGGCCACGGGCAAGCCGTTCGTGCGCTACTGGCTGCACGGCGAATTCCTCCTCCTGGAAGGCGACAAGATGGCCAAGAGCACCGGCAACATCTTCAACCTCCAGGACCTGATCGACCGCGGCGTCCGCCCGTCGTCCATCCGCCACCTGTTCCTTACGGCGCACTACCGCAGCAAGCTCAACTTCACCTTCGCCGCGCTGGAGTCGAGCGCCGAGGCGGTGCGGCGGATCCGGGGCGCGCGCGAGCGGCTGAAGGCGCACCCCGGCGCGCGCGGCGTGGACCCGCACGACCAGCCGGTGCTGCACGAAACGGTGGATGGCGTGCTGAGCCGCTTTACCGACGCGATGGACGCCGACCTGAACACCAGCGTGGCGCTGGCCGAGCTGCACGCGCTGGTGAGCGCCGTCAACCAGCGGCTCGAGACGCTGGGCAGCGATCCGATCAGCGCGGCCGAGAAGGAGGCGGCGCTCGACGCGTTCGAGCGGATCGACTCGGTCTTCGGCTTCCTGGCCGTGGCCGACGCCGAGAGCACGGTGGACGCGGACCTCACGGCGTGGGTGGAGGAGCGCATCGCCGCCCGCCAGGCCGCCCGCCAGGCCAGGGACTTCGCGCGGGCCGACGCCATCCGCGCCGAGCTGGCCGGGCGCGGGGTGGTGGTGGAAGACACCGCGCAGGGGCCGCGCTGGTCGCTGGCGGGGTAGAGCTGGTGTGGGAATGAGGCGAGTTTGCGAGTGAACTCGCGGCCTCGCGGCTACAACGGCACGCAGTCCGCCTTCGCGCCGCCTTCGCGGACTTCAATCGCGCCCGGACCGAAGTGCCCGCTTGCGATGTTTCGCAGGCGGGCGCTTCGGTTTGCTCGAGCGGCGGGGCGCCCGTCGTCGATCCCGGTCCCCCACGGAGAGGTCATCCTGGGGAGCGCTCGCACCATCCTTTCGTGCCACGCGAACGGTTGAGCGCCACGGAGGATTCCGTGGCCGACCGTCCGCTCCGAACCTCGTCCGTGGCGCGATCGCATGCGATCGATCCCTCGGTCCCGCAGCGAATTGCGCTTGCGGGACGTTGCGGGGCCGGGCTTCAGGATGACGTCGCGCTGTGGTAATCGGCAGACCAATCTGGTAAATTCAGCCACAATTCATTGTTTTTCGGCGAGCGATTCCATACCTTGCCGTTGCGGTGCTGGGTTTCTCCATCCTCTCCCACACAGGAGGCGGCAATGCGCGGATCGAGACACGGCAGGGTGAGGCTGCTTGCGGCGTTGGTGATCGCCACGGGGCTGTACGTTCTCGCGGGGCAGCGGCAGGCGTCGGCGCAGCAGGCGGCGAGGATCAGCTGCACGACGGACGAGGAGTGCCAGGGGTATTGCGAGTGGAAGTACCACACCCAGAACGTGCTGGGCATCTGCAACAGCCCCGGCGGCTCCTGCTCCTGCTACTTCTGAGCGAGCCGATGGCGGCCTTGCGCCGCCCGCGCGTAAAAGGGCGGCCCCGTGTTGGAGCCGCCCTTCCGCGTCCCGGGCCGGAAAGGGTGGAAGAATGTCCGCTCTTTCGCTACATTACCCGGCTGTTCGCCGCCTTAGCTCAGTTGGCAGAGCACCGCACTTGTAATGCGAAGGTCGTCGGTTCGATTCCGACAGGCGGCTCTCCCGAACGTCATCGACGCCGCGGCTCGCCCCTCTCCGGGCGAGCCGCGGCGTTTTTGCGATCTCAGGCTCACTACACCGCCGAGTTCACGCAGAGTCAGCGGAGTCAGCAGAAAACAGCGGTTGGCAGGAGTGGTTCTCTGCCGACTCTGATCACTCTGCGTGAGCCATGCAGTTGGCTGCTCGCGATCAACCCACCGACGCCAGCTCCACCGCGGCCAGCCCGTCGTCCGCCAACTCGCCGTCGTCCACGCCGAGCTGGGCGAGAAGGTGGTTGACGGGGGCGGCGAGCTGGTCCACGAACTCCAGCACGGGCGCGGGATCGGGGAGCGGCACGGCGAGCACCGCGCGCCGCGCCGCGCCGGCCGCCACGCGCATGTGGTGCACGCAGAAGGCGAAGGCGCCCGAGCGCACCAGGATCTCCTTCGCTTCCTCGTGCGCGGCGGGGTCGGCGGGGACGCGCGGCACCAGCGCGTGGAAGCGGTCGCGGTCCGGGTGGTCGGCCTCGAGCGCGAAGCGCAGCGCCACGTTGTCGCCGGGGCGCCGCCAGTCGGGGTGGATCTCCTCGCCCATCACGTCGCCCAGGTCGTCGCCGAGCTGAACCAGCACGCCCAGGGGAACGCCGGCCGCCGCGAGCGCCTCCGCCGTCTGGGCCTGTGCGCCGCCGGAGAGCGCGCCCATCCGCAGCGCGGCGGTGAACAGCGGCGGCGTCTTGGCCTCCACGATGCGCCAGTACGCCTCCTCGTCCGCCGCGCCGGCCGCGTCCAGCTCCTGCCCGCGCGCCGTCTCGCGCCCGGCGGCGGCGGCCGCGAGCATCAGCTGCGCGTGGATCCCGGCGGGCGCGGCGTGCAGCACCTCGACGGCGATCGACTGCAGCGCCATGGCCAGGTTCGCGCGCAGGCCGGGCGAGAGGTCCACGATCGAGCGTTCCTCCCCGTCGATCACGTCGTCCACCAGGTGGATGGCCGCGTGCAGGGCGTGCAGCGACGCGGCGGCCGGGTACACCGCCTCGTCCGCCGCGCCGGCCGCGCGGCACGCCCGCAGCGCCAGCTCCGGCGGCCCGGCCGGGCTGATTCCGCCCGCCATCCGCGCGATCTGGCGCAGCGCGTCCCAGTCGTTCGCCTGGGCGTGGCGCAAGAGCGCGTCGCCCACGTACCGCCGCATCGCTTCAGTGCTCATGGCCAGTCAGATGGAGGTTGGAGGCCCAGACCGCCGATCGCGACGCGGCGCCATCCTCCCACACCGGCCATCCCTGTGCGTGCATCGCGGCGACCAGGGCCGGACGGTGGGCGATCTGGCGATACGGGCGCATGCTCTGGCCGGGGCTTTCGCCGAGCATCGCGCGGAACTGACGGATGGTGATCCTGGGCATGGGGTCGATCTCCGGGGGGGGGGACGGCCCGCCGCCGGGAACGGCGGCGGGTCCGGCTGCATGTCAGTGCGTGGCCGCGTGGCCGCCGTTCCACACCGGCCAGTCGGCGAAGCGGGCGCCGGCGGCCAGGTCGGGGCGTTGCGCCAGCTCGCGGCAGGCACGCACGGCGGCGGCGCCGGTGCGGGTCTGCGCGGCCGGCGGCCAGGCGACCCAGTCCACGCCGCGCATCGCGACGGCCAGGGCGGGGCGGCGCGCCAGCTCGCGGTAGGCGCGCACGGCGTCGTCGTCGGCGCGGCCGGCGATCGCCGCGCGGAACTGCTGGATGCTGATCCTGGGCATGATGCGTTTCCATGGTAGAGGGGGTGCCGCGGCACGCGCAGATTTTTGCCGCGGGTAGTCGGGGCGGACGAGTGAGCGGCCCATCCACAATGAAACGTGCTCGTGGCGCGGATGTCGGCAGTCGTGGTGCGGGACGACCACCGTGGAGGGCGAGCCGTTCGCGCGGCGGGCCGATACGCATGGCGGCCCGGCGACTCTGGCGAGGGGGAGGAAGAAACGCGTGGCGGCGCCGAGATTGTGCGGAAGCGCTGGATTTGCTATCTTTTGAGCCCCGCGCGCTCCACGGCGCGCGGCCTGAGCGGGAGTAGCTCAGTTGGTAGAGCATTAGCCTTCCAAGCTAAGGGTCGCGGGTTCGAGCCCCGTCTCCCGCTCCTCGGAAAAAGCCGAAGCCCCGTCGCGACGCTCGCGGCGGGGCTTTGCTGTCGACGGCAGGCAAAAAAGCGCTTCATCGCAGGTTTGGTTGCTGCAGGTCTCCTGCCCGCTTCGCACCGATCCCATCGACGAGTGGCTGCGGGTGGCGCTCGCGCCGAGGATCGAAATTTCTTGGAGAGACCCCCTCTCCGGCTGTTTCAGAGTTCCGGCCGGCCGTGGCCCGGGCTCCGCGCCGGCGGCTCGCCCGGGAGCGCCGGAGCGATGGGCGCGGGGAGCCTACGAGCCCGCCATTTCGACCTTGTCCGACGCGGGCGAGGGCCAGGGCTTGCTCTCGCGCGACCATGCTTCGACGAAGTTGCGCAGGAGCGTCTTGAACTGCTCCGAGTCCGGGTCGTTGACTTCCACGTCGTTCAGCTGCTCGTTCGACTTGACGTCGAACTCGATCCCGCAGATCGGCAGGAAGCCCTTGGCCTTCATCGCATCGGCGGTCAGATGGTTGATGTCGTTGGGCTGCAGCCGCTCCAGGTCTGCCGCGCCGGCCGGGCACCAGAGCAGCGACATGTCGGGGAGTATGGTGGTGCTTATGACGTACCGGACGATGACGCCGTTGTCGTGCTCGTCGTCCAGAACGCCGCGCATCTGATGGAAGTCGTGGTAGCTGAGGAAATGGTAGATCCGGAACACGGTGATCTGGTGCGCCCTCACCCGTTCCCACATCCTGGTTCGGTAGGCATTGAATTCTTCGTTGTTCTTCTTCTCCGTCCACACCTTTCGGCTGGTGAGCCGGGTAACGCCGAACCAGACGCCGCCCTCCGGCAGCTGCGTGAGGAGCTCCTTGAGGAAGAGAAAGGCCAGCGAACGGTGCTTCAGGTTGGCGCTGGTCGCTTTTTTCTCGCTCAACCCCTCCATGCTCCTGAAGTTGTAGTGCACGTTCAGGTCGTGCATCTCCTGGAGAACGTGCAGCGCGGCGCGGAGGTGGATCCGGTCCACGGGCGTCTGGCGATAGATCCTCGCCAGGGTGCGCAGGATGTTGGTTTCCACCGTCGCGGTTTCCAGGCGCTTCTCCTGGCGCTCGAAGAAAGCCGGCAGCTTCGGCAGAATGGCGAGCGTTTCCTGCATCGCCTCCTGGCCGTTCTCCTGGCGCTCGAAGGAAGCCGGCAGCTTCGACAGAGCAGCGAGCGTTTCCTGCATCGCCACCTGGCTCGTGCCCTGTTTTTCGATCAGTCCCGGCAGTGGCGTCAGCGCGTCCAGCTTGCGGACGAGGTCATCGTGGCTCTTGGCGATCGTCATCATCGCGAGACTCAGGATCACGATCACGATCGAGATCACGGCCCTCTCGGCCGGTGGCACCGCCTCTCCGCCACTGAGCAACTTGACGAGGATGGGTACGCGCTCGAGAAACGGGAGCGCGACCCCGCACAGGAACATCAAGGGTCCGAAGATCGCGAAAAGGCTCTTCATGGCGAGGGTGCTGTCACTGCCCTTCGCGCCGCTCTCGCGGCCGGTGCCCAGGACCTGGTCGGTCGCCATTCTCGTGTGCGGGTTGGATGTGGAGTGTCGCTCGGAACCGGTGGGACGGGTGGAGCTATGCCGTGACCCCCTCCGTCACACTCATCAGGAATTCGAAGTTCTCCCGGTCGGCCGGCATGGTGATGCGGAAGGTGGAGGCGATCGGGTTGGGGATGCCGGCCTGGTAGACCATGGAGCGTACGGCGATCCCCTCCCGCTCGTACCGGCGCCCCAGCTCCAGCCCCTCCACCAGCAGCGAGTTGCGGTAGCCGCCGTAGGTGGGCACGCCGCGCTGGTGAAGGAACGCCTGGTACGTGTCCATGTGTTCCACCACGGTGCGCACCACGCGCTGGACGAAGTCCGGCTCCTGGTAGTTGTAGTAGGCCATCGCCAGCGACAGCTCGCTCATGTCGTAGGGGCCCATGTGCGCACGCAGCGTCTCCACGTTGTTCGGGTGCGAGACCAGGTAGCCCACGCGGTGGTTGGCCAGCGCGTGCACCTTGGAGAAGGTCCGGGTCACCACCAGGTTGGGGCAGCCCTGCCGGACCAGCTCCACCGCCTGCGGCAGCTCGAAGAGACGCGGGTCGAGCCGGTACGCCGCGAAGGGCCCGTACGCCTCGTCCCACACGAACAGCGTGCGCGGGAACTCGTTCACCAGCGCGGCCAGGTGCTCGAACGGGATGAGCGTTCCGGTGGGGTTGTTGGGGTTGCAGAGGTAGCAGATGGCCGAGCCCCGCGACAGCGCCTCCCTCACCTGCTCGAGCGGGAAGATGAACCTGGGGCGCAGGGGGTCGGCCCCGTCGGCGAGGTACATCGGCATCCAGACGCCCCTCGCCCGCTGCATCGCGTAGGTGTAGGCGGGCCAGAAACCGGGCGTGGGAACGGTCACGTATTCGCCGGGGCGCGAGTACACCTCGTAGACGTAGGTCAGCAGGCTCATGATCCCGTTCCCGACCAGGACGTTCGCGCGGTCCACGCCCGCGCCGGCGGCGATCCGGCCGGCGAGGGCAGCCTCGATCAGCTTGGACGGGTACCGGTTGCTCTGCTGGATGGGAAAGTCGGCCCGCCTGCGCCGGTCGGCCTCGTCCAGCGACACCGCCGGCGGGCACGTGGTCTCCTCGCGGTCCAGGTTGAGCCGGAAGTCGGGGCGGACGGGCGGGACGTACGCCCACCCCGGGTCTACCTTCAGCCCGCCCGGCAGGTGTCCCGGCTGGTAGAGCGGCGGAAGGGAGGGCATGGCGGCGCCATTTTCCTGAGACATACCGGTCCTCTCGTCCCGAATCCGACGGTTGATTTTGAATCATGAAGCGAGTCGCCGGCGCGGAAAGCGTTGGTGCCACGGGTGGGGCGTGGCCGCGCGGGCGGAAGGCGGTGCGGAGGCACCGGGGAGGTGCCGGCGGAGAAGATGGTGCGTCGCCGGCCGGAGAGCAACGATTTTGCGCCATTCCTACTACGACCGTGGGGGGCCGGCCGGAACGGACCGCGCCGAGCAGGATCATGGCGCGCCCGGCGCCGGACGGGCTTCGGTACCACTTCGGAGGCGGGTCGGGCATCGTCGCCCATGGCTTCGCGGCGCCATGAACGAACGAGCCGCCCTTCCGCAACCCGGAGGGCGGCTCTTCGTCGGCGGCCAGCAGCGTCCGGCCCCTTCGCCAGCCGGAGATCAGCAGCCAGGCCTGCTCCGCTGGCGCGCCGGGAACCGGGGGCCGAAACCGGCGCGGCGGACCGGGCGTCCACGGTGCCTGCTGAACATGCCTCCGCACCCTCGCACCATGCGGGCGTGGACGGAGGTGGGGCGGACGGCCTGCATCACCGCGCCCGGCACGGCTCGGCGGGCTGCAGGTCGAGGGTGGCGCCGGGCGACTCCAGCGCCGGGCGGATGCGCCAGCTCCACGCCTGCGCGTGCCCGTCCACGTACGCGGGCGCGGACCAGGTCTGGGTGCGTCCGATGGCGCGGACGGTGAGACTCTGTCCCGGCGCGGGAAGGCCGATGCAGGCGCCGCGCTGGCTCAGCACCGTGGCCGCGCGCACGCCGTCCACGCGCACCACCAGCGCGTCGGGGGTGCGGTTCTCGATCCACAGCGTGCGGTGTGTGGACGGGGTTTGCGAGAAGTCGTTCGATGCGGTGGCGCAGCCCGCGAGCGCGAGCGCAAGGAGAGTGGAGCGCATGGCGGCAACTCCGCGAAAGGCGTGAGCCGGCGCGGTGCCGCCATCGCGGCCCCGCTACACGGTCTGACGCGTTCGCCGCCGCCAGGGTTGGATCGGTGGTGCGAACCGCTCGATCCCATCGCCCGCCCGTTGCCGATCCGTCGTGAGCCGCCCTTCAGCGACCGCTCCGGCTCTGCGGTGGGGACCGATATCGCTGGTGGGTCTCACGGAGGAACGGAGGAACGGAAACAGCGAAAGAACGGAATCACCGTAGGAAGTGCGGGAGTGATGTTTTCTCCGTTCTTCCGTTCCTCCGCGAGATCCCCCTGCCGTTGCTTTTGCGGAACTTCCAGAAGAGCGGAAGCGAGGGAGCGGGACGCTCAGGGCTCCAGGGCGCGGAAGAAGAACTCCTCGATCTCGGCCAGGATCTCGTCGTCGCCGCGGACGGCGGTGTGGGGGAACAGCTCGGGGCGCCCGGCCCACAGGGCGTTCTGCGTGAGCAGCGCCGCCAGCAGCCGCCCCGCGGCCAGCGCGTCCACCGGCCGAAAGTCGCCGCTCGACACACCGCGCTCCACCAGCGCCGCCACGTGTGCCATCGTGCTCCCCGCGATCTCCTGCGCGTAGAAGCGCGTCAGGTCGGGGTACTGCAGCAGCTCGCCCAGGATCAGCCGGTACATGGCGTGGAACCCGGGCGTGCGCATCCGGCTCCACGCGCCGCGGATGTAGGCGCGCAGCAGCTCGCGCGCCGGCCCCTGCGCGTCCACCGGCACCACGCCGCGCGTGTTGTCGCTCACCATCTGCCGCACCAGCTCGCGGAAGAGGGCTTCCTTGCCGGGAAAGTAGTGGTAGACGGTGCCCTTGCTGAGCCCCGCGCGCGCCGCGATGTCGTCGATCCGGGCGCCCGCCAGCCCCTGCTCGCCGAACACCTCCAGCGCCGCGGCCAGGATCTCGCGGGGCCGGTCCTCGGGCTTCCGCCGCCAGCGCGGGCCCGCCTGAATCGTCGTCATCCGGGTGACACGGGGATGGATTGTTGACCGGCGAGTCGAAAACTTGACCCCGGGCGCCGCTGGTGCAAACTTTTTAGCTTGCCGGTGGTATACAGCAGGGCGCAGGGTGGATAATCGACCGGCGCGTTGAATAAAACCACACCCCCGCCCTCCACGCAACGGGTGTGGGAGCAGGGGGAACGCCCGGCGGGCGCCGTGGCACGCGAGCGCCTCGCCGCCCGGCACTCGCGTCGGCAGCAGACGAACCAGCGGCTCCGCCGGCCCACCGCGTCCCGGCCGGATCGCCGCCACACCGCAGGGCCTGATGATCCATCGCACTCTTCGCGCGCCCGCCGCGCTCGCAGCGGCGCTCGCGCTTTCCACGCAGGCGGCGGCGCAGCGGCCGGCGCCCGCGCGCGGCGACACCCTGACCGTGACCCTGCACGACGCGCTGGCCCGCGCGCTGGCCAACGGCGACGAGGTGCGCCTGGCCCAGAGCCGGCAGAGCGCCGCCAACGCCCAGATCGGCCAGGCGCGCGCCGGCGGGCTGCCGCAGCTGCGCATGAACACCGCCTTCACCCACGTCTACGAGAACGCGCGCGCGCAGGCGGTGGGGCAGATCTTCAACCAGCCCAACACCTACAACGTCAACTTCAACCTCTCCGTCCCGCTCTTCCAGGGCGGCCGGGTGGGGGCGGGCCTCCGCGCCGCCGCGCGCACCCGCGGCGCCGCAATGGCCGACGTGGAGCAGGCGCGGGCCGACGTGACGCTCGACGTGCTGCGCGCCTACCTGGACGCGCTCTTCGCCCAGCGGCAGGTGGAGATCCAGCGCGAGCAGGTGCGCCTGGCCGACGAGCGGGTGCGGCAGATGGAGCAGATGGAGCGCGCCGGCCGCGCCAGCCGCTACGACGTCCTCCGTGCCCGGGTGGAGCGCAGCAACCTGGAGCCCGCCGCCATCCAGGCCGCCGGCAACGTGGAGCTGGCCGTGCTCGAGGTGAAGCGGCTCGCGAATATCCCCATCGAACAGCCGCTCAAGCTGGTCTCCGGCGTGTCGGCCGACGAGGTGGCGGCGCTGGCGCGCGGCGCGGGGTCCCCGGCGTCCGACTCCGCGGCCATCGCCTCGCTCCCGGCGGTGCGCGCGGCCGAGCTGCGGGCGCAGGCATCGCGCGCGGGCGTGTCCGTGGCGCGGGCGGACTATCTGCCGACCGTCTCCGTCTTCATGACCTCGGGGTGGCAGGCGTACCCCACGGGGTGGAGCATCCCCACCAGCCGCGGCGGGCTCGACACCGTCACCTGCCCCGCGGGCTCCGCCGCCGACCGCGTGTGCACCCAGCAGAACGGGGGATGGTTCACCGACCGCTCGGCCGGGCTGCAGCTCTCCTTTCCCGTGTTCGACGGGATGCGGGCGCGCAGCAACGTGGCGCTGGCCCGCGCGCAGGCCGATGTGGCCGCCGCGCAGGCCGCCCAGGCGCGCGAGGCCGCGGCCGTGCAGCTGGCCGAGGCGCGTGCGGAGCTGGCGCGCGCGCAGGCGCAGTTCAGCGCCACCCGCCAGAACGCCGCCGAGGCCGCCGAGGCGTTCCGCCTGGCCACCCTGCGCTTCAACCGCGGGCTGTCGACGCAGCTGGACGTGAGCGACGCGCAGCTGGCGCTGGCCACGGCGCAGACCAACGAGGCGCGCGCCACCTACGACCTGTACCTGGCCACCGCCGAGCTGGCCCGCGCCCAGGGGCGCCCCGTGCCGCTTCCCGGCGGCGCGGCTTCCACGACGACGACCTCACGCTGACCGGACCCGGACCCGTGCACCGTTTCTCCGTATCGACCGTCGCGGCGCTGGCCGCGCTCACGCTGGCCGCCTGCTCCAAGAACGCCGGCCCCGAGGGCGGCGCCGCCGGGCAGGGTCCCGGCGGGCCGGGCGGCGCCGGCGGCGGCCGCTCGCCCAGCGTCACCCTGGCGCCCACGGACGTGGCGTCGCCCACGGTGGCGTCGCTGGAAGACGCCGTCCCGGTCACCGGCACGCTGGACCCGCTGGAGCGGGCCGAGGTGCGAGCGCGGCTGGAGGGCGACCTGGACGCCGTCTACGTGCGCGAGGGCCAGCCGGTGCGCGCCGGGCAGCTGCTGGCGCGCTTCGACGCCAACGAGGAGGCGGGGAGCGACCAGAGCGCCCGCGCCGACCTGGCGTCCGCCCGCACCGAGCTTTCCACCGCGCAGTGGAACCTGGACCAGACGCGCAACCTGTACCGCGAAGGCGCCGTCCCCGAGCGCGACGTGCGCGTGGCCGAGCAGACGGTGGCCGCCGCCCGCGCCCGCGTGGCCGCCGCGGACGCCCGTCTCCGTTCCACCTCGCGGACGGTGTCGGACACGCGCGTGGTGGCCCCGGTGACGGGCGTGGTGGAGAAGCGCGGCGTGTCCCCGGGCGAGCACGTTTCGCGCGGCGCCTCGATGTTCACCGTGGTGCGCGGCGACGTGCTGGAGCTGGCCGCGGCGGTGCCCGAGCGCGCCGCCGCCCGGGTGCAGCCGGGGCAGACCGTGCACTTCGCCGCGGGGGGGCGGCAGATCGAGGGACGGGTCGCCCGCGTGGCCCCGTCCGTGGACCCGGCCAGCCGCTCGGTGACCGTCTACGTGCAGGTGCCCAACGCCGACGGGTCGCTCCGCGCGGGGACCTTCGCCAGCGGGCGGATCGTCAGCCGCGTGGTGGAGGGGGCGCTGGTGGTTCCCGCCGCGGCGCTGCACGAGGGGAAGGAGGGCGCCCGGCCCTTCGTCTACCGCGTGGCCGACGGGAAGATCGACGTGGCCGAGGTGACCCCGGGGCTGCAGGACGACGCGCAGGGCGTGGTGCAGATCGTGGACGGCCTGGGGGCCGGCGACCGCATCGTCGTCGGGAACGTGGGGCTGCTGGGCAAGGGGATGCAGGTGCGGATGGCGGGGCAGGGCGGCCGCCGCGGCGGCAGCGAGGCGGGTGCGCAGGGCGCGGGACGCGCCGCCGGCGCCCGCTGAACCACTGGATAGCCTGAGGGCGAGATGTTCCTTTCCGACGTATCGATCCGGCGCCCCGTGTTCGCCACCATGATGATGGTGGCGCTGGTGGTGCTCGGCGTGGTCAGCTACCGGCGGCTGGCGATCGACGAGTACCCCGACGTGACCTATCCGGTGGTGATCGCGCAGACGCAGTGGCCCGGCGCCAGCGCCGAGAGCATGGAGCGCGACGTGAGCCGCCCGATCGAGGAGGCGCTCAACACCGTGCAGGGGATCAAGGAGCTCACCTCCACCAACCTGGAGGGGGTCTCCATCGTCCGCGTGCTGCTGAACCTGGGCGTGGACGTGGCCGACGCGCAGCAGGACGTGCAGGCCAAGGTGGCCCGCATCCGCCGCTCGCTCCCGCGCGACATCGACGATCCCGTCATCCAGCACTTCGACCCCAACGACCGGCCGATCATGTCGGTGGCGCTGCAGAGCACCGACCGCCCGATCCGCGACCTGACCGACCTGGCCGAGCAGACCATCGCCACCCGCATCGAGGCGGTGACCGGGGTGGGCGGCGTGAACGTGGTGGGCGGCGCCAGCCGGCAGATCCGCGTGGAGCTGAAGCCCGACGCGCTGCGCGCCTACGGCCTCTCGCCCGCGCAGGTGAGCGCCGCGCTGCAGCGCGAGAACCAGGAGGCGCCGGCCGGCCGCGTCACCCAGGGCGCGGGCGAGCGGCTGGTGCGCGTGCTGGGCCGCATCCGCGACCCGCGCGAGTTCGCGTCCATCCCCGTGGTGGTGCGGGGCGGCGTCCCCGTCCTGCTGGGCGAGGTGGCCGACGTGAAGGACGCCACCGCCGACGTGCGCAGCGCCGCGCTGATGAACGACACCCGCGCGGTGTCGCTCGACGTGCTCAAGGTGTCGGGGAGCAACACGGTGGAGGTGGCCGACGGCGTGCGCGCCGCGGTGGAGGAGCTCCGCCGCCAGCTCCCCGACGACGTGCAGCTCACCATCGTCCGCGACGACTCGCACCGCATCCGCGAGTCGCTGTCGGACGTGGAGCTCACCATCCTGCTGGGCGCCGTCCTCACCATCGCCATCATCTACCTGTTCCTGAACAGCTGGCGGTCGACCGTCATCACGGGCCTGACCCTTCCCGTGTCGATCATCAGCGCCTTCTTCGTCATGTGGATGTTCAACTTCTCGGTGAACACCATGACACTGCTGGCGCTGTCGCTGGCCATCGGCCTGCTGATCGACGACGCCATCGTGGTGCGCGAGAACATCGTCCGCCACCTGGAGATGGGGAAGGACCACTACCGGGCCGCCCGCGAGGGGACCAGCGAGATCGGCCTGGCGGTGGTGTCGACCTCGCTCGCGGTGATCGCCGTGTTCGTTCCCGTGGCGTTCATGGGGGGGATGATCGGGAAGATCTTCTTCCAGTTCGGCGTGACCGTGGCGTTCGCGGTGCTGGTGTCGCTCTTCGTCTCCTTCACCCTGGACCCGATGCTCAGCAGCATCTGGCCCGACCCCGAGGTGGAGCACGGCGCGGCGCACGGGCAGGGGATCAACCGCAAGAAGCTGTGGCCGATCCGCCGCTTCGCCTTCTGGTTCAACGACCGCTTCGAGTACGTGGCCGACCGCTACCCCGGGTGGCTGCGCTGGGGCCTCCGGCACCGGCTGGCGGTGATGGCCGGCGCGGCGGCGTCGGTGGTGGCCGCGTGGCTGGTGCTGGGAAGCCTGGGCTTCACCTGGATGCCCGACTTCGACGGCGGCGAGTTCAACGTGGGCTTCCGCACGCCGCCGGGGTCGTCGCTGGAGTACACGGTGGGGAAGGGGCAGGAGGTGGCGCAGTTCCTCCGCAGGATGCCGGAGGTGGACTTCACCTACCTGAGCGTGGGCGGCGGCTTCCGCGGCACGCCCAACAACGGCTCCGTCTACGTGAGGCTGAAGCCGTCCGGCCAGCGTGAGCGGAGCCAGCAGGACATCCAGACCGAGCTGCGCGGCAAGTTGCGCCAGCTGCCGGGCGTGCGCGCCAACGTGAGCGGCTCGCCCAGCATCTTCCAGGCGGGGTCGCGCCAGCCGATCATCGTGAACGTGCAGGGCCCCGAGCAGCGGCAGCTGAAGCTGGCGGCCAACCAGGTGCTCGAGGCGATCCGCGCGGTGCCCGGCGTGGCCGAGCCGCAGAGCAGCGACGAGGGCGACCTGCCGCAGCTGAACGTGACCGTCAACCGGCAGCAGGCCGCCGCCGCGGGGCTGGGGATCGAGTCGGTCGCCACCGTCGTGCAGCCCCTCTTCTCCGGCCAGCGGTCGGGGACGTGGGAAGACCCGCAGGGCTACTCGCACGACGTGGTGGTGGTCTATCCGGACTCGATGCGCACCTCCGCGGCGAACATCCGCGACCTGGCCATCCCCGGCGCGGTCGATCCGTCCACCGGGGCGGCCTCGCTGGTGCCGCTGGCGCAGATCGCCGAGGTGAGCACCGGCGTGGGCCCGCAGCAGATCGAGCGGCGCTCGCTGGAGCGGATGGTGAGCGTGAGCGCGGGCGTGCTCCCCGGCTACTCGCTGGGCGACGTGGCCGCCGCGGTGAAGGCCAGGATCGACGGGATGGGGCTTCCCGCCGGCTACCACGCGGTGTTCACCGGCGACGTGCAGAACCTGAACGAGACCAAGGGCTACGTGGGCGAGGCGCTGCTCCTGGCGGTGGTCTTCATCTACCTGATCCTGGCCTCGCTCTTCGGCTCGTTCCTGCAGCCGCTGGCCATCATGCTGGCGCTCCCGCTGTCGTTCATCGGCGTGGGGCTGGGGCTGTGGGTGACGAAGGGGAACCTGAACGTGATGTCGATGATCGGCATCATCATGCTGATGGGGCTGGTGGTGAAGAACGGCATCCTGCTGGTGGACTTCATCAACCACGAGCGCGAGGCGGGGATGAGCCGCGAGGAGGCGATCCTCTCCGCCGCGCGGACGCGCATCCGGCCGATCATCATGACCACCATGGCCATGATCTTCGGGATGATCCCGCTGGCGCTGGCGCTGGGCGAGGGCGCCGAGCAGCGCGCGCCGATGGCCCACGCGGTGATCGGCGGCCTGGTCACCTCCACCCTGCTCACGCTCTTCGTGGTGCCGGTGGTCTACACCCTGTTCGACGACATGGTGAACCGCCTCCGCGGCCGCCCGCGCGTCTCCGTCCCCGCGCTGGCGCACGGCGAGCGCGCGGGCGTGGAGGAGCGCGACCTCTCCCCCGTCGCCGCGGACTGACCTCCGCATCGATCATCGTGGACGAGCGGCCCGGAAACCGATGCGGTGTCCGGGCCGCTGCTCGTTCCTCGATTCTCCAGCCGCGGGGTGACCCGCTCTTTCCAAGATTTCTTATAGAATGAGGCTGGGGGAAACGAGCCGGGCGCATGATCCAACTGATTTTCCCGCATCGGCTTCGGAGCGGTGGCACCGGGGTTGCGGCGGGGTTCGCCTCCCACGAATCGGTTCCGCGGCTCCGCTCCCGCGCGAGGGGGCGGGCCAGGTGTCTTCAGAGAAGAGGAGGGAAACGATGCTCAGGACGTGGCTGAAGGCGACACAGGTGGCCGTGCTGGCGATCGGCGTGAGCGCGGCCGGGGGGTGCATGGCGGCCGCCGCGGCGGGCGCCGGCGCGGGCGCGGGGATCTATCTCACCTCGCAGGGCGCCGAGAGCATGGTGAACGCATCGGCGTCCACCGTGGTGGCCCGCGTGCCGGGCGTGCTGTCGTCGATGGGGATCACCGTGACCGGACACAAGATGGACAACGACGAGCACGAGTGGACCGGCACCCGCGGCGACCTGGAGATCCACGTGCAGGTGAAGGGCGAGACCACCGGCTCGTCGCGCGTGAGCGCCAGCGCGCGCAAGAACATGGCCGAGTACGACAAGGACTACGCCCAGCAGATCGTCACCCGCATCTCGTCCGCCGCGCACTGACGCCGCGCGATCAGAGGACGGGGAAGCCCCGCCGGGACCGCTCCCGGCGGGGCTTCGTGTATCCGAGACCCTTGCACATGGACACCGGACGGATTAGCCTGTTCGCTCTGTTCGCCACCTCTCACGAGCGTGAGCACCGCCCAAGCCGATTGCGGCCCGCTTCACGCTTGACGGGGTGGGGGCAACCCCGGTAGATTGAGGTCAGCCGTGGCCCCCAAGGGCCACGGATTTACCTCCCCCGGGTCTGCAGTTCGCTGCACACCCGGGGCTTTTTTTTATTCCTGCTGCCACGTTCGTTTGCTTTATGCCGAAACGTGCGATGCTCTTCGTGGATGGAAACAACTGGTATCACTCGCTGCGCAGGAACGCGGTGCGAGCCCCCTTCGAGTTGGATTATGCGAAGATCTCGAAGAAGCTGGTTGGCGCGCGTGAATGGGTGCAGACGAGGTACTACATCGGGGCACTCGACCAGGAGTGGAATCCCCACGCCTACAAGGAGCAGCGGCGGTTTCTGGACCGCCTGACCCGCACGGATTCCCGGATCGCTGTAGCATTGGGCCGGCTTGAGCCTCGGCGCGAGGTGAATCCGCTCGCCAGGGAGATCCGGACGTTGCTCGCGGCCCGGGCGGCACCCCTCGACGTGTCGTTGGCCATGGAACTGGATCGCCTGGTGGCGAAGCACGAGCAGCTTGTCGTGCTACGAGAGAAGGCCGTCGACATCATGCTGGCGGTGGACCTGATGCGGCTGCGCGGCTCCTACGACACCGCCTATCTGCTGAGCGCGGACGGGGATTTCACGCCAGCGTTGGAAGCGGTTGCCGCCGAAGGTGCGGACGTGTTCGCTGCATCGCCAGACGTGAGCTATGCGCTGCGACAGGTGGTTCGCACGTTCATCCACCTGCGCCCGGCGTGGTTCGCGGACTGCTACAGGGATGCAGAATGACAGCCAGATCAAAGCGAGAGGGGTTTCGATCACAGCACGCAGCCGGAGATTCCGCTTTTTTCTGCAGCACTCCGGGAAACAATGCCGTTGACACTCTCAGGTGCCCAGGAGGCCACGGCGTGGTTTATCATTTCTCGTGTTCGAAGCGGTGGCGCGAAAACGGGCAGATGAGGAGTTCGTTCCTGTCCGAACGCGTCCACTGAACGTTCACTGACCGCCTCATCCGCTCGCCACCCGGCCCATCTCCAGAATCCCCGGCGCGGCACGGCTGGAAATCCACCCGCAAGCCCGGCGCGAACGTTGCTCCCCGGCGACAGAGTGGACGCCGCCCGTTCGTTCTTTTGCCGATGGGAGATGCGCTTGCCGCCACGCGCCGCCGCCCCAGCCAGACGGAAGCCCGAGCCCGCCGCGGGGCCGCTCGCGCCCGCCGAGGCGTGGTTCCGGGCGCGCGGGTGGGAGCCGTTCGCCTTCCAGCGCGAGGTGTGGGAGGGGTACCTGGCGGGCGAGAGCGGGCTGATCCACGCCGCCACGGGGACGGGAAAGACGTACGCCGCCTGGCTGGGGCCGCTGCTGGAGTGGCTGGCCGAGCCCGGCCCCGACCTCCGCCCCGCGCCGCCGCTCACGGTGCTGTGGATCACCCCGCTGCGCGCCCTGGCGGCCGACACCGAGGCGGCGCTGCGGCTGGCGATGCAGGAGATGCGCGTGCGCTGGACGCTGGAGACGCGCACCGGCGACACCCCTGCCGCCGTGCGCAGCCGCCAGCGGACGCGGCTCCCCACCGCGTTGATCACCACCCCCGAGAGCCTGTCGCTGCTGATCAGCCGCGACGACGCGGCGGAGCTGTTCGGGAGCCTGCGCGCGGTGATCGTGGACGAGTGGCACGAGCTGATGGGCACCAAGCGCGGCGTGCAGACCGAGCTGGACCTGGCCCGTCTGCGCCACTGGCGGCCCGACCTGCGCACCTGGGGGCTCTCGGCCACCATCGGCAACCTGGACGAGGCGCTGGACACGCTGCTGGGCAGCGGCCCGCGCTCCGGCGGATCGCGCGTCGTCCGCGGCATCGTGCCCAAGACGGTGGTGGTGGACGCGCTGATCCCCGAGCACATCGAGCGCTTTCCCTGGGCCGGGCACCTGGGCACGCAGATGCTGCCGCAGCTGCTGGAGGTGCTGGACGACGCGCAGAGCGCCATCGTCTTCACCAACACGCGCTCGCAGACGGAGATCTGGTTCCAGGCGATCCTGAACGCACGTCCCTGGTGGGCCGGCGAGATCGCCCTCCACCACGGCTCGCTGGACCGCAAGACGCGCGACTTCGTGGAGGAAGGGCTGCGCTCCGGCCGGCTGCGCTGTGTCGTCGCGACGTCGTCGCTGGACCTGGGGGTGGATTTCTCGCCGGTCGACCGCGTGCTGCAGGTCGGCAGCCCCAAGGGCGTCGCGCGGCTGCTGCAGCGGGCGGGGCGCAGCGGGCACCGGCCCGGCGTCGAAAGCCGCGTCACCTGCGTGCCCACCCATGCGCTGGAGCTGATCGAGGTGGCGGCGGCGCGCGACGGGGTCGAAGCGGCCGCCGTCGAGAGCCGTCTCCCCGTGGAGCGGCCGCTGGACCTGCTGGCGCAGCACGTGGTGACGGTGGCGCTGGGCGGCGGGTTCCGGCGCGACGAGCTGCTGGCCGAGGTGCGCTCGACGCACGCCTACGCCGGGCTGCTGGACGACGAGTGGGCGTGGGTGATCGACTTCGTGACCCGCGGCGGCGAGGCGCTGCGCGCGTACCCCGAGTTCCAGCGCGTGGTGGAGCGCGACGGCGTCTATACCGTGGAGAACAAGCAGGTGGCGCGGCGGCACCGCATGGCGATCGGCACGATCGTGAGCGACGCCTCGATCACCGTGCAGTACCTGCGCGGGGCGCGGCTGGGTACGGTGGAGGAGAGCTTCATCGCGCGGCTGAAGCCGGGCGACCGCTTCGTGTTCAGCGGCAAGCCGCTGGAGTTCGTGCGGGTGCGCGACATGAAGGCGTGGGTGCGCCGCTCCAACTCGAGCAAGGGCTACATCCCGCGCTGGATGGGGAGCCGGATGCCGCTCTCGACCGAGCTGGCGGCGGCGCTGCGGCGGCGGCTGGAAGAGGCGGCGGAAGGCGTCTTCCGCGGCCCCGAGATGGAGGCGATCCGGCCGATCCTGGACGTGCAGGCGCGCTGGTCGCGCATCCCCAGGGCCGACGAGCTGCTGATCGAGCGGGTGAAGACACGCGAGGGGCACCACCTCTTCTTCTTCCCGTTCGAGGGCCGCCTGGTCCACGAGGGACTGGCGGCGCTGCTGGCGTACCGCATCAGCCGATTGACGCCGATCTCGTTCACCATGGCGACCAACGACTACGGGATCGAGCTGCTCTCCCCCGAGCCGGCGCCGCTGGAGGAGGCGCTCGAAGCGGGATTGCTGCGGCCCGAGAAGCTGTTCGACGACGTGCCGGCGAGCCTGAACGCCACCGAGATGGCGCGCCGGCAGTTCCGCGAGATCGCGCGGGTGGCGGGGCTCGTGTTCCAGGGCTTCCCCGGCGCGAACAAGTCGACCCGGCAGATCCAGGCGAGCAGCGGCCTGTTCTTCGACGTGTTCACGCGCTACGACCCGGGCAACCTGCTGGTGACCCAGGCGCACCGCGAGGTGCTGGAGCGGCAATTGGAGAGCAGCCGCCTGGGGCGGACGCTGGAGCGCCTTTCCGCCGGCCGCGTGGTGATCAGCGAGCCGCCGCGCACCCCGCCGATGGCCTTCCCGCTGCTGGTGGACCGGACGCGTGAAGCGGTGACCAGCGAGAGCCTGGAAGACCGCGTCCGCCGCATGCAGGTCGCGCTGGAGACGTACGCGGACCTCGGGGACGAAAAGCCCGGCGGCGACATCTACAGGAAGCCGCGGGCGCAGCGGGTGCGGCCGGAGGGGTGAGGTGCCGGGCGTGTAGGATCTCGGCGGCCGGGAGAGTCTCCACCGGCGGCTGAAGCCGCGGCAACCACCACGGGAAGCCTCGCAAACCGCGCGAGGCTGTGGACGCGGAGATCGGGCGCGTTGCGATATCGACGAGACGCCCGAGACCCGTGTGCGCAGTCCGCGACGGCGGACTTCCCGACGTTCCAGCGGCGGGTTTCATCCCGCCGCGGATCGGCGCGGGGCCCCCGCGGAATCCCCGCGGGACCGCCGCTGACCCGCCGCGGCGTCGAACCGGAGCTTGCAACTCCGCCCCGGGATTGGACGTATGTTCTGCCGGCGCGCGGATCCGTGCGTGGGAGTCCGCGAAGGCGGACTTCGGGCCGTTGTTGCCGCGGTTTCAACCGCCTGGGCCGATGTCCGAGCCGATGCTGGACACGCCCGGCGATGCGGTCTCGCTCATGATCGGTGGCCGTCCACTCCGAGCGGTTGCGTGAGGGATGCGCGCCCGGAGGGCCGGGACCGCGGCGGCCGGTGCGCGGGTACACCGGCATCGAGCGGGCGCGGGCGGCCGCCCGTGGGCCCGGCGCGGTTGGGCACGGCGGTATCGTGCCCTACCGCGCGCGCAGCCCGGCCCGGAGCGCAGCGGAGGGACACGCCCACAACCGCTTTTCGCAGTTGAAGTTGGATTGCGGACGGAATCGCGCAGGAAACGGTTGAGTTTTGACAGGAACGGGGCGAAATTCGATGGTCCGGCAATCCCCCGCCGCCGGCCCGCCCGAAGGATGCCTCCCACCGGGACACTGGAGGTCCCCACCCTATGTCGCTGCTCGCGAAGCTGGAAGACGCGGTCGAGTTCGCCGAGAACCCCGAGCCGCGCTGCCCGTGCGTGCTCCTGCTCGATACCTCGGGTTCCATGCAGGGCGCCCCGCTCGACGCCATGCTGGCCGGCCTGGAGGCGTTCCGCTTCGACCTGGCCGTGGACCCCCTGGCCGCGCGGCGCGTGGAGATCGCCGTGGTGGCCTTCGACAACCGCATCCGCGTGGTGCAGGACTTCGTGCCCCCCGACCGCTTCGACATCCCCTTTCTGAACGCCGAGGGGATGACGCACGTGGGCGCCGCGATCGAAAAGGCGCTGGACATGGTGGAGGAGCGCAAGGCACGCTACCGCGCCTACGACGTGGCCTATTACCGCCCCTGGATCTTCCTGGTCACCGACGGCGAGCCGCAGGGCGAGGCGCCCGACGCCGTGCAGAAGGCGGTCGACCGGCTGCGCGACGCCGAGCAGCGCAAGCAGGTCGCCTTCTTCGCCGTGGGCGTGGAGAACGCGAACATGGAGGCGCTGGCGAAGATCTCGGTGCGCCAGCCGCTCAGGCTGAAGGGGCTCGACTTCCGCGAGATGTTCGTGTGGCTCAGCCGCAGCATGCAGTCGGTGGCCCACTCGCGCCCCGACGAGACGGTGAAGCTGGCGCCCACCGGGTGGGCCGAGCTGTGAGCCCCGTGGCCGCCCCCGCCGCCACCTGGCGCGTGCTCGCGGCCAGCGTCCGCGGCACCAGCCACGCGCGCACCGACCTTCCCTGCCAGGACGCGCACGCCTGGCGCCGCCTTCCCGGCGGCGCCGTCGCGATCGCCGTCGCGGACGGAGCGGGGTCCGCGGCCCACGCCGAAGCCGGCGCCCGCGCCGCCGCGCAGGGCGCCGTCGACTCGCTGGTCTCCTCGTCGCCCGCGGTGAGGGACGGGAACTGGACCGCCGCGCTCGACCACGCCCTGGGCGCCGCGCTGGTCTCCGTCACCGCCGAGGCCGCGAAGCGGGAGGTGGAGCCGCGCGAGCTCTCCACCACGCTGATCGCCTGCGTGGTGACGTCGGATGCGGTGACGGTGGCGCAGGTGGGCGACGGCGCGGTGATCATCGCCGACGCGGAGGGGATGCGGGCGATCACCGCGCCCACCTCGGGCGAGTTCGCCAACGAGACGGTGTTCCTCACCTCGGCCGGCGCGGTGGAGTCGGCGCAGCGGGTGGCGTGGCGGGGGACGGCGAAGCACTTGGCGCTCTTCACCGACGGGCTGCAGGGGCTGGGGCTGAAGATGCCGGCGCGCACCCCGCACGAGCCCTTCTTCGTTCCTCTCTTCGACTTCGCGGCGCAGGCGCACGACCCGCGCGACGCCGAGAGCCAGCTGGCCGACTTCCTGGCGGGGCCGCGGGTCACCGCGCGCTCGGACGACGACATCACCCTGGTGCTGGTTGCGCGCGACCATGCCTGACACGGCGATCGCCCCCCGCCTGATCCCCCTCCGGCGCCGCTCCAGCGGGCTGGAGATGGCGCTGGACCCCGAGCTGGAGATCGGCGCGGGCGGCGAGGCGCGCGTGCTGGGGATCCGCTGGGCCCCCGAGCTGGTCGCCAAGCTCTACCATCACCCCACCCTGGAGCAGGCGCGCAAGCTGGCGCTGATGATGGAGAGCCCGCCCGCCCTTCCCGCGGGCGCCTCCATCGCCTGGCCGGTGGACCTGCTCACCGACCCGCGCGGGGTGCGCTTCGCCGGCTTCCTGATGCCGCGCGCCGAGGGGCCGCGGGTGTTCGAGTTCTACAACCCGGTCAGCCGCCGCAAGACCGCGCCGCTCTTCGACTGGGCGCGGCTGCACCGCGCCGGCGCCAACCTGGCCGCCGCTTTCGACGGGCTGCACGGCCACGGCTACGTGATCGGCGACGTGAACGAGAGCAACATCCTGGTCTCGCCCACCGACGCCTCCGTCGTGCTGGTGGACGCCGACTCGTTCCAGGTGCGCGGGCCGGGCGTCCGGGAGCTCTATCGGTCCAAGGTGGGCAAGGCGGAGTTCACCCCGCCCGAGCTGCAGGGCACCCACTTCGCCGACGTGGACCGCTCGCCCGAGCACGACCGCTTCGGGCTGGCCGCCCTCCTCTTCCTGCTGCTGATGGAGGGGACGCACCCCTTCGCCTGCCGGCTGGCCGACGGGGGCGAGGTGCCGCCGGTGGAGGAGCGCATCCGCCGCGCGATGTTCCCGCACGCCCGCATCGGCGACGACTGCCGGCCGCCGCGGATGGCGCCGCCGTTCTATACGCTGCATCCGCCGATCCAGGCGCTCTTCCTGCGCGCCTTCGTGCAGGGGCACGCGGACCCGGCCGCCCGCCCCACGGCGGCCGAGTGGGGCGCCGCCCTGATCGCCGCCGAGGCGGAGCTGGCCACCTGCGCGGCCAACCCCCGCCACCGCCACGCGCCGCACGTGGACTTCTGCCCCTGGTGCCACCGGAGCAAGGTGCTGCAGGGGCGCGACCCCTTCCCGGCCACGGTGGACCTGGCCCGCGTGCACGACGCGCCGCCGCTGCGCCGGCCGATGGCCCGCCCGCCGGCGCCGGCCGGTGCGCCCGTGTCGCCGCGGCCGGGCGTGACGCCGTGGGGCCAGCCGCCCGCAGCCGTGCAGCCGATGGCGCCGCCGCCGCCCAGCCGCGTGTCGGTGTGGGCCGGCGCCGCGCTGGCGCAGGCGCGCACCTCGCTGCCGCCGTGGGCGCAGCCGGCGCTGGGGCCCGACGCGCTCACCAACCCGGTGGTGTGGATGCCGCCCGCGGCGCTCACCTGCCTGTTCGGCGCCACCGGCGGGGTGCGGGTGTTGGGGATGGTCGTGTTCTTCCTGGCGCTGCGCCGCGTGTTCCGCCTCAACGCGCTGCGGCTGCGCGGCGCCACCGCCGCGTGGGTCGCGGGCGTGCTGCTGGCGTGGTGGCTGGTCTTCGGCGCGGTGTTCGGCGCGCTGGGCGGCAGCGGCGCCGACCGCGAGGCGGAGTACGAGCCCACGTACGGAACGGTGACGCCCTCGCCGGGGGTGGCCGCCATGCTGCACCCCGCGGGCAGGGCCTACGCCGACTACAGCGCGGTGGTGCACTCCGTCGGCAACTTCGAGGGGGGAACGGCGCGCCTTTCCAACCGCCCCGAGGTGGACAAGGCGCTGCGCGAGGCGTACCCGCCCGGGCTCAGCGAGGAGCGGATCGGCGGCGACGTGCAACTGCGGATCGGGCTGGACCACCTGGGGAACGTGGACCCCGCCAGCGTGACGGTGATCTGGGCGCCGACCACGGAGCTGGGCTTCGCCGCCGCCGGCGTGGCCGCGCGGATGCGCTTCGAGCCGTCGTCGCCGGGAACGGAGCTGGCCGACGCCAGCCTGGAGCTGACCGTGCACTTCGTCCCCGGCTGACGCCGTTGGATACCCTGGCCCCCGCCACCCTGGTCTTCCGCCGCCGCTCGAGCCTGGAGCGGGTGGCGCTGGACCCCGCGCTCGAGATCGGCGCGGGCGGCGAGGCCGTGGTCTACGAGGTGCCGGGGCACCCGGGCCTGGTCGCCAAGATCTACCACCAGGCCGGCATCGAGCGGGCGCGCAAGCTCACGCTGATGCTGGCCAATCCCCCGCGGATGCCGGAAGGGACCTCCATCGCCTGGCCGGTGGACCTGCTGGTGCGCCCGGACGGCTTCGCGGGGTTCCTGATGCGGCGGGCCCAGGGGCCGCGCCTCTTCGAGTTCTACAACCCGGTCACTCGCCGGGCCACCGCGCCCGCCTTCCACTACGGGCTGCTGCACCGCGCCGGGCACAATCTGGCCGAGGCGTTCCACGCGCTGCACGCCGCCGGCTACGTGGTGGGCGACGTGAACGAGAGCAACCTCCTGGTCCATCCGCGCACCGCGGCGGTCACCCTGGTGGACGCGGACAGCTTCCAGGTGCGCGACCAGGAGGCGGGCGCGGTCTTCCGCTCGCGGGTGGGGAAGGCCGAGTTCACCCCGCCCGAGCTGCAGGGCGTCTCCTTCAACGACGTGGACCGCGCCCCCGAGCACGACCGCTTCGGGCTGGCCGTGCTCCTCTTCCTGCTGCTGATGGAGGGAACGCACCCCTTCGCCGTGCGCATGCAGCCGGGCGGCGACGCGCTGCCGGTGGAGGAGCGCATCCGCCGGGGGCTGTTCCCCCACGCCAGCGAAAGCGACGAGGTGCACCCGCCGCGCCTGTCGCCGCCGGCCGACCTGCTGGACCCGGGGCTGCGCGCGCTCTTCATCCGCTGCTTCGTGGACGGCCACGCGGACCCGGCCGCCCGTCCCACGCCCGCCGAGTGGGTGCGCGCGCTGGAGACGGCCGAGGCGGCGCTGGCGCAGTGCGCGCGGAACCCGCTGCACCGCCATCCTCCCCACCTTTCGCGGTGCCCCTGGTGCGAGCGGACCCGGCTGCTGCGCGGGCGCGACCCGTTCCCCGCCGCCGCCGCGCACGCGCCGGTGCAGGTCCAGCCGCGTCCCCGGCGGCCGCGCGTGGCCGCGCCGCTCGCGGCGCCCGTGTCCACCGCGGCGGCGCGGGCGGGCCAGGCGCCCCGGTCCGGCCAGCCGGCGCAGGTGGCGCCGCCGGGCTCGTCGCTGGCGGCGGCGCTCGGGCCGTCCGGGCTGGGGAGTCCCGCCGCGCTGGTCCTTCCCGCGCTGATCCTGTGGGTGGGCACCCACGGGTTCGTTTCGTTCCTGGCGCTGGTGGTCTTCCTGAACTGCCTGGTTGCGCTCGTCCGCACCGGGTGGAAGAACGTGACCGGCACGAGCCTCGGGGGCGCGGTGGCGCTCTCGCTGATGGTGCTCATGGCGATGAGGGTGACCGGGAGCGCGGCCAACGGAGACCACGGGCACAGCGTGCTGCGCGACCTGCCCGCCGCGGACCCCGCGTACCAGGCCCCGCCGCCGGCAGCCCCGGTGTGGAGCTATGATGCCGGTGCGTGGGAAGACGGCATACCGGGGATCCGCTCGCTGGACGACCTGCTGCTGGCCGACCTGGTCGCCGCTCCGCCGGCACGCCTGTCCGACCCCGGCACCCCGCCCGAGCCCGGCCACCCGGGCCCCCTTGCCGACGGCTACCGGGTGGACCGGCTGCCGGTGCTCGACAATCCGGACGAGGCGGCGCGGACGCTGGCCTGGTTCCATACGGCGGCGCCCACCCCCGGTGCCACGCGGGCCAACGCCGTGCTCTGGCTGCACGTGGCCGCAGACGGCCACGTGACCGCCGACGGGCGCCGGCTGATCCGCTCCACCAGCCGCCAGGTGGCCGACGCGGCCATCTTCACCGTTCCCTACCTCCGCTTCCGGCCGGCGATCAAGGATGGGCAGCCGGTGGACGTGTGGGTCGCGCAGCGCATGGTGATCGAGCCGTGACGGACATCCTGGCCCCCGCCACCCTGGTCTTCCGCCGCCGCTCCACCCTGGAGCGGCTGGTGCTGGATGGCGATCTGGAGATCGGCGCCGGCGGCGAGGCCGTGGTCTACGAGGTGCCCGGCGACGAGCGTCTGGTGGCCAAGGTCTACCACCAGCCGAGCATCGAGCGGGCGCGCAAGCTCACGCTGATGCTGGCCAATCCGCCGCGGATGCCGGAAGGGACGTCCATCGCCTGGCCGGTGGACCTGCTGCTGCACCCGGGGGGCTTCGCGGGGTTCCTGATGCCGCGGGCCGAGGGGCCGCGTCTCTTCGAGTTCTACAACCCGGTCACCCGGAGGGCCACCGCGCCCGCTTTCCACTACGGTCTGCTGCACCGCGCCGGGCGCAACCTGGCCGAGGCGTTCCACGCGCTGCACGCCGCCGGCTACGTGGTGGGCGACGTGAACGAGAGCAATCTCCTGGTCCATCCCCGCTCGGCGGCGGTCACGCTGGTGGACGCGGACAGCTTCCAGGTGCGCGACCAGGAGGCAGGCGCGGTCTTCCGCTCCCGGGTGGGGAAGGCCGAGTTCACCCCGCCCGAGCTGCAGGGCGTTTCCTTCAACGACGTGGACCGCGCCCCCGAGCACGACCGCTTCGGCTTGGCCGTGCTCCTCTTCCTGCTGCTGATGGAGGGGACGCACCCCTTCGCCGTGCGCATGCAGCCGGGCGCCGACGCGCTGCCGGTGGAGGAGCGCATCCGCATGGGCCTGTTCCCGCACGCCAGCGAAGACGACGACGTGCACCCGCCGCGCCTCTCCCCGCGCTTCGACACGCTGGACCCCGGTCTGCGCGCGCTCTTCGTCCGCAGCTTCGTGGACGGCCACGCGGACCCGCGGGCGCGCCCCTCCCCCGCCGAGTGGGCGCGGGCGCTCGAGACGGCCGAGGCGGCGCTGGCGGAGTGCGCGGAGAACCCGCTGCACCGCCACCATCCCCACCTGTCCGCGTGCCCCTGGTGCAGGCGCGCGGAACTGCTGGGCGGGCGCGACCCGTTCCCCGCGGGCGCCGTGCACGCGCCGATGACGATCCAGCCGCGTCCGCGCCGTCCCCGCGTGGCCACGCCCTTCGCCGCGGCGCCGGCGGACCCCACGCGGGCGGCGCTGCGCTTCGGCGTCCGCCCGCCGTTCCAGGGGCTGATCCAGCCGACCGGCCAGCCCGCGCCCGCCGTGTGGAGCCCGTCGGGGATGCGGAACCCGCTGGTGCTCCTCCTTCCGGCCCTCGCCGTGGGGCTGGCGGGGCACGGCTTCCTGTCGCTGGTCGGCTTCGTGGTGGCGTCGCTGGCGCTGGGCCGCCTGGTGCTGATGGAGAGCTGGCGGCGGATCCGCCCCGCCACCGTGGTGCTGGCGGCCTGCGCGGCGCTGTTCACGGCGTCGGTGGTGGGCCTCGGGTTCGATCCGGCCTCGGACGACGACGACCGCTACTACGACTATTCCAACGGCTACGCGCCCCCGGCCGAACCGGCCGCCCCGCAGGAGCCGCCGGCCGACCCCGCGGTGCCGCCGCCGGCCGACGAGACCGCGCCGCCGGCCGAGCGGTCGATGCTGGACGTGCTGCTGGCAGACCTGCACGCCGCCCCGCCATCGCACGTGGTGGCCGACCCCGGCCCCGCGCCCGTTCCCGGCGATGCGGGGGTGCTGGAAGACGCCACGATGGTGGACAAGCTCCCTGCGCTGGACAACCCGGGCGAGGCCGGGCGGGCGCTGGCCTGGTTCTACCCCGACGCCGCCCGCGCCCGCGCCACGGCCGACAGCGCCATGCTGTGGCTGCACGTGGGCGCGGACGGACGGGTGACATCCGAGGGGCGGCAGCTGATCCGCTCCACCAGCGGCGACGTGGCCGCGGCGGCGCTCGCCACGGTGCCGTACCTGCACTACCAGCCGGCCATGCGCAACGGCGATCCGGTGGGGGTGTGGATCACCCAGCGCATGGTGATCGACCCCTGACGGAGCGCACGGTGGCGGCGGACGTGGAGACCGAGCTGGCCGGCGAGCGGGTGGTGCTGCTGGCCGAGCGCGCGCTGTACCGGCCCGCGGCGGGCACCCTGCTGGTGGCCGACCCGCACTGGGGCAAGGCCGCCGCCTTCCGCGCCGCGGGCCTCCCCGTTCCCGGGGGGACGACCACGGAGGGGCTGGAGCGCCTGACCCGCGCGCTGGAGCGGACCGGCGCGCGGCGGCTGGTGATCCTGGGCGACCTGTTCCACGCCCGTAGCGGTCGCTCGCCGCAGACGCTCGCGGCGGCCGCCGCCTGGCGCGCGCGCCATCCCGATCTCCCCGTCACCCTGATCCGCGGCAACCACGACCGCCACGCCGGCGATCCGCCGCCCGAGCTGGCGATCGAGGCGTGCGAGCCGCCCTGCCACGACCCGCCCTTCCTCTACACCCACCACCCCGCGCCGCTGCAGGCCGGCTACGTGCTGGCGGGCCACGTGCACCCCTCCGTCACGCTGCGGGGCGTGGGGCGCCAGCGCGAGCGGCTGCCGTGCTTCCACTTCGGGCCGCGGGTGGGGCTCCTCCCCGCCTTCGGCGCCTTCACCGGCACCGCCGACGTGGCCGTCACCCGGGCCGATCGTGTGTTCGTGGTCGCCGGCGAGCGCGTGATCCAGGTCTCCTGATCCTTTTTCCCGCGACTCGGTGGCTGGGCAGACATCGCCCAGCCGTTCGGGATCTTCAGTCTTGCGATCAGGCCGGATGAAACGGACGACCCCTCGCCCAGGCAGCCTGGGGAGGGGTCGACGAGCTTTTGTGCGCTTGAGGGGCGAGAGCTAGATCAGCGGCTGCATCACCAGGTGGGTGCAGGTCTCGCTGCCGTCGTTCTTGCAGCCGCCCACCTCGTCGTGCGTCACCGTCACCCGCGTGCCCAGCAGCGTCTGGAAGAAACCCTGGATCACCCCGCGGTCGAACTCGCACGGATACGGCGTGCCGGTGGTGATCAGCACGCTGCGGTCGCTGGTCATCTGGTAGGTGATGACGTGGGGCGGGTAGCCGCGGTGGTTCATGTCGAACGCCGGCCCGAACGAGCTGGCCACCTTCTCGAAGGTGTCGAGGTGCGGCGGCAGCGGGATGTGGTTGGGGATCTGCTTGCCGATCTGCAGCAGCGTGTTGGGCCCCATCTTCTGCCCGATCATCCGCAGGCTGGCCACGTAGGCGCGCAGCGGGTACCAGCGCTCCACGTCCACCTGGCCGATCCCGTGGTCGGCCAGGATCGCCTCGCCGCGCTTGCGGAACGGCCCCATGGCGGCCAGCATGGACAGGATGTTGCCGCCGCTGACGGTGGCGTTCGCGGGCACCTTCGATTCGTCGATCACGGTCTGCTGCGGGGCTCGTCAGGGAGAGTGGGACGCGTTCCAGGACCGGCGACAGCCGCCGGATGCGGCCGTGTGCACGCCTGGCGGCCGCCACCGTCAAGAGGGGATGGAAGGGCTTCGACGGAGCGGAGGAATATCGCGATCCCCTCTGCTACGGTCAAGGGTAACACATTGCGAGGGGGCACTTTAGTTCACTCTGTGTCCCTTGTGGAGCGCACGGGAGAGCGTCGTGTTCGGCGGCGTATTCCGGGCGCGGGCGAAGGAGGTGGAAACGCGGGCGGGCGCCGCGGCCGGTGTGGCCGCGGCGCCCGCTCGTCTTCGCGTTCCCGGAAAAGACCGGGGACGGGCCGTCTCCCGTCAGGCCACCGCCTCCAGCACGGCGGGGACCGCCGTCCGCGCCGGCGCGTGCAGGCGCACGGTGGCGCCCGCGGTGGCGCAGATCACCGCCACCAGCGGCTCCTCGGCGTATTCCAGCGCCACGTAGCCGTCGCGCGGGGCCACGCGCACCAGCGGGTGGCGCAACGCGCGGGCGAACTCGAAGTCGGCGTACGGGGTGAAGCCGGCCCGGCGCAGGCGCTCCACCCACACCTCCACCGGCTCGTGGCGCTCGCAGCGGCTCTCCTCGGCGTTGGCCACGATGTCTTCGATCTCGCGGGCGAAGAACATCTTCATGGCTGCGGCCTCCTGCGGCGTCACCTCCAGCTGGTCGATGAGCCGGAAGGTGAGGCCGAAGTGGTGGTACGCGGCCTTGAAGCGCTCCACCAGCGACGCCGCGTGGTGGTTGGAGCTGGGCTCGGCCAGCACCACCGCGTCGGGGTCCAGCTCGCGGATGCGGCGGAACACCTGGTCGCGCAGCGGCTCGCCTTCGGCGCAGCGGATGTGGTGCGCCGCGAAGCTCGCGTTCACCACCAGCGGGCACTCGAACGAGGCGAACTCCGCCCACTCCTCGTCCGTCACGTCTTCGATCACCTTGTGCACGGGGACGAACTCCAGCTCCACCCCCGCCTCCACGGTGGCCTCGAAGAGGGCGCTCTGGCTCTCGATCAGGCTCCCCGCGTCGGGCTCGATGGCGATCACGTTCAGCCGCCGCGGGAGGCGGCCCTGCCCGGCCAGCACGCGCAGCATCGACACCTCCTGGTGCCCCGAGCCGATGCCGATGTCGAGCAGCGTCACCTCGTCGTGCCCGCCCACGAAGCGGGCCAGCAGCTCGTTGGCCACCGGCGCGGTGAGCGACACGGTGGGCAGGTGCAGCGCGAGCAGGTTGAAGAGCGAGATCTGCGTGTCGCGGAACTGGCGCAGGTACAGGTTCAGCTCCGCCGTCTTATCCGAGTTCAGCCGCCGCGACAGCGCGGTGGCGAAGATGTATGCATGCAGGTCGGTGCCGTGGGCATCGCCCTGGAGCTGCTCGTCCACCAGGCGGGCGAGCAGCGCCCGCGCGTTGTCCTCGCGCCCCGCGGCGGCTTCCTGGGCCACCGAGAGCAGGGTTCCGTACTTCCGCTGATCCATGCGGGTCTCCTGTGGTCGTGTGCGGTTGCGCCCGCGCCGCTGGACGCGCCGGATGCGCGGCCAGGAGCGGAATGGGGTCGGAGCAGGCGTGCGGTGAGTCCCGGAAACGGCGCGGAGGCGGCCGATGCAGGGGGGGAAGATGGCGCGGCGTTGCAAGACCGCGTTTAAGTCGCCGCAACATCTGTATACAAGTTAGCCACCGTATACGTTTCGCGCAAGTCTCTGCTACGCGAAACTCCAGATTGCCTCCCCCCGAAGATGCGTCGCCGCTGCCGACTGGCCGCGTGGTGCAATGGAATTTCAACACAACGTTACAAATGGCGGGGAACAAATCAACTGATACTCTGCCGTGAGACAGAAAAGTGTCTAAATTCTTTTCACGTACGAATTTGATGCATGTATACGGCCTGTACGGGGAGATCGATACCGCTCACGCGGCAGGCAACCCTTTTCCGTCTCCGTGAGGCAGATGCGGCAGGAGGGACGAAAAAGCGGCCCGGCGGAGATCCGCCGGGCCGCCTGGGGCCGTGTGAGTGATCGGTGGGCTAGAAGCCGGGGTCGTCGTCCGGCGCTTCCCACTTGATGTAGTCGAACCCGGTGCGGCAACGGTTGCACCAGTACTGCGCCACGGAGAGCTGCCCGCCGAACGGGTTGATCAGCCGCGTGTCCGTCCCCTCGCAGAAGGGGCAGGCCACCCGCTCGGGCGGCGTGCCGGGCTCGGTCGGGCGCGGGCGCGGCTCGGCCATCAGTCCATCAGCAGGGCGCGGTTCTTGTCGCCGCGCGCGCGGGCGGCGGTCTCCTCGTCCAGCTCGCCGCCGGCGCGGCGGGTGGCGTCGTCCCAGCCGGCCCAGTCCTGCCGCCCGGTCCAGGTCCACTCGCCCCCGTCGCGGATCACGCCCAGCGCCTCGGCCGTGCCGGTCTCGTCCAGCACGGGGCCGACCTTGGCGAGATAGCGCGCCCGCAGCGCCGATGGCTCGCCGCGTACGACGCCGGCGCGTACCAGCGCCTGCACGCTCGCCGCCTCGTCGCGGCCGAACCAGGCCAGCGCGGGCCCGAGATACCGCCGCAGCGCGTCCACCAGTTCGTCGCGCAGCTCGGGCACCTGGGCGATGCGGCGGGCCCAGCCGGCGGCGTACTGGAAGTGGAACTTCTCCTCGTCCAGCAGCTTCTGCACGCGGTTGTGCACCGGCGTGTAGCGGCTGTCGAGGAGCGCGGCGTACTGCACGCTGAGCGCCGTGTCCACCAGCAGCGCGGCCGCCGTCATCCCCGCCCATCCCGGGAGATCCGCGTCCAGCGCGCCGATGCTGCGGTATTCGGCGGCCGCGCGCTCGTGCTCCAGCGTCTTGGGCTCGTCGCCCAGGTCTCCCAGCAGCGCGTAGGTGAGGCGGGCGTGGCCCCATTCGTCCTGCGCCATGGAAGACGCGGCGATCCCGGCCTCGAGCGTGGGCGAGCCGAGCATGCGGTCGCTGTAGCGCAGGCCCAGGATGCGCTTGCTGTCGGCCAGCGCCAGGATCAGGTCGCGCAGCGGGGCGCGGACATCCTCCGGCAGCTGGTCGGCCTTTTCGAACACGGGCGCGGCGGCAAGCGTCTCGGTCACGGGGCCTCCTTCACGGCCACGTCGCCGCCGCCGTAGCTGCCGGTGCCGCGGCTGTGCACGATCTCGTCCTCGTGGTCGTCCCTGGCCGCGGTCACGAACTGGCTCTCGCCGGGGTCGATGGGGATGATCGCGGAGCGCGGGATCACGCACATCTCCGCCCAGTTCTGCTCGTCGTACGTCTTCCAGGCGTAGATGCGCGCCAAGTCGCCGTCCATGGCGTTGATGAAGCCGATGTGGCGCAGCGGCTCCTCGCGCGTCTTGCGCGCGAACACTTCGTATACGGGCTCTTTCATCTACGGAAAGTGCTAGGTGCTAGGTGCTGAGTGCTCGGTGCTGAATGCTAATGCTAGGTGCTAGGCTCCGGTGCGCGTGACTTTCGCACCTAGCACTTAGCACCTGGCACCGCCGTTTACGTCGACACGCCGAAGGTGCGCAGCGTCTCGCGGCCCTCGGGGGTGATGCGCGCCTTGGTCCAGGCGGGCGTCCACACCTCGTTGACCACGACTTCATCGACGCCGGGCTCGCGCTGCAGGCGGTCCTGGATGTCGTAGTGGATGAACGCCATGCACGGGCAGGCGGTGGCGGTGAAGGTCAGGTCCACCTCCACCCGGCCGCCCTCCTGGCGCACGTCGTAGATCAGCCCCAGGTCCACCAGGCTGATCGGGATCTCGGGGTCCGGCACCTCGCGCAGCGCGTCCCACAGCGGCCCGGTGCGCTCGTCGAACGGAACCGGATACGTGGACGGCGCGTCGAGCAGCGCCGTCCCCGCGTCCACCCCGCCGAAGCGGCCGGCCGATGAAGCGCACGCCATCAGGCCGCCATCTCCAGCTGGTGGCGGAAGCCGCGGCCCTCCTGGATCATCTCCACGAACTTCTTGTTCGCGGGTCCGCGCCCCTTCCACCGCTCGAACACCTTGCTCCAGCTGATCTCGCCCTCGTCGAAGAGCCAGCGCTTCTCGCTCTCGTCGTACTCGCAGGGGAACGGGTACTCGAGCACGAACTTCTGCTCCTCGTCGCTCCAGTGCGCGGGGACGTCGATGCCGATCGACTCGCAGAGCGGGACGGTGCTCTTCATCCAGGTCTGGCGAAGCTCGTCGTTGGTCATCCCCTTCAGCTTGTAGTCCAGCTGCCCCGAGTGGCGCTTCATGTCGTCGGGCAGGCCGAACCACTCCACCGCCATCGGGAACATCCAGTCCACCGCGCGCTGGATCTGCTCCTTCGCCTCGCCGCCGGCCTTGGACAGGCGCTTCATCCACATCTCGCCGTGGCGCAGGTGGAAGGTCTCTTCCTGGTCCACCTTCACCAGCGCGCGCTTGAGCGGGCCGTAGCTGGTGTTCTTGAAGACGTCGCCCAGCAGGGTGATGCCGGCGCGGTCGTACAGCCCGTTGGCGACCACCAGCTCGGCCCAGTTCTCCAGCGGGTGGTCGAAGCCGTACGGGTGCTTGAACTCGTGCGCCTCGCGGCCGTAGACCAGCTGCTCCTTGTCGAGCCCCAGGTCCTCCAGCAGGCGGTAGGCGATGTTGGCGTGCGCCAGCTCGTCCTGGATGATGGCGGTGGCGCTCACCATCGTGTTGGTGCTCGGCGCGTCCTTGGCGGCGCCGAAGTACGCGGGCGCGCTGATCAGCTCGGTGTCGGCCTGCACCAGCAGCTGCACGATCAGCGCGCTCTTGTAGCCCTCGGTCATCTCGTCGGGGTACTCGACGATGAATCCGGCGTGGACCTTTTCCTTCAGCTCTTCATCGGTGTAGCGGGCCATCCGTTCGTCTCCGTAGATGGGGGCGAAGGCGTCGTTTGCGTCTCCACGGGGCGCGCCGGCTCTCGCGGACGCGCGCGGGCCCGTCTCGCGGTTTCCGTGCCGCGGCGGGCCCTGTCGAACAACCGTTCGAACGATCGTTCGGGGAACGTGAACCTAACCCGCGGGCGGAGGGGGTGTCAAGCGGAAACTCGCACGAGCAGACTGGGCGGCGTGAGGTGACGCAACGCAAAGGTTCCCGGGAACGAGCGTGCAGCCGCTGAAGACTCGCGCGGCTGCACGCACTCCGCACTGGCCAGAATCGCGCAGACCTCGGCGCCGCTGAGTACGCGCAGCCTACCCAACCGCGACCTCGATCCGTGTGACGTAGACCTCGCCTGACAACCTGCGCGTCACCTCCGGCTCATCTGCTGCCTCGAAGAACAGCTCCAGGGCTTCGACCAGGTTCGCCCGAGCCTCCTCGATCGTGTCGCCCTGGCTGGCGATGTCCAGCTCCGGGCACAGGCTGACGAAGCCGTCGCCTTCTCGCTCGATCACCGCGGTCAATTGCAGATTCTGCTTCATCTCGCCAGTGCCTCGGCTGTGCGTCGACTCTCCACGTCTTCAACCGTTCCTTCCTGTACCTCCGTCCCGCTTGCGAAACGCACATGCGGCCCGAGCGCCTACGGCCGGCGCGTACCAGGACCCGGACCGTCATCCGGCGCGCCCAGCCAGCCGCGCACGGTGCGGGCCACGCGCTCGGCGGCGGGCGGGTCCAGGTTGGCGAGCACGACCAGGTCGTAGCCGCCGGGAAGGTCGCCCTCCACCACGCCATTCACGCCGCCGGTCCCGCCCGCGATCCCGATCCCCGGGGGCGGGCCGCCGGGGATCTTTCGCTCGCGCAGCGCCTGGACGAAGCGCATCAGGTCGTGCGCGGTGGAGTAGCCGCCGCCGGCCGAGCTTCCGCGCCCGGGGAGCTGTTCCGTGTTGCGGTGCAGCGGCTCGTTGCCGGGCGAGCCGGGGCCGCCGCGGGTGTAGCCGATCGCGGTGTTGGGCGGCAGCGAATCCACCGCGAAGTGCGCGGTGCGGGTCATCCCCGCCGGCTGGTAGACGTGGCGGCGGACGTAGTCGTAGTAATCCTCCCCCGAGAGCCGCTCCACCAGCAGCCCCAGCACCACGTAGCCCGCGTTGGAGTACCGCTGGCTGCTGCCCGGCTCGAACTGCAGCGGCTCGTCCACGAAGAGCGGAAGGAAGTCGCGCAGGCGCCGGATGCTGCCGCGCGAGCCGCCCGGCGGATCGCCGAAGATGTTGCCGCCGATCCCCGAGCGGTGCTGCAGCAGCTGGCGGATGGTCACGCGGCGGGCGACCTCGCGGTTGGGATAGTCCGGCCAGTGGAACGCCAGCGTCGAATCGAGCTGGATCTTTCCCGCGTCCGCAATCTGCCGCACCGCGATCTGCGTGAACGCCTTGTTGATGGAGCCCAGGTTGAAGGCCGTCCCCACGTCGTTGGGCCGGCGCGCCTCGCGGTCGGCCATCCCGTAGGCGCGCTCCCAGACGGGCGCGCCGCCGCGGGCCAGCACCACCACGCCCGAGAACTCGTCGCGCGCGGCCAGCGAGTCGAGCGTGGCGCCCAGCCGCCGCACCAGCTCGTCCTGCGTGATCGGCGGCGCGGGCGTCTGCGCGAAGGCCGGCGCCGCGGCGAGCACGGCGGCGGAGAGGAAGATCGAGAGCCGGCGATGCATGGGAGGATTCCGGTTGCGGGGATGAATCGATAATCGACACGTGTAGATTAGAACGCCGGTTCTCCCGAAACCGTTGCCCGCCGGATGCGATTTCATCGGCCGATGATCCGGCGCCGCCGGGCCGCTGCCCTTCCATTCCGCGCCCGGCGGCGGTATTTCTTCTGCGTGCGCCTTGCCGGTCCCGCCCGCGCACCTTCGCCGGTCTCGCGTTCCCCCGTCGATGGAAATCGCCGCTCCCACGCTCCCGTCCCGGGCCGATCCCGCCGCGCTGTGCGACCGCGCGCTGGCCCTGCGCCACCGCGACCCCGCCGCCGCGGTCCAGCTGGCCGAGCGCGCCGCCGCCCTGGCGCGCGACTGCGGCGACGAGGGCGTGCACCGCCGCGCGCGGGCGACGCTCGGCGCCTGCCTGGGCGAGGTGGCCGCCCAGCTCCCCCGCGCCCGCGACCTGCTGCGCGGCGTGCTGGCGGCGTGCGAGGCGGCGGCGGACGATGCGCTGCGCTGCGAGGTGCTGAACGAGCTGGCCGCCGTCTCCATCGCCCTGTACGAGATGGACGACGCGGCGAACCGGGCGGGCGCGGCGCTGGAGCTGGCGCGCGGCGTCGGGCGGCGCCACGAGGAAGCGCGCGCGCTGCGGCTGCTGGGCACCGCGCTCACCTACCTGGGCGAATACGGCGCCGCGCTCTCCACGCTCCTCCAGGCGCTGGAGCTGCACGAGGCGCTGGTCCCCGTGACCGCCGCCGAGCTGGCCGACGAGCAGCGCTGGGAGCGCGGCGAGCTGTTCGGGCGCATCGCCGTGGTCTACAGCAACATGGACCAGTTCCAGCGCGCGCTGGAGTACTACACGGTGGCGCTCGACACGCTGGGCGACCGCGATCCCCTGCTCACCGCGCGCACCCTGTACCGCATGGGGATCGCGGACGACGAGATGAACGACGTGGAGCGGGGCGAGGCGCACTACCGCGCCTGCATGGAGCTGTACCAGCGCGCGGGAGACGAGCCCGGCGCGGCACTGGGCGGGATGGGCCTCGCCAAGATCCTGCTGCGCCGCGGCGAGGGGGAGGCGGCCGAGGCGCTGGTGCGGCGCGCGCTGGACGTGCTGGGCGGCGACGCGCACCTGGGCTACTACGCCGACGCCGTGTGGGTGATGGGCGACGTGCACATGCACCACGGGCGGCATGCCGAGGCGCTCGCCGCGTACCAGGAAGCCCAGGCGCTCTTCCGGCGCACGGCGCGGCCCTCGTCGCACGAGGCCCACCTGCAGCGGCGCATCTCGCGCGCGTACGCCGCGCTGGGGCGCTTCGACGAGGCGCTAGCGCACCACGAGCGGTTCCACGAGTTCCGGGTGCGCCAGCTCGAGGAGCAGTCCAACGCCCGCGTCGCGGCCATGATGGTGCAGTTCGACACCGAGCGGGCGATGAAGGACCGCGAGATCCACCGCCTGCGGACGATCGAGCTGGAGCGCGAGATCGCCGAGCGGAAGGAGGCCGAGGCGGCGCTGGCCCGTGCGCAGGCCGAGCTGGAGGAGCGCAACCGCGAGCTGCACGCGCTCACTATCCGCGACCCGCTCACCGGCGCCTTCAACCGCCGCTACCTGGACCAGCGCCTGGCCGAGGCGATGCCGCTGGCCGTGCGCGGGCTCCAGCCGCTGGGCGTGATGCTGTGCGACGTGGACGACTTCAAGCGCGTCAACGACACCTTCTCGCACGCCGTGGGCGACGCCGTGCTGCGCGAGATCGCCGGCATCCTGTGCCGCCACGTGCGCCAGAGCGACGTGGTGGCGCGCTGGGGCGGCGAGGAGTTCGTGGTGCTCTTTCCCGCCACCACGCTGGAGCAGGCCGTGGCCGCCGCGGAGAAGGTGTGCGCCCTGGTGCGCGGGCACTCATGGGACGCGCTGCAGCCGGGCCTGCGCGTCACCATCAGCGCCGGCGTCGCGGCCGCGGCGGGCCATGCGACGCCCGAGGCGCTGCTGGCGGACGCCGACGCGCGGCTCTACGAGGCGAAGGCGCGGGGGAAGGACTGCGTGGTGGGGTGAGGACCGGGCCGGGGCGGATCGTGCCACCCCGGCCGGTGGACGCGTGGTCTACTGCGTCCAGTCGCAGGTCTCGTAGCAGGTGTTGAAGTAGCAGCTGTTCACCCGCGACGGGTCGGTTTCCGGATCGGTGATGAGGATCGGGCCGGTGGTGCCCCCGGCGATGTCGGCGACGTAGCCGTTGACGGTTCCGCCGGCCGACCCGGCGCCGGTGCTGAACGATTCGACGCGCAGGCTGTCGAGATCCAGGTGAAGCTTCTTCATCGGGTGCTCCGGTAGGTTGGGGAACGAGATGCGACGGAAAATGATGTTATACAAAACCATGCGAGCCGCCAACCCTACCTCCTGTTCCGCACGCCATCATTCTCAACCGCCGGTTTCGCGGGCTGCGCGCCTGGACTCGCGAGCACCCCCTCCAACCGCACTTCAACCGTCACCCTCAGCCCCGGCGTGGCCTCTGCAGCCGACCACCCCACGCCCGAAGCGCTGCTGACGGAAGGACGTCGGCGCACGGTTGTACCAGGGGAAGGACTGCGTGGTGGAATAGACAACCCCGATCACGCGAGGTGTGAGTCGTCGCGTCTTGCACGCGAAGCCCGGATCGTGCACTTTGCGCGCTTGCGGTACTTGAGCCTGCACCAGAGACGCAAATGTGATCCGCCGTGCTGCCGATCGATGCTCCACCAGACGGTGATATCCTCACGATCGAGGTCCCCGTGGCGCCTCCAGGAACTGGTGTGCTACTGGTCGGGCGGATACGAAAACCCCCTCGAGCAGAGGGTGAGAATCGAGGTGCGGTGCGATCCGCAAGAATGGATTTACAAGGAAGGATGGATTGGTGTTTCTCCAGGTGGACGCGCGCTGTACCTACCCATGCACGACAATCTGCCGGCGCCGGTCGTGATGAATATGGCCGAGGCATACACGCAGATGTTCGACGCGGCGCGGGGGATGCTGGACGACGGCGCGTCACCCCGGACCGCCCATCGGTTCAGGCCGGGCCAACGAGTGTTCCACCGATCCAGGCTGGGTCCGTTTCGCCGGACGACGATCGATGAGCTCCGGGCGCGCTTTCCGATGAACGGCTGATCACACCTTGCTGTGCGACGTCTGGATGACGGGCACACCATCCTCGTGCGGCACCAGCGTCATGTCATTGAAGATGTGGGGCGCTTCGGCCTGAAGCGTCTGGAGCACCGCCACCGCCAGCTTTCGGATCTCGATCTCCGCCGTGGGACTTCCGCGCATTTCGCAGAAATGCCGCCACGCCCGAGCGTTGCCCGTGACCACGATCTTCGTCTCGGCGCAGTTGTGCAGAACCGAGCGGGCGGCTTGACGGGCGCGCTTTTTCCGCATGGTCGCCGCGCCGCTCTCACCCACCTTCGACGTCATTTCCGCGAGCAACTCGCGGTACGCGTCGAGGGACGCTTGGTACGAACGCTTCCAGATCTAGCACACGAGCGTGC